>CESF01050836.1_pt1 | contig 38294 bp, 30 predicted proteins | sample 356331 | NCBI WGS metagenome assembly CESF01 (sample SAMEA2621779, study PRJEB7988) | marine metagenome | biome: marine biome (ENVO:00000447); feature: surface water layer (ENVO:00002042); material: "saline water (ENVO:00002010), including plankton (ENVO:xxxxxxxx)" | depth 5 m
ATATGTCTTTTTACTTCAATTGTATCTCCACTTTCTCCTAAATTACATTTAAAGTTTGGAATTGTAAAAATATCTGTTTCATATGTTTTATCACCTTTAAAATACTTTATTCCACTTATTAGAAGTTTTGCTTTTTGAGTATTTATTATATGTGTTACTTTTATAATAAAATCTTCAGGATTTGATTTAAACATTAAAAACTTATCTTCCCTTATTTTACTTAAAATTGCAACGGCTGTTTTTCGTGTTAGTTGTGTATTTTTTACAACTTCTCCAATTAAATCATATTTTGTATAACCTAATTCATAATCCATAGATTCATATATATTTTGTGCTTCTTCCATCATATTTTTATCTTTTGATAAGTCATCTACTTCTAAAAGAGATTTTTGAACCCCTGTTGTAATTTTCACTTTTACTTTTGTTACTTCTAAAGTTTGATTTATAGCTTCAATACTATTTGTTTTTAAGTCTTCACTATCTACATTTATTTCATATCTAGCTTTTTTATTGATTTTATTCCATAACTCTTGAAACTCTTTTTTATCAAAATTACTATTTGGATTTAGTTCTATTTCATTTGTTTTTTTAGCATTAGTTATCATATTTTTAACAACAGCACTTGAACTAGCTTTTTTAACTAAGTCTTTTAGTTCATTTTCAAAACCTATAAACTGTGGAAGTATTTCAAAGTCATTGTTTTTAAAATCTTTTATAGCTTTTGAAGTTATAAATTCATCATCTCCTATATACCCTCTTTGCTTCCAATCATTTACTAAAGTTTGGGCTAGTTTTTTATCTATTTTTAGTTTATCGCCACTTTTATTTATAAGTGTGATTTGGCTTAAAACTTTTTCTGTGATTTTTGTCTCCCTACTTAAGCTTTCTAATATCTCTTCTTGTAAAGTACGTGCAAACTCTTCATAGGATTCACTTGCAATTACTGTTAAACTATTTATATCAAAAAATTCACTATCTAGGATATTTGAATCTTGTCTTATTCCATTTTTATTTACACAAACTCTAAGTCCTCTTCCTATTTCTTGTCTTTTACTATCCGTACTATTTGAGTGCTTTAGTGTACATATTTGAAATACATTTGGATTATCCCATCCCTCTTTTAAAGCACTATGAGAAAATATAAATCTTGTAGCTTCTTTAAAATCAAGTAGTTTTTCTTTCTCTTTCATGATCAAATCATAAGCACTTACATCATTTGTTATTTCGTTTTCTTTACTAAGAGGTCTTCCTTTTTTATCAATAGAAAAATATCCTTTATGAATATCACTTACATCAAATTTATCAATATATTCAAAATACTCTTTATCAAAAAGAGTTCTCTCTTGTTGGATTAATTTTTTATACTCTTCTTCAAAAATAAGCTCATATTCACCTTTTAAGATACTTTTATTTTCATCATATACTCTGTATTTTGCTACCTCATCAATAAAAAATAGACTTAATACTTTTATATCTTTTTTAAATAACTCTTTCTCTTTTTGGATATGAGTTCTTATAGTTTCTCTTATTTGTATTCTTCTTAAATGCTTTTCTTCAAGTTGTCCAGTTACTTCTCCTGCATATAGTTTTAAGCCATTTAAAAAAGTGATACTATTATCATAGGCATTTATGCTTTTTATTACAAAACTCTCTTTATATTCTCTTAGTTCATTTGAAAGATCAAAAAGATTATCACCCTCATTTACTCTAATATATTTTTTACTAATACTTTGTGTTAATTTTATATCTATTTCTATAAGTGCTGTTGGATTTGCATTTGCACTTATTTTAATATTATCAAAATATATATAGCCACCTGTAGAACTATCTCCTTTTACATCTATAGCTTTTACTGATATTTGTTTTACAAGTTTTTGGTTATAAGCATCTATAGCATCAAGTCTATATATTTTGTGAAAATCATTTTTATGTGTTGCACTATAACGCAAAGTAAATAGTGCTTTAAACTCTTCTAGTTTTTTCTCAGCAGTTTTCCCTAATCTTTGAGGTTCATCAATAATAACAATAGGTTTTGCACTACTTATTACATCAATAGGTCTTCGTGATTGCATAGAGTCTTGTTTTTCATAGATTTTTCTTGATTCTTTTGAAGATGTTGCAAAAGCTTGATAGTTCATAATAATAACTTCTATTTGAGCACTTGAGGCAAATGAGTTTATATTTACAAGGTTTGAGCTATTTTTTGTATCATAGATAAAATATCTTATTTTCTTTTTGTATTCACTTTGAAAATGTTCTGCTGTGATTTCAAGAGATTTATGAACTCCTTCTCGTATAGCAATACTTGGAACTACTATTATAAACTTATTCCAACCATAGTGTTTATTTAACTCATACATAGTTTTTGTATAAACATAAGTTTTACCTGTACCTGTTTCCATCTCAACAGTGAAATTAAGCCCTGCTTTTAAATCATGGCTTATTTTTAAGAGTTCATCTTGTTTTTGTACTTCTTGGATATTTTTCAAAAGTTCAAGATTTGGGTTTAGTTCTTTATTTGAAAAGCGTTTTATCTCTTGAGTCTTTTTTCCTAAAATTCCCTCATCGATAATTTTACGCTCTGTAATATCAACTCTTGAGCCTTTTTCTTGACCTTTAAATAAGTCAACAACTGCCTGTGTTGCTTTTGCTTGATAATCTTGTTTTTTAAACTGTAATCTCATAACACTTCCTATATCACGGATACAGTTGTGATAGTTGATAGTTTTTGAATGGTATTTATTTTTACATTATCATTGTTAAAGCATCCATCTTTAAAAACAACTTGATATGGTTTTTGTTTTATTATTTCTTCAATTACTGCCTGGCTTATGTTATTTTCAAAACAAGCTATTAGTTCACTGTTTTCTATGCTATATATTGTGATATTATCTATTTTTTGTGATGTTATTTTAAGACTTAGCTCTATTCCTAAATCAATCATAGTAGCAAAGAGTAAATCCAAATCACTTCTATCTTCTTTGATATTTGATTCAAGATTTACTAAAGTTCCTTGACCTAATTGGTTTGGATGATAATATACATCTTTGAAGTTTGTAGTATCTGTTTTTAGGACTCTAAAACCTATGTCAAGATTTTCAATACCCTCTTTTGTTTTATTGTCTTCTTTTATCTTTTTACCTGCTCGACGGATTCTCTCTTCTCCTATTTCAGCTATTGTTTTATATCCTGCTTTATAAGCTTCACTTTTTTCATCTGCAAGCTCTGGAAGTTGCACCATGATAAATTTTCTATTTCCACCATCTTGTGCATTTAAGTCCATAACTGCATGGGCTGTTGTTGCTGAGCCTGAGAAGAAATCTAGGATTAGGTCATTTTTACTTATCCCTATTTTCATAATTTCACTAATATAAGGAATTGGTTTTGAAGTATCAAAAATGATTTCTTTAAATAAACTTTTTATCTCATCTGAAGCATTTGCTGCATTAGAAGTATGTGTCCAAATTGTTTCAGGAATTTTCCCTTTATTTTCATTTATAAATAATTTTCTGTAAATATTGTCACCTTTGAAAAGTAATCTATTTTCATTATCCATCTTTTCTAAGTTATTTTTACTAAATAACCATAATCTTTCAGAAAAATATTTACCATCTTTATTTGTAAAATCATATTTTACACCACCTTGTGTACCTCTTGCCCAAGTTGCTAACATTCTGTAATTACCACGAGAATCATTATCAGGATTTTTATAAGCTTTTTTTGTATTTTCATCAAGTTCTAAAAAATTTGTTGTGAACAAATTAATGTTTTTTGCATAAATAAGTAAATATTCATGTGATTTACTAAACCATTTTGCAGAATTATCTCTTCCTCTTTTTCTATCCCAAATTACACTTGCAACAAAATTTCTCTCACCAAAAATCTCATCACAAATTTTCCGTAAATTATGCACTTCATTATCATCAATACTTATAAAAATAACCCCATCATCTTTAAGCAAATCCCTAGATAGCAAAAGCCTTTCATACATCATACTTAACCAATCACTATGAAATCTTCCATTTGTATCTGTATTTTTAAATAGTTTATTTCCCTCTTCATCTCTTAGGTTTATATCATCTTCAAACTCATCTTTACTTTTTGTGAAGTTATCTTTATAGACAAAATCTTTTCCTGTGTTATATGGTGGGTCTATATATATCATTTTGATTTTGTTTAGGTAACTTTCACTTAGAATTTTTAGCACTTCAAAGTTATCACCCTCTATATATAGGTTTTGGGTATTTTCAAAATCTACACTATCATCTTTACAAGGGCGGAGGGTTTTATTTATAGATATATTTGCTTTTAGTAAGGATGCTTTTTTACCAGGCCAATCAAGTCTATATCTCTCTTCATCACCCTCAACAATCTCATCACTTAGCATTTGTCTTAAAAGATCAAAATCTATGGCTTTTTTACCATCTATTTCTGTGCTTACATTTGGAAATAGTTTTAAAATATTCTCAATATTTTCATTTGTTTTATTTGGAGTTTGCATTTTTAATTTATCTAAATTTAATTCATTCATCTATTTTATTTCCTTTAGTATATTTTCAAGTTCATTTTCTTTTGGTTTCAGTTTTTGTGAATATTCTAGTTTTTTCTTAAACTGTTTTTCTTTTGATATTTTATTTTCTAAGGCTTTTATATCTTTTTGTAAGCTTTCTATTTTGTTTTCAAGTTTATAAGCTTTTTGAAAATCATTTTTTATATTTTTTGCAGCTGTTTTAAAAAATGTTTGGATTATATTTTCATACACTTTTTGTAAGTTTGATTGTGAGAATTCAAACTCTATTTCTTCATTCCAAGATGAAAAAAAGTATTGATTTTGTTCTTTATAAAGTATTGAAAAACAAAAACGATCTTCATAAATAAACTTAAAAAGTATTGGTGCTTTTACTAGTTCATTTATATTTTTTATAGCTATTATTGGTAGTGCTTTTTCTTTTTCTTGTTTTTCTTTTAATACTATTTCAAAGATTAGTATTTCTGCTATATTTTTTGTTTTTTCTATATTTATAGTGCTAGGTGAAAGTTTATATTTTAAGGTTATTTTTTCAATATTTTCAAATATTCTTTTACCATTTACTATTTTTGTTTCAAATGATTTTTTTGCTAAAAATCTATTAGCTTGTGTTGAAGATGGAAGATTTAACATTTATTTTATAACCACAAAAGCTATGAGTTCAAAATCATCAAGTCCATTTAGTTCATTTTCTAAAAAACTTGTACCACCCTCACTAAAAAGTGATTCTATATCACTTTGTTCTTTTGTATCTATTATTGAAGAGATTGTATTATTTAGTAAATCTGAGTAAGTACTCATATCTTTGCCATCTTTTGTTTGCTCATTAAATAGTGTGTAAACATCTCTTAAAGGCTCATCATTTCCTTTACATAAAACTCTTAAAACATCTAAGATATTTTTTACATTTAAATGATTTAGTTTTACCTTTCCATCTTGTGAAATATAAACTAAATAAAAAGGATGAAGTTGATTTATATTGTCAATATTTACATCACTATTTATATTTTTTAGTACAAATATCACGCCCTCTTCTATGTTTTTACTTATATCTTTTTTACATACTGTGTGCATACCGCAACTTACATCTTTTATATCGCCTTTTGTTTGCAAAAAGTTTATTAAATCCATACGAAAGTCATTTAATCCTAAATCAGTAATAGAAATAGAACTATCCATATCTTCAATATCTACTACTTCATTTTGTAGTTTTTGAAGCTGTTGTTTTCTAAAGTCCATTTGTGAAGATTTATTTGTTAAAACATTGTCTTCTCCTGTTGCTGTTGTATCGACCATAAACATACGAGTTTCAACTCTAGTTTTTAGATTTATATACTCATCTAGACTTATTTGTGGCCAAAAATTAATTAGTTGAATAAACTCATTTTTACTTCCAATTCTATCAACTCTACCAAATCGCTGAATTATTCTTACTGGATTCCAGTGAATATCATAATTTATAAGCGTGTCACAATCTTGTAAGTTCTGTCCTTCACTTATACAATCAGTTGCTATTAAAATATCTAGCTCTTTTTCTTTTAGTTTTTTGTTTTTTGAAAGAGGTGAAAAATGACAAAGTATATTGTTAAATTCATTGTGAATATTTAATGTAGATTTATTTGCACCACTTCCTGTGATTTTTGCTGTTTGAAGATTTAAAGATAAATTAAAATCTTTTAGTTGCTCATACAAATAGTTTGCCGTATCTGCAAAAGCTGTAAAGATTATGATTTTTTTATTGGCTTTATTTTCTTGTGTATTATGATAATTGTTATTGATTGGATTTTCTATTTTTTCTATGATTTTTGATTTTAAAATATTTAGTTTTGTATCATTTTTAAAATCTACTTTTTTCATATCTGCTAAAAGATATAAAGCTGTTTGTAAATCTTCTTCTAAGTCTTGCTTCCATCCTGTTGTGTTCATATCACATAGATTTATTTTTACTTTTTTACCTATGCTAAATTCATCATCAAGCCACTGTTCATTTTCCATATCTTCAATTTCAATACTATTCTCATCATCAATAGAGTTTTCAAATCCATTCTCAAACTCTTCTATTTTTTCTAAAATATTTTTAATATTTGATGCAAAGTTATCTAAAGTAATTCTAAAGCTATCAACAGAACTTTCAAGTCTTTTTAGAAAGTTTACACGCATTAAAATCTTTAGATTGTTTTCTCTATTTTTTTGCTTTAATGTTGCATTATTATTTGTCTTATCATCATATAACTTACTATAAAAACCTTCTTTGGATTCTAAGATATAATTAAAAGGAGTGTAAACACCCATATTAAAAGTAGATAATTTTTTGTATATTTCATCTATTTTCATAACATTTTCAAGAGTTGTAATATCACATCTTAAAGTTTGAGGTTCTAATCTTGTGGGAAATTTTCCTATTTTTTCCATGTCATAATATTTTTCTATATGTTTTCTACTTCGTGCAATTGTAACACTATCAAGAAGTTTAAAAAAATCAAAATTTTGGTTTAGTTCATCAAGTAGTTTTTTTGTGTTTCTTTCTTCACTTGGTAATTTTGACCAATTGTTAAAAGTAAGTTGGGCTTTTCGTAAGATTGCATCTATGGAGTTTGATACATTTAGTTTTTCATTTTTTATATTTGTTTGACCTTCGTAAGCTAGAGCCAATTGGTTTTTTAAATCTTTAAAACGATTATTTACAGGTGTTGCACTTAGCATTAAAAGTTTTGTTTTTACACCTGTTTTTATAGTATTTAGAAGTTTTTGGTATCTTGTGGTTTTCTCTTTTCTTGCATCGTTATTTCTAAAATTATGGGATTCATCTATTACTATTAAATCATAGTTCGACCAGTTAATTCTTGATAAATCAACACCATTTGAAAAACCTTTTTCTCTTAAAATATCTGTGTGATAAAGTACATCGTAATTTAATCTATCAAGTAAGAGTGGATTGTCTTCATAATTATGTAAAAATGTTTTCCAGTTATCACCTAATTTTTTTGGGCAAAGTACTAAAATAGATTTATTTCTTTCTTGATAATATTTTATTACTCCAAGAGCTGTAAAAGTTTTACCAAGTCCTACTGAATCAGCTAAAATACAACCGTTATATCGTTCAAGCTTATTTATAAGAGTTAAAACTGCATCTTTTTGAAAATCATAAAGTTTATTCCATATTACACTATCTCTAAAACCTGTCTTTTCATTTGCAAGTTCATCTTCACTTAAATCTTCTAAAAACTCATCAAAAATATGATATAAAATAAGATAATAAATAAACTCAGGAGAATTCTCTTTATAAAGATTGTCAATATAAGCTATTACTTCTGGAGTAATATCTTTTAATATATTTTCATCATTCCAAACACTATCAAAATTTTTTAGAAACTCTTTTGTAGTGTTATCGTCTTCAATTTTATTTATAAGTCTTAGCGCTGAATCATCTTTTTTATAGCCAAATCCTGCACTACTAAACTCATTCATTCCAAGATATGTGGATTTATCTTCTTCATTGTCTACTATTAACATAGATTGAATCGAATTATTTCCACGGTTTGATTTGAATTGTACTTTTTGTTCACACCAAGCCCTACACTCTTTGGCTATTGTTTTACCTTTTAGTTCATTTTTTAGATTTATTTCAAATGAAGTTCCACTTATTGATTTTTCTATATTTGCTTGATTTATAGTGAAGTACTTGCTTTTTTTATTTTCATTATCTGTTTTTATAAAAGTAGGATCAGTAAATATAAAACGGAGATTTTCAATCTTGCTTAACTCTTTTTTTAAACTTTCAAATCCATAAATAGAGAAAAGTGATGAAGCTACTGCTATTTTAGAACTTTTACTAATAGTACTTTTTAAATCATCGCCTACAATATTTATTTTATTATCGAAAGTTTTTATCAAATCATTTTCTCTTAAATTTAATTTTTTAAGGGATATATTACCCTATAAATTATTAAACAGGTATTATTTTCCTTTAAATATTAATATAAAGGGTAACTTATACCTTGTTAGAAAATAAAAGAATCTCTTGTACTTTTACTAATAAAAAGGTATAAAATGACACAAAGGGATATGGCAGGTTTTTTAGATGTTGATGTTAAAACAATAAGAAATTGGAGAAAGAATAAACCGAATTTATATAAAATAATTATGCAAGGTTTTGCGATAGAAGAAACAATAAAAAAAGCTGAAGAGAATATAACGGAACTAAAAGAGATTGCTCAATCTTTAAATAAGAGAAAAGAAGAAGAATAAATTAAATTGTTCTTCTTATTTTATACTAGGACTTATACTCTTCCAATCCTCTATTAACTCTTCTTTTAATATAAACTTATCTTTAGTATTTGCGGGTCTGTTATATTCATAAGGTGTAACTACCATTAAGCCACCTTTTAAAATACTTGTAAAAGTATTTGATTCTACTTTTGAACCTGAAAATATTGAGAATTTCATATTAAAGCCACTTATATCATAAAACACTGAATTAGTTCTAATAAACTTAGTATATTTATCATAGATTAAACAATCCATAATAACAGTACTTGCATCATTAGATAAATCAATATTATTGATTTTTCCTATTTGTACATTTTTATAATATATTGGAGAATCTACATTTGCACTTGAGGCTCTTTTAGTATAAACTTTAAAAGTTGTTCCATGATATGACTTATCAAGTGAAGGAAGAGTATCAAAGCCTTTAAATTTTCTTTGATATTTTGCTTTTTTACTTTTAATAACACCAATATTTACAGCCATTACTGATGAGCCAATATTTGATATCTCTTGTAATGATATCTTTGGTTTCTTTAAATAAAAAACTGTACCCTCTTTTGTAAAAGAATCATAATCATCAAAAATCTGTGCTTTTACTATTACTTTTTGATTAGAGTTTAAAGCTACTTTAGTAACTTTTCCTATTTTTACACCTTTATATGTAAGTTGTGAAAACTGTTCATGAATACCCTCAACATCATCAAAAACTATAGTAATACTATTTGATGAATCTTTCATCTCATCTTTTGAGGCAAAAATATGATGTTTTTCATATAACATACTTGTATTGTTTTCTAAAACAATCGAACCTTCTAATAATGAAGTATAATTATCCATATTCAATATTATTCCATTTAAAGATGCATTTACATCTAAAACACCTTGTTTATAAAATCTACTTGTTTTATTTATGTATTTTTTATACTCTTTATAAATAAATAATTTGGTCTTTGATTCTTGACTATTAAAATTTATTTCTTTTACAAAACCTATTTCTTGATTTTTATAAACAATTGCCATATCTTTTTTGATTTTAAAATCATTGTTAAAATATGCATTTATAGTAAAACCATCATTATGTAATCTTTTTAGCTTTTCTATATCACTATAGCTTTCATACAATTTAAAACTTTTTTTAGTTTGTTTTTTGTCACGTCTTAGTTCAGAAATAGCAATAGCACCATTTAAAAGAGGTTTAATCCCTTTATAATTAATATCAAGATTAAAATCTTTTAGCTCTAAAAGTTTTGAACTCATATCATAAAAAAGAGTATGATTATGAATAAGTTTTTTATACTCTTGCTTTATAAGTATCTTTATATTTATTTTTCTAAAATCATTTGCTAATGAATAATCAATAACCTCTCCTACTTCAATATTTTTAAAGTAGATTTTTGATCTTTTTGTAATAGAGTTTAAATTATCAGTTTGTAATGTATAAATCAATGATGAATCATAATTTTTATTTTCATTAAAATTCTTTGCAACAAATATCTTGGAAGCCTCACCTTCTTTATAATTCAAAGAGATATAGTTTCCTTTTATAATGTTCCCTAAGTTTTTAACACCTTCCAAACTAAACTCAGGTGCTTGTATAAAAAATTCTGTATTTGAAGTAAGTAAGTATTTATATTTTTTATAAATAAAAGCTTTTGATGTAATATCATTATCATTTAAAGTTAGGTCTGTAATCTTTCCTATTGTAAAACCTTTATAAATAATTGGAGTGTTTTCATCTAATCCTTCAATACTAGAAAATTTAATATGAATATACTCTTTTTGCTCAAATGAATCCTTTCCTGAATATAAAGTATATACCTCATCTTTTTGAATTTTCTTAGCATCTCTTTTAGATGTTATTACAGTTACTCCACCTACAAGTGCTGAGTATAAAGAGCCTACTTCTATATTAAGACCACTTGGACCATAACTAACATTTAAAGCCTCATTTAACATAAACTTTGAACTTTTATTTACTAAGTAGTTGTATTTATCATAAATATATGCTTTTAAGAACACATTTTCAAATTTAAAATCTTTTGATACAATTTCACCTATTTGATATTTATTATAAAAAATTGGTGTTCCTATTTCAATACTATCTTTATCATTTGCAATTAAAGAAACATAATATCCATTACTTATTAATTCATCATCAGGTCTACTGTCAAGTCCTATAAAATCATATTTCTCTTTTATCTCTTCAGAATCATTTTCATTCATAAACTTTGGAGATATTTCTATTTTAAAACCATCAATTAGTGTACTTAACCCTGATACTTTAGTAAGTGAAATAGTAGGTCTTTTAATCCAAAACTTAGAACCTTCACTCGCTACATATTTAGCCGCATCACTTTTCACTAAAATATTAACTTTTACATTTTTTAAATCATCATGTATGTTTATTTTAGTAACTTTTCCTAATTGTAAACCTTTATATTCAAGTGTTGTTGCACCCTCTTTAAGACCTTCTGCATTTTTAAAAACAACAGTAATATTTACACCTTTTTTCATATATGATTCATATGAAATCCAAGCTAAAATACAAAGAATTATAATGGGTAAAATCCAAATGAAAGAGACTGCTTTTTGCTCCTTCTCTTTTACTTTATAGACAAGATCTTCTTTTTGCTCTATTTGTTTATTCTCAATCATCCCAAATAATCCTTGTATCGAATCTATTTGCAGCTATCATAGTTAGTATTACAACTAGTGCAAAAGATGTTGCTGCTAAACCACCTTTTATATTAAAAAGTTCACCCATTTGAATAACTGATGCTAAAATAGCAACTACATATATATCAATCATAGACCACTTTCCAATTAAATGTATAAATTTAAATATTCTATTTTTATTTTTATTTCTCAACTTAATATCTATTTTTAATGAAATAAAAATCAATAATAAGCCCAATAATTTTATCAAAGGTATTATAACACTTGCTGTAAAAATGACAAAAGCAATAAAATAGTTTTCATATTCTAAAAAACTAATAATCCCTTCTAATATCGTACTTTGTGTTTTAATTCCTAGTTTAGTAATCTCCATCATAGGGTAAAGCATTGCTGGTATATATAAAAGTATTGCACAAATTGTCAAAGCAAGAGACACTTGTAATGAGTTTTTTACTCTTTTTTGTACTTTATGTTTACACTGGGTACATACAAACTCATCATAATTTTCTTTTTCATAAACCTTATGACAGTTTTTACATGAAATTAATAACATCTAATCACCAAACACTTCTTTTCCAGAAAATTTTCTATTTGACATATACAAACAGAGTATATATAATAACATTACATAAAAGCCAATATCAAATTTTGTTGATGATACCATTCCAATAAGCTTGATATATGTAACAATTATACTTATAATAAATACTTCAATAAATCCCCAATGTTTAAAAAAATAGAAACTATCATGAAGAAGCGTATTTGTTAGAAATTTCAAATTTGTATACTTTTGAATAAAAAATATAATGATAATAAGTGAATTAAATATTGGAGCAATTATAATTGTAAAAAATACGACTAAGGCTACAAAGAAAAAACCTTGTTCTAAAAGAATTGAAACTGTACCTATAAGGGTAGCTTGAAGTTGTGTAACACCCAAAGATAAAGATATCAAAGGATATATATTTAATATAGTAAAAAGTAGTAAAGAAGATATTGCATAATATAAAGAATCTATACTATGTATTTCTTCATATATTATCTTGCTATTGCATCTTGGGCATTTTAATATTTTTGATTTTGATTCTTTACTAGATAAGTTACTTAAGGAATCTTTATTTACAAATAATCCACAGCTATAACATTCTACAATTTTTTTAGTATTAACTGCCATTTATTTCCAAATTTTTTAATATATAATATTTTATCATATTTTTAATAAATATAATTTTCTATTAGAATTTAGAATAGATATAGTATTATTAGTTTGCAAAAATTTGCACATAAAATACACATAATTTATATATAAAAAGGTTAATAATATGGAATTTAATATAACAGAAGGTCAAGTAGGAACTAGACCACCAGTTGTAAAACCAGATCCAAGGGTACTAGATTTTTTAGGTGAAGATGGGATGAGAAAACTTATTTCGGATCACTATGATTTATTAAAACAAAGTAATATCAGAGGCTTATTTCCACCATCAGAACAAGGATTTGAATTAGCGAAAAAACATTCTGCTGATTTCTTTATTCAAATTTGTGGAGGTGAGCGACATTTTGATCAAAATAGGGGTAAACCTATGATGGCTGCACGGCATGCACCATTTGCTATTACTCAAGAAGCTCGAAGAGTTTGGTTAGAATCTTATATTATGATTTTAAAACCTCTAGATATGCCAGAAGATTTAAAAAAATCTTTTTGGAATTATTTAGATGTATTCTCAATTTGGATGATGAACACAACAGAGTAAGATTTAAATCTTACTTTGTTTTTAATATACTATTTCTTACTTGTGTTAATTCCTGGATTTTCTTGCGTTCCGATATAATCACTAGGCAATGAAGTAGTCTTTAAATATGCAATAACTCCACCTACTAATAAGCAGATAATCACTACTAATCTAACTATATTTCTTTTTTCATTTGATTCTTTTCCATCATAATCTTCAATTTTATCATTACTTGGTTCATTATTAAAATTACTCATAAATTATCCTTTTACTTTTCATAAGTATAACAAATATTTACTTAATCAATTAATATAAGCAAAGCTTATATTAATGATACCATTAACTGATTTACTGTAATTGCTATTTCTTTAATATCTTTTGTATCTTTTGCTATAAAATCATCTAAATGACGTCTTACTTTATAAAAAACATCTTTTTCATTAGAGATAAAGTTAGCAAAAGCATCTTTTGGTTCTTCATTTACTCTTTGGAATTCTAAAACTTTTTTAGTGTAATGAACAACAATAAACTCTATAAACTGTAAAACTTGATTTCTAAGTGTCATATCACTTGGACTTGTAATTTGTACTTTATTTAATTCAATAATAATCTCTAAAATATTAAATTCATGGATTAATGAATAGAATAGAACAATAACATCTTTAAATGAATGATGAGTATCTTCTTTTATAATAATCGCAGCAACTGCAAATCTTAGATAATCAATTACTGAGAAGAATTGATTAAATGTATCATCCCTTTCAATTAATACTTCAATATTTTGATTATGTATTTGAGATAATAAAGTAAATAATTCATCTTTATGATCTAAGATATGGGCAGCATCTAATTGATTATTTTTTAGATACTTAACCATCCATTTTGTACTTGCATATAAAGTGTATTCTAATTTATTTATTAGCTTATACTGTAATTCAATATTCATAACTGAATCTTGCGAATATATTTTTTCTCTAATATCTTTAGCTCCAAATAATTGTTTTGCAACTAAATAAGATTTTATTTTTAATAAATATCTTTGTGTTCCTAATTTTTCATAATCTGAAATAAATGTAACACCTTGATGATTTATTACAACATCTGCAATTACTGTTGCTATAATTTCTCTTCTTAAAGGATGATTTAAAATTTCATGCTCATATGCACCTACAAAAGATTTTGGGAAATATCTGTAAAGATATTGTAATGTAGACTTATCATCAACAAAATCAGATTCTAAAAGTATCTTTTTAACAAAAATTTTAGAGTAAGAAAGTAGTGAACCTAATACTGGACGAACTATTGAACCATGAATATCAACTACATCACTAATATTGTCATTTTTAGGAATATAAAAATCTTTTCTATTAAAAGCTTCAATATTTTCTTCAAGAACTTCTATTGATTTTATATAATCATTTTGATATTTTCTTGAAAATCTTTCATCAATAGAGATTACAAATGCTTGGTCATAGTTGTTTTTTAACACCATTTGAACTACTTGTTCTTTTAATGAATGAAGGGTTTCCTCTGATTGTTTTTTTGTTAAAAGTCCTTGTGATTGGATACTGTTTAATAAAATTTTTAAATTTACTTCATGATCTGATGTATTAACACCTGCTGAATTATCAATAGCATCTTGATGTATTTTTCCACCATTTAAAGCAAACTCTATTCTTGATTTCTGAGTAAAACCTAAGTTTCCACCTTCACATACAACTTTTGCTTTTATTTCATTTGCATCAACTCTTACAGCTTCATTTTGTTTATCGCCAATATCTAAATTATTTTCATCACTAGCTTTAACATAAGTTCCAACTCCACCATTAAATAACATATCAATCTCTAAAGTTAATAGTTTTTTACATAACTCTTCACCTGATATTATTTTTTGATTTGTACCTAATAGTTTTTTAACTTCAGTACTTAAAGTAATCTCTTTATCACTTCTTAAAAAAATTCCTCCACCTTTTGAAATGATTGATTTATCATAATTACTCCATCCACCATTTTTAGATTCAAATAATCTTTTTCTTTCAATATATGATTTTTTGATATCAGGATTTGGGTCTATAAATATATCTTTATGTGAAATAGCTGCTAATAATTTAAATGTTTTTGATTCAATCATTCCATTACCAAATACATCTCCACTCATAGAACCAATTCCAACAACAGATACCTCATCTTTATAAATATCAATACCTTCTTCAATAAAGAAACGTTTTGAAGACATAATAGCACCACGTGCAGTGATACCTAAATCCTTATGTCCATAACCATTACTTCCACCACTTGCAAAGGCATCACCTAACCAGTAATTTCTTTCAATTGCTATACTGTTTGCTACATCACTCATAGATGCAGTTCCTTTATCAGCAGCAACAACAAAATATGGATCATCTTCATCATAACAAACTACTTTTTCATTTTTTACAATTTTTCCATCAATCATATTGTCAACTAAATCTAAATTTGCATTTATATATAGTGAATAAATTTCTGTAAAATATTCTTTTGTAATATCTTGAACATTTTTATTAATTACAAAAGCACCTTTAGATCCATCAGGAATAATTATAGAGTTTTTACCTTCTTGAGTTATCATAAGTGATTTTACTTCTTGTCTATAATCATCATGCCTATCAGACCATCGTAAACCACCACGTGATACTTTTGACATTCTTAAATGAAGTCCAGAAAAATCTCTATGATAAATAAAGTTTTCTAAATTTGGTTGTAAGCCTTTTAAATCTTTACTAAATGTTTTTGTATCAATTTTAAAGGAGATTGTTTCTTGATCTAAAAAGTAGTTTGTTCTTAAGAGTGATTTTAAAAATAATAAAGTGATATTTAATATTTTATCATCAATAATTTGTGGTATTTTTTTAATCTCTGCTTTTATTTTATCTTCAATTTCTTCTAAAAATTTAATTCTATTTTTAATACCTGGTTCGAATTTTGTAATAAAATATTTTACAAACATACATGCTAAGCTATGGTTTCTTGTTAAAGTATTTAAAATTGTTGCTGAATTTATTGTTAAAACTGCTTGATCTATATACTCTATAAATGCACGAATTAGCATAATCTTTCGTAAAGTGAGATTTTCTTTATAAACTAAGCTATAAGCCTTTGAGTATTTAATTGTACAGTCTTTAAGTGAGTAACTTATAATATATTCTAAGTTATCTTTTGCTTTTTCTACTTTTTCAAAATCTTCTACATTTAAATTAAATCTTGAAATATAAATAAGTTCCTTATTATTTGTTACATTATAGGTAACTTCATCAATTATTTCAAATCCGATACTATGAAGAAGTGGTGTAATATGAGATAAGAAAAGTTGTTTTTTTGAAAATATTTTTACATATTTTGATCTTTTATTTTCTTGTATTTTTGTAACTATTTTTTCTTCTAAAACTTGTTCAAAGAGTTTATCATCAACTGCTAAATCATCAGGTGTTAATAATTGCGAACAAATTGCTTGAATATCTGATGTTGCCATAGTAAAATCCTTATAATATTTATTATTAAAATCTTACTCTTTAATAGTTAAGGCTTTGTTAAAAGAAACTCTTTTGTTTGCATTTTAACACCATTTGCAATAAGAGTAATAAAATGAGTACCTAAATAGTATTTTCTTGTAGTTACAGTTTTAAAAGAGTGCTTTTTATTAATACTTTTACTATAAGATTTAACATCACTTTGAGATAGCATATAAACTTTTTTGCTTCTTTTATTATTTGCCATTTGAAAATCAATTTCATACTCAAGTCTTAAAAGACCTATTTTATTTTTACTTTCAAGTTCAAAAGAAAAATTTAAATTCTCTCCTATACAAACCTTATCATCTAAAATAAAATCTTTTAAAATTAAATCATCTATTTTTCTAAAGCCAAATATTTCTAATATTTTTTTATCACCTTTTTTTAGTAAAGTTCTAGCTGCGTGTTTTAGAAGTAAATCACAATCTTTTGAGAAACCAATATTTTCTTCTATAAAACTTATTACTAAACTTGGATTATCTTTTGAAATATCATTTAAATTATTTGCAACTGAACGTCTTACATATAAAGATTCATCATTTTTGAGTTCATTTAAAATAGGGAAAATAGGATTTGGGTTTGTTTTAAAAGATGGAAGAGAAATAGCCCATGGTAGTCTAGGCCTACAACCTTCACTAGCTAATCTTCTTATATGTTCATTTGAACTTTTTGCCCATTTATAAAGATATTTCATGGCTTTTTGTTCATCTTTTAGAATAAACTCTCTTACAGCAAATTCAGAACTTGAATCTATTGTAAAAACTTCTAATGCTTCTAATGAGATATCAAAATATTCTAAGCCATAAACCTCTACAAAATCTGATAAAACCATAGTTTGTAAACTTGTAGTTTCTTTCTTAAAAAAGTCTTCTTTTACAAGTTTTAATATCTTGATATTTTCTTTATAATCATTTTTTAAACATATTTCTAAATTAGACGAGATTAATCTCATCCTAGATTTTAATTCTAAAGTTTCTAGCTTAGATAAGACTAAAGAAACATAGAGTTCTTCATCAAAAGTAGGTGAGTATTTTTTAATATTTGAAGTAAATTTTCTTATAAACTCTTTATCAAATAAATTTTTTAAAGGTTCCATTAAACACTTAACTCTTCATATTTTGAGTTTAAAACTTTAATAATATCATTTGGATTTACTTCTATATCTAAGCCTCTTTTTCCACCTGATATATAAATAGTTTCAAAAGTCTTTGCACTTATATCAAGTAATGTTCTATGTTTTTTCTTTTGTCCAAAAGCAGAGATCCCACCTAATAGATACCCAGTTGCTTTTTGAGCTTCATCTTTATTTGCCATAACAGCATTTTTACACTCAAAAGAACTTGCAACAGCTTTTAAATTTAAAGATTTATTTACAGGAATTATACATACAACTAACTCTTTTGGATTTAATTCAGCTAATAAAGTTTTATAAACACGAGCCGCATCAAGATTTAACTTTTCTGCTGCTTCTAAACCATAATTTGCAACTTTCGGATCATGTTTATATTTATGCATAACAAAGGTGATTTTATTTTTTTTTAGTTCATTAATTGCAGGTGTCAAACTGCTCCTTTTTAATATTTAATTTGCCTTTTTATAGCATCTTACATAAAACTTATCTTCCATAAGTTCTCTATTAAAAGCTCCTGATAAAAAATTTATTACAAAAGCTTCACCACTTTTTGCATGACCAAATGTTTTAGTTGTCCAATAATTATCTGAGATATAATACTTAAACTTTTTTGATAATGTTGGATTATATACTTTAGTATTTACAATAGAAAATAAAGCCATAAAATCAGGAAGGATCCAGTTCTTATTTCCATCTAATTCAAGATTATTACAATAATCTAATGCTTGCGAATAATTCATTATTTTTTCTTTTACATCTTTATTATCTTGCCAAAGAAAATTTGTTTTACTATCTTTTATGATATTTTCACTAAAAGAAAGAAACTCTGCATTTGCAAAAGTTAAAAAAGTAGTGAAAAAAAGAAATACTAATAACTTCATAAATCAACCTTATAATAATAATTTGATTGAATTATATCAAAGAAAGATGATAAATATATTGACTATTATCAAACTTTCTTTTTTTCTTTTTTTTAAACTAAATTTTTAGCTACAAAATCCCAATTTACAAGTTTCCAGAAGTTTTCTAAATAAGCTGGTCTTGCATTTCTTACATCAATATAATACGCATGTTCCCAAACATCACATACTAAAAGTGGATTTAAATCACTTTGTATTGGAGTTTGTGCATTTGAAGTTGTAATTATTTTTAAGTTTTTATTTTCATCTTGAACTAACCAAGCCCAACCTGAACCAAATTGTCCTATTGCTTTTGCTGTAAATTCTTTTTTAAACTCTTCAACACTTCCAAAAGCTTTAACTAACTCATCTTCAAGATTCGAAGGAATATTTGTTTGATTAGGAGTTAAACCATTCCAGAAAAAGTCATGATTAGAAACTTGGGCTGCGTTATTAAAAATTCCTCCCTCTGAACTTTTGATTATTTCACTTAATGATAAATCTTCATATTTCGTATTTTCAATTAATTCATTTAATTTATTAACATAAGTTTGGTGATGTTTTCCATAGTGAAACTCTAAAGTCTCTTTTGACATTAAAGGTTCTAAGGCATCTAAAGTGTAAGGTAAAGTCATTAATATATGTTTCATTTTTTATCCTTTTTGTTTAAATTAATATAATTACCAATATTACTATAAATTAAATAAATATAGAACTTTTAATTTAACTATTTATTTTTTGATTTACGATTATTGTGTAAATCATCTTTCATAAGTATTTTAAAATTTTCTAAAGTTAAAGGTGGTAATTCTCCATCTGCATATTTTAATAAAACATCATTAATTTCAATTCTTTCATTTCCTGCAAAATAAACTTTTATTCCCATTTCTAGAAGCACAGAAAAAGGATTATCACCCATATGAGAAGTTATAAGAGTATCTACATTTTTACTTTTTAACCATGTAGCTACTGCTCTTCCTCCTGCATGTTCATTTCTTATAATTTCAACTCTATCATTTGAGATTAAAGCAAAATATTTAGCTTTCCCGAACATTGTTGACACTGCTGTATTTTCTTTATTTGTTTTTACTGGTATTGCAATCATTTTATCTCCTTTGTTGCATTTATTATTGAGATTTTATATCCTAGATATATAACCACGGGCCAAAGACTTAACCAAATTAATTCACTTAAATATTGCATATTTCTAACCTTCTTAATAATTATGAGAATCAGGGGATTCTATTTCTTCTTTTGTTATTTTTACTTTATCCATGCTATACCAAGCATAGGTAATATAAGCTAATACAAAAGGTACCATCAATGATACATAAGCCATTGTCATTAAAGTATAGTGACTACCTGAGCTATTTACTATTGTAAGACTACTTTGTAAGTCAACAGTTGATGGATAGTAAGATGTATCATTTAATCCAACATTTAATAAAACAGCCATAACAGTAAGAACAATTCCTATTCCACCTGTTTTAATACAACAAGTTTTTTTAAAAGTTATAGTAATAAATACCGCTATTATTACCATTGCAACACCTATTAAAAACATAGCTAAAACAATTGGCATATCAATAAAATTTTGTAGATACTTAAATCTTTCAATAGATACAAACCCATCTTTAGCAACTGCATATCCATCTTTTATTAGAATCCAAGTCATAAAACTAAGAAAGAAAATTAGAAAGAAAATCATATTTATTTTGATTGACTTAACTGCTTTTTGTCTAATTTGCTCATGATCTATATTATTAATAAAATACAATGCTCCACTGATTTTTGCTAAAAATACAAGTGCAAATCCTAGTAAATAATTATAAGGATTAAGTAAAGCTTCAAGACCTCGTAATGGATTTTGCCAATCTACAAAATTATTTGAATCAATGATAAATTCACTTCCACTAAAAAATGTACTAATAGCAACTCCTAATAAAAAAGTTCCAATATTTCCATTTATTTTCAAAAACATTTCATATGTTTTTTGTCCTAAAAAATTATTAGGTTTTGTTCTATATTCATAACTTACAGCTTGAATAATAAAACAAAACAAAATTGCTAACCATACCCAATAAGCGCCACCAAAACTAGTTGCATAAAATAATGGGAAAGCTGCAAATAAAGCACCTCCAAATAAAACTAAAGTAGTAAAACCTAATTCCCACTTTCTACCAATACTATTTATTATCATAGTTTTTTCTGTCTCATTATCACTTAATTTATCCATTAATGTTTGTCCACCTTGAACAAACATAATAAATACAAAAAGACCACCTAATAAAGAAATAATTATCCACCAATATTGTTGAAGTGTTAAAAGTTCAAGTGTTCCAAATCCCATTTAATTCTCCTTACTTTCAGGTCCAAGTCCTATTTGTTTTGTCATTATTTTAACTTCAGCTATTAATAACACTGTAAATAAAGTAGCAAAGATAAAGAAACTTATCATTACATTTGTACTAGCTATTTTAGTAGCTGCAATTCCAACAGGCATCAAATCTTGAATAGCCCAAGGTTGTCTTCCAACTTCTGCAACTACCCAACCAGCTTCACTAGCAATATAACCCAATGGAATGCTCCATAAAGCTGATTTTAAAAGTAAAGGATAATTTAGAATATCTCTTTTTGTTGCAAAAAATAGAACCATTGCAAAAAGTAATGTAAACCAAGACCCAAGGGCTACCATAATATGAAATGAATAAAAACTAATAGCAACAGGAGGGACTACATCTTCAGCTTTTTTAATATGCCCATAACCAAAATACTTCATGTTTTCATCAAGTATACTTTTTGATTGAATCAATTGTATTTCATCTTTTGTTTTTTTAGCTTCTTTATAATCTTCTAAAGCTTGAACTGCAAGTTTTCCTTTTTGCATTTTTTCTTGGGTACTTATAATTCCCATTTCTTCGTTACCATAAACTAAATCTTTAATACCAGGAACAAAAGCATGGATATCGTGGTATCCTAGAAGTGAAAGTGCGTATGGAGCTGTTACTTCTAAAAGGAAAGGTTCTTCATCATTTGAAATTGTTTTTTTAGGATTTAATATTCCCATAGCTACAATTCCAGCATCTGTTGTTCCTTCATATAAACCTTCCATTGCTGCAAGTTTCATAGGTTGTTTAAGTGCCACTTGGTGAGCTGACTCATCTCCACTTAAAATTAAAAACAATGAAGTAATAAGTCCAAAAGTAGCACCTATAATAATAGATCTTTTAGCAAATAAAATATCTCTTTTTTTCAATAAATACCAAGCACTAATACCAATTACAAATAATGAAGCTAATACATAACCACTTGCAATTGTATGTAAAAATTTACTTACAGCAACAGGTGAGAATAAAACATCCCAAAAGTTATTCATTTCATTTCTTACTGTATCTGGATTAAAAGTCATACCTACTGGATATTGCATCCATCCATTTGCAACAAGAATCCAAAGTGCAGATAGATTTGAACCAACGGCTACTAACCAAGTTGAAAGAAGGTGAAAACCTTTACTTACTTTATCCCATCCAAAAAACATAACAGCAAAAAAAGTACTTTCCATAAAAAATGCTAAAATACCTTCAACTGCTAAAGGTGCACCAAAAATATCACCTACAAACCAAGAGTAATTTGCCCAGTTAGTACCAAACTCAAACTCCATTATAATTCCAGTTGCAACTCCAATTGCAAAGTTAATAGCAAATAAACCCATCCAGAATTTTGTAGTTTTTTTCCAAAATTCGTCATTTGTTTTTACGTATATACTTTCCATAATAGCTACAATAAAACCAAGTCCCAATGTCAATGGAACAAATATCCAATGATACATTGCAGTTAGGGCAAATTGAGCTCTTGACCAATCAACTAAATGTTCTTCCATTTTATTTTCCTCAATTTTCTTTTGTTAGATTTTTATAGACAAAATCAACTTTTTCATCATATGTCTTATATTCAGTTTTTAACGATTTATCATGTACAAAATAGTTAAGAAAAAGAAATATAACCAATAGCTTTATTAATATAAGTTTCCATAGTGTTTTTCCAATAGTCATGTTTTTAAAACCATTTATATAAAAAGAGTAAATATTTTTTAAATTCAACATAAAATCTCCTTTTGTTGACATATGTTCAAAATAATAACACTTTATTGAACATATGTCAAGAATAATTTAACAAAATTTTGATATTATTCTAAACAAGGATAATAATGGGAAGAGAAAAAACAAAAAGAAATTTAGTCTTTAAACCAGCATTTAAAGATTATATACCCGAGAATAAATCATACAATGGGATTACTCATCTATTAGATGAAGAAATGGAAGCTATTTATTTAATGGATATTTTAGACTTATATCAAGAAAAAGCAGCAGAAAGTATGAAGGTTTCAAGGCCTACATTTACTAGAATTTTAAAAAATGCAAGACAAAAGTTAACAAGAGCAATTGTTTATGGAAATAAAATTTCTATTGAAGATGCAAATACACCTTATATAGTTGCAATTTGTTCTGCAAGTAAAGATAACTTTGAATCTATATTATCAACAGACCAATATATATCTATATACAAAATTGAAGATAATGAAGTAACTTTAATAAAATCAATTGAAAGTGATGTTTATGTAAAAGCTTCAAAACCTGCAATTGTTTTACCTCAAATATTTTTAGATTTTAATGTAAATATATTTTTATCTACAAAAATAGGAGAAGGTTTAAAAAATTCTCTTCTTGCAAAAGGTATTCAAGTTATTGAAAAACAAATAACTAATAAAGAAGATTTAATTAATTTATAAATTATTTTTATTAATTTTCTTTATAAACTTCTGTAAAAGTAGATTTTCTATAATTATTTTTACATTTAAATTTTATTTATTTTGTTATAATAAGCAAAAAATAATAAAATGAGTTAACATGAAATTTAATTTAAATCAATTCTTACTAGCTGTTTCAGATGCACTAGATTTTGTCGAAATCAATACCTTAGGTTCTACTTCTTATCATTCAAAAAGAGTTGCTTATATTGCATTAAGACTAGCAGATTTTTATATTTTAAGTGATAAAGAAAAATTTGATTTGTGTTCTTTTTCTATCTTACATGATAATGGATTAAGTGAAGAGGATACAGTTAATGAGTTTGAAAATGATCCAAAAAAAGAAAACTTGAGTATCTTTGAACAATATACACAACATTGTGAAATAGGTGAAAGGAATATTATTGATTTTCCATTCTTATCTAATCATAATAATATAGTAAAATATCATCATGAAAATTTTGATGGTACAGGTTCTTATAAACTTAAGGGAGAACAAATCCCTTTATTATCTCAAATAATAGCTCTTGCAGATACTGTTGATAATATATTTCATTTTGAGAATCCTTCTATTGAAAATAGAGAAAAAATTGTCAAGTTTATAAATGACAAAACAAACACTCTATATTCACCACAGTTAGTGAAAAATTTTAATAGCTTAGCTAGCAAACCTGCCTTTTGGTTTGATTTACAATCAAATAATTTAGAAAAACTAGTATTAAATAAAACTACAGATTTTACTATGAATATTGAATTAGAAGATTTAGTTAAACTATCTTCAATCTTCAGTAGAATAATAGATTCAAACTCTTCTTTTACATCAAGACATTCGTCAGGACTAACACAAAAAGTTGAAGAAATGTGTAATTTTTATGAATATGAAAAAGAAAAAACAATGAAAATGATAATTGCTGCTAATCTTCATGACTTGGGAAAACTAGCTGTTCCAAATAAGATTTTAGATAAACAAAGTGCTTTAACAAAAAAAGAGTTTGAGATTATTAAATGTCACACTTATTATACAAGACAAGCCTTAGAAAAGATTTCTGGTTTTGAAGATATTGTTGAATGGGCTGCTAATCATCATGAAAAACTAGATGGAAATGGATATCCTTATGGTTTTGATGCAAATAGATTATGTTTTGATTCAAGATTAATGGGTTGTTTAGACATTTATCAAGCCCTAACAGAAGAAAGACCATACAGAAAAAGTATGAGTCATAAAGATACCATGAATATCTTGTTAGATCATGGGTCAAAAGGATATATTGATGAAAGAATAGTTAATGATATCAATAAGGTCTTTTCTTAAAACAATATATCAACCATAAAACTATTCACTAATTAAAATCAATTTTCCAGTCTTTGGGTCTTTATATACTTGACCTAAAGATTTAAATCCTTCTTTTGAATCTAAACTATCTTTTATATTTTTAGGTACATTTGCCAACTCTTTACCTTGGGTAATTTTTTGAGAATCTTCAACATTAAAATGTTCTTGTAAATTAGGACTAATTGCTACAAGAGCTGCTATTAAACCACAAGCAAAAACTAAAATAATATCAACAAGATTTGCTAATGGACCTAAAGGTTCATCATCTTCTTTTATAAAATGATCACTTGAAAATCTATTTTTCATATTTCTTTTCCACTTGCTCTTCCATAATTGTTAAAGCCTTGTCATACCATCTTTTTCGAAGCCTTGAAATTATAAAACCAGTCATTCCAGCTAATAAACCTAAAACAGTTGTATCAAAAGCAACAGACATAGCCGTACTTAAGATTTTAACATCACCATCACCAAGAGCTGCTAGTCCAGGACCTAATGGAATCAATGTTCCCATAAGTCCTAACATAGGAGCTAATCTTGTAATAAAATCAGCTCTTTCAATTCTTTTTTTTGCAATTGATAAAACATAAGGAATATCATTTGTTTTGATAAGTTTATTTATCTCAACAGTTCGCTCACCTATACTTATACCAACTTCATATAAACCCCAAACAACAAAAAATATTAAAGCCCACGAAACAGGTTCTAATAAAATAGCTGTGATTTGGTGCATTAATCCTACAGATATTGATGAAAACATAATTATCCTTTTACTCTTGAAAAGAAGATTGATTTAATTAGTCCTGCTAAAAGAATTAATATTGCTGCTAATATAAAATATTTTATAAATGATTCTTCATCTGATTCATTTTTAGACTCTTCTTTTATTTTTTCATTCTCTTTTGTATTTAACTCTTCTACTTTTTTTATTTCTTGTTTTTGTAGTTTTTCTTCTAAGTTAATCTCTTGAATAGTACTTGGAGTAGTTTTTAAAGCTACATTATCAAGTCTTGATTCATTAAGTATTTTTTCTAGTTTTTTTGCAGATTCTTTGTCTATCTTAGTTTTCACAAAATCATAAATAGGATGATTTGCATGAGTATGACCACTTCCTGGTATTCCATTTTTGATTATATTTTGTGTAAACTTCTGAGCTAATTCTTTTTGTGTTTTTTCATCTGCTTTCCAAAAGTCTTTTTGTATTGCAACTAACATTACTGCTAACATATTTGTTTGAACTTGAACTTGATGATTTGACGATAAAAACTCATCTAAACCTAAATCTAATTTATCATCAATATAAACAGCTTTTACATCTTCCCAAACCCAATTAGTAATAATCTCAGGACTAGTAACTTGCCATCCCCAAAGATACTCTATAAATTCACTTCCCATAGTTCGTGCACCACTATAACCTTCACTCATTAAAGGTTTGATCCATTGTGGATTTAAAAATCTTCCTCGTAACTCACTTAAAAGTGCTGTTTGAAGTGCTTCAATTTTAACATTCTTTGAATTTGAATTATCAATTACAAAAGAGTTTGGTTGTTTTCCTGTAACTGTTTCAATAGCTAAATTTAGACCTCCTAAATAATCAAAAGTATCATTATTATCAATTAAACCATATAGATTACTAGCTCGTCCTAAGTATGTGTTTTCAACATTTTTTAATTGTCTTTTATAACTATCAAGGGCAACTTGTCCTTCTAAATCTTCTGAATAAGCATATCCTACTCTTTTAATAAATACATCACCTAATTCTTTTCTATCATTCCAAGAACCTGAACGTTCAACTAATCTATTTATTCCTGCACCGTAAGAGCCAGGAGCAGTTGCAAAAACTCTATAAGATGCTTTTTTACCAACTTCTTCAAGATTCATATTAGGATTATTTTTCAATATTTCTCTTGCTTCTTCTACCCAATTTAAAGCAACAGCATTTACTTCTAAACTCTCATGTCCACCTACTTTTAATTCACCTAAAGTTGATAAAGCACTTTCTAATGATAAAGTTAAAGCTGGATATTTATTAATTATTACATCGTAAGAAGAATCAATTGCCATTAATACTGCTTTATTTAATAATGCTAATTGAGAACCATATAAATCTCTAAATAATCCAGATGATGTAAATACTACATCAACTCTACTTGTTCTTTTTTCATCTAAAGAAAGTTTTTCTAAACCTTTTAAAATTCCTCTACTATTCCAAATAGGTTTTACACCTAATAAATCAAGACCAAAAGCAACCATTGCACCTTCATCTCTTACTGTATCTGAAGCCCAAAGAATAACTGCTTCTTTTTTATGAGAGTTTTTTTCTTTTTTAGCTCTTATATCTTGTGCTAATTTAACACCTATTTCATAAGCAATAGTTGAAGGAATTAAACTACCATCTAAAGCATAGAAATTTCGTCCAGTAGGAAGTGCAGAAGCGGTTCTAATTGGGTCATTTCCTTTTCCTGCACTTACATATCCACCATTTAAAGCATTTACTAAAGATTCTAACTCTTTTTTAGGTGAAATAATTAAGTTTTGTTTTGTTTCTTGGGAAACTATAGAGTCTTTACTCATAGATTCAATCATCGTATCAATTGCTTCTGAAGTCCAATCTTGTCCAAAGGTGTGTAGTCCTAAAGGCATAAACTCTTCTTGTAAATGTGTTAAATAATGACCTACTTCATGAAGTAAAAACTCATCATCAACCTCATCAAAACCAATACCTCTAACTTGTAATTCTTCGTCCATACTCTCAATTAATTCAGCTCGTAAGTTCATTTTATCAATTGATACTTTTATTTTATTAATAGCATTCTTTCTAATATTATCATCACTTGCTGCTTCTGCACTTTCAATTAACTGTCTTAATTCTAATAAATTATCGTAAAGTTTTGTAGTTGCTAAAGGTGGAGTTAAGTGGTCAATCATAATAGCTTGACCTCTTCTTTTAGCTTGAATACCCTCACCTACTCCATCTACAATATATGGATAAATACTAGGAATTCCCTCAATAATAAGTGATGGGTAATCACTTGCACTTAGACCAACACTCTTTCGTGGAAGAAATTCATAAGTTGAATGCCGACCCACATGAATAATACCATCAGCTTTAAATTTATCTTTCATGTAGTAATAAAAAGCTAGATATTGATGAGTTGGAGGAAAAGATAAATTTGCATGAAGAAGTTCTTCATTTAACTCCCAACCACGTGGTGGTTGTGGTGCTAAAATCACATTTCCAAAAGTTACAGAAGGTACAAGAAGTTCATTATCCCAAACCATAACAACACCAGGAGCAGCACCCCAACCTCTAATACCTTCTATTTCCATTTTAATAATTGCATCTTTTAATGCAGTAGAGTTTTCTAAAGAGAACTCTTTTTCATCTTGACTTAATTTTAAAACTTTTTCATATTCATCTTCTAATTGTTTTAATAAATTAATTGACCTTTGTCTACTCTTACTTCTAACACCATCAAGTGCATGATGTAAATTAGAAATAGTTTTATGCATATAATCTTTTATTGCTTTATAAGAAGGTGCTTTATTTGAACCTTTTACTGTTTTTATATCTTCATTTAAAAAGCTTTCAATTTTTACATGAAGTGCACTTAATGGTCCAAATTTCATTTCAGCTTGAATATCTAAAGGAAGTGTTTTTAAATACGCTTCATAGTCTTCAAGAGTTACTTTTGCCACTTTTTGGCTTTGTTCTTTTAATGCTTTTTTATCATTTGGTAAGTTAACACCTTTTGCTTGTAAAAGATCTAATAACTCTTCACTAGAATTTGGCAACTCACCTACATCATAGCCTTGAGTTTTTAACTCATTTAATATTTTAAATAGTGACTTTGGAACATTCAAATTATCTGCCCCAATATTATGTCTTCCTGGAGGATGGTTATAATAAATTACTGCAATTTTTTTATCACTATTATCTTTAGTTTTTAAATTCATCCATGCTTTTGATTTTTTGATAATATTTTTAATTTCATCTTTCATTACTTTTGTATCAATGATTAAAGCACCTGTTTGTAAATCAAGTGAAGAATCATTATTCATAGCTAAGATATAAACTTGCCCTATTCCTTGAAGTTCAGGCATAGAAATACGATAATGAACAGAATTAACAGGTAAGCCTTGAGATGATAAAGAATAAGATAATGCATTTGTATCAAGAACTCTTAATGCTTTTAAAACGGGTACATTTAAGTTCTCTAAACTTTTAGTAACATCTTGTCTTGACTCACCACCACCTATTACAAAATCTTGTAAAGAGATAATTGAAAAAGCTTGTTTTGAAGAAAAACTTTTTGTTAATTCTTCTAAACTATGAACTGCTTGAAAACTTGGTTTTCCCCATGAACTTAAAATTGATACTACTTGTAATTTTGATTGTTTATAAATTTCTTCATGAACTTTCCAATCACTTGAATTATCTGCTCTATCATTATCTAAAATAAATATTACATTTGTATCATCTTTTAAATCTTTTTTTAATTCACTTATACTTTCATATGTTTTAGAAGCATTTGCATTTAAAAAATATCTTACTTGTTTTAATTCTAAAACCTTTGGCCATGTTTTTTTATCTAATGTACTATTTGATAAAAAAGAAAAAAGGTTTGAAATATTTTGACTACCTCTATTATCCCAATAAGCTCTTGCTTGTAGGTAATATGAATAGTTTCTAAACTCTTTTTGTTTTAAGTTCAGTAATTCTTGGTATGAAGATATCTCTTTATCTTTAAGTAATAGTTTTGAAGGAATAGAAGTATAATCTGCTTTTGAAATATCTTTATTCAAAGAGATTAATCGTCTATCTCCTTGAAGAGAGCTAAGAGTTTTAACACCCTCATAGTTTTTTGATAATAGTTTTTCAACTACATCACCAAAAACAGCTGCATATAAAACAATATCAGCTTTGTTTATTTCTTCTTGAATCTTTGTATTACTCATATTCAAAATTTGAGAAACAGTACGTACAGAAATCTTATCATTAGAGTTTTTCAAATAATAATTAGCACCAGAATTTAATCCTGCAGCTGACCTATCTGAAACAACAATGAAAATAGATTTACTATTTTCTTGGGCGAAAATATTTATTGAAAAAATAAACATTAGAAAAAACACTAAAAAATGTTTGAGTAGTGACATTAAACTTCCTATTAATAAAAATTAATACAAAAGTCAATTGGAGTAAAATAAGGTAAGTAAAGAATAAACTATTTCTTACTTTCAGGACACCCCGCCTGATTTGCATCGAAAACTAAAAAGGTCGGTCTCCGGACTTATTGTGTTTTACACAAATTACCGTTGCGGGGGCAGTATTGGATTTTCACCTATTTCCCATGAATTTACTGAAAAGTTATTCACCTGATTAATTATATAAATTGGATTTTATCTATATTAGGCTTAAGATTTTAAAAAGTGGTGATTATAAAAAAATAAAGTACTTAAATAATTCCCAAAAGGGGAATTATTTAAAGCATTTATGCAAATGCAGGTTCTAAGAAAGGAATAATTTGTTTTTTTCTAGAAAGACAACCATCTAACCAAACTTTTCCATCAACTAATTCAATATCAAAAGCTTTTTCAAAAACTGAGTTATCAACTGAAGCTACAAGAATTTCTGAACCTTCTTTCATAATATCAGTTAAAATTAAACAAGCTGTGTGAAGATTTTTTTCTGCTCTTAAATCTTCTAAGTCTGATTCTAAATCATCTTTAATTGAATCAAAAATAGCTAAATCAATTACTTCTAATTGTCCAATTCCAACAGCGCTTCCATGCATATCAAAAGGTTTATAATCTCTTAAGATTAATTCTCTAACAGGTACTCCATCAACTGCTGATTTTACTTTGAACATTTCCATCCCTAAAGCTGCAAAATCGTTAACACCAGCAATTGCTGCTAATTCTTTAACAATTTTCATATCAATTGGAGTACATGTTGGTGATTTGAAAATTACAGTATCAGAAAGAATCGCACATAACATAATTCCTGCAATATTAGCTGGAATTTCAACACCATGATAATCATACATTTCTTTTACAATTGTATTTGTACAACCAACAGGTCTAATCCAACACTCTAATGGAGTTGAAGTAGTAATATCTCCTAATTTATGGTGATCTACAATACCAACAACAGTAGCTTGATCAATATCAGCAGGTGCTTGACCTTTATCTGAATAATCAGTGATAAATAATTCTTCACCAGCAAATTGTGTTTTTAATAATGGTGCTTCAAAACCAAACTTATCTAAAATAAATTGTGTTTCAGGAGAAACAGGTCCTTGACGTGCAGGAATTGCTTCACGTCCAATTTTATTTAATAAATAACCTAATGAAATAGCTGAACAGATTGAATCTGAATCAGGAGTTGTATGTCCACATGTATAAATTGCCATATTATATTTTCCTATATTATATATTTTCGTGATTTTATCTAAATCTATGTTATTTTACTTTTAAACTAAAAAACTTCTCTATTAATAGAGAAGTAGTTTAAAAATTAAATTTGAAATTTTAATAAAAAAATAATATTTATTTACCTATAATAGTTTAAGTACCATATTTTTATTCTTTTATATGTAAAATATACATCATTTTACAATTAATATAAGATATATATACTTTAATAACTAATATTTGAATGGATTTTCTAGATGAATAATGATGACTTAATTTTTATAGAAGAGGACAGTATTAATATAAATAATCAAAATAGCAAGTGGAAAGTTTTAATTATTGATGATGATAAAGAAGTTCATGCTGTAACAAAATTAGCACTTCATGATTTTTCATTTGATAATAGAGGATTAGATTTAATTTCAGCATACTCTGCAAAAGAAGCTAAAAATTTATTATTAGATAATTCTGATTTTGCATTTGTATTACTTGATATTGTTATGGAATCAAATGATGCAGGATTACAAGTAGTTGATTATATTAGAAATGTCTTAGGAAATAAATTAATTAGAATTATTATAAGGACAGGACAACCAGGTTATGCACCTGAACATGAGATAATTAATAAATATGATATAAATGATTATAAAGAAAAAACAGAACTTACAACTACAAAATTATATACAACTACAAGAACTGCACTTGCACAATATAAACAAATAAGTGAACTTGAAAATAAAAAAAATGAACTTTTTAATAGCTTAACAAATGACTCAATAACAAACCTCTACTCAAGATCTAAATTATATAGTGATTTAAAGAAAGTAAAAAATGGTTCATTAATACTTATTGATGTTGACTCTTTTAGTTCTATTAATAATGCATATGGCTATTTAGTTGGGGATCAAATTTTATGCAAAATTGCAAATATATTACAAGATAGTAAAGTAGATACAGAGTCAATATATAGAATAGAATCAGATAAGTTTGTTTTACTTTTTGAAAATAAAGAAGATAAGTACTTATTAGATACTGCATTAAAAATAAAATCTCGTTTAAGTTCAAAATATTTTAATATAGAGGATTTAAGACTATTTTTAAGTGTAAGTATTGGTATTTCTAATTCAACAAAAGATTTACTACCAAAAGCAGAAATTGCAGTATTTGCTTCAAGAAAAAAGCAAGATAATAAAATAGAGTTCTATTCAGAAGAATTAGCTACTATCAAGATAATAAATAACAATCTTTTATGGTCAAAAAGACTTGCAAAAGCAATTGAAGAAAAGAATATACTTACTTACTATCAACCAATAGTTGACTGTAAAACACAAATGATAGTTAAATATGAAACATTAGTACGACTAAAATATAATGATGAGATTTTCACTCCCATTCATTTTTTAGGAGCTGCTAGAAATGCTGGATTATTAACAAAAATTACAAAAATCGTATTTGAACAAGCTTGCCAAAAATTTTCTTCTAATAATTTAGAATTTTCTGTAAATATTACAAATCATGATTTAATGAATAAAAAGTTTGTAGAAAACTTACTTATACATTGTAATCAATATGATATAAATCCATCACGAATTTCTTTAGAAATTTTAGAAGAAGCTAGTATTAGCAAAAACATATATGCACAAGAAAATTTAATACAACTAAAAAAAGCTGGATTTTTACTAAGTATTGATGACTTTGGAGCTGAATATTCAAACTTTTCTCAATTAAAAGCATTAGATATAAATAGTGTAAAAATAGATGGTGCTTTTATAAAAGATATTCATAAAGATAAATATTCAGAGTATATAACTGAGGCAATTTATTTATATTCTAAAAAAATACAAGTAAAAACAATAGCAGAGTACGTTCATTCCAAAGAAGTTTTTGATAAAGTAAGTAGTATGGGTATTGATTATGCTCAAGGATATTATTTTGGTAAACCTGAAGGTGACTTAAAATAATTATGTTTAAGCTACTAATTAAAACAATCTTTTTTATAATCCTAATATCCTCAAATATTGACGCTTCAAGTTCAATAAAAATTTCTTTAATAGAAAAAATAACACAATTTATTCAATGGCCTGAAATAAAAGATAATTTTAAAATTGGTATTTACAAAAATGAAAAAATATCAAAAGATATGGAAATATTTTATAGTAATAAAAAGATTCATAACTTAGATATAAAAATATATAATATTAATAACTTTACACAAGATGAGATTGATGATTTAAATCTTATTTATTTTACAAAAGAATCTTCTGTAAATATTGACTTAATTCTAAAAAGAATAAAAAATAAACCAATTTTAATAATTACTGAATTTCCTGATGATGTATATCAGGGTATGCATTTAGGTATCTATTATAAAGAAAAAAGAATTAAATTTATAATAAATCAAGAATCTTTAGAAAATGCTAATTTAAAAGCAAGTTATAAAATATTAAAACTTGCAAAAATCGTAAAGGATAAGAAATAATTATGAAAATAATAAGCTTATCTATACGAAGTCAATTAGTAATTACTTTTATCATCATATTCTCATTCATTGTCTTTATAGTTACATATTTTAATTTCTCTTCAAGTATTGAACAAAAGAAGGATAGTTTTTTACAAAACTCTCTAATTGAAGCCAATTTACTAGCAGAATTTAGTGTTACCCCTTTAATCTTCAATGATATAGAAGGGGCAGAAGAAACACTAAATAAACTAAATAAAGATCATAATATATTAAGAGTTATAATTTTTGATAATGATAAAAATATATTTGCACAATATAATCCTTCTAAAAAGCAAAGTGAAATAAATCCAGAATTTAAAGAATATTACTTTGATAATATGAATAAGGATTTTTTAAATTTTGGTACATTAAAAATAACTATAGCACTTAAACATCAAGGAAATATTTATGGAACTTTATATATTGAAAAATCTACAAAAATTATCACTACTATATTAAAAAAAGTTTTTAATGATATTATATTTTTTACAATTATATTATTAATAATAACATATGGGGTTTCAATTCTTTTAAGTGATTATTTATTAAAACCAATTCTTCATCTTGCAAAAACTTCAGAAGAAATTGCAAAAACTAGAAATTATAAAATAAGAGTAAGTCATGATTCAAAAAATGAAATTGGTTCTTTATATAAAGCATATAATTCACTTCTTATGGATATGGAAAAATCAACAGTAAATTTAGAGAACCAAGTATCATACAGAACTAATGAATTAAATAAAAAAAGAGAACTATTAGAGAAGAGTTTAAAAGAGTTAAAAGAGGCTCAAGAACAATTAATTCAATCAGAAAAGATGTCAGCCCTAGGTAATCTAGTAAGTGGAATAGCCCATGAAGTTAATACTCCATTAGGAAATGCAATAACAAGTAGTTCTATAATAAAAAAAGAATCAAACTATTTGCTACAAGACTTGAAAAATGGAACATTAAAACGATCTGTTATGGAATCAAGGCTAAAGGTATTAAATGATAGTTCATCTTTACTAATAAAGAGTTTACATTATTCATCTGAGTTAATAAAAAGTTTTAAACAAATTTCTGTAGATCAAGTAACAAATGATGTTAGAGAATTTAATATTAAAAATTATATTGAAGAAATATTCCTAACTAATAATAATAAATTAAAAACAATACCTGTAGAAATTATAATTAAAAATGAAGATGATAATTTATTAATTAAAACATCACCAGGAGTTATTGCCCAAATATTTAATAACCTAATACAAAATTCAATAATTCATGGTTTTAGCGATTTTAGAACTAATGCAAAAATAAATGTAATGATTACAATAGAGGAAGATATGATTAAGATAGTTTATGAAGATAACGGAAAAGGTATTGATTTAAGTATAAAAGAAAAGATATTTGAACCATTTATCACAACAAAAAGAAATGCAGGTGGAACGGGACTTGGATTAAATATTGTTTATAATCTTATTTATCAAAAATTAAAAGGCTCTCTTACATTTAAAAGTGAAGAGAACATAAGTACACAGTTTATTATTAAAATACCTAGAACATACTCTTATGAGGAGAAAATATGAAAATTATATTAAGTACACTATTGCTTGCAAATGTACTATATGCAAACCAAAGTAATTTAGACTCTTTAGATGACTTATCACTTGAAGAGTTAATGAATATAAAAATATATTCAGCAACAAAGAGTTATCAAAGAATAGAAGAAATTCCTGCAAATATTACAGTAATTACAAGAAAAGAGATTGAAAAATATAATTATTCAACACTTGAGGAGTTATTAAAACATATTCCAGGATTATTTATAGTTGATGATACTGAGCATTTCCAAATAGGTTCTAGAGGAAGTTTAGGGTCCTCTTTTAAATTAATGATTAACAACAATACAATAACACCGCTTAGGATTCCAAGAGGTGGAACATCAAATAGAAACTTTTTTGCAACTCCTATTGAAGCAATTGATAGGATTGAGATTATAAAAGGACCACAAGCCGTTACTTATGGAAGTAACTCAATGTATGGTTCTATTAATATAATAACTAATGATTTTAATGAAAAAAATATAGTTTCACTTTCAAAAGGTAATAATGGACAAGAAAAAGTATTTGCAAGAGTAAATCATAAAAATGAAGATGGTGGATTTACATTAAATACTAGTTTTTATCAAACAGATGGAATTGATGGTGATTTAGAAGATGCTTTTGATTCAAGTTATTATAGTTCAAGACCATCAAGTGCTGTAGAAAATTTAAAAGGTTTACTTGAAAATAAATATAAAACTTTAGATTTTTCACATAGATATAAAAACTTAACTACTGATATTAATATCTCTGAAACAAATTATGGGATATATATAGAACCAACATATAGAAATGGAAATGAAGTAGAACAAGTAGAGAAATCTTTAGCACTTACATATGAAGATGAATTAAGTGAGAACTTAAGTTATAAAGCTAACTTTATTACATCTCAAAAGAGTTATGATATAGATGATTTTAATATATTAGAGGATGAAAATGCCACTGTAAATAATCATAATAAAGTAAAAAGAAACCAATTTGATATACATTTAAACTATATTGTAAATGATAAAACAAAATTTTTGATAGGTTCAAGTTATGAAGATATCGATTATAATTTAAATGCCACACTAAATACAATTGCAAATGAAAGAAATTATACTTATTCAAGTTATGATTTGTATTCTAAACTACAGTATAAGTTTTCTGATAAATTTGAATTTAATAGTGGAATAAGATATACAAAAAGAAATGATTTTCTTATGACTTTTAAACAAGATAATGATTTAAGTGATACAGAATTTGATCAAATAATTACTGGAAATATAGATAGTAAAGCAGATTATTTACCTGAATTCAGTGCCATTTATCATATAAATTCAAATAATCACTTAAAGTTTTTATATGGAAAAGCAAATCAGCTTACCTACTCTAGTATAGATAAATTTGAAGAGATAAATAGTAGTGAGATAAACTATATATATCTATCAAAAAAATATCAAATCAACTCTTCCATTTTTTATAATGAAGCTAAAAATATCAGTTTATTTACTCAAAATGGTTCAAGTCTTCCAACCTCTGCTATTGGCAATAAGTTTACAAAAGGTTTTGAATTTGCAGTAACATATAAACCAAACTATAACTTTGAAACATCATCAAGTATTACCTTACAAGATACAAAAAATCAAACAAGTGATGGTTCAACAAACTATGATCCAGATTTTTCACCTAAAGTTTTAGGAAAAATACAAATGTCATACTTAAAAGATAAGACAAGATACTCTTTATTACTTAACTATATAAGTTCTATGAAAGCCCCAATTATCAATGGAACATCAACTAGATACGGGAAAAATAGTAATGCTAATATAAATGTAACAACAAATATAAATCATCATTTTAATAAAAATACATCATTAAATTTAAATATTACAAATTTACTAGATAGAGACAATAGAATACCAGCAGGTTCAACATTAACTAGTTTTAAAAATGGAGCTTTTACAAAAGGCAGAGAGTTTTTAGTAACTTTTAAATATAAGTTTTAAAAATAGAGATAAGAAAACTTATCTCTAAATATTAAAATCCACCCCAACCAAAAAAAGCAGACATATCTAAAATACTACTCGCAGCAGATTGTAAAGCTAAAATTAATTCATTCATTGTATAACCCTTTTCGTAAATTTGTATTATTATATATCTGTAAGTATTAATTACTCCTTAACTGTTGGACTAAATAATTATTGTGACTAATATTTAATTTTCTGATATACTTAAGAATACAAAAGGATATAACATGATTAGCAAAAATTTACAAGAAGCATTAATAGAACAATTAAACAAAGAGTTTCAATCAGCATATATTTATTTAGGAATGAGTGCATACTGTTCAAAAGAAGGTTTTAATGGTGCATCATCTTGGTTTTTAATTCAATATCAAGAAGAAGTTTCTCATGGTATGAAATTTTTTAAATATCTTGAAGATCAAGATGTTTGTATTAAACTTCCAGAGCTTAAAGCATCAAAGGTTGAATATAAATCATTATTGGATGTATTTAAAAAATCATTAGCACATGAACAAACAATGACTAAGAACTTAAATAACTTATCTGACTTAGCAATGAAAGATAAAGACCATGCTACATATAACTTACTACAATGGTATGTAACAGAACAAGTAGAAGAAGAAGCTACGGTATCAGAAATTATTGACCATATCAAACTTGTGGGAGATAATGGTTTTGGATTATACACAATTGATAAAGAACTAGCTTCTAGAACTTTTATTGATCCAACTGTAGCATAACAACAAAAAAAGTTATTTTACATAAAAAAATACTAAAAAGATACTGTTTAAGTACTCTTTTATTATATAATAAATTATTAAAAGAATAGGAGTACTAAATGTATAGAGTTATGTATATGAGTAGTGCTAGAA
>CESF01074877.1_pt1 | contig 37672 bp, 30 predicted proteins | sample 356331 | NCBI WGS metagenome assembly CESF01 (sample SAMEA2621779, study PRJEB7988) | marine metagenome | biome: marine biome (ENVO:00000447); feature: surface water layer (ENVO:00002042); material: "saline water (ENVO:00002010), including plankton (ENVO:xxxxxxxx)" | depth 5 m
ACTTTACCAAATACAATGTTCCGAGTTGAGCTAGAAAATGGTCACGTTGTTGTGGCTCATATCTCTGGTAAAATGCGAAAAAACTACATCCGCATCTTAACTGGCGACAAAGTAACCGTAGAAATGACTCCTTACGATTTATCGAAAGGTCGCATCGTATTCCGTGCTCGCTAAGTTAGTGCGTTAACGAGAGATTTAGCTTTTTGCTGCTTTGAATGAGCAGGTGTGTTTATTACAAAGAGCTAAAAGCGTTTGTTAAATGGTGTTAAAACTAACTTAGTTTTAATTCCATTTAATAAACAAAAAGCCCAGCATTAGCTGGGCTTTTTGTTTGTACTTAACTTATTAGGCTAAGCAGTTTCTAGGTTGGTCTCAAAATCAAAATGAATTTTTTTATCTTTGACCGATACCTTAACCGAACCACCATCAGCTAGCTCACCAAACAAAATTGCATTTGCTAGAGGCTTTTTAAGCTCATCTTGAATAACACGGGCCATTGGACGCGCGCCCATAGCTTTATCATAGCCTTTGTCAGCCAACCACTCTCTTGCTTTTGAAGTTAGCTCAAGATTAACTGATTTCTTATCAAGTTGTGCTTGCAATTCGACAATAAACTTATCAACCACTTGCAAAATAACTTCTTTTTCAAGGTGATTAAACCAAATAATGTTATCTAAACGGTTTCTAAATTCAGGTGAAAACACTTTATTGATTTCAGTCATTGCATCGTGAGAGTGATCTTGCTCAGTGAAACCAATCGACTTACGGACTGTTTCCTGAACACCTGCATTGGTTGTCATCACTACAACCACATTTCTGAAATCGGCTTTACGGCCATTATTGTCTGTCAGTGTTCCATGATCCATTACTTGCAACAGAATATTATAAATATCTGAGTGCGCTTTTTCTATCTCATCCAATAGTACAACTGCATGTGGGTTTTTGATCACAGCTTCAGTAAGTAAACCACCTTGTTCAAAACCAACATAACCTGGAGGTGCGCCGATTAGTCGACTTACCGCATGCCTTTCAACATATTCAGACATATCAAAGCGAATAAACTCAACACCCATACACTTAGCAAGCTGTTTAGTAACTTCTGTTTTACCAACCCCTGTTGGGCCAGCGAACAAGAATGAACCAACCGGTTTATCTTCGTTTGCAAGACCAGAACGCGATAAACGTATTGCCGAAGTGAGCGCATCGATTGACTGATCTTGACCAAACACCAGCATCTTCAGGTTGCGGTCAAGGTTTTTCAGTGTTTCTTTATCACTTGAAGAAACGCTTTGTTGTGGAATACGAGCCATTTTTGACACAATTAGTTCAATATCAGCCACACCAATGGTTTTCTTACGCTTCGATACAGGCTGTAGACGCTGATTAGCTCCTGCTTCATCGATGACATCAATTGCCTTATCAGGTAGGTGACGTTCATTAATGTATTTAGCACTCAGTTCTGCTGCGGCTTTTAAAGCTTTTTGTGTATAACGAATACCGTGATGTTCTTCATAACGCTCTTTTAAGCCGTTAAGAATTTTAGTGGTATCAGCAACACTTGGTTCAAGCACATCAATTTTTTGGAATCGACGAACTAAAGCACGGTCTTTTTCAAAGATGTTCTTAAACTCGTTGTAAGTTGTCGAACCCATGCAGCGTAGCTTACCACTTGAAAGTAGTGGCTTGATTAAGTTTGATGCATCCATTACGCCACCCGATGCCGCACCGGCACCAATAATGGTATGAATTTCATCAATGAATAAAATTGAACCTGGTTTAGCTTGTAACTCTTTTAATAGTGATTTAAAGCGTTTTTCAAAATCACCACGATATTTGGTCCCCGCTAATAATGCACCCATGTCCAGTGAGTAAACTACTGCATCAGCAATCACTTCAGGTACTTCCTTGTTCACAATACGATAAGCAAGGCCTTCAGCAATCGCTGTTTTACCCACCCCAGCTTCACCAACCAATAGTGGATTATTTTTCTTACGGCGACATAAAACTTGCACCGTACGTTCAACTTCGTTGTCACGACCCACTAAAGGATCAATATTGCCATCAATAGCTTGCTGATTCAGGTTAGTGGTAAAGTTTTCAAGCTTAGTCGGTTCTTCACCTTGTACTTCTTGTACTTCATCATGAATATCATCATGGTCTTCACCACCGATATCATCATCTGCTTTAGAAATACCATGTGAAATAAAGTTAACAATATCTAAACGATTAATGTCTGATTTTTTGAGTAAATAAACTGCTTGGCTTTCCTGCTCGGAAAAAATTGCAACCAGCACGTTAACACCAGTTACTTCGTTTTTCCCTGATGATTGCACGTGAAATACAGCGCGTTGTAATACACGCTGAAAACCTAGCGTCGGTTGTGTTTCTCTGTCTTCTTCAAGATCAGGAATCACCGGTGTTGTTTCATCAATAAAATCTGATAACTCAACTTTTAATGCGCTCATATCAACGCCACAGGCGTTTAACGCTTCTCCAGCAGAAGGGTTATCGAGCAGTGCAAGTAAAAGATGCTCGACGGTCATAAATTCATGACGACGTGTTCTCGCTTCGCGAAACGCCGCATTCAAGGTTAGTTCTAAGTCTTTGTTTAGCATTGGCAACCCCTTACTGAGATAATATTTATATACCGTTGTGACGGGCTAATTGATCACCCACCTTGGTATTTATTCCTGCTCACAACTACAAAGCAGTGGATGCTCGTTGTCTCGTGCGTAACGATTGACTTGTTCAACTTTGGTATGAGCTACATCAGCGCTGTACACACCGCATATCGCTTTACCATTATGATGAACTTGAAGCATCACATCTGTTGCTCTATCGCTATCCATATTAAAAAACGTCATTAGTACTTCTATCACAAAGTCCATAGGCGTGTAATCGTCATTATTTAAAATGACTTTATATTTTCGCGGTGGTTGCAATTTTTGCTTTTCACTATCGCGAACTGTTTCAATAACACCAGAATCTTTCATGCCACTCATAATTAAATATAGTCTTGTCTTTAGAACTCAAGCAAACTTGAATAAAAAAATAAATAAATTGTTAAAAAATAGTCTAAAACACTTGACTGACTGGCTAAATAAACTACAGTCAAATATAGATTGATTAATCATTAGTCAGTCTAGCAAATTACACGGTTTAGAATAACTAAATTAGTCAACTTATAGAAGGATGTAGAAGTATGGCTTGTGGAAAAGTCAAATGGTTCAATAATGCCAAAGGTTTTGGCTTCATCGTAGAAGACGGCAGCGAGACTGATATATTCGCTCATTACTCAACGATTGTAATGGACGGTTATAAAACACTTAAAGCTGGTCAAGATGTAACATTCGAATTGCAACAAGGTCCAAAAGGGTTACACGCAACGAATATTGCGCCTAACGATGAAATCTCCTAGGTAAAACCTATTCGAGTATCAAGCGAGAGACCTTGTTAAGTTCCTCGCTTACTCTTCTGCTCTAAATATATCCTTACACTTCTCTTGAAATTACATTTCTTAACCCCAATTGTTTAATTGTTATTAGCCCTTTAGAGCCAAGCTTGTTACACTCTTGTTGCTTAAATTTAGCTTTTTCGTCATTTTGACGTAAGGCTTTTGGCTAATTTCATAATTTGCTTATTTAAGCTATAAGAATTTTACAGTCTGTCAGCTGTGGTTATTTTAATACTTTGTATTGAGTTGCAACAGCTAACAGACTGCTTGCTGTTGTTTTATCAAGGCACTTAATTTTAAGCTTGGTATTTCAAAGCTATCTATTGCATTGTTGAATATGGCTAATTAAGGGTTACTGTTAGCAGTCATTACCAAACATTACGCCAACTATCTAGGAATGATGATGACATCAAAAATTATCTATACTAAAACAGATGAAGCGCCAGCTCTTGCGACGTATTCATTGTTACCAATCATCCAAGCGTACACTAACGCTGCTGGTGTTGAAGTTGAAACTCGCGATATTTCATTAGCGGGTCGTGTAATTGCAAACTTCCCTGAGTACTTAACTGAAGATCAACGTATTGATGATGCACTTGCTGAATTAGGTGAAATGGCAAAAACACCTGAAGCTAACATTATCAAACTACCTAATATCAGTGCTTCTATCCCTCAGCTACGTGCAGTAATCAAAGAGTTACAAGAAAAAGGTTACGCGTTACCAGACTACCCATCAGAGCCAAAAACTGATGAAGAAAAGAAAGTTAAAGCAACTTACGACAAAATCAAAGGCTCTGCTGTAAACCCTGTACTTCGTGAAGGTAACTCTGACCGTCGTGCACCTAGTTCAGTTAAAGAGTATGCTCGTAACAACCCACATTCAATGGGTGCATGGAGCAAAGATTCTCAATCTTACGTTGCAAGCATGGAAGAAGGTGACTTCTTCGGTTCTGAGAAATCAATCACTGTTGCAGAAGCTACTGACGTACGTATCGAGCATGTTGCACAAAATGGTGACATCACAGTGCTTAAAGCAAGCACACCATTACTGGCTGGTGAAGTAATTGATGCTTCATGCATGAGCGCAGCTAAGCTTCAAGCTTTCCTTGCTAAAGAAATTCAAACAGCAAAAGACAAAGGCGTGTTGTTCTCATTACACATGAAAGCAACTATGATGAAAGTGTCTGACCCAATCATCTTCGGTCACGCTGTAAAAGTTTTCTTCAAAGACGTATTCACAAAACACGCTGATCTTTTCAAAGAGCTAGATGTTGACGTAAACAACGGCTTCGGCGATGTATTCTCAAAAATCGAAAGCCTAGATGCAGCTAAAAAAGCTGAAATTGAAGCAGATATCCAAGCGGTTTATGAAAACAACCCAGCTATCGCTATGGTTGATTCTGATCGTGGTATTACTAACCTTCATGTGCCAAGTGATGTGATCATCGATGCATCAATGCCTGCTGCAATTCGTTCTAGCGGTCAAATGTGGAATAGCGAAGGTAAATTACAAGACACAAGCTTTGTAATTCCAGATCGTTGTTACGCTGGTGTTTACCAAGCAACTATCGATTTCTGTAAGGAAAACGGTGCATTCGATCCAACAACAATGGGTAGCGTACCTAACGTTGGTCTTATGGCACAAAAAGCTGAAGAATACGGTTCACATGACAAAACGTTTGAAGTAGCTGCTGCAGGTACTATCCGTGTTGTTGATACTGCTGGTACAACTTTACTAGAGCATGCTGTTGAGCAAGGCGATATCTGGCGTATGTGTCAGGTAAAAGACGCACCAATCCAAGATTGGGTTAAGCTTGCTGTTAACCGCGCTCGCGCAACTAACACACCGGCAGTTTTCTGGTTAGACGAAAATCGTGCACACGATGCTGAGTTAATCAAAAAAGTAAACACGTATCTACCTCAACATGATACTGATGGTCTTGAGATCCATATCTTAGCGCCGGTTGAAGCGACTAAATTCTCTTTAGAGCGTATCAAAGAAGGTAAAGACACTATTTCAGTAACTGGTAACGTTTTACGAGACTACCTAACTGACTTATTCCCAATTCTTGAACTTGGTACAAGTGCTAAAATGCTTTCAATCGTTCCACTTATGAATGGTGGCGGTTTATTCGAAACTGGTGCAGGTGGTTCAGCGCCTAAGCACGTTCAACAATTCGAAAAAGAAAATCACTTACGTTGGGATTCTTTAGGTGAGTTCTTAGCCCTTGCTGCTTCTTTAGAGCATTTAGCGGTTAATACAGATAACAAGAAAGCACAAGTGCTTGCTGACACACTTGATAAAGCAACAGGCACATTCTTAGCTGAAAACAAATCACCTTCACGTAAAGTGAAAGAGATTGATAACCGTGGTTCGCACTTCTTCCTTTCATTATTCTGGGCACAAGAACTTGCTGCACAAAATGATGATGCGGAATTAAAAGCACAGTTCACACAAATTGCTGCTGATCTTGAGTCTCAAAAAGACCAAATCGTTAATGAATTAAACGATGCACAAGGTCCAGCTATGAGTGTAGGTGGTTATTACCAACCTAATGATGAGCTAGCATTTAAAGCAATGCGTCCAAGTTCAACATTCAATGACATTCTAGCTAAGCTTGTTTAATTATTTAAATCTTATTTATCTAGTTAACTAGCTACAAGAGAGTTATCTCAAAGCGCTTATTCGCGAAAGAGATAACTCTTTTTTTTGCTCTCGTGACTAACGAACCTGTTAGGTTTTCACTAATTTGATTGCTTTTCAGAGCGGTCATTCTCATTAAAACACCACTTGAATAAAACTGTTTTCACACATTGGTAGTCTATTGGTTTAGCAATAAAATCACTCATTCCCGCTGCAAAACATCGCTGCTTATCCGCCTCAAGCACATTGGCTGTTAATGCAATAATGGGCGTATCTTCATAAGCGGGGATTTTTCTAATCAATACGGTAGCTTGAGGGCCATCAAGTACAGGCATCTGCATATCCATAAAAATAATATCAAAGTTGTTTTGCTGACTATTTTCCTTACATAGCGCTACGGCCTGCTCACCATCCCCTGCTATTTTTATAGTTCTTATCCCGAACTCATTCAACATGGCTTCGATAACGACCTGGTTAATATCATTGTCTTCGACTACAAGTACATTAAGTGATGAAAAGTCTGCCTGTTCCTCTTCGGTTTCTTGTATATTTGTGGCTTCAAACTCAGACTGCTCAAAAACCTGTGTTGTTTTTAACTCAAAATAAAAGTGAGAGCCCTGCCCTAAATCACTTTCTACATGCAAAGGAGCATCCATCAAATTTAGTAATTTACTTGATATAGCCAATCCAAGCCCTGTGCCACCGAAACGCCGTGTAATTGACGTATCAGCTTGCGAAAACGCTTCAAAAAGCTTGCTGAGATTTTCTTTCGCGATGCCAATTCCCGTATCAACCACAGAGAATTTGATCTTTAGATTGTCGCTCTGACCTCGATTAATTCTTATATCAAGCGAAACACTTCCTTTTTCGGTAAATTTAATCGCATTCCCTAATAGATTTATTAGCACTTGTTTTAAACGGGTTTCATCGGCAAAGAAAATACAATCTTGCTGTGCTTCGGCAATAGAGATATTGAAGTTGATATGTTTATTTTGAGCTTGCTCTTTAAATAAGTGCATAAGCTCATCTAGCATAGAGTTTAAATGCACTGGTATCGATTCTAGCTCAATCTTAGAAGCTTCAATCTTACTAATATCTAAAATATCATTGATGATCACTAATAAACCAGACCCTGAGGATTGAATGATATTTAGCATCTTCACTTGCTCAGGTGTTAACGTCGTGCGCCTCAATTGACGTGCCATCCCGAGAATACCATTCATAGGAGTGCGAATTTCATGACTCATGTTCGCAAGGAATTCTGATTTTACTTTCGTTGTATGCTCTGCTGTTGTTTTTGCCTCTGTAAGGTCTTGGCTCAATATACGGAATCTATCAGCGGCAGTTGCAAGCACACCAATTTCGTCTTTACGATTTAAATCATAAATAGGAGCAGATAAGTCACCTCCTAAAAAGTGTTGAAAGCTAATCGTTAAACGCTTTATTGAGTGAGTTATTTGTAGGTGGAAAAATGCAGCTAGCCCGATGATATAAATCAGTATACCTATAGAAAGAAAACGAAGTGTTTGATCTGCCTTTATTACTATATCTTGCGCTTCTCTTTTTATTTTTTGTAATCGAGTCAATGATTGCTCGCGCAACTTATCTGCGAGCGTACTGAATTCAATTGCATCTCCAGCCATAACAACATTTACTAAACTCAAGTAATTTCTATTAGCTTGTACTCCCTTGGAAAATACTTCTTGATACGCTGTAGCCAGTTCACTACTTTTAATGTATTTAGTATTTGATAGTCTATTATTTGATAAGATAGTAAGCGCTTTATTAACCGCCGCTCTTTTTGAGTAATCTTTTTTCGCAAGAAACAATGAGGCATCTCGATGTAACTCATGCCAAACGTTCAGCTGCTCTGAGATAGCTAACTTTTCTTCGCTTGAAGCAGTGTTTAATTTAAGGGTGTTTAGATAATTAATGGCTTGGAAATAAATATTAGGAAGTTTGTCGTCAGTAAGCTCTTTTTTTATCTCATAACGTTTAGCAAGCACACTCAAATTATCGCCATACCTGGTTATAAGCTGTGTCATCGAGTCTAGGTAAACTTGGTTTTCAAGTTCGTCACTTTTTAAATCGACACTCTCTAAGCGTACTTTTATACTTTTAAAGTTTTCTATTATTTTACTGAATACTGTTTTGCTTCCTGAAACCCCATAAACCGAGATATCTCGCTGCATTTCAACAATATCCTTGTTGATGCGCAAAATCCCAACTGCATAGTTACTAATACGGCTTATATCGTTAATAGAAGCTTCAATGCTTTGTAGCCGTTTACTCAGAACAATGTAACTCGCTCCCATTGCAAGTAAAACTAGCGTCAACGCTAATAACACCTTGGCCGCTAATGACCGAGAAATAAATGTCAGCAAAGTATTTCCTTATGAATTTAGTAATTCATACCATTTATCTAAACTGTAATCATAATTAGGCATAACCGTATTCCATACTGCTATGTTCGAAAAGCGCTTAATGTAGCTACCTCCATCACGTACCTGACCAGCTTGAACCGAAATTTTTCCGTCTGTTCCTCGTAAATCAGTGGATGCTTCTTGTCCTTCGTACCAATATTGCCATTCAGGCTTTGACATCAGTGGCTTGCTGCGCTCAGGGTTAGAAATGTAATACCCTTGCCTTGCGATAAACGCTCCCGGATAGCCCGACAGCCACCAATTCATGTACTCATAGGCAGCATCTTTAACATACCCTTGGGTATTGGCAGATAAACACATTACCCCATGCCATGCACGATAGCCTTCTTTGGGGGAAGCATAAACAACTGGAATACCTTGGCCTTTACATGCACTAACACCTGGCGAAAACATGCTTTGAATAGTGACTCGTTTCATTTTCATGAAGTCGACAGATTGCGGCACCGAAGTCCAAAATCCAGCAAAGTGACCTTCTCGTTTCTTATGTTGCAAGATAGCGAACAACTGATCAATCTCACTAATGCTCATATTTCCCATATCTTTAAACGTCATCAGGCCTTGCGCTTGGGCAGCCAATGCCGCATCAAAAATACCGATAGTTGGTGCATTTACTAGCGCTACTTTGCCTTTATTCTTTTCGTCGAGTAACCAAGACCATGACTCTGTTTCGTATGGGGTACCCTTTTCTATGAACTGTGTGTTGTAACCAAAGGAATCAACGTTATGCACATAAGGCATGAAACTAATTGCATTAGTTGGTGTAGTTGAAAGCGTGCCATCTGCTTGTACATAAAGCAGTTTATTAGGTGAATCACCAGCACCTAATTTAGCGTCAGGAGCAATTTTTCCTGTTTTAGAAAGAGGGTTAATTTCATGCCAATACCTTAACCGCTCAGTTTCTATAGGTTGAATAGCGCCAGCTTGCCATAAAATGTTAATTGAATCTGACCATTGCTCGTATAAATCAAAGCTACTTGGATCTGCAGCCGCTTTTTGCAACACAGCTGCACTGCCCATTGGCGTAAACTCAATATTAATACCCAGCTCAAGCATGGCTTTTTGCCTAAGTTCTTCTTGTAACGTAACATGAGTGCCCATCACTCGAATAATAGGAGTGGTTTTAGCGAATACATAGGGGACTTTGAAAGCAAGTGTTGATGCAACAGCACCAACCCCTAACGTTTTAAGAAAATCTCGGCGGTCATCAGAGTGGTCCATTTAGCATTCCCAATATGTTAAACCCGTTAAAAGTATAGGTTAAATTTGGAAATTACCTAAAGTAAGTATAAATTTACAATACAGAAAATACTCAATGCAGTTGAATCATAAGCCAACCACAGTTAGCTAGATTAAAAAATGTTCTTTTGCACTCGCAATTGCTTGTTCAATGGCCGTGTTTTTAACTGGCTTAGAAACAAATAAATCCATTCCTGCTTCTTTACAGGCAGCTTTATCATCCGCAGAGGTATTTGCAGTCAAAGCAATGATAAAAGTTTTATCTGTCGGGCATATTTTTTCATTTCTCAAAACCCGTGTTGCTTCAATACCGTCCATTTCAGGCATAACACAATCCATAAAAATCAAGTTGTAGTTATTTTGTTTGCACTTATTTACCGCATCAATTCCATCGCAAGCATAATCAGCAGTCAAGCCCAACTTCTCTAAATGAGCTTTCAACACGAAGCGATTAATTTGGTTGTCATCAACAACTAATATCGATAAAGGCAAGGTTGAAAAGTCGATATCACTGGCATGTAGCGTATCATGTGATTGTGGCTGCCCAAGCTTTAGAGGTAATTGAATATCAAAGCAACTGCCTTTTTGGTATTCACTACTGACCTTTATCGTGCCACCCATGTAGTCAATGAGCTCTTTTACAATAGCAAGACCTAGGCCTGTTCCGCCTTTATTACGATCTTTATCTTGCTCTTGGGTAAAAGGCGAAAACAGTGATTTCATAAAGGTTTCAGTCATACCAATGCCTGTATCGCTGACTCGCATATTTAAGATCACATCGCCATTTTGCGGTTTAGCCGATACGTTTAGTTTAATAGTACCTTGCTCAGTAAACTTTAATGCATTGCTAAGTAAGTTAGACAAAATTTGAGTGATACGAGTATTATCGCAATAAGTCCAACATTCATCACTAATATCAATATTGACCTCAAAGCGAAGACCTTTTTCTTGATATAAAGGTAAATATAACGACGCTAAATCAACAAAAATTGTTTTTAATAAAAAGTGACTAGGCTCTAATTTGAGTTCACCATGATTTATCTTAGAAAAGTCGAGTACTTCGTTAATGATGTTTAACAAAATATCAGCACTTCGCAGTGCAACTTTGAGTTTTTCTTCACGTTTTTGCTCTGACTTTTCATATAGAAGTGTCGTAAGCATGCCTACAATACCATTGAGCGGCGTGCGCAATTCATGACTAATTTTGGCCAGCAAGATGCTGCGCTCTTCAAGTGTTCGCAGTGCATCAGCTTTTTGCTTTTTGAGCTCTTCGCGCAGCAATACTTCTTTAGTAATATCCTGAAACGTCCCGATTAATCGAACGCACTGGTTGTTCTTAAATTCTGCTTCACCATAGGTTGACACCCAAACAATATTACCTTTAGCCGTAACCAATTCAATTTCAAGATTCCAATCCTTTCCTAGCTCAACCGCTTCTTTAACAACTTGTTGTATTGCATTACGACTTTCGCCTTCTTTATAAAACTTAATAGCAGTTTCGAGGTTAGGTGCATAATCAGCAGGAACCTCATGGATGGCTTTAGTTTGTTTACTCCAGTACAGCTTATTTTCTAGCAGGTCGAACTCCCAAGAACCTATTCGAGCAACTTCTTCAACTTGCGCTAACATATAGTTCTTTTTTAATAACCGTTCAGACGATGCATTACGTGCCAGTTCATTGCCTAGCCACTGAGCAAATAGCTCAACATAATCATGTGATTCTTCATTGAACGGTTTTGATACATTAGGTGCTGAGAAATTAACGGTACCAAATACTTTTTTGCCAACAAAAATAGGGGCGCCAATGTATGATTCGAGTTGAAAATTGACATAACAAGGGTGCTCTGCAATAGGGCTTTTTGAAGCGTGATGAAATGAGAGCGCCTTATTGGCTTCAAGGGTATGAGCACAATAAGTTCCCGAGACATCAAATTGCGTACCAACAGCAATCGCATTATCAGGAGTAAGAGCATGAATGACCGTATAAACCTGACCATCTACCCGACTCACAATAGCAAACTCAAGATTAAAAACGTCTAAACCAAACTTTAACAGCTTGGTTACTTTGTTTGAAAAATCAATTTCTTGGTTGGATACTATATCGTGAAATTGGCGCAGAAAGTTCACAGTCACTCCTTGTTACTTAAAACTACATATTGTCAAAACAGCATATCAATAATTTATTGAGTGTTCACTTAAAAAGAGGTAAACAGCCTAAACTTGCCAAATACGTTATAAAATATCATTAAAATGACTATTTTTATTGATAAACTGGCAAAACTCTATGCTTAGTCAATACTTTATTATTAAAGTTAGTAATTGTAGGCACTTACCATTTCAATGTCACTTAGAGCCAAATTCACCCTTTTACTGTCAACTGTTTTATTAGTGATAGTAGCTAATACCTTTATCATCTATTTATTAGAAAAAGAGGGTCAGGCTAAGCTTGAAACAGTGATCCGCACTCATGATGTACTTGATGAGTCAGAAAAGCTTTACAAGCAACTCATAAACGCTGAAACAGGTCAACGAGGCTATTTATTAACACAAGACATCAGTTATTTAACGCCCTATTACTCTGCTCTTGATCAAGTAAAAGAACATTTTCTAAACATCAATAAGCTAACCATAAACAACCCAGAACAAAAAAAAACACTTTCTTTAATTGATGAGCTAATAAGTAAAAAGCTAGCTGAGTTGGCATTAACTGTTGAACTTGTTTTGCAGGGCACACCCTCTGCGCTTGAGAGAGCAAAAGTCGTTGTGTTAACTAATAAAGGTAAGCAGTTTATGGATCAAATCCGCACGCAGATTGAACTATTTCAAGATACGGCACGAGCAAAACTAGAACAACAAGATGCTGAATACCAAGAATCCAAAATTTTTATTACGCGTTTCGTAACTATGCAAATTCCACTAGCCATTATCTTATTATTGTTTTGCGCCTTTTATATAAATTCTAAGCTTTTAAAACCCCTCAAACTATTAATACACATTACCAAACAGGTTGAAAAAGGCGAAAAGCCGAAAGCTTTAACAATTGATATCCACGATGAAATAGGCTACTTGATAAAACGCTTTGTACGCATGAGTGACATTGTTTATGAACGAACGAGAAAATTAAACTTTCAGGCAAGTCACGATCACCTAACAGGAGTTTTAAACCGTACAGAATTAAAACCAGCATTAAAGCATGCTATCAACCTTTGCTCCGAAAAAATAAGCTTGCGGTTATATTCATTGATATAGATAAGTTTAAACAACTTAATGATGAATATGGTCATTTAATCGGGGATCAAATACTAATAGAAACCGCAAAACGCATTACTTCATCTGTTAGAGCCGATGATGATGTATATCGCTATGGAGGAGATGAATTTGTTATTGTTACGCATAATATAGCCAAAAGCAGATTTATTGATGCAATGATTGATCATCTATTGGAGTGCTTCAATCATCCTTTTATGCTGGAACAACACACAATAAATATTTCAATTAGTATTGGAGTAGCCTTAGCCCCAGATCACAGTACAGAGTATAAGCAACTACTCGAACTCGCTGACCTGGCGATGTACAAATCTAAAAGACACCCTAAAAAGAGTTATCACATTTATCAAGAAGGTGAAAAAAAAGAGTAATCTAAATTACTGCTTTATCCGTATAAATTTGCAAAAACACTCATCAGAATGTATAAAAAATACACAGCACTTTCATTAAGGTAGCACTATGCATATTTTTTTAACCGGTGGAACAGGCCTTATTGGTAGACATTTGTGCCCTTTCTTATTAAACCATCATAAAGTCACTGTACTTACTCGCAACCCAATTCAAGCAGCCGTAATCCTGACTCATCAAGTGCATACTGTGAAGTCACTAGATGAAGTTAATTTTGAAGAAATTGATGCCATCATCAACTTAGCTGGTGAACCTATCGTTAATAAACGTTGGAGCGAGTCTCAAAAGCAAACTTTACTTAATAGTCGAATTAATCTTACTTTACAGATCTCTAAAGCAATTAGCCGATGTGAATCTCCACCCCATACATTTATTTCAGGCAGTGCTATTGGTTTTTATGGACGACAAGATAATCAGCCGATTGATGAGAGCTTCAATGATATTTACCCTGAATTTAGTCACGTTCTTTGTCGAGACTGGGAGCATGCAGCTACGAAAGCACATTCTGATAAAACCCGGGTGTGCTTACTTCGTACTGGTATCGTGTTAGCTAAGCAAGGTGGTGCACTTGGTAAAATGCTTCCTGCTTTTAAGTTTGGCTTAGGTGGGCCATTAGGCCATGGAAAGCAAGGAATGTCATGGATTCATATTGATGACATGATCCAACTAATCCTTTTTGTTCTCTCACATCAAAATATCCATGGGCCAATAAACGCGACTGCACCTAACCCTGTTGATAATAATGAATTTAGCCAGACATTAGCTAATGTCATTTCGCGTCCGGCTATGTTGCGTATGCCTAGTTGGGTGTTAAAAATGATGATGGGTGAAATGTCTGATCTACTGCTTTACGGTCAATTTGTGCTCCCTAATAAGCTACTAAGCCATAATTATCGATTCCACTACCCGACATTAAAACCAGCATTAGAAAGTCTAAAAATATAATTACTATGTCTAGGTTGATTAGAGGTAACTAATACATAATAATTAACCTGATATTAGTCGAGTGATTATTCAGGGAAAATCATGATGCAATTACCCACCATAATCAGCATTTCAATTTTATTGAATGTGATTATTGGGGCTTTCTTACTGTCTTTATACTTTCTAAGGCAACAATCAAGCTATTTATACTGGGGAAGCTCGTGTCTAATTTTTGTATGCGCACAAATTACAGCCTCTCTACGAGCTATTATTGACTTTCCTTTAATTACGCACTATCTGGCCGATTTACTAATTATTGCAGCACCATTATCAGCAATATTAGGAATTCATGCTTATTGCCAGTCTGACAAAAAATACCAAAGTGCATGTGCATTCGTGCTAGTTTCATCTTCTGCCATATTACTTCCTCTTTATAATCTGCCAATAAGTCAGTTGCTCACAACGGCCATCATTGCCGTATGCTTTGGTTATGCTGCTTACGCGCTTAAAGAGCTACATGTGAAGCGCATTATGCATTTAGCATTACTCAAGGTATGCTTTGTAATTCATTCTTTAATCATGGCTATACAGTTTTTGCTGCTACTTTCTGATTATCTAGGTTTGTTAAACATAGACTTAAACCAAATAATAGCTGTTATTCTGATAAGTCATATCATTATCACTACCCTAACAGCCATGATTTGGCCACTAATAATGTTTCTAGAATCTGAGCAAACATTGAGTGACCTTGCTAATCGCGATCCATTAACTGATTTATTAAACCGCCGGTCATTTATAACTATTAGTAACAATTATTTAGAAAAAGCAAATAGCAGCCTTACAGAACTCTGTGCTTTGATGATTGATATCGACTTCTTTAAAAGAGTAAATGACCTACATGGTCACGAAACAGGTGATGAAGCACTCAAATGGGTTGCGAACAAGATTAAAAGCCAGCTTCGTGAACACGACTTAGTTGCTAGAATAGGTGGTGAAGAGTTTGCAGTAATACTACCCAATACCAGTCAAGTTAAGGGTGAAATTCTATCTGAAAGAATTCGCTTAGCCATCCACAACGATAGCTTTCACCATAACAACCAAGAAATTAATCTGTCTATTAGCATTGGTATAATCACCCACAAGTCGGGTACTAATAATGTAAATGAACTACTTGCAAAGGCCGATAAAGGTTTATACAAAGCTAAATTAAATGGCCGAAACCAAGTTGTGACAATGGCATTTTAATGGTGCCTTTTTTCTAGCTGAACATTAATGCTCGCATTTAGCTGACTTAGCTCATTATTTACCCACACTTTGTCTAAGCACTGCTCTAAATTTAACTCGGCAAATTTTAAAAAATTTCGCGCAGCATGCGACAAATGGCGATCGGTTCGCACCACAAAATACCAATGACTTGCTAAGTTCACATCTTGCACATTTAGCATACAAAAGCTGCTATCGTGTGGTGGTAAGACATGACGAGACACGACTCCCAGACCCATGCCAGAGCCGACAGCAACACGAATAGCTTCATTACTTGCCATTTGCACTGTATTACTTAATACAAGCCCGCGACTTTGTAGCTCGCTTTCAAACAGCATTCGCGTGGCAGAGCCCTGCTCTCGAAGTAAAAATCGTTCTGAGATTAAATCGTGCAATGTAACGTTGTTTTTACTTACAAGCGGGTGATTAGTTGGCGCAATAAATACCAATGGATTTTGTAAAAACCGGCCAGCCTTGGCGTGCTCTAATGAGGGGGGATGACTAAATACATAGATATCATCTTCGCCTCTTTCAAATCGAGCAAGCACCTCAGCACGATTACCAATTTCAAGCGGCAGCTCAACATGAGGGTGTAAGTTACTATAAGGACCTAATAATTTCGGCAAAATATATTGTGCAGTATTCACAATTGCAATTTTACAGCGACCGCGCTCACCACCTCTGAGCTCAGCTAAGTAATCTTGATAATCATCAAAATGACCAAACACCTGCTGACAAGTTTGAAATAACGCGAAGCCAGCTTCAGTAACATGAAGACGCTGCTGGTTAACCATCACTAAAGGTTCATTAACAGTTTCTTGTAGGCGCTTAATTTGTTGCGATACAGTCGGTTGAGTTAAATGTAATTGCCTTGCTGTCTCACTAATTGAGCGTGTTTTTACTACGCACATAAACACTTCAAGTAAACGAAAAGAAATATGTCTCAAGTCCATTAACAAACACCTATAGATAATTATCTATAAAATATTATCATTTATTTAATTATTTACTATGTGAATTTTTAATTAGAATAGCGTCGCTTTTAACCAAGAGGAGAACAAAGTGCCTGATATTGTTGTAATGTTTTTTGTTTTAGGACTCACAGCTGGATTACTTCGCTCTGACCTAAAGATTCCGCAAGCGACTTATGAAACCCTTAGCCTATTGTTAATGCTCACCATTGGTTTAAAAGGTGGTATGGTGCTGCATGGCAATTTGCATTGGCAACTTTTACCTGAAATGGGTGCCGTTTTACTACTTGGCGGTTTGATCCCATTAATGCTTTACCCTGTTTTAAACAAACTGCTTAATTTATCTGTTGCTAATAGTGCAAGTATCGCTGCACATTATGGTTCAGTAAGTGCAGGTACATTTGCGGTCGCTTTAGCTTATGCCGAATCTAACTCGTTAAATGTTGGTGCGGAAGTCACTCTTTATTTAGTAATGCTTGAATTACCAGCGATCATCGTTGGCTTATTACTATACCGTCGCCTTGGGAATGGCTCTGGGCAAAATCTCTCGCTCAAAGCGCTTTGGCATGAAACACTGACGAACAAAAGCGTGATACTCCTTGTTGGTGGTGTAATTATCGGCATGATGTACGGTACACAGCAAGGTAGCCAAGTAACAAGCCTTTTAACAAACAGTTTTAAAGTTGTTCTGGCATTATTCCTACTGGAAATGGGTTTAATGGCTGCGCAAACACTGCGCCCTATTCCATGGCATCACTGGCGTTTAGCATTATTCGCACTTATAACACCAAACCTATTAGGAGCCATTGGCGTCGGTGTTGGTACAGCTCTACAACTGGAATTAGGCTCTGTAGTGATATTGGCAAGCCTTGTTGCAAGCGCTTCTTATATTGCAGCTCCTGCGGCTATTAAAGCAGCTATTCCAGATGCAGACATAGGTTTAGCCATGTTATGTTCCTTAGGGATCACCTTTCCTTTCAATGTATTACTTGGAATTGGTTTGTATCATCAAATAGCATTATTCATGAGTTAAAAATTTAACTCACAATCACTTTATGCATGAGATTTTTTTAAAAGTCGTTTAATATAAATAAAAAAGCAGTGCAAGGACATGCTATGTTCAATCAAACGCTCAGCGCCGAGCAACAGCATGTAAGTGATATTTTTATGCGCTTATGTAAGCTTTGTGAGGTGCAAAACAATGCTGAGTTAGAGCAACATTTATCGTTAACGCCTGGTTTTTGTGTGCAAAGTATCGAACTTGCTTCAGTGCCTTATCAATTGATTGATAAAGTAGCTAAAGCTACGCAAGTTAGCTTTGATTCATTACTTAATGGTTACGAACATAAAACGCTCGCGCTCGATGGACCACTATTAGAAGCAGTTAGTAGCGGTATTATCAAGAGCATAAAAAAGCTATCTATAGCGGGGTTAATTAAGGGTGATAATCAAACTCAAGAAGCACTTAGTCAACTTGCAGAAATTCAGCTTGAACAAATAGAAAAAGAGCTAAAAATACAAAGCCAGGTTAAATAACCTGGCTTTTTAATTAATTCTTACCTTTGTACATTTTGTCGTAAATGTCGGAAATGTTGTTTTTCTCATCATAGTATCGCTGTAACTCTCCAAGCGATAACTCCTTTAGGCTTTCACTATCAAAACCCATTGGCTCTACCAATTTAAAATGAGCTGCTGTTGGAGAATTTTCAATTAAAGCCGCAACCTCATTTTTTAATTCTTCAGCTTTATTAAATAGTTTAATTGCTTTGCTAATATCTGTTTCGTGCTCGGCTTGCAACGTGCACCAAACCACCTCAACAGACTTTGACCTGATTTGATCTTCAAAGATATTCTTGCGCGCAATCAACCATGTACTTGCAATCAGCAAGATGGCTAAAACAGCAATGGCTATATAAATTAGTTCAAGCATTACGATCCCTCGGTAAACTAAATGTTACTATACACCCAAACTTGGTCCGTAATACATCAGGAAAAAGCATTATAAATTTTAGTATGGGACTGAAAACCATCAATTAATTCATGTTAATTTTTTGTTCTAAGCGGCCAACTTGGACTAAGCAAAAGTTTTAACCTAGTTTTTAGAAGACTAGGAAACAACATTACCACTGCAAGCGCAATACTTATGTAAAGCACAATAAAGCTATACATGTAGTGTATGTAAGCGTGCTCAGCTTGAACAAACAACACTACGAGCTTAAACCACAAAATAAAATGCGCTAAGGCTAAAAGTATTGTCAGTTTTATTATACAAAAAAACAAATCCCCAAATGTATAACTAAACTTTGTATGCAATTTATATAAGATAACCATACTCAAAACATTGAAACCCGCCAATGCAAGGTAAATATTCTGTGCAAACGCACCATTCCCTCCCTCAGAAATATAAAGTAAAACCTTTTCCATAAGTAGAGAAGTGACTAAGTATTTTGATGAAACAACGGCAATTGACAAAAAGTCGCTTAAAAGCTCTCGATGTTTGAATGCTCTGTAGAATGAATGTACCAGTGCGACGGTATAACAAAGAGCTATTATAACTTGAGTAGAAAACACTTTATGAGCAGAAGTTGCGACTAAAAACTCATTGTATAAATCTGTAAGGTATTGCATGACGTATCCTAAAAAAGACACGCCTAAGCATAATGCGATATATAAAAAAAAACCAGCATTTGAGCTGGCTTTATTCTGTAAGTTCTTAGTTTTCTTTCTTTTTTGGTACCAAGATCACAATTCCAGCAGAGCCTTGTAAGTTTTTCTTTTTTGGCGGTACTAAAATTACGATTCCACCTGAACCTTGAAGTTTTGTTGTATCAAAACTTGAAGCTGGTGCTGCGTCGAATGCTAAAGTAGATAGTAATAAAGCTGATAAAGTCATTTTTTTGTTCCTTCATTGTTAAAGATAGTTTTCGTTAGCAAATACCGAGCCACTAAAATACAAATAAGGTAAAAACTAACGACTAGGCTCTATATAAGCATAAAATTAGGCTTTTAGGCCATTTTTTATACTAACCATGTATTTAAAAACATACACTGAACAGCCTCGGCACCTTTAGCCCTATAATCTAACAAGCCTCTATGCCATAATTCTGTTAATTCAAAAAATAAGTCAAAGCGGCCCGACGCTTAGCAAGGTTTAATGCATGGCATATCCAGAACAACAGCAACCAACAATTTATTGGCACGACTACGAAACATTTGGCGCAAGCCCGCAAAAAGACCGCCCGAGTCAATTTGCAGGTATTCGTACTGATCTCGATTTAAATATTATTGGTGAGCCGTTAATTGAGTATTGTAAGCCAGCGGCTGATTACTTGCCCCATCCTGAAGCGTGTTTAATAACGGGCATCACACCGCAAGTTGCGATGCAAAAAGGCTTGATTGAAGCTGAGTTTATGGCAAAGATCCATGCTGAGTTTAGTCAACCGAACACCTGTGTAGCGGGTTATAACAGCATTCGCTTTGATGATGAAGTCACGCGTTACAGCTTATACCGTAACTTTTATGACCCTTACGAGCGCGAATACAAAAACAATAATAGCCGCTGGGATATCATTGATCTGGTACGAGCATGTTACGCGTTACGCCCAGAGGGCATTGAATGGCCGCTTAAAGAAGACGGGTCACCTAGCTTTAAACTCGAGCACTTAACCGTTGCCAATGGCATTGAACATGCTGCCGCTCACGATGCATTAAGTGATGTAACGGCAACCATAGCGTTGGCAAAATTAATAAAAGAAAAACAACCAAAGTTGTATCAGTTTTTCTTTAGCTTACGCTCTAAAAAAGCACTAGCTGATTTAGTTGATGTATTTAACATGACACCATTAGTGCACACCTCATCACGAATTCCGGCAAGTCAGGGCTGCACAAGCTGGATTGCCCCAATGAGCTTTCACCCTGTCAATAAAAACGCCATTATTTGCTTTAATTTGACTGAAGATCCGCAAGTCTTATTAGATTTATCTGTTGAAGAGCTGCGCACGCGTCTTTACACAAAACACAGTGACCTTGGTGAAGGTGAAGCACCTGTAGGCTTAAAGCTCGTGCATTTGAATAAATGCCCTATTCTTGCACCAGCAAAAACCTTATTACCAGAAAATGCAGCTCGATTAGGTATTGACCGAGAAAAATGCTTACAAAATCTAGCCATTTTAAAAGCCAACACTGAGCTTCGCGACAAAGTAACCGAAGTGTTTAATGAACAACGTGATTATGGCGAAACCACTAACCCTGACTATCAACTTTATGATGGCTTTACCAGCCACGCTGATAAAGCTAAATTTGCCATTATTCGAGATGCAAGCCCTGAGCAATTAGCCTCAATGCAGCTTGATTTTGATGATAAAAAGTTTGCCACCTTACTATTTAGATACCGAGCTCGAAACTGGCCTCAAACACTCAGCCAAGATGAACTGGCAAAGTGGCGCCAATATTGTCAAAACAAACTAATGCATGGCGAAGATAATCCATCAATTAGTGGGCAAGATTTCATGATCACACTTGAGAATCTGGCTCATGAAAATGATGATAACGAGAAAAATCTGCATATTTTAAAAGCCTTGTACAATTACGCACAAAGCATGTAATTGAAAACGCGACAATCTTTGTCGCGTTTTTATAGGTATTACTTCTTATGTAACGCTTCGATGCGCGCTAATAAACTTGAGGTGTCGTAACGACCACCACCTAAAGCTTGTACATCAGCGTAATATTGATCAACTGTTGCCGTCATCGGCAAAGTTGCGCCGTTTGCCTTTGCCTCATCTAGAGCAATGCCTAAATCTTTACGCATCCAATCAACAGCAAAACCAAATTCGTATTCGCCAGCCCACATGGTTTTGTAGCGGTTTTCCATCTGCCATGAGCCTGCTGCACCTTTAGAGATGGTTTCAATGACCTTTTCACCATCAAGGCCGGCTTGTTTTGCAAAGTGTAATCCCTCGGCTAAGCCCTGCACCACACCGGCAATACAAATCTGATTAACCATTTTACAAAGTTGGCCAGAGCCTACTTCGCCTAATAATTGGCTAAAGCGACTAAAAGCAGCCATCACAGGCTGAACAACATTAAAATCAGCTTCATCGCCACCAACCATCACGGTTAACACGCCATTTTCTGCACCTGCTTGACCACCAGAGACTGGCGCATCTAAAAATGCAATACCCTGCTGTTTAGCTTGAGCTCCTACTTCACGTGCAACTTCAGCCGACGTTGTGGTGTGGTCTACTAAATAGCTCCCCTCATGCATACTTACAAGAACACCATTTTCACCATAAACAACTGAACGTAAATCGTCATCATTGCCTACACACATGAAAACGATATCAGCACCTTTAGCTGCTTCACTTGGCGTTTCACAATAACTACCTTGATATTCTGAAACCCACTTTTGCGCTTTAGCTGTTGTGCGGTTGTAAACTGTCACGTTGTGACCTGCGTTAGCAAGGTGACCCGCCATTGGGTAACCCATTACACCTAATCCGATGAAGGCGACTTTCATTGACATAAAACTGACCTATTTGAGTGATAAATTAGTAACAATTTCATTATCTCAACCGATTAACTAAAAAGCGAATGAAAAAAAGTTCATTTAAACCAGTCAAAAACACACAGGTAACACATGGATAGTATATATCGTTTCAACGCCCAGCTTGCATCTGGTGAAAATTTTAGCCTTGAATCGCTACAAGGAAAAACAGCGCTTATCGTCAATATTGCCAGTAAATGTAATTTTTCAGTGCAAATGGCAAGCCTTGAAAAGCTCTATCTAGAATATAAACAGCAAGGATTTACTGTGCTTGGGTTTGCATGTAATCAATTTGGCCACAATGAGCCCCTTGATGGCAATGAGCTACAAGCTTTTTATCAGCAGCACTTTGATGTCAGCTTTCCTATTTTTAAAAAAGTATTAGTTAACGGCCCTGATGCCCACCCTTTATTTAATCATTTAAAGTGCCATACCCGTGGAATTGCACAAAACCGCGCAATTAAATGGAATTTCACCAAATTTCTTATAAACTCAGAGGGTCAACTCGTTGCGCGATATGCCCCGCGTACCAAACCCGAAACCCTCAAAATGGTGATAGAGAGTAATTTAAATGATGAAACTGGCCTTATTCAGTGCGCAAAAATATGAGCAACCGTTTTTTGAAAGGAATCTAACTGAATACGCTGACTCTGTTTCGCTCAGTTATTTTGAGCAGTCTTTAAACATCAATACAACTCCTCTTTGTAAAGGCTTCGATGCGGTGTGCGTGTTTGTAAACGATACTGTCGACAAGCACGTCATTGCAGATATGGCAGCTGTAGGCGTAAAAGTAATCTTATTACGCTGTGCAGGTTTTAATAATGTAGACCTTGATGCAACCAAAGAGCATAACATCAAGGTTTGCCGCGTCCCGGCTTATAGCCCCGAAGCTGTCGCAGAGCATTGTATTGCTCTAATGCTAACGCTCAACCGTAAAACCCACAAAGCCTTTAACCGTGTACGTGAAGGTAACTTTGATTTAAACGGCTTACTTGGCTTTAATCTGTTTAAAAAAACCATTGGGATTATAGGCTGTGGCAAAATCGGTTTAGCTTTAGTGAATATTTTAAATGGCTTTGGGGCTAAAGTACTCGTTTGTGACCCAATGGCAAGTGAAGGCCCTTATACTTTATGTGATTTAGATACATTGCTCACACAAAGTGATGTCATCTCTTTACATTGCCCACTCAACGAGCACACCCATCATTTAATTGATGCCAGTGCATTTAAAAAAATGAAAGACGGTGTTATGTTAATTAACACCTCTCGTGGTGCACTTCTCGATAGCCAAGCATGTATTCAAGCGCTTAAGTCTAAAAAGCTCGGACACTTAGGACTTGATGTGTATGAGCAAGAGTCAGAGTTATTCTTTAAAGATCATCGCGAAGAAATCATGCAAGACGATATTTTTTCACGCCTTATTAGTTTTCCGAATGTGTTAGTGACAGGCCACCAAGGCTTCTTCACCCAAGAAGCGCTTAGCGAAATAGCCTGCACCACACTACAAAGTGCTAATGAGATAAGCCAAGGCTTACCATTAACTAACGAAGTTAGTTAATGAGTGCGTACCTTAGACTAAAAAAGGCGTGAGGTTTAAACCCCACGCCTTTTTACTTTTGTCTTTTACCTCGAAACTAGAAACTTGTAACTCGCAGCTCAAGACTCTATTTCAACAACGCCACGTTCACAAATACTGCTGTCATTAATAACGGGCACACAAAGCGAATATACTGAGCAAACCAATAATGAGGGCCGCTCGAGACTTGATGCAATTTATTACCACGTTGCCATAACCAGCCTACAGTAATGAAATAGAACAGTCCCATTAAAGGTAGTTGGTACTGCGTAAGCACCATAATCACCAAACCAAATAACCAGTCAAAATTTAAGATAATAACTGATGAAGCGATAAAGACGATTAAAGTTACAAATAAAGTCGCTTTTTTGCGCTCTATACTGTGGTTCTCAACTAAAAATGCCACTGGAATTTCAGTTGATGAAATTGTTGATGTAACAGAAGCTATTGACATTAACACGAAGAACAATAAACCAACGAGTAAGCCCATTTGCCCCATAGTACTAAACAGCTCAGGTAAAATTGCAAAAATTAACTGCCCTTCACCTACTAATTTACCGTTGCTAAACACTTCTACACCGTTATGCTGAGCAACAAAAATAGCTGGTATAATCAATAAACCCGCTAAAAAGGCAACCCCCGTATCTAGCAACGCCACTGTTCCGGTTAGTTTAGGAAGGTTCGCATCAGGCTTTAAATATGAGCCATAAACCATCATACAGCCTACACCTAACGACAATGAAAAGAACGCTTGCCCCATTGCCGCAATAATTAAGTTTGCATCAAGAATTTGACTAAAATCTGGCACTAAGTAGGCTGCAAAGCCATCCATCGCACCATCTAGGGTCGCGATATAAGCAATTAACGCCACTAATAACACTAGCAATAATGGCATTAAACGGCGTGACCAAGTCTCGATTCCTGATTTAACCCCTTTTAAGATAATACTCGCAGTTAGAATAAGCATTAGCGGCGTAAACACAAAGTTGCGTGCCATTGAATCACTATGCAAAAAGTTACTTAACTTAGTAAAACCCAAGAAGCTAGCGATTGGCTCAAGTGCATACGCTAACATCCAACCTGCGACTATCGAATAAAAGCTTAACATCACAATTGCACCAAACAGACCTATGTAGCCTGCTGCAGCGCCCACTTTAGGAGCCGTATCTTGCCATGCATTGGATAATGCTTTTACCGGATTAGCTTGCGCTTGGTGGCCTAAATACAGCTCAGTATAAAGGGCTGGAAGCGCTAATAAGAAGATAACAATGAAGTAAACAAGTAAAAATGCACCGCCGCCATGGTTTGCCGCTTGTGTTGGAAAGCCCCAAATATTACCTAAACCTACCGCCGCACCTGAAGCGGCTAATACGAAACCTAGTCGGCTGTGAAAGCCGTCACGAACTTGTGCCATACATCTATAAATCTGTTATTATTTTTCCTCATTAAACCATAATTACAGCCAACTGCGTAAACTATTTGAGTTGTTCGTGCTCTTACAAGTTCATTTGCTGTAAAAATAAACAAAACTAAATACGAACCCCCGTATAAGCGTTAAATCATGAGCAGCCACTATTTTTCAAACACCTTAGTTATTAATCTGCAGCCGAACAACACGGCACAGCAAATTATGCTAATGGAAGCATCAAACATTGATATTTCAAGCTTAGCTATTGAAAAATTGCTCAGTGAGTTTGAATTATGTGTACTTGAAAAACGCAAAGTGCCCGCAGCTAAACAAGAGTATTTAGCGACTCGCTTAACGTTAAAGTATTTATACAAACATGCTTACCCTCATGATGATTTAGCGCTCAATGAAATATCAAGCCAATTTGATGACAAAGACAGTAAGCTGAAACTACATACACCCGTTAGAGAGTCTGTTTGGGCTTGCTTATCTCATTCAAATGGTTTGATAGGTGCTGCCCTCAACCCAGCTCAGCAGCTGCTTGGTTTTGATATTGAACAAAGCAACAAACCTCGCCCTTTTATCAAGCTTGCAAAGCATTTTTATCATCAAGATGAAGTTGACTTAATCAGCAGTTTTGATGCACCCGATGAACAGGCACAGTGTTTTTTTAGAATTTGGACATTAAAAGAAGCCCTTGCTAAGGCAAGTGCTCAGCCGATTGCGAAACTGCTCGCTCCCAATGTATTTGAAGAAATACGTAAACATAATTTCTGCGCTAGCAGTAATTGTATTGAAGGCTTTGACATAAGTGTTGTGGCACAAAAAAGCACTGACTGGCAGTGCTCTTTTATTAGCTTTAGCGACTTACGCCGCGACTTGGCTTTCTAATAATCGGCTGTGAATTGCCTGCACAACGTCATCTGACTCGCTTTGCTCCACCAAAAAGCACAGGTTATGTTTACTTGCACCGTGGCAAATTAAACGAATATTAAAGTCGCTTAATACCTGCATTAAATTCATTTCTTGCTGACGTAATTGAATTTCAGAACCAATTAAAGCCACCAGCGTTAAGTTATTCTCGACCGACACATGACAAAACTCAGAAAGCTTATCTAAACAAGCTTGATCCAGCTCTGGACGTGATGCATTTGGCGCGTTATCCAAAGTAATTGCAACACTAATTTCTGAGGTTGTAACCAAATCAACTGAAATATTAAACTCACTTAAAATGGTGAAAACACGCGCTAAGAAACCACTAGCAAGGAGCATTTCTGGGCTTTTGACTGTTAATAGAATTTGGTTTTTACGCTGTGTTACTGCACGAATACCTGGTTGCTGAGACTTTTCTTTTTCAATCCATGTACCACCTAATTGTGGCTCACGGCTTGAACCAACAAACACACTAATATGACTACGGCTCGCAGGTAAAATGGTTGCAGGATGCAGTACTTTTGCACCAAACGTTGCCATCTCTGCCGCTTCATCAAAACTCAAGCGTGCAATTGGGCTTGCTTTAGCGCATAAACGCGGATCAGTACTGAAAATACCCACAACATCAGTCCAAATATGCACGCTTTTTGCGTTAATTGCTTCTGCAAGTAATGCCGCGCTGTAATCTGAACCTCCACGCCCTAAAGTGGTTGTTTGATTATGTTCATTGCTACCAATAAAACCCTGAGTTACTACAACGTGGTCATCAAGTAGCGGCACTAAATGCTCTTTAGCAGCCGCAGCGGTTGCTGCAACATTCGGTGTTGCTTTAGCAAATTGGCTATCTGTTTTTAGCACCTTGCGTACATCAAAACGCACCGCATCAAGACCTTGCCCACGCAATACTTGTGTAAATAAATACGATGATAAACGCTCACCAAAGCTAAGTAGCTCATCTTGCTCCGCTACTGACTTAACCCCTTCTGATGCCAGTTTTTGAAAGGCTTTGAGGGTTTCATTAAAGCCATGAGCTAAGTCAGCATCAAGCGATAGCTCAGCTAAAATAGCTTCTTGAATGGCGACCACACCTGTGATGTGCTCGTCACGCTCAGCCGCGCTCAAATCAGCTTTACACAATGCAACTAAATGATTTGTCACGCCAGCACTGGCACTCACAGCAACAATACGAACTTGATTATCAGCACAAATGATTTCTGCGCAGCGGCTCATAGCATCAAAGTTAGCTACACTGGTGCCACCAAATTTTGCAACAACGTAATCTGATTTTGTGTTGGCGGCTAATTGGGTATTCATGTCGTCTCCTTTTGTGGAAAACTATCCACAGTAATTCAAGAAGAACTCGGCAAGGGGGTGCTTTGAAAATAAAGAGTAGTCCATGCCAGAAGCTCTCCACCTAGTTTGGTGACAGTTTTGAGGATTCAGCCCCATAAACCGAAAAGTAACCGTGACGTCCGGCTAATTTTCTCGGCGAGTACTTCCCTCATTAATGGTCATCGGCGTTCGTCACCTCACATTAACTACCTAAGTATCGCACCTCTTCTGAATGTTAAGTTAACACCTGGTTAAAATAACAAAGCCTGCTAAAAAAGCAGGCTTTGAAAGTTAACGTTTAGACGTCTAGCTGTCAAGTTGTTTTATGAAATTAAACTGCCTGCTAAGTGCGACCCGTAATAGCCAACGGTATAAGCAATTAATAAATAAACCGACATTTTAAGATAGCTCATAAAGGTCAGTGCTTTTACTTTACTCATGGCGATAATACCTGCCGCAGAGCCGATAATAAGCATTGAACCACCTACCCCTGTTGCGTATGTAAACGACAACCATTGCTGTGGACTCATCACAATATCTGCTTTTAAAAGTGCTGCAGTTAAAGGTACATTATCTACCGCTGCTGATAATAGCCCCATCATGTAGTTTGCATACTCAGGCGCCATCAACTCATATAGGTGAGTAAACTTAGCAAGCATACCTACTTCTTTTAATGCACCAACCAGCAATAACACACCTACGAAGAACAATAAGGTGTCGTACTCAATCTCACGAATATAATCGATAATTTTTTTGTTGACGTCTTTTTTGCGCATTAAGAATTGCGCAACCAAAAACATTAGTGATAAACCAAATAAAAAGGTTAAAAGCGGTGGCACATTATAAAGCACGCTCAAAGTTAACGTGGCAATAATCGTCGAGAAGAAGATAACCGCAATGGTAATATCTGTTTTTTCAATACGACGAGCTGTTTGCTTTTCAAATACTACATTACCCGACATACCTACAGATAACATTGCCGCAAGCAGTGCAACACTTGTCAGTGCAGGCGCAATTAATAATAGTAAATTAGCAATGGTGACCTTTTCGTCTAAGAAAATCATCAGAGTTGTAACATCACCCGTGATCAACGACACCCCACCCGAGTTAACACTAAATACAATCAAGGTTGCATATTTTATTAATTTTTTAGGATCTAATTTTAGTGACATCACCACCGCAAGTGAGATTAAAGTCGCAGTTATATTGTCTGATATCGATGAAAATAAGAAAGAAAAGCCACCAATCAGAAACATCAACTTTCGTTCACTGATTTGATTTGGCATAATTTTATGAACAATATTCTGGATAAAGCCTTTAGAGTTTAAATACGCAACAAAGGTCATCGCTGCCATTAAAAACAGCCATAAAGTCGCGATCTCTAATATATTGTGATCCAGTTGATGTTGTATGGTTTCTGGGCTTTGCCCATGAATTGGAGAGATAAATAAGATAATCCAGCATAAAGTGCCAAAAAAAAGCGTCGTTTTGGCCTTGTTTACATGGATAATATCCTCTATAACGATAAGCAAAAATGCCACCGCTATCAGGGTTAGGATAAGTGGGGTTACCATGGTGTTTGAACAACCTTTATAATAATGTAAAAATTGTAAGTCGAGTGTTTCGGCGCGGATTCTAGCAGCATAGAAAGCATAAAACTATTATCAATTACATAATTTACTACTAATCGCTAACACCTAAGTCTGAATTTACTGGAGCCTTATGATCCCAGCTAAAAAGTTATTAAATACCCTTACTGAACATTGGGGGGTGTTAGAACTGCTATTTAAACGTTTTAAGATGGCTGATTTCAGTTTGAAAGACGTACAAAATGCGATAAAACAAAAACAACCTTCATGGTCAAATGAACGCATTTATAAGGAAACAAATCGTTTATTAAATCAAGATATTATCATTCCATTAGCGAAATCATCGCAATTAGAAATCAATCGAGCGATTGCTGATTTTGCGACTTTCTTGCTACAAGAAGAACACCTAGGTCTTGCCCAAGAAATTAGTGTACTAGTTGATGATTTAGCTCGCCTTGGTAGTCGCTTGGCTAAAGCAGGTGAAATTGAAGATTACGACGAGCTACGCCGCTTTAGCCGTATTATGGATGATCGGGTACGTAAAATAATGAAATTGTTTGCCCACAATGAAAACGCGATTTTAAATATTGTTGAGCAAGCTAAAGCAAACAACGCCGTGCAATCTTTGCAAAAGCGCTATCAAGCAGTGATCGAAGCGTTTGATGAATACATTGAACCTATGCTTGAAATGGTTGATATACGTGGTGACTTCCACGCTTGCTTTAACACCATCGAAACGCAAATAAGCGCACAAATCGAACAAATTGACCGCCTAGGTAAGTCATATCAAGACAAACGCATGCTTGAGCAATTGCGAACCCGTATTTTAGAAATGCATTTAGTTGGTCGTGAAAGCTTACGTAAAAGCGCCGATATGCTAATGCCGCTACGTGAAGAATTACGCCGTAACAACCTAATTACTCGCCAAGCAGCCAAAGTACTTGGTTTAGTGCGTAAAAATGGCGTCGATAACATGCTAAGTGCGGTACAACCTAACTTTGTCTCGGATGCACAACGCTTTTCACTTGGTCAACAACGTCATATCGTGGCCTATATGGCAGGCTTAGTCGACTTTGAGCACGATGAATATCAGCTACCAGAGCATGATGATGTGCCCGCCTATCAAAGCCCGCATATCCCTGATTACAACGACGTTAAAACACAATTTAGAAAACGCTTTAAAAAAGCCAGCAAAAAAGCTCAGCCGCTGCTTAGTTTCTTAGATGAAAGCTACCCAGATCTAGAAGCTGACGAAATGCTGTTCTTGTATCAAAAATTAATTAGCGATGGCGACCTTGAAATTAGCCAAAGCCAAGAGAAAGTAAAAATAAAAATTGCCCAGCAACACTTCTCTCTTTACCCATTTAACTCATCGATTGCTGACGATAAAAAAGCAACAGAGCAATAACCATGACAGATATTAATTTAGATGATTTAACGCATCTGCAAGCTATTAATAAAAAGCTCACGTCAGGCTACCACATTAGTGAACAAGACACTCTGATGTGGCAAGAGCTTGACCAACACATTGATGCCTACCGTGCCCTTTTTAATGCACTCGGCCATGACCTACAGCATGATAGCCGTGGCTATTACTATTTTGGTAGTGACGAGAGCACCCCAAACATGGGTAAAATTTCACGTGCCATCGCGCTGACTATCTACATCTTGATTGAGCACTATGCCAATACTGGTAAAGATCCTATGCGTGCCTTATTTGACGAGGTAAACGACCTTGAACTGATGCAAACCTTAGTGCAAATCAACAAGCACTTGTTTGATCAATTAGAAATATTCTCTGGCTCAGATTTACGTAAAGATGTGTACCTACGTATGGTGCGTTTAGGCCTTGCTCGCGAAGTAGAAAATGGCTTTATGCTGCAAGCGCCAATTTATCGTTATATCGATGCATTAATGGAAGTAAACGAAGAAACCTATCTAGGAGATGACGAATAATGCAAAGCCAAAGCCTTTACGGACTCAGCAAACTTGCGCTTTTAAATACCGCAGGCTATGCAAAATGCGTGATCCCACTGGATAAAAGTAGCTCAATTTGTGCACCGAATAATACCGGTAAAAGCTCGGTTATTAATGCCCTGCAATTTCCGTTAATTAATGATTTACGCTTAACAGAATGGGATGGCCACGATTTAGACGAAACTCGTAAGTTCTACTTTTCGTCAGATCAATCCTATATTTTACTTGAAGCTGACCTACCTAATGGCCCTGTGGTTATTGGTGTTGCTGGCCTTGGTAAAATTGCTGGTTATGCGCATCAGTTTTTTTGCTATCAAGGTAAGTTAAACCTAGAACACTACACCCAAGGCAAGACAATTGTTAAATTCACCAAGCTTTTTAATCACTTAAAAGAGCAAGGTTTCAACCCAATTGAATTAAAAGCGCAAGAGCTGAACGCCCTACTTACTGGCGGCGCAACCCCGTTTGATGGCGATATCAATTTAAAGATGATCCCACTCAATAACGTGCAAGACTCTGCAATTTACAAAGAAATTTTCCGCCGTATTCTTAACTTGCACAAGTTAGGAGCCAGTGATGTTAAGCGCTTTATGTTACGTGTATTTGAGCGTCATATGTCAAATTCACGGGTCGATTTTTATGAAGTATGGCGACGTTCATTCGATAAGGTAAATCGCGCTAAACGTGAATTAAAAGCCCTTGAGTCAATGCAAGAGCCTATCGCAGCCCTTGAATCTATGCTTGAGAATCAAACGGTTTTAAAAGGCAAACTTGCCGCCTATGCGCCAAAAATTGACCAAGCACTGATTGACTTTGAAACCTATCAACAAGAGCAACTCACTGAGCTAAATATTGCCCTTGAAGATATCGAGCACGAAAAACATGAGTTCGACCAAAAGCAGCAGCTGTATATTCAGCAATCACGTGACATTGAGCGTAAGCAAACTCAAATTGAGCAGTGGTTTTTAGACTATCGAGCACTTAAATCTGAGTTTGAACTAGTTAACAAAGCCACCTTAAAAGTAAGCCTTACGCAGCTTAAACAAGATTATGAGTCGCTTTCGCATTCATTAAGCAGTGCCCAAGGTCAAAGCTTACATACGCTTGATTACCGCATTAGCGAAACACAAAAGCAAATTAAGAGCTTAAAACTACAGCTAAAAAACCTCGAGTTCAATTTATTCACCCGTATGCGTGAAGATTTATCTTTAAAAGAAGTTGAAGAAATTTCGCGTATTTTAAACCCAGATATCTTATCGTTTGCCACCACCAGCAATGGTGATGTTGATATCACAGACGAAGATGCCTTCGGTGAGTTTTTAGAGCAGTTATCGGCAAACGTAAAAGGCGGTGTACTGACTCTTCCTGGTGCGACGATTAAACTAAAAAAGCTAAGCCCTGTGCAAATGCAAACAGGCGAAAACAAAGAGCAATTAACTGCGCAACTCGCTGCACTTGAAAACTCCCTGAAAGAGTTTAAACAACAGCGCGAAGTAGCTGCTAATGTCGCTGAAAAGCAAAAAGAAAAAGATGCCTTGTATGATGAGCTAATGGCCTCTGAAGAAGCATTAAAACGCTTTGAACAATTTGAAGTGATGCAGCAATCTGTCGATGCTCAAACTCTGCTAAAAGAGCAATTAAATGCAGAACGCGAACAAGTTGACGACTACCTGCAAGACATTCAAAAGAACAGTGGCTCAATTAGCGATCGTCGCTCAATTATCAAGTCGAAAAAAGATTTGCTTGCGCGCCAAGCTGACCGCTTACGCCAAGTTAAATCTGAACGTATCGATCACACACTTGATTTTTACTCAGGCAAAGTCACACCATACATGATTGAAATCAGTATTGATTTTGATAATTTAAGCGATCTCATTCATCACTTTAACAAAGACTGCCAAGAGCTACGTAACTTTGATATCAACGTACGTAACACCTACATGCATATTTATAATGCGGGTATTACTAAATTTGATAACGAAAACGATGAGTTTACTAAATACGAAAAGCTTATCAGCGCGTTTCATAACATTGATAACGAGCGCGATGCTGTTGAGCGTCAAGGCCGAGTTGCATTAACCGAAGTGGCAGCTACCATTAAAGGCTTGCGTGAAGACTTAGACCGCTTGCGCCGTGAAATGAATAGCTTTAATAAAGGCATTAGTCAACATCGGATCTCTAACCTTCAAGCATTCAAAATTAATGTTATCCCGCGCAAGATGCTGGTTGATAGCATTGATACCATCATTAGTACCTCAAATCAGTTTGAGCAAGGCGATACCCTCGACTTATTAAGCCAAGAGCCTTATAGCGAGTCTGCGGTAAACGAAGCAAAAGATCATTTAATTAAGCTTGCTTCTGAAAAAGCAGGTTTAACACTGACAGACTTGTTCGATATTCGCTTTGAAGTGGTAAATCGTGCTGGTGACACTGAGCACTTCGAGAAAATCGACTCAGCCGGCTCTAACGGTACCCGGATTACCATTAAGTTACTTTGTGGCATGCTGTTTATTCGTTACTTATTAAGCGATCAAGAGCAAAACCTGTATCGTATTCCGATTTATATCGATGAAGCTGCCGATATCGACCCGCAAAACCAAAAAGCAATTATCGAAACAGCACTTAGCTTTGGCTTCGTGCCGATTTTTGCCTCAGTTAAACCACAAGTTAGCTGTGATTACATTGTCCCTATTCGTACTGTCAAAGATGGGGTGCAAAACTGGGTCGATGAAAAAGACTGGATAGAAGTTGAACACAGTGCTTAATTACAAACTATTACAGTACTTATTTGTAAATGTGCCATAGTATTTAAATAATCATTCAGTTGAGTATTATTTGTGTTATGTTATCAATCAAGTAGTGGAAATTTTGCCAAGGAGCAAACAATATGAAGAACTTATTAATCGCGACGGCTGTATTATTTTTAGCGGCTTGTGCTAAAACGCCTGATTGGGATTACGACAAATCTGCAGATTTTAGTAATTATAAAACCTTCTCTTGGGTACCTAATGCCAGCTTGACTAAAAACGTAGCGAACTACCAAATTAGTCCTTTAATGGAAAAACGTGTGCGTGAAGCAGTTAATGCCGAACTTGAAAAAAGCGGCATGAAGCTTGTTGATGTAGCGCAAGCAGATGTACTTATTAACTATCATGCATCAGTTGATACTAAAATTGATGTAGATACCTTCAACGTAGGTTACGGTGCACGCTGGAATTACTGGGGTATGGGTTATAACACGCAAACAACAACTCGCGAATACGAAGTCGGTACGTTAATTTTAGACGTAGTAGACCGTGCTTCTAACCAATTAGTTTGGCGTGGTGCTAAAGAAGGTCGTTTGCAAAAGAACCAATCACCTGAAAAGCGCACTGAAGTTATCAAAGAAACTGTTGCTAACATTCTCAGTAACTTTCCACCGCAATCAATTAATCAAAACTAAATGCCGATTTAGTAAAAAGACCGCGCACTTGGCGCGGTTTTTTATTGCCTGCTGAAATCTGGTTGGAGTGGTATAACTCAGTGATTCAGATACAATACCCGCAATTTTCAGTGCGCCTAACTAGCCCACTACCCCAGATTAAACAAAATCAAGAGAGTTTTAGATGGTACGCGCAGTACAGCTTACACTTCCCGCTTTATTCGTCACTTGCTCAGTGCTAGCAGAAGACACCAACAATATTGAACAAATCACCGTTGAAGTTTCAGCAACCGCAAATAAAGAACCGGTTGGTACTTTTGATGCGCCGGTATCAAACTTAGAATATGACCCACGTGTCGATTTGCAATCACGCAATATGGCTGAAGCACAAGCTGATGTCACTATTCGTGGTGGTATCTTCGAAAATACTGGCTTTCGTGTCGGTAGCAGTACATTATTTGACCCTCAATCTGGTCACTACTTTGCTGAAATTCCTATTGCCCCACAGATGCTAACAGGCCCTTCAGTACTTACAGGGGCTGATAATGCCCTTTATGGTATGAATAGCTCGGTTGGCACGGTTTCATTTGGCTGGCGCCCTATCACAAGCACTGTCAGCGTTTCACTTGGCACAGGTACGAATGGCTTTAATTTACAAAGCATTCATGCTGCCCATAGCCAAAAGCTGGATAGCAAACCTGATTGGCGATTAGGTTTTGAGGGTGAATACTCGCACTCAAAAAGCGATGGCTCAATTGATAATGGCGACCACGACTTTGAACGTGCCTCAGCACGCGTTCAACTTGCAAGCGATACCTCGCAAACTGATTTAATGTTCGGACGCCAAGAAAAATTTTTTGGTTGGCCAAATCTTTACACGCCATTTAACTTTAACGAAACCGAAGATCTTGAAACCAAGCTTTTCATGCTCAATCACAAGCAAATGTATGGTGATAGCAGTACCTTTGAAGTGACTGGTTATTATCGTAAACATAACGACCATTATGTATTGTCTCGTGAAAACCCAGCTATTTTTGAAGCGTTTCACGAAACCACCGTAAAGTCATTGGCACTCTCTGGACGTCACCGTTTAAATGACCACTATGCAATTAATTATGCTGGGCAATTTATTGCTGATGAGATTGAATCAACATCTCTTGAAAACAACTTTACGTCACGCAATTACACTAAGCTAAGTATCTTGCCTGAATACAAGACGGCCCTTACAGGTAACAAAGAGCTTATGGTTCGTGTTGGTGCTGCTTTTGATGATACTAACCGTGATAGTTCAGATACCTCCTTTATTGCAGATGCAAGCCTTAAAGTAGCTAATCAAAATGGCAGTGAACATACTTGGTACGCATCATACGCCGAAGCAACACAAGTTCCCGGTTACACCGCAATCGGCGGCAGTGAAACGGGCGGGTTATTCAGAAGTAATTACAGCCTTGAGCGCGAAACCACCGATAACCTTGAATTAGGTTTACTAATTGAACAATCTTCGTGGCGTTTAGATTCAGCTATTTTCTACCGCAAAGATAAAAACCTTACGGATTGGACATATCGCTTTGATGCAACTTCAGCACGTTTTGCAAACCCGGTTGATATAGACACCTTAGGCGTTGAGTTTTTAGCGAATAAATCGTTTGAAAGCGCTGAGTTGATTGCCAGCTACACCTATTTAGAAAAGTCAGAAGACTATGGCACGGCAGATATTGATGCGAGCTTTTATGCGCTTAACTACCCTGATCACCGTGTAACACTGGGTGCAGTATGGCAACCAATGGATGTGCTTGAGTTGCGTATCGATAACGAATGGCGTAAACAACATAGTAACCGCCTACGTAGCTCTGATGATGAAGCCTTCTTCACGCAGTTAACAGTAAAGTTCACGCCAGCCCAGCTTGATAATGTGTTTGTTACCTTTGCAGCTGACAATATTTGGGATGAATCATTCGAAGAAGTCCCGGGTACCCCTGGTCGCGGCGAGCAATATACTCTTAGCGCTACTTATACGTGGTAAGTAAAAACAACAATGCCAGTCAATTGACTGGCATTGTTGTGACACGTTTTCTTCTAAGATCTTTAGAACACCACAGTCAAATTTATTTAAAATGCCATAGCGAAAACTGTAACTTTAAAAAATAACCTAATTTATCCCAGTAACTGTTAAAAAATGTTAAGGGTTTATTTTTTTTAAGTCATCTGCTCAAGTTCGGTAATTAAATACAATGCTTGTTCATTTGTCGTGCCACACACATCAATAGTGGCAGAAAAATCACTACACACCTTGGGCCTTGATTCATCACCAAATAATTTACACAGGTTATTATTATCCAGTTGAATACAGCGCTCTCCCGCCGCTTTCCCGTTGGGCATTCCTGGGATCGGTGAGCTAATACTGGGTGCAATACAACAGGCGCCACAGCCTAATCTACATGCCATTTTATCTGTCATTGAGTACCTCTTATAGAACCTTTGTAGCGCCTTTGTAATATGTGTAATGGTTTGTTACATCTTCGAACGCCTTGTAAACACTTTATTGCGTATGCTTAGCCTATCAAATTTATTTTTAATTACCGTCAACCGTGAGGGACTATCCCGTGGCTAGTAAAAAACAAATCATTCTCCCTATCGCCGTATTAGTCGGCGGACTTGGAATGGCATTCGCATTTGCCTCTATGAAGCAAGCGCCGGTCGAAAAACCAGAACAAGATTTGCGACCGCTTGTATCAATTAAACCGTTAAGCTTTGACGCCATTACCCTTGATGTAAAATCATACGGTATTGTTAAACCTAAAAACCAAACTGAACTTGTTGCGCAAGTGAGTGGTCAGGTTGTCTCGCTGTCAGATCAATTTGTACAAGGCGGATTTGTTAAGCAAGGTGATATTCTAGCACGTATTGACCCAAATGATTACGAAGCTGCACTCATTGAAGCAGAAGCTGGTCTGGCGCAAGCAAGCTCTGCTCTTGAAATTGAACGCGCGCAAGTATCTGTTGCACAAGCTGAGTGGGACCGCATCAAAGGTGACTCAAACCAAGTTATTCCATCTGAGCTGTATTTACGTAAACCGCAACTCGCTGAAAAGCTTGCAAACTACCGTGCTGCTCAAGCCAGTGTAAAACGCGCAAAACGTAATCTTGAGCGCACATACATTAAAGCGCCATACGATGCCATTATCGACGAGCGCCTGATTAGTTTAGGTAGTGTGGTAAACCCGGGTAATAGCTTTGGTAGCCTAAGCTCAACATCACTGGCTGAAATTCGCTTACCTGT
>CESF01051173.1_pt1 | contig 37139 bp, 45 predicted proteins | sample 356331 | NCBI WGS metagenome assembly CESF01 (sample SAMEA2621779, study PRJEB7988) | marine metagenome | biome: marine biome (ENVO:00000447); feature: surface water layer (ENVO:00002042); material: "saline water (ENVO:00002010), including plankton (ENVO:xxxxxxxx)" | depth 5 m
ATGTATTCAAATCCTGGTACATCTTGAACATGTAACATTCCTTTATGGAAGTCGCCATATTTTTTAGTATATCTAGCATTAAAACCACCTACTTTTCTTAATTGAATTTGATATGTACCGGCAGGTACACGTGTTTCATGCATTACTTTTTCATTACGATATTCGTCTTCTAGACAATAACATAAAAATTTTCTTCCTGTTGTAATGTCAAATACTAAACCTGATGATGAATCGGATTCTGAACTAATCCTTAAAACTTCTAATTTCATAAGTAAACTCCATTTGTTATAAATATAAGTTACTTACGCTTATCTGTTGTTTTAGATTCTTGATCTTTTAATTTTCGTTTTTTACGAATCTTCTGTGTTGGTTGATGTGTTTCCACATACTTGTCCAAATCATTCAAATTAATTTTTGACATATTATTCCTGTACTCTTACTTTAAGTGATTTAATTTTATCTAGGAATTCCTCGATAGAATAACTTTTACCACGCTCACATTTTATTACAAGCTCTTCAGTAATTGAATGTTGTTGATCAACTGCATTCATTAAAACATTTAATCCTCTGTTTGCCCAGAATACGCCAAAACCATTATCATCTCCTAATTGATTGATATCATTGATAGTATCGGCTTCTGTATTACCGGGGTATAAAATATAGTATCGCATTTGTTATAAATATGTATTAATTAAGAATTTCCATTTGCAGTTATATGTTGTAGCTTTGCATCAGTTGATGCAGGATCTTGATCAAACCATTTTTCTGTTTTAGTTTTTTTAACTACTGCACGTCCTTCTAATTTATTCCAATCCTGTTCTGGCCGTACATTTAAATTGGTTGACCATGCTCCTTCAATAGTTGGAACTTTAACTCCTAGCTCATCGGCCATACTTATAAATGCATTTATATCTTTAGGAAAACATGAACCTCCAAAACCTAATTTTCCATCAGGCCCAGGGACATTTAAATGAGAATCGCCAATACGTTGATCTGCTGTAAAGCCGGCTAGAGCTTGTTTCCAATTGGCTCCTACTGCATCGCTTACTTGTTTCATTTCATTCATGATTGAAACTTTACTAGCAAAAAATACATTATTCATATATTTTATCAATTCCGCGGTTATAGTATCTGTCTCTATAATGTAACAATGTTCAAATCGTTCGCGAAATAACTTTGCTACACGCTTAGTTAATCGTTTTGCACCACCTAAGATTATACGAGATTGTGTTAAGAAATCTAATTTTGCTGTACGTTCAGTCAAGAATTCCGGATTAAAGATTATGTTGAGTTTTGGAAATTGTTTTATAAAATTATTAACAGATCCCGGTACCATTGTAGATTTTAAAATGATAACGTTATTACGATTTTTATTTTTATAAGATATTTCCTTTAAAGCCTTTTCTACTATATCTAAACTTATAGATCCATCTTCTTGCATAGGAGTTGGTACTGCTACAAATATACAATCACATTCTAATACTTCTTCAATCGTATTAAGATTACGCTTAGGATCTTTATCATGAATTCGAATCTCATGAGTAGGAGAAAATCCGAATGCAACAGAATTACCTACAAATCCATTACCTATAATTCCAATTTTATTCATTTGCTTCCTAATTATTTTTTAAAAATTCTTCTATATACTCATTTAAGAGTTCTTTTGGCTCATATCCAACTTCTTGAGTTTTTGATATATCCGCTTTTGTAGTCCATGCTTCACCTAATCGAGCTGGAATATAAGTTGTTTTACATTTAAACATATCTGCTAGTTCATTTATTGAATGGTTCCTGCTAGTTCCTAAATTATAAATTTCACCTTTATATTCACCTTTGCTAAGACAAATCATACCATTAGATATATCAAACACATGCGTAAAGTCTCTTCGTTGATCACCAGTTCCGGTAATTGTCAATGGTTCATTAGCATTATACTGTCTTTCAAATATACCAATAACTGTTGCATATGTTCCTTCCCATGGTTGTCTAGGACCGTATACATTGAAAAATCTAGTAGATACTGTAGACATGTTATAAATATCTGAATACATTTTTAATATTTCTTCACCTGACCATTTAGTAAATGCATATGGATTAAGGTGAGGGCCAGCTTCGGCAGAACTACTAGCTGCATATATTATTTTTGCTCCACACCGTTTTGCTAATTCACATACTTGTACAGTTCCTAATGTATTTGCTTTAAAATATGATACTGGATCTAGAAAACTAGGCTGTATTCTAGACAATCCAGCGAGGTGGAATATCAAATCAAAATTTAGATTTTGATATTTAATTTTATCTAGATTATTAATATCATCAATAATATACTCAACTCCTTCTTCTTGATAATCACGATTACTCGAATTTGAACATAAATTATCAATTACTGTAATATTGTAATTACCTTCTTTCTTAAGAATTTTTACTAGATTAGATCCTACAAATCCTAATCCGCCGGTGACTAACACGTTTTGCATTTTATTTCCTTTTAATTGTTATGTATTAAATTATTTTCATATGTTTCTAAACTATGAATTGTTACTTGTAAATTTTCTATTTCAAAATGAGTTGGTTCAATTAATATTGCTTCCCATAGTTGTTCATCATTGGCAAGTATTTCTGATAATGTTTGTATAATTCTAAAATCGTTATTGCTGAATCGATTACCATCTATTTCAACTAAGATATCATTCTGTTTTTCATTATCAAAAGGTTTTATTTTATCTAACAGATCATAATGGGTATTTATTTGTTCTCGCTTTATATATGAATTATAATCACAATCAACATATATTGTACTACACCATGGTTCTAGCGTCTCTAACAACTGATCATTACAATTCTTAATTATGAATCCTATATCATACTTAGGAGGAACAATAGGTTTCATTAACGCATCATGTTTACAAAAATGTCCCCATTTACGAATAAACTCTCTAGTTGATTTTTGATTTTGTTTTAACCATTCATCCGTTTCTCTGTTCTTCATAAACACTTCTCCATCCGGATTTCTTTTAGCGCCATCCGCAAATCGGCTACCTCTACATGTCATATGATATACACAACCTTCCCATGTTTGAATAAATTTAATTCCATTTAATTGAAACCGGTTAAATATATCTGTATCTTCTTTTGATTGTGGAGCAAATATAGGATCGTGGCCGCCTATCTTTTGAAAGTCCTTTTTCCAAAATGCCCATGGGGCAAATATACCTTCCGTTGTTTTATTTACTCGATCAGCTTTTGTGTCACGCATATACCGAAGTAATTTATCTTCATCAAATTCTTCAGGCTCTATACCAAAATCAACAAGTATCTTTTCAGGACCGTCCGGATGTAAAGGCGGTTCGATTCTAGTTAAAGATACAATAATATTTTCTTTAAGATGCCATTCAATTGAATCAATAGCTCCTGGACATAAATACATATCTGCATGATATATCATACATATGTCATGTGAAGCAACTTCATTAACTAATCTATCATATAAAATGGTATGTCCTAATCTAGTCGGTCCTTCATTTCGTATCGCCTTAAAATTAGAATCTGTTTGCATCATTTCTTGACACCAATCCCATGTACCATCATTTGAAAAATCATCTGCTACACATATTTCTACTGTATGATTGCCTTGGTTTTTTCTTATAGAATCGTAAGACCATTTAAGATACTTAAGATTATTTCTACCTGGTTGTATTAAACTAATTTTCATTGTAACCTTGTTTTTACGTTTGTACCATGTATCGGCTTAACAAATGTAGATTCATCATCTTCTGGTAATCTCCCCCATTTCTCAATAAATTTTCTTGTACTTTCTTGTTCAATACGTGCTAAGCGGTCCGGACGTTTATTGATATTATCATCAGGAAATCTAGATGCTCTTGACGAAAAATGCCATTGTACTGATTTAGTAATCATTTTAAATTCATATCCTTCTAATTGCATTCGTATAAATAAATCTTTGTCTTCCCAATATGCTGGTGCAAATAATGGATCATTTCCTCCTATCCATTCATAATCAGCTTTACGACAAAAGAATCCGGCACCGCCTGCCTTTCTTACAATTGAATCGTTTTCAGCTGAAAATTGAGTTGCCCATTCATCAAAATACTTACTATTAAAATTATGATGGAATTCTCCAAATTCATCTATTGGTACAAATACTGTACCAGGTCTATACCATGGATCATTTGGAAATATTTTTGGTTGTATTCTAAATGACGATGCTATAAGTCTAACTCCTGGTTCTATATCATCGTATAATTTTAACAACTCAATGTCTTGGTTAGGTGCTATCCACATATCAGCATGAATTATATTTACAAATTCAGTATTTGATTGATGTACACAAATATCCATACCTCCGCCAATTCCGCGTGGCACTTTATTCGATTCTATTATAGGTGTAAGATTTAATTTAGCTTTATTTTCTTCTAACCATTCATTAGTACCATCTGTACAATTCTCGGCATGTACGATTATAGGCATATCATTGTAATATGCATTCTGCCTTACTGAGTCAATTGCCAATCTAAGATAAGATAGATTATTAAATGATGATATACATGTTGTTATTTTATGTTTCATACTTCAATATAACTAATTTTTTACAGACTTCCTAATTTTTAGTTAATTTTATCACATTATTTAATAATTTTAAATCATTATCGACCATTTTCTGTACTAGCATATTAAATGATGTTTTAGGAGACCAATCCATTTGTGTCTTAGCCTTTGTATAATCACCTCTTAAAACATCTACTTCTGCAGGTCTCATAAATCTAGGATCTTGTTTAATATATGGTGCCCAATTATCAATACCTATATATTTAAAAGCAACATCTAAAAATTCTCTAATAGAATGAGTTTCTCCCGTTGCTACCACATAATCATCAGCTACATCCTGTTGTAACATTAACCACATTACTTCTACATAATCAGGTGCATAGCCCCAATCGCGTTTAGCTTCTAAATTACCTAATGTAATATGATCTACCAATCCTAATTTAATGCGCGCCACACCATCAGAAATTTTTCTGGTTACAAATTCAATACCTCTACGTTCAGATTCATGATTAAATAAAATACCCGAGCATGCAAACATGTTATATGATTCTCTGTAATTTTTAGTTATCCAATGGCCATATAATTTAGCTACACCGTATGGACTCCTAGGATAGAATGGCGTTGATTCTTTAGCTGGATTTTCTACCATACGACCAAACATTTCTGATGAACTTGCTTGGTAAAATCTAATCTTAGGATTGTATTCACGTATTGCTTCTAATATTCGCAGTACACCTATCCCTGTTACTTCGCTAGTATGTTCTGGTGTATTCCAACTTTCGCCTACAAATGATTGAGCTGCTAAATTATATACTTCATCGGGATCACATTCTTTTAAACATCTTAACAATGAATTCTGGTCTGTCAAATCACCATTTAATATTGTTATATCATCTTTCAAATGTTTAGTATTCACATCATTTACATTTGATGAACGACGTTCCATTCCGTATACTTTATATCCTTTAGTTAATAATAAATCTGCTAGATGGCTTCCATCCATTCCATTAATACCTGTTATAAATGCTGTTTTTGTCATATTGTATAGTCCTTATATTCGTAAAATTTACCTTTATTTTGTATTAAACATGATATGTTATGTTGTGATAATTGTTTAAACTTTTTAAAATTATTATTTTTGTCTGGTGTGAATGAATGCGGATTGGTTTCATTTGCTATATATAATCTTTTCCTAGGATGGCGCCTCGCATGAACATGTAATATATTTTTACAAATAAATTGCTTGAATTGATCACCGAGTAATTTTTGCGCCATGATAGCCAAACCTTCATCATCATTATATATTAAACATGGCGGAATATTAATTCCTGACTTGATTAAATCAGCTGATAATACTAAACATGCTCCGCTAATTTTTGGATATGGTATATAGCTAATCTCAAATGATGATTTAGCTTCAGAATTAATTTTATTCATCTTTTCTATAGACATTACCGACTTTGCTTGATTTGGGTTTAAATGACTATCAGGTCCATCTTTAAACTCATGATCTATAAATTTAGGATGTACTAACGGATCCCAAGAATTATCCCACATCTTACGATCTGCAAAGCTTAAAATATATCGATGTATATTCTGCGTATCTGTATAATTAGCTAATGTTTCAATTACTTCAAATGCTTCTTTTGGAAATAAGCTATCTGTTTCTCCCCACATCACATAATCTACATGTTTACAGTAATTGTAATTTAAATCACGACGATAATCAGCATGGTAATAAACTCCATCTATAGTATCATGATATTTAATATTCGTATTGTATTTATGTAATCGAGCTACTTGTGTTTTAAACTTTGAAATTAATTCTGATTTAGATATTTGTTCTACATCAATTTTTTCTATATGTTCAGATGTATTAAAACAAATATCAAGAATAACATTTTCATGATTATCAACGTCGGACATTAGATTTAAAATACCATCCACATATGTTTTGAAAATTTCAATTTCAAAATACATGACATGTACTCCAATTACATATTGTTTATTCAACTGCATAATGCTCTCCATGTTTTTTCCATAAAATAATCTCTTTTTTCGTCCGGCATGCCGTTAAATTGGTAAATACCTTTGAAACACTTAGCAAATGTCAAATCATCGTCTAATATTTCAAATCGTGGCAAATCTACTGCACAAAATTCATACGGCAGATATGTTAACGACTCATCTGAAGCATGAGTGAGATGATTAATAATTGGCTGATCTGTTCCTACTCCATATGTTGTCTGCATATATTGTATTTGGTCTTTATGTTCCAAATAAAAATCTAAATATCCTTTCCATATATGTTTTTGATTTTTATTAGTTATCTGAAATCCTCCACAGAAGTATTTGAAAATATCAAATGTCTTTCCATTAAACATATGTGTTGAATAATTTTCCATACTACGGCAAATCCAGTCCATGCTCCCGAAAGCTCTTGCAACTGTATATTTATCATCAGTCATATCAAAGAAATTTGGTGTATCCGGATGAATTATACAATCAGCATCTGTTATTAATACTTGATCATATTCAATGCCACTATGATCTAAAATATCCATAGCATAATACCGTTGCCATGTTATTTTCATTTCATCTGAAGAACATGCTAACTTATCCATGACAACCAACTCGGCATTATTTTTTTTACACCATTGTTTCCAACTATCAATGCCATAACGATAACATTGACTTCTAGTTTCTTCGCCCGGAATTGTTACCGCGGCCATAAATACTACATTTTTACTCATAATTATGTTTTATTAAATCCCATGTCTGTTTCATTAAGGGATATCGTTGAGTTCTATCAAATCCACTAAATTTCCAAATATATCCATACTTTATAAAAAATGGAGTGGTATTAGTTTTCAATTGCCAGTTATACGAAAACCAATCAAATCGGTTTAAATGATTTAACATAAAAGCCGGAGATAATCCTAAATGAATATCAATATCATGGATTTGTAATAAAAAGTTATATATTGGTTGATCAGTACCTCTTTTAATCGTATCCTGACATTCCATTATTGTATTAAAATTATCATCATGGTATTTTTCTAATATATCTAGGAAAGGTTTATGTGATTTATCAAATACTTGGAATCCGCAATCTATATATTTAGTTATATCAAAATCAAAATTATCGAAAACAGTTTTATATCCTTGTACACACTCATAGACCCATTTTAAATTTTCTAATGACCTATATATAGTAACCTTATCATTAGGACATTCTTTAAAGAAGTTAGGCGCATCCCATTTAATCATAGTACTACCATCTACTACACATATTTTATCAAAATTAATATTCGCAGTTTCTAGACAAGGAAATACATCAAACCAACGAGTCCAAGTAGTTCCATTTTTTTCACTGAGAGGGGTATTATATTCGTAAAATATAATATCATTTTTCTTGCACCAATATTCCCAACATTTTTTCGAATATTGGAAATATTCAAAACCTCCATGTTTTTTATTAAGCAAGGCATTGGAACTTTTAACTCCGACCCAAAATAATACATTTTTCATATTCTACCTTCCTAAATATTTTGTTACTACCTTGACCCAATTATAATAATAATCATCAGCTCTAACTGCTCCGCGGCCACCATGATGTATAAATGGCTTACCATTAATAAATCCTTCATCGCCATGGCTTATATTTAATGCATGTTGTGCTTTTAAAGATCGGTCTTCTGTGCTATTTTTACAAATATAAAATGGTTGGTTAGTTTCGCGTGCCCATAACGAGATCAAACCATATGTATCTTTATAATGACAATTAGGATATAGATCACCCTCTTCTTTAAAATAGTTATTTTCTATAGTAGACCGTTCCATCAATCCAAATTGAGGTGTAAGTGCTTGATCTATATCATGTCTCCATCGATATGATACAAATACATTTTCTTTAAGCAATGGCAATAATTCATCTACCCATGTATTTAAAAATACACAATCATGTTCAACATGACATATATATTTGCCATTACCTTGTTTAACTCCAATTGTCATACCTGTTGATTGTAACCAACTATTAAAGCCTAATTCTCTTCTATCATATTTTGAGTAGCCATCCCAACCATAATTATCAATAAAATATTGTTGAGAATATTTTCCATGCATACCATCTGTTCTTGCAGGAACTATAGATCCATCATCGTCATTAACTTGATTAACTCCTTTTATAACTTTCACATGTGGTTCATCTTTAAACATGTCATGCAACTTTATTAGGTCAGGACTATCATCTGAGTTATTACCATTATTGACAACATAATATGTATAAGGATACTTAACATACTTTTTAATGCTCTCATGGATTAGCTTTACATAATCTAATCGTTTATAAGTAACGGTTACAAAATCTATACTATCAATCATTTTCATAAATTTTATCTCCCATGGGGTCAGATTGTTTCCATGTAGCAAATACATTTTCACCTTCCACTGGTATATCTGCTTTACGACCTTCTAAATTTAATGAAATAGGGATTTCCCACGTCTCTGCTTGAGAATAATCCCATATATCACCATGTGATACTCTCCTAGGCGTCCATGGATGTACTGCTGTCAATCCAACCTTTTCTAATAATTTAGTTAACGATCTTTTATCATAAATTAAATAATGACATTCATATTCATATGATTGGCCGCCCATGACTAGACCTAATATATTTTCTATACGTTTTCCACATTTCTGATACACCTCAATTGCCTTTTCAAAATCTGGCGTTGCTATACGTAACATACCTCCTGGTTTCAGAACTCGAACCCATTCCTTTAATACTTGTTCTATTTCATCACGCTTCACATGTTCTATTACGTGTGATGCATAAACTATATCAAATGTATTATCTGGAAAATTTAATATATCTATTCCGGAAATATGGTCTACTCCAGGCATATCTCTTCCATCTAAATTCTCCCATGGAGATGGAAATATAGTACTACCACATCCAATATTTAAATATCTCACTTCTTTTGTCATTTAAAATCCTTAATTGTTTTAATAATATACGATACATCTTCATCACTTAATGATTGATGTAATGGAATACATAATGTATGATTAGCCGCATATTCTGTACCTGGTAGTTTATTACCAGATGTCTGAAAATATTTTACCCAATGCAATGGATAATATCTAAATGTAGTATATATACCATTTTTTCGTAAATATTTAGCTAATCTATCTCTATGTTCTGTCTGTATATGATACATATAATATGAACTGGTTACACTACGTGGCAAATTATTTGGCACATCTAACCAATCTATATCTTTAAACATTTCTGTATATATATCATGTATTAATTTACGACGGTCTAATTGCGAATCAATTTTTTTTAATTGTTCAATGCCTATCGCTGCTTGTATATCATTTGTAATACATCTTCTTCCTGGCACTGATATATCATATTCCCACCATTTCTGATCTACACTGTTAGAAAATCCACTATTTGTTTTTAAACCTAAATATGTGGCATGTGTCAATCGTTGTATATCTTTTTTATCATTACAATAAATCATACCGCCATCACCCATTACTAATTGTTTCATAGAATCAAATGACCATAAACCAATATCACCAAATGTACCAGTTGATTTACCGTAAACTTTACTAAATGGGCTATTAGCATTATCCTCTATTAATTTGATATTACGTTGACTACAAAGGTTTGTTATACGTTCGATATCACATGGTACGCCGGCGAAATGTAACACTATAACAGCTTTTGTTTTATCAGTAATTTTACTTTCGATATGATCAAGCTCTACATTCAATGTCCTAGAGTTTACATCACAAAATACCGGCGTTGCATTTTTTGCAACAATTGCATTAGCTGCTCCTATAAAACTAACAGATGGTAATATTACTTCATCACCTTCATTTACATATAAGTCTATTGATTGGAATAATCCTTCTGTGCAACTTGATATTGTTAACAAATTCTCTGGCGATGCAGGTGTACATGCAACGCCATGATAACAATTAGTTATTAATTTTCTGGCAAAGTCTTCTTTAAACTGATCTGTTTTAGGGCCTTTGCCTAACCAATTTGAATCAAATACTTCTTTTATCGCATTTAATTCTTCATTGCCTAAAGATGGTTGATATATATTAATTGGTTTCATATTATACTTAATATAACAAATTATTTTTAATTATCAAAATTAATCTTCTGAAAAAACTTCTATACATAATACTTTCTCATCATTAATGAATAGCCACCGGCCATCTCTTAATTTAAATTTAGTAAACTGACCTTGTTTTATTGAATCAGATTGTATGCCAGTAAACGTACGTTTAGTGCCGTCTACAAAATGAATAATTTGTGTTACAAATGTTCCTACATCATTTACTGTGGATTGTAGATCTTTTATTTTATTTGGGCTCATATTGTTTTATTGTTTTTTTGTTCAGATTGTAACCTGTTAATTATTTTATTACACATCAATGATATCGTTTTATTATATTCATAATCTGGAGTACCATATAACACTTGGTCTATCATATCAGATAACGCGTCATTACTATTTTCTGTGTTAGTAAAATCTATGTCATTAATTTTATGTATTCTATTATCTGATACGTTGTATGTAAACTTTATATCTTCGTAAGGATATTTCCAATACGGCCATAGTAAATATAAGTCGTGATATAGCAAATCATATAACGTGTTATCACTTATCTTATTCCATCTAACGGTTATAGGTTTAGTTAAATTCTTGATATGCTTTTTTTCTGTTCTATAATTAAATACATCATCTACATATAATTTAACGCCATATTCATCTGCTAAATCAAATAATTCTTTTGATTGTTCATATGTAAGAGTCAATGGCTTTTCACAGAATACATTTTTTCTATGCATGATACATTGCTTGACTATATCATAATGTGTATTATTAGGCGTGGCAACAAATGCCCAATCAATAGAATCTAATTTAGATATATACTCATCTTTACTAGTACATATAAATACTATATTACATATAGATTTTAATTTACGTTCAAGTATCTTACCCCAATATCCATGACCTAATAAACCTACTCGCATACCATCCTCTTTATCTCTTGTCCTAATTTATGACATGTTGAAACTTTACCAGATAATACATTTATGACTTTTGGATGTTCTTTATATGTAAATATTTCTGATAACCTTTCATCGTTATTATTTATTGGCAACGCTCTTTCTGTTCTCCAATAACCTAACCGTTCTACATTTTTTAGAAATGGTAAATACTTTTCTGACTCTGAATAAATTGTATCAATATCTAATTTTCCATTTTTCATTAATGAATGTTTAACACTGTATAATAAAAATTCGTTTGGATTATTTCCTTTTGGCATTACACTACAAAATGGCCCATCCATGATAGTTACTCCAAATGGTTTTGATTTCATTTTAAAATATGGAATAACTACATCTTGTAATTTTAATTTTAATTCAGGTACTCCTAACAATTTATTAACTTTATTTATACTTGCATATGTCGTATTTATTAAATAATCACAATCATCTATATTACCATCAAATTTAGTATTAAATTTTATATCAATATCTTTAACAAATTCTTTTACTAATGATTTTAAAATATCATAATCAAATATACATTCGTCCGTATTAATAGATAAATCAATTAAATTGTTATTAACTAATGAATTATCTGGTATATCATATGTATAATCTATTTGAACATTATTACAGAAGTTAATATATTGATCCCGAGATATATGACTATCATTCTTAGCTATCATATAATAGTTTGGGAAATGAGATACTATAGCTTCTTTATAGTTAGTAAGGAATGATACTAATCCATCTAAACTTTGTTCAGCAGTTTCCTTACTTCTAGGATAGTGATATCCCAGATGGAGCCTATTATGATTACATTTTGAAGCTCGTTGCATAATATCCGAGTCTTGTTCGATTATTACTACATTATGGCCGGCTCGTTGTAATTCATATCCGATAACACATCCAAATAATCCAGCTCCTATTATTTTTATTTTTTTACTCATTTGATATTGAATCCATATTACTAAAAATATTGTACCAGTACATGCATAATTTATGATAATCATATTCTAATGTATATGTACTCCTCATATTATCATTAATATAAGAAAAATTATTATAATTTACTAATACTTTCTCTAATTGTTCAATTAAATTTGAACAATCGTAATTAAATGGAATATATGTCTCATTTTCCTTCCATACATTTGAACCAAAATCGAATCGGGACATATCTTCTTTGCAAATGATAGTACCTAACTGCATAGCTTCTCCATCACCCTGACGTATTTCTCCCATACCAAAAGGTGAGATACATATTTTTGAATTATATAAAGTTTGTATATATTCATTAAATGGTAATTGTCCAGTAACTATACGATACTTATCTGATATTTTATCTAACTCTGTAAATATATCTTTTCTATGTGATATATACATTTCATCATTACGTACTAAATGATCATAACTTACATCTCCATCTGCTCTAAAAATAGCACAAACGTCTATTGGTTTTTCTTTACTAGGCTCATATAAATTTCTATGACTTGGAACATTACTCATCATGTTCCATCCAGTCAGTTTAATTCGATCCCATTTATCAACTGGAATATCATATGATAAATCTAAATCAGAGTTATTCCCAAAGTACCATTTATTAAATGCTTTAGGTATTTTATAATCATTTTTATTTCTATGTAGTTGATTTTTAAATAAGTATATAGCATTGCTCTGATCAAATACTTCATATGCGCCCATTAGCGAATGAGAATCGGATCCATCAAATAAAAAGTAATCACCGGTAATTTTTGATAAGTTTTCTAATCCTTTATCAATGCTATCTTGTAATGAAACTCGTTTATCAATAAAATCTGACATTCCGATAAATAAATAATCATAATCATCGGATTCGGTGATATCAATACTATAATCACGTAACATGTCTTTAACAAATAATAACGGGCGAAATGTTGGTTCATTTCTACCTACAAATGGATTTTGAATCTTTATTTTAAGACTCATTTTCAACTCCATTTAAGTTCGCGAACATGTTATACCAATACATGCATACATTTTCATATGAGTACATCTCTACTAATTTTTTTCTAGCATTTTCTAAAATATGTAAATAATCGTTATAATTTCCTAATACCTTTTCAATTGTTTCATTTAAATCTGACCAATCAGGTTTTACTGGAATATACGTTTCCCATGGTTTATAAAAATCTGGTTTTGTTATTACTTTACTCATATCTGGCTTTATTAATAATGAACCGTGTTGAATGATTTCTAAATCACGGTAACAAACTTCGCATTGACCATATGGTGATATTCCTATTTTAGATCGACTCATTATGTCAGTCGTTACCTGTGGATGTAACTTTTCAGCTACTATTTTATATTTATTTGATATTTTATTTAACTCATTCCATGCACCTAATCTATGATTAGTATATAATGCACCACTCTCAACAGCGTCAAACTCCCATGCTTCACCTGGATGATAAGTTTGCCATACAGCGCAGATATCTAAATCTTTTTCTTTGATAGGCCGCAACTGTTGCATTTGTGGCCAATTATGACATACCGTATATCCTAATAAATTAATACGGGCATATTCTTCATCGGATATATCATAACCTTTATCTAATTTAGATCCATTTCCAAAAAACCATTTACCAGCCGCAGTCGGTTCTTTATAATCTTGTTGTGATAGCATAGATTTTTTAAGCAACGATATCGCATTCGATTCTTTAAGAACTTCATAGGCACCTACTATATCAGTCGCGCCGCCGCCATGGACTAGAAAATAATCTCCAGATTTATTAGCTAATGCATTTATCCCTAACTCTATACTCTCTTCTAATGGTTTCCTTTTAAACATCCATTGATTCATATCAATTAATTCATAATCATAATCATTAGAATTAGTTAATTGTATACTGTATTGAGGTAACATGTTTTGTGCAATTAGTAATGCACCAAAACATTTAATGTTTTTTGGGTCTGATAATTTTACTTTAATCATTAACTATACTTTTTTATATTGTATCATAAAATTTATTCTGCTCTTCTTGCCTTCCTATATCCTTTGCATGGTATAACGCATATTTTTCCTCGGCTGGTAAGTTAGCAAATTTAGTATATCCTTTCAATTGTTCATGTACGGGCTTTATCCAATATATATGTTCTGAATTTTTATATAATCGCATTTGCCAGTCCGGAAAGTTTACCCAATTGTTCTCATCTACGCGCCAGCCCCATTTTTGTATATGAGAATCTGTGATGCCTGCTACTGTATTCACTCTTGGTATCCAATAAGCCTCTGTATCTGGATTAGCTTCTAAAATAAATGGGAGTGCTTCAATGAGGTATTCGTTTGGTAGTTCATCTGCATCAATTTGAAATATCCAATCTCCTTTACAATTTGAATTCAATTTATTTTTATATTGAGCAAAGTTTTTATTTAATGCATATGAATAATGATGATAACCGGCGTATTGAACCTTGCTTTCATGACTTTCTAATACATCATAAACTTCTACTGTAGTTTTACCGTTATCTGTCTGTACTACAATTTCATCCTGTTCTCGTTTATGTTTTATCAGAAATTGTAATAATTTATCTAACTCTTTATGTTCATTCCAAGCAGTAATTGCATAACTAATCTTCATTATTTACCTCCAATACTATCGAATACAGTTCATCTAATGCGGCTTTAAAGTTATACTTGCCATATGTCTTAGCATTATCAACATCTAGCCTTGAAGGAAAATATTCACCAGGTTTATTTGGTATTGGATATTTTAATTGTTCTTCTTCATTCATGTCAATAACAGATGCTATTTTCCATACAAGTTCATTATCCTTAGGCTCGCAGTATATCATACCACCGGGTAAATTTATAAAAGTAGGATACCATACACATCCCAATTCTATATCAACATGTTTCATTTCACTCATATACTCGGTAATAGTTGATTCAAATTTTGTAATATGATCAGAATTAATTTTTAGATAATCATTAGTTGTATATCCAGATTCCATGCATATACGCGATTCAATATTTGTATTTTCATCAGCCTCTATTAATACACATTTATTACCTGTGATAGGTGATATTTCATCGTAATTTAAATTCATGCTTCTACCTTTTTAAGTTTTGGTAAATTTATTTTTGGTGACCCTACCTTTTTAAGTTTTGGTAAATTTAAAGACATTTGTTGAGGTACTGTCTGTAATCCGGTATCTACAATCTCGCAAAATTTTTCTGACATTAAATCTAGATTAAAATTAGTTTTTACATGATGAGATTGTTTTCTAGCTTTAGTTAAATATTGCTTGTAATCAGATACACAGTCTTGTAATACACGAACTGCATAACCATAATCAACAGTAAACCACGTCGAATCTTTCAATATAAAATTATCTATAACAGAATTATGTACTGGAGTTTGTTCACCTGGTAATAATGTACAATAATCTTTATGTAAAAAATCTAAATGACCTGACCAATTACTAGCAATAATTGGCTTACCAGTAATACCAAATTCTAATAAAGGTCGACCAAATCCTTCACCTTTAGTAAATGAAATCATTGCATTAATCTTTGGATGATTGTATAATGAATTCATTTCTTCATCGGTTAAGTCTCCATGCAGTAAATAAATGTTTGGAGCTTTATTACCATATGGCTCCATAATCTGCTGAACTTTTTTCATTATCTCATCACGATCAATAATTGAAAATGTTGCATGCGATGTTTTTAAAATTAATGCTGGTCTATTTTTAGGCATTTTATTTTTAAATGACTCACAGAACGTTTTGATCATCATTCCAACATCTTTTCGATCCTGCCCCATAGCACCTTTTAACCAATGCCCGGTATATAAAAAACAAAAGTCATCTTTAATATCCTTTAATTCGGATAACACTGTATCATGAATTTTAGTTGTTTTCTTGTATACGTTTAAATCTAATCCTTCAAATAAAACTTGAATAGGCTTATTTAATCGTAATTCACCAGTTTTTTGCTTTGTTTTTTCATCAATTGCATCATATACAGTGTTTACAAATCCATCTTTAGAATGTTCAGATGTTACAATATTCATATCCATACGGTTACATCCTTCAATCCATTCATGTGCTACTCTGTTTGTTTCTATACCAGCTGTTATGCCTATGTTATATTTTCCAAGAGCTTGAAATTCATTTGGTACAGAAATTTGTATAAATACATCTGGCTTCCTATTAATATTTTGTGTTGCAATTCTATCAATTATTGCTTTATGATTAGGATCTTCTACAAGTAATGCATTAGTGGGACATGATCCCCATGGCAATGATACAATTTGAATATCATATTTATTTGCTTTAATTAAAGCTGTTACTAAATCTCTTGTATGGTTTCCATAACCTGACCGAGTTGAAACTGGTCCTTGTACTACTATAAATGGTTTCATTATACTACAACTCCTGGATTTTCTATTTTCTTTTCTTGTTCTATTTTGTACATGGTAAATCGCTTTCTTGGCGTCCATTTTTCTAAACATGTATTAATACAATTGGCCATTAATTTACTCATACCAGTCGCTGACATGTTTGATTCATCTCCGCAAACCCAATCATGACCTACTCGACCATTAGACTCACGGTCTGCTTTTTCCATATCATACCAATAATACATTGCATCTGCAACATCGCGGAAATCAACTCTATCATCAAATATATAAGGAGTCATAGGCGATCCTTGTAATGACCGATTAGTCGGGAATACTGGCTTTACCCACTCAGCATGCACTTTATATGTTCCGTCATGATTAGAAGGAAAATGAGTATCAAATTCAATCCAATCACCTGTTGCATTTTCAAATCTACAACCATCTTGCAATCCACCGGTTACATTATTAATAATCGGAGTGCCGGCATGTAATGATTCACACCAAGATATCCCAAAACCTTCATTGGATGCAATATTAACAGTTACATCGGCCATGTTATAATAATAATTTAAGACACGAGTATCCACTGCCTTATCGCTAAAGATTATTTTATAGTCTGGGCATAATGCTTTCTTAACTGCAAATAAATCAGTACCATTATCATCTCTTATCTGAGTATGCATGAACAATGCACATTTACTAGACTTTTCTTTTGGTAATTTATCACAAAATTCTTTATAAGCGATAATTAAATCACCTGGCTGTTTTCTTCTAATATTTCTATTGTTCCAGAAAAATATAAAATCAACATCATTAGTCTTTTTAAATTCATTTGAAAATTTTTCAAATTCATTATATTCTTTATGTAATGATGTAATTGGAAAAAATTTGTTAACATTTACTCCATGTGGTACCCATTGTACAGCCCAGTCTGGTTTTGGGAATTTTTGTAATACATTTTTTACAATATTATTTGTTTGTCTGGAAATGTTCATTAACAGATCACATGATTCATAAAAAGGTTCATTCCAATGTGGATATGGAAGATCATCCCAAATATTGTAATACATGATTGGAACATGTTGCCGAATTTGATGTTCTATTTGATATAACCAGCCCCAAAACCTAGGATCGGTAAAATGTAGAATAGCATCAGGCTTCTCTATGTTCATTATCTGTTGCAATATATTTGCATTACCATAACCATCACATGGATATATTTTTAAGTACGCATCATCAACGCCAATTTCTTTACGAACGTCATTAGATAAATCTAAAACTTTACCAGATTCTGGATGTTTAATTGCCGCGCCAAGTTGACACCAATCATATTGGTCTAATGTGCCCATTACAAATTCACGAGACATTGTACCAATTCCGGAATGCATTCGTAAATCATCTGATAATAATAATATTTTTTTCTTTTTTTGTTTGTTAGGATCTATCTTCCTAAGCTTAGGTAACTTTATTGGTTCCATTAAATTCTCCGAATAACTTTATTATAAATATACAAAAAGCGTTCTTAACCACCTTTTTATTATTGCTTTTTTAAGTTAATTATCCCATATACGTTTATTGCAATTATCACTAAACTTAATACTAAATGGCTAAAATTAGTAATGTAGAAGTCATATGTAATCCAACCAATATCACCAACTATCCATGTTATCATAGCATAATGAAATTTACCTTTGGCATTAAGACCAAATCCTATTAACACTAACGCTGTACTTATCCAACCTAAAATTTCTATCATACAATAATTGTTACTGGTTTATTTAATTTTTTAGCTTTTTTAATTGCACTCATCGATCCATTAGATGATTCTTGTTCACTAATAAATGCTATCATGACATCACAATCTCGCGCAATCAACATGTTGCGATGATGAAATTGTGATACATGATATGGTTTACCGTAATAATCATCTGACATAGCAGAGTATAAATTTTTAGTAGTATGTGCTGGATTAAATTCTTTATATCGAATTCCAAATTCTAATGCATACTTTCTTGCAAATTTATCTGCTCCGTATTTAGCACCACCAGATATTATTATTAAATCTGAGCCAAACTTTTGTTTTAATTGAAATAAAGTATCCTTTATACGACGTATATTTGCATAATCTCTACTTCCAATTAACGCAACTTTCATTATTTTTTAGGGGTAGGCTGCGGTACTTCTACTTCTGACGTTGCTGGAGTTGCTGGTTGCATCATATTTTGCAACGTTGTTAAATAACCATCTGCATCGGATATTTGTTTTAACAACTTATCACATTCCGCTACAATATCTGGATGTTCACCAATACCAGCTGGGTTTGTTAAATAATTTTGTAAATTGGCAGCTGCTTCTAATTTACTAGCCATGTACTTTGCGTTTAACGCTTGAACAATTTGTTGTGTCATTTTTAACCTTTTATTCTATTTGACATTGGACATAGATCTTCACGATCTTTGAATTCGCAATATTTGCAATTCTTCTTATTTTTACCTGCCATTGCAGGATACTCTTTATTTAAATTATAATTGCCTTCACTATCAAAACTAGATTCTACAAAACCTTTTATAGAACGAGCTAATTTATTTCTAGTTGGTTTACCACTTGCTGGCATAAATTCTGTTATACGTTTTTGAGGAAACATTGCACCGTCAATCAATTTACGTTTAAGAATCATATACTTGATATCAATATTTTCTACATCATATCCATATTGTTCAGCAAAATATTTTTTATACAATACTAATTGAGATGTCTTTGTCTTATCAGCTTTCTGATATTTATTCCATCCCATTGTACTAGTTTTAAGATCGATGATAGTTATTTTACCATCTCGTTTATCGCGAATAACAATATCTAGATAACCTAACATCATTATGTTATCATTATCTTCATCAACTGGATGATAAATTTTAACTTCAATGCCTATCAATTCTTCATTCTTACGACTAAAATATGCTCCACGTTTTTTCTTGAACCAATCAATAATTGCGACGCCGTCGTCATAAAATTCGTTCATTTCAAATTTATCAGAAAAATGATCATCCATCTTTGAAACAGCTTCTTTATAAAGATCCACCATTTGTTGTTTCAACATACCGTTAAGATCTAATGCATCTGCTTCTTTTACCGACTTTTCATACATTACAGTTAAATAATGTTGTAATGTTTCATGCATAGCTGTACCAAATATGGTATGTATACTTTGACTAAATGTACGTAAACCTTTGGCATATGCCAATTCCCAATGCTTAGGACATGTTTCATACATAGCGTATTGTGAATATGATATTCTACGCTCTCCAGGTATCGGCTCTCTCGCTCCGTATTTTAAAAATTTATTCATATACTAAATATAAGAAATATTTTTCAAAGTACCAAATTATTTACCCCAAATCTTTTTGGAAACTATTTGTGCTATCACTCCGTATATAGATAAATCTTGAAATGTATCTGTCTCGGCTTCTCCTACTTCGTCGCGATGTCCTAGCACAATTAACTGTTTCAGTCGTTGAACTTTATCATTAACTCTAAACCATAACCCTGTCAATGATAATTTAACATCATCATTAGTTTCTAAATTTGTACCTACAGATATATTACCAGGTCCATAATTTTTTTGTTTTTTGCAAAATAATACATATTGCTCATTCTGTATACGTTTAAATTCTGTACACGTCTTTGGATATTGGAGTTCACAATACTTAACTGCATCGGGTGTTTCAATTTCAATCGATTCTTTAAAATCTACACGAGGTCTATCTTTAATTGTTTTCATTTCAATAACTTTTTTATTTCTTTATCAGTATGACCATATGTTTTAAGTAACTTAATTAAGTTATCACGACCGGATACAGTAGGCAATAATATACCGATAAATTCTTCAGCATCTGTTTTACCACATTGCAGGCAATTTGCTAAAAATTTAACTAACTCAGGATTATATTTGTCCACTTTTTTTCCTTTTATGTATTTAGCAAACATACGTTGTTTAGGTAGTATGTCATGATATAATTGATATACATGTTTCTTACTTAATGGACCTATTGTATATTGCTGAAACATATCTACAATTTCTATTAAGTCTGGATGCATGGATAGCCACCTATTAATTAAATATGGAGAAAACGATTTACGATCTAATTCAGACAACGTACTCCATGGAGTTTTCTTATTAGTTATATTAGCTAAATGATCAAATATAGTAGCTGGTTTCTTCATTTACATCATTGGCATTTGTGGTTGAACTGGCATTGGATTATCTTCTTTGATATCCGTCATGACACATTCTGTAGTTATCATTGTACCAGCTACCGAAGCAGCCTTTTCCAAAGCAATTCTAGTTACTTTAACTGGATCTACAATTCCTGCATCTACCATATCTTCTAATACCGTCTCTGTTCTAACATCATATCCTGCAGCAGTCCCAAGATGATTAGGAGCCACAATTTGGTTCCATACTACATCTGCATTAAGTCCAGCATTTTCTAATATCGCATTAAATGGAGCTTGGCATGCTTTAATAATAATATCACGACCTAACAATTGATCATCATTTTCATATCCATATTCTGGATTTGGAGAATACCCTCTTAATACAGTACCACCACCGGCAATAATTCCTTCTTCAACAGCTGCTTTAGTAGCATTTAATGCATCATCAACTCGGTCTTTCTTTTCTTTCATTTCTACCTCAGAGCCGGCGCCTATTTTAATAACAGCAACACCGCCAGATATTTTAGCTAAACGTTCCTGCATCTTTTCTGTTTCATAATCAGATTCACAACTTTCAATTTGCAATTTAATTGATTCTACACGTTCTTGCACTGATTCTGCATCTCCCCACCCATTTACTACTGTAGTAGTATCTTTAGTTACAATTACCTTTTCAGCTGAACCTAACATATCTAAAGTAACTTCTTCTAACTTATGACCATGTGTTTCTGAAATAACAGTTCCTCCAGTTATGACTGCAAGATCTTGTAACATATCTTTTCGACGGTCACCAAATCCAGGAGCTTTAACTGCACATATTTTTAAACTTCCTCGCATTTTATTTACCACTAATGTAGATAAAGCTTCTCCTTCAATTTCTTCTGCAATAATTAACATCTCTTTTCCAGACTGTACTGATTGTTCTAATATTGGTACTAGCTCTTTCATGTTAGATATTTTCTTATCAACAATCAGAATATGCATATCAGTAAGAATTGATTCCATTTTTGTATTATCAGTAACAAAATATGGAGATACATAACCTCTGTCGAATTGCATTCCTTCAACGACTTCTAATATAGTTTCTGAGGTCTTTCCTTCTTGTACTGTTATAACACCATCTTGGCCAACTTTGTTCATAGCCTCTGCTATAATTGCACCTACCGAAGAATCGTTGTTAGCTGATATCGTACCTACCTGAGCAATTTCATCATTACTAGTTACTGGTCTAGCTTCTGTTTCTAAATATTCTACAACATCTTTTACTGCGATATCAATACCACGTTTCAATTCAATTGGATTAGCGCCATTAGCAATCTTTTTAAATCCTTCTTTCAATATTGCATGAGCTAAAACGGTAGCCGTTGTAGTCCCATCTCCTGCTAAATCATTTGTTTTCTGGGCTGCTTCCTTTACCATTTGGGCTCCGGAGTTTTCAATAGGATCTTCTAACTCAATTTCTTTAGCGACAGATACTCCATCCTTTGTAATCATTGGTCCACCGAATGATTTTTCTAATACAACTGTTCGGCCTTTAGGACCTAACGTTGATTTAACTGCATTTGCTAATTGTTCAACACCGGACATTAATCCGTTACGTGCTTCTTCACCAAAAAGTAATTTTTTTGCCATAATATATTCTTGTTTTTTTATTTATTTAAATATAAGAAAAATATTTCATTGTACCAAATTATTCTTCTTTATTGTTTGTAGATATTTTTGTGTATCGGATTCCTAATTCTTTTATCTCGTAATGAAATCCTTGATTGCTATTCATATTAAGTATGTTTACCATTTCCTCTGCCGATTCTAATCTATCAAATTCTAATGGATGGTCTTCATTATCCATCATTAAAACAGGGAGAGCTTTATTTGAATTACCATCAGGATTTCGATGATATTTAATTAGTATGAATATCCGGTCTTTCATTATTTTAACTCATTTAACATTTTTACAATTGTAGACATGACATGTAATTCCTTATCAACTGCAAATGAATCCTGGTATTGGGATTCTGCTAATATTAAAATAATACTTGCAATATGCCCAGTTGCATAATTGTCTATTTCATCAAACAAATATTTATGTAAAGCTGTAAAATCTTTGACTTTACTATCTGCAATTAATTTTCTAATGTCTTTAAATGCAGTCTTCTTATCACTTCCAGATTTTAAAATATCTAACAACTTGGTCATATAATTTGCTTGTATAACACTAGTTGCATCTATCTTTAATTCATTATCTATTACTTGTCTCTGACAGCTATTTAATACCCGTCTTATATCCGGATAGCCGGCGTTTATAATAGTAACAAGGTCTTTGTTATCATATTTAACTTGTAATTCGTTAAGGATTTCAACTATACGTTTAGCGACTTCTTTTTTATTAGGCGGCGTTATACCAAAGACCTGACAACGTGATTGTATAGGGTCTATAATCTTTTCAACGTAATTACATGTTAAAATGAATCTTGTAGTCTTAGAAAATGTTTCCATTAAATTACGTAATGCAGCCTGACCATTAGGAGTCATGTAATCTGCTTCATCTAATATAACAATCTTCCATTTTTTAAATCCAATAGTACTAGCATAATTCTTTATCTTAGTACGTACTGTTTCCACATTGTTTTCATCTGATGCATTAATATACATGATATCAGCATCTAACCCATTTGCTATAATCTTTGCAAGAGTGGTCTTACCAGTTCCTGCCTGACCATAAAATAATAGATGTGGTACATCACCATTTTCCAAATATAACTTAACTTTATCTATGATATGTTCATTACCCACATATCCTTCTAACGTACCAGGTCGAAACTTTTCAACCCATAATGTATTTTCTTGATTTCCAAACATACTTATTTAATTACCTGTTGAACCATAACCACCTTCTCCTCTAGAACTATCAGCTAAATTATCAGCTTCTTCTAATTCTATATTTGGATATGGCATTATAACTAATTGACCGACTCTATCACCATCTTGATATCGTTTAACATTCGCGAAATAACTATCGCTATCAAATTTATACCTGAAAGTTATTTCTCCTCTATATCCAGAATCAACAACTCCTACACAATTTGCTAAACTCACATCTTTTTTTGATACGGATGATCTTGGAAATAATAATCCTACATGACCTTCCGGAACTTCAAATGCTAGACCGGTATGGTATTCTATAAAATTATGCTCTGTATTTATTTTATGAGCAATTGCAGTTATATCCATTCCAGCGTCTCCTGGTTTAGCATAACTAGGAGTAATTGCTGTATCAACTAATTTTTTAAATTTTACTTTCATGTTATGCAGCTTGTAATTGTACTAAATAATATGTAGATGAATATGCACTTCCTTTAAAGGTTACTCTGGCTAAACCTGCTTGAGATACTTCGATATAACCTTCTTCTGCATCTTTATTTGCAGATAAAATTTCTTTAAACAAATTAGCAGAAAAACATGTTGCACTTAACTCTTCAGATTTATCAGGTGTTACTGCCCATGTAATTCTATTGGTATTCAAAGTAGAATAATTTAAAATCATTTTAGTTCCTGCCTCTCCACTTTCAACTGCAAAGTTTTCGGTTTCTGGCAATGCATTTTTTGATTTGATAAATTTATCTGCAAAATCTTTAGTTAATTTAATTTTAACACCAAAATCAGGAAGACCTTTCATTTGAGGAACTTGTCTAATCACAGACATGTCTGCTAACATAAACGTTACCTTTGTTGATATATCTGATATGTTAATTGAAAATGCGGCATCGTCTGCTCTATTAACTTTGATATCAATTTTATCATCTAAAGCCGTTAACAGTTTTGTTAATTGAGATGTATTATATACACCCAATCTAACGTCTTCAATATCAAAATCTTGCATTGTAACTCTACCTACAACGTTTTGATCATCTGTAATAAATTCACATGACAATACATCATCTTTAACATCTAAACCTACCGAATTAGCATTCCCTGCTAAATGATATTTTTCAATAAAATTAGTTAGTTTTCTCTTTTCCATTTGTTCTCTTTTATTCGAAGAATTGATTAAATACTTCATTATTTACTAAATCTCTTGTACTACCACCAAACCTATCATATAATTGTCTATTTTTATTATAGATATGAATAGCTTTATCTGGATCTTTAAACATTTCTTCCATACTCATTAATATTGAATAGAAATCTCTAGGGACCACTGTTTGTAACAATTCGTTATGACATTTCACAATTTCTTCTACTTGTTTAACAGTATCATTAAATACAAATAAATTGTTCAACGTCATCTTCATTGTAACATCACCTTTATAATTAGACACATCTCCAAAAGTAAATCCTTCTGATACTGGATGTCCTAATGGGTTAGGAACTAAATCATCTGCGTTATAAGGTAGATTTTCTCCTTTAGGAAAATATAAATCCGTAAAGGTCATTTTACTTAATTGAGGAGAATGAAGATAAGTTCCATATACAGGATATAAACCTGGTGATGATGAATCTGTTGATATCTGTATACGACCTCCATGATATTTGTTTACCATTTTCTGGAAGAAACTTAACATAAAGAAATCGGATATCTTAGATATACCTAATACATGAATAAATTGGTTACGAGCTTTTTCAAATTCTCTATTTTTAATCATAGGAACTAATGCAGACATAAACATTGTAACACGCTTTTGAGCACCACCAATACACCATCCATTAAATTCAAAGTCTTTCATTTTCTGATACCATGCTTCATATTCTTCAACATTATTACCTTGAATAACATTTAAGAACTTACATTTACCAGTTTGGTTATCTGCAAAGTATTTGAAATTATCATAGCTAATATCCATACATTCGTAAAACTTTCCATCATACTTTGCACGTGGTGGAATATCTAAATTTACTCCTAAATCACAATTGGCTTCTAACCAATCAAATATAGTTTTCTTGAATGATGGATCCCATTTAATGGCACCGGTAGCTAACTGGAATCCTCCAGAATCTCCTAATACTAATACATCATCTTCTAATCCATATCTATCTCTAGCATCCATCCATTTGTAATGATGTCCTGCCGTAATTAGGAAATATGGGTGTCTCCATGGTTCTGGAAACTCTTTATCATAAAATCTACATGTAAGTCCAGGCTTAACTTCTTTGTTCTTCTTGAAGTCTCCTGCACATCCTCCTGCAGATAATGATGGGTAATAAATTAAATCTTTCATTAAAATAATTCCAATTGAGGTGTTCGTTCTTTTATTTTATTATCAACGTCTTGATATAATAATTCTTCGCAATATTCTTTTTCATGCCATACATTGATCTCTTTATCATAGTCACGCGCTATAATATATCCTTCCATTTTTCTACCTAGGTCAGATGTTTCACTGATATCAAAATGTCTTCTAGGATTAGCAATTGCCGTTTCCAATGTATCTACTGCTGATTGTAAATCAAATGGTTTATACAATCTATCTTGATCGATAAATTCTGGGAAACTTCTAAAATCTGGGAACACTATATCAGCACCAAACATAGTCGATTCAATTACTGTCCATGATACATAATCTTGTAGTGATGAATTAAACTGCACTCTACAAGTTGACAATTCTATATAATATTCTTCTTTAGTTAATCCAGATAACAATTTGAATCTAGGCTGTTCTTTTGCCATTTCATTTAACGCATCCATAACACCGGGTAACATACTTCTAAATGATTTACCAGATGTAGTAACATGCCATTCATAATCTGGATTTTCATTTAGAAATTCTTCAGCTACACGCATCATGAAGAAAGGATTCTTTTCTTTATCTAATCGAGATGAATATACAATTACATTTTTCTTTTCTACTTCATCGCCATTAGCTGTATACCAATCCTTTAGTACGCCACATGCTTGTTTTAAATGTATTGGCAATGATACAACATGTATAGGAGCTTCAAATCCTGCTTCACGAAGTTGTTCTTTATGAACCGTACTTCCAACAAATATACCAGTTAATCGTTTATCTAATCCTAATTCATAAGGTCGCATCCAATCACGCATTGGATAAGTGAAATCATATTCATCAACTGATTGTGCATGACACATTGTATATACTTTTATATCTTTATAGCCATACAGGTCTAATGCATACCATATGGCTTCGACTCCTGGTGTCCAATAGTCTTGCAAGAATATTATATCACCGTCTTGTACTTTATCGTTATACAGTAGATTTAAGAAGTTTTGGCATTGAGATAAACTGTATTTACCTCTACCAATTGCATCTAATACCGCGCCAACTTTGATTTCACAATCTGGGTCAAAGTCTCCTTCAATATCTACAAAGTTAAGATCAGGATATTCTGCAAATGTTTTTGGCATCCATTCTTTACATAACTGATATGTATATCTAGCCTTTAAAGGTTCAAGGCCAAAATAAAATAAATTTCTTTTCATATTACTCTTCTGTTCTATCAAATTTATAATCATCTGGATTAATTTCCATCATATTGCATTTTGTAATCTGATGCACTCTATACCATCCAGCATCAATTGATAATGTATCTGTATTCTTTAATTTGGCAACAAATTCATCTTGTATTCTATATATAACATGTGCTCTATTAAAGATAGACATTGGAATCTTAGCCATAGTTTTTGAATTGGCTTCAACAGTTACATATTGCCGCGTCTCTAAAATATTATGAATATCATCCCAATTACCATGGGTACAACACATTTCAATATATTCAATTGTAAAATATACATGAGGATATTCTTTATAATTTTTAGGTAATTGACCTCTAACAAAAACCGTTTCGATATCAGACAATCTGCCTTCTACCTCTTTACCATACCAGTAACTTTTTCCGTACATATCTTTTTTATTTTTATTTAATATAAGAAATCTTTTTTAGATAACCAAATTAAAATGAGAAAAACTTTCCTAAATTATTATTTTCTGGAATCAATCCCCAATTCATAGCACTATAAAAATCATTTAACTTATTTGCAAACGCCGATTTAAATACTTTGTCATAATCTATATGACCTTGTACAAAATCTGCCAATGGTTTAGGATCATCATAACCTTTTAATGCCATTGTATCTAATCCCATAGGATTGTTTTTAAGATATGTCCACTTAATTTTTTCTCCATTTATAATACCACGTATAGTTTTAACTTTATGATGTTTCAACATATCATTATAATTTAATGCAGACTTCACATGGACCGGAGTTCCTTTCATACGTACTGCAAATGGTTTATCGCCCTTACGTATATACTTTTTAATATTTTTAACTCCTATAGGAAACATAACATCTATCAATTCCAACGTCTTCATATGTTCTTTAAAGTCTAATATTTTTTGATCTAATGCAGGCTTATCAATATCATTCAACATATCTTCTAATACCTCAGCCATAAACTTTCTAAATGAAGGCGGAAATGATGATCGCACCACATCTAAGCCTTTGACATCTAGTTTTGATACTGTATGGCCTTCAACATTAATTATCCATTGAGCGTATCGTTTTTTGGCTATCCATAGACCTGCCTTTGCAACATTCTCTTTCTTGATATCAAAACGATGTTTATCAACATTATGAAATTTCTTACCATATATATCATATGATTTATTCATAAAGCTTTGAACCTCATCTGCAATTTCAATAGTTTTATCAGACATCCATTTTTCATCAGTAATATCATAACCCGGATACCGTTTTTCTATTAATGGTAATGATGAAAAGAATACAGAATCTGTATCAATGTATATATTATAATCTTTCTTTTTGCCTAACTCTTTAAAATAAAACTGGTTGCCTATATCAGCTGTGAACTTAATTAATTGCTGCCCAGTACTTGTAATTGCAATTGCATTATCTGGATCGAAGAATCGGAAACTAGGGTTACCTAATACTCCATAGAATGAATTCAAAAGAATTTTAGTTACCAACTGCATTCTATCAAAATATTCTGCCTTAGCATCATCTCCTTCCTTTTCATACTTCTTACGAAGATTTTTATATTCAACACGTTCATTGAACCATTTATCTAGTATAGATGGTAAAAATCCTTTTATCTGCGTATCATATACAACTCCATTAGCTGCTACAGAATATTTATTTGATTCCAAATAATTTCTTAGATCTTGAGATGTTTCCCAACCATTCCAGCCATCCGAATAATGAGTACCAGTATTCTTAACGTAACCTTTAGGATCAAATTTTTCTAACTTAGTTACTTTGGTTTCTGGTGATATGTTAAGTGTCATGATGATACTAGGATATAGTGATGTTAAATCAAGGTCATATACCCATTTATAACGACCTGCATTTGGTGGTTTAACATATGCCCCTAATAAATTTAATTCTTCATTAGATCTAGGAGGACGGCTAGGTGATACAATATTCATACGTTTCATATATGTCAATGCCGCACCATCTAAGTATCTAGTTGGAAATAAGAAGTCTTCGTAAGGAACATGCCCTTTATGACATATACCACGAGCCAAATCAATCAGCTTCATTTTTTGATCAATTTCCCAAACCAAATCCACATCATTCATGTTATAATCAATGTAACCTTGAATATCATTACGCATAAGATCATCTAAAGTACCTTCATACTTCATTTTACCTTTACCTAATTCTTTTTGAGATATAGCTTCTAATGAATAACTAGATTCTTGAGAATATGTAAAGTTCTTATACAATGCCATATAATCTAAACATGATACTCCAGATATACGGTATCTATTTCTATGCTTTAGCCAAATAACGTCTTTGATAGGAGATAATGATCTTGCTTGTTCTTCACCTAATATCTGAACCATACGATTATAAAGATAAGGAATATCAAAGAAATCAATGTTCCATCCAGTTATAATAGTAGGTTGTATTTCATAATATTTGTATAAGAATTTTTGTAATAAAGTATGTTCATTGCTACATGATACTACTTCATACCCAGGCTTAGATACATTTTCAACTACCTGATCTTTATCCAATATCCATACATACCTTTGGTCACCAGCTTCATCATATATTGCAATTGAAGTTACTTCATTCTGAGCCTCTTCTGGAGTTGGAAATCCATTTGCAATATCTACCTCAATATCAATGAACAATGTTCTATGACCTACTGATGATTCATCTGAATCTGTATACGTATCAATTAAAGTGCGCATTTCCGGATTGATATCAGCCTCATATAATCCAGTTTCTTCGCGATCCGGATTATCAACGCGTTGCACAGTTTGCCCATCTAACGCAACCATATTTCCATATGTAGCTTTACGATATGCATATGGTTTATAATTAATAGTGAAATGACCTTTCTTATCATCCCAAATATGTACCTTATTAGTACGTTTATGATATGCTACTGCTTGATACATTAATTAATCTTATATATATTTCTATAATTTCTTTTCAACGAATTATCATCTAATCCGTACCCTACTACCCATTCTTTATCAATTTCAAAACAAAAATGATCTACTGGTGGGCTATCTTCTTTACGTTTGAGTAATGTAACTACCTTTACCTCATCAGGTGTCATATCATCGACACGTCTTAATATTTCTGCCATAGTTGCGCCGGTATCTACAATGTCATCGATAATATAAACACGTTTACCTTTACAATGAATTTCTAAATCTTTAGTGATATTAACTCCTCCAGAATTATCTTGACCTTCATATGATTTAGCTCGAATAAAATCCATTTGCACATCAATACCCATATCTTTCATTAGGTCTGCAAAAAATGCATAACCGCCATTTAGTACACATATCATTACAGGTGGATATGAATTTCCAGAAGCTTTATGTTCTTCCGATATTGCATGTGCTAAAGCACGAACACGACGTTCTATTTTATATTCTGGTATTAGAATTTCCATTAATATCCTTTTATAAATTCATAATACTCTGCTCTTGTAGAAGGATCATTTTTAAATGCACCAGTTAACTTACTAGTCTTCATACTTGCACCGCCATGTTTAACACCTCTACATTGTACACAATTATGAGATGCATCAATCATTACTGCTACACCTGCATTATCTTCGATAATAGTATTCACTGCATGATGAATTGCAACTGTCAATTGTTCTTGTATAGCACCTCTTCTACCAAAATGTTCTACCAATCTATTTAATTTAGATAAACCAATCACATGACTATCTTTACCAGGAATATATGCAACATGTACTATACCCATAATAGTTTGATGATGATGAGAACACATCGAAGTTAATGGAATGCCACCTTCAAATACCATACCATCATATCCATCACTTGGAAATGTTGTTATTGCAGGAGGAGCTTCATATCTTCCTGCCCATAAATCATTTACATATGCTTTTGCAACTCTATAAGGAGTTTTATCTGAATTAGGATCTTCTCTCCAATTCACTTTCAATGCATCTAAAAATTGTCCAAATGCTAATTCAGCATCGGCAATCATTGCTTGTTTTTCACTCTCTGTTAAAGGACGTCCTTCAGCTGCTCCATTTGCATATCCGGCCTTTACTAGTTCTATATTTATCGAGTTTTTCATTCTAAACCTTTTCTGTTGATACCATTACTATTTCTGATTCTCTGAGAAGTACATATGTATCTTCTTCTAATTTAATCTGATTATGCTGTTTAGCAGATTGATTAGTTACCATAACCGTATCACCTACTTTTACCGTTACTGGAATACGATCACCCGTCTGCGTAAATAATCCAGGTCCGGCAGCAACTACATCTGCTTGAACATGATTTGTAGTATTACTAGTTAAAATAATACCACCTTTGGTCGTTTCTTGACCTTCATGAGTTTTTAGGAGTACAAAATCTCCCATTGGTTTCATTTTCATATAACTTTCCTTTAAACTGCTCGTTCTGTATCAAATGCAATGATATGATCTCTACCTGTCATGTTATAACCATGTTCGGCACATAATTCAAACACCATTGGATACATTTTAATTAATTGTTCTCGCGTATCACCCGCCGGCATAATATATGTTTTATTTTTAGGTATTCCTAATTCAACTCTATATGATTCTATTTCATGTAAATTTTCTTGAGTACCATCCCATACTGGTTTATAATGGTAATCTGAATGAAAACTAATCATTTGGTTAATGGCATCCGTATTCATTCGTCGTTTATTGTGAATATCGATAAATCGTTGGTCAACAACCGTACCACCAGGAGTAACAGCCCCAATAACAGGAACGGAATTACTAAACTTAGGACTAAGGCTAATAAGATCAATAGGATAATCGGTTTCAACAAAATGTGATCCTTCAGTTTCAATAGTAATAATAATACCTCTTTCATGTGCAAAATGTGTTAATTCATTTACCAATGCAGGCTGCATTGTAGGAGATCCGCCGGTTAGCATCATTTCTTTTATATGTGGATTCTCATCATATATTTTAATTATATCATTAAAAGAATATTTACCTTTTTCTGGATGTATTGAAGAATACCAGGAATCACACCAACCTCCTTCTCCAAAATAACATCTATGAGTACAACCTGTAGTTCTGATTGCTATCGTTGGTCTACCAAATCTACTACCTTCTGATTGTACACATCTATATAATTCGTTGATAGGGAGTACCTTATCATAATTTTTTATTCGTTTATTCATAACTTATTCCATGTATATTGATGAATTTCTATCAGCTTCCCAACATTCTACTTTTACTACCTTTACTCTACCACCACCTGTTAATGCCATTCGTTCGTTAAATTTATCGTAAACTAATTTAGCACAAGATTCAGCTCCCATTTTATCCATAACTCGTAAAGATAATGTACCTAATTCTTCCATCATTTGAAACGATTCTAGTTGAGGATCATCTTTCTCTATTAAACATGTATGATCCCACATATAGTTCATCCAATCTTTTAATCCATTACCAGGAGTTGGCTCTGCATCTGTTGATTTGAATCCACCATAATCCATAATCCAATTCATTTCATCTAATTGGTTTTCTTCTAGCGGCTCATGTGATTCAAACCATACTTTAAATTTTAAAGCATATCCATGTAATAATTCGCAATGTGAATGAGCAGCTTTATGTTGTCGCAATGCTACCGAATAATTATCGAATACTTTAGTTGATTGATACTTTCCCATACTATTCCTTTGAATATGTCCATGCCATCCAATACTTTTTACCATGTAATAGATGAGATGCTGTTTTAGCAATATGACCTGCAAAATCAGCCATATAATTTAATAATTCCGCTTCACTTGTAAACATAGTAAAGTTATCTGCATATGGATAATAATCTGCAAATGTAATACCGCTAAACTTTACCGATCGATCATTAACTGTTTCAAATGCCATTGTTCGTAAATACTCTTGATCGTAGTGAGCCAATTTACGAAAATCAAACGTCATTTCAACGTCTTTAAATTTAAAATTTTCCATGTAACTAATTGTTTTTTAAATATTCTTCTTTTGCAACTAACTCGCCGGCAGCATGGTCATATACCATTCCATCAATAATTGATAATTCATTTAATGTTAAATCAATTTGATAATTACATTCGGTATCTGTAATTAAACCATTTGCATAACCGTTAATTAATTCTAGTACTTGATTTTCTTTTGACATATCTCTTACTTTTATAATTTATATAAATATAAGAAATATATTTGACTCTACCAAATCTTTTTATAGCTTTTTCCAGATAAATTCTCTATAATACAAGTCTCGAATCCAATCATGTGATTTCACAACTCCCTCCAGCACATGCCAATTCACCTTTCAAATCAGTTTCATCTTCTGTTTCAATTATTTCTGTTAAATCTATAGATGTTAATGATCCCATGAGACGCTCATATTCTTCTTTGGTGATATCTTCAAATGGTGCCTGAGTATATGTTCCTCCATTATATGGTAATACTGATAATCCATTATATGATTCTTTATTGTCCCACATCCATTCTCCGGCTGCATCCCATTCATGATCTCGTAACGATATTGTAGCTGATACATTATGAGTATTATTACCAGATCTATGGCCAGGTTTGATCCATTCCTGTGCTACCTTTTTAACTCTTTCTAGTAATTGGAACGGGGATTCAGTTCTCATAATAGCACCATCTGGAGATTTTTGTGGTACAGAAATAACTGCGGTATCATGAGGTCTAAAGTATTCATCCTCTACCAATTCTGGGTGATGTTCCATTAAATGTTTATAAATAGATTCATTTTTACCAACTCGTATTCTTCTGATATAATAATCGTTATGCCATGCATGAATACCTGATGATGTTCCTAATGTTAACGAAGTTGTTCCAGCCGGTTTAACGGTAGTTGTTCTAGCCGATTTGTTTATTCCAATTAACTCAGCCACTCTTGCATTTTCTGTTTTTACAATTTTAGCGGCGGATTTCATATCATATCCTAATACTGTACCAGAACCTATACCAGTCATTGATACGCCAATCAATGCATCTTTTTCGGTTGTTCTTTGCCATACTGGTCTTAAATAATGAAAATCTGTATATCCGGCTTGGAGTGTTCCAATAAACGACGCTACTTTTACTCGAGCTTCAAAATCTTCTTGCGATTCAATATTGGATACATTTACTTCACATAAGTTACAAAATTGATATGGTCTTAATGCAATTTCACAACATGGGTTAGTTCCCCAATCTTTGTCATTTGATAGATATATTCCAGGTTCACCTGCACCAGATAATTCAACACGTTTCCATAAATCTGTAAAGAACTCTTTGGTAATTTTATGACGCATTAAAACTGCGGAATTATTAGCTCTACCTCTTTGAGGATTCAATTCCCACCAATTACCTGACTTACATGCAATCATTTCTTCGTCATGAGCACTAAACAAGCTAATCAGAGCCGCTCTACGAATTCCGCCGGCTAATACAGCATCTGCTATATGACATACCACATCATGTGTTTCCAATGTTGATAATTTATCACCATCTGCTTTTTCTTTCAATAATCCTTCTATCTTAACTAAACATTCTTTAAGAGGTTGAGGTCCTGGAGCTTTACCACCCGAAGTTACCAATCTCGCACCTTTAGGTCGTATATCAGAATAATCAAATTTTAAATGAGAACCGCCTGTAAAATAATTTTTCATTAATGCCTTTACTGCATCAGCCCAACCTTCAATTGAATCTGCGATTAGAAATCTTCGAGTTCTTTTATAATTAGGTTTTCTAATTTCAGGTAATTCATCTACATGGTGTTTTTGAACCGAATATCCTACGCCTGTACCTCCTAATAACAGAAACATTGCTTCAGAAAATGCTCTCCAATCATCGATAGGAACATATGCACAATTGTAAACTCTATTTGGAGATATTTCAATAGGCTTACCTGCAAATTGCATTGACCTCATCGATGGTAATACCTTTTTATCATATACCATTTCATACGCATCATTAATTTCTTTAGCCAATTTTGGATATTTTTTAAGATGCATTGATTTATTTCTTGTAACTAGTTCTTCCCAGGTTTCTCGTCGTTCTAGTTCTGGTATATACTTTGCATATTTCATATACACTGTAATATCTGATAAAATTTGATTTGATATTTCCATTTTTTCCTTAAAATTATTTAGTTTAGCGTAAAAATGTAGTCTTTACGGACTACTTATTCTACGATTTCTCTTATAAATATACCAGTCAGCTCAATTGCGTACCGGTTTTTGACTACTTTTTTTAAACTTTTATTCAAAACCTGAATTTTGAGTTTCTTGGTATTTTCTAGCTAGCATTTGCCTAGCTAATTCATTACCATTATCCATTTGCTTTTGAGTATCTTTACCTTGTATTGACGTATCTGTATATATGTCAAATTGTCCATTTGATGTATTCATTTTACTTGGTAATGTTATTCCATCCGGACCAAAACGATTTTTAATAACATGCCAGCGACCAGTTCCTGCCAATTTATCTTGTACTTTTCTTGATAATGATAATATGAAATCTGCAACCATTACTTTACCATATGATTCAGAAACTTTACTAGCATCAATAACATCTTCTTCTAATGCAGATCTATTTGCTTGAGATGCAGTCCAGACTGGTATTTCATATTCTCCGGCCATTCCTCGTAAATCTTCATAAATACCTTCAAGTTCATGACGTTTTTCTTGACCATGGCCTCGTAAAAGATCTGCATAATCAACAATTATAACATCTGGCTTTTTATCTTGCATTATACATTTTTCAATATGAGATCGTATACCCATTACAGATACAGATTTTGTAGGATAATGTTTAATAATTAATTCACCATTAATTTTAGTCAATTGTTCTTTAACTTCATCCATATAATGTTTTAGGTTCTGCTGAGCTATTCCTGTTATAACAGAATCATACCGCAATCCTACATATGCTTCATTTAACTCTAATGTATAATGCAATACAGTTTTACCTTTCTTCACTGCATTTGCTCCAATATTCATTAATGCCCAGGACTTACCAATACCTGCCGGTGCAACCATAACTCCTAACTCACCTTTACCTAATCCACCATCTGTTAATTCGTTAATTACCTCCCATGGTGTTTCTTGTACATGTCTTACTGCCTCACTATAACGTTCTTCAATATTAGTCATATATTCATGGCCAATATCTTTATCTCCACCTGATTTTAATGCATCATCAACAGCTGCCTTTATTTCTTCATATTTACCATGTTTAAGTAATTCTACCGAAGATAATATAGCTTTTTTAATTTCTTGATTTTTACAAAAATCTAATGCCTGTTCTTTAATAAATTCTAAATCCGGTGCATCTGTATATCGCCATGCATCCTTAAGGTGCTCTACAACTTGAGTTTTTAGAACATCGTGATCTAAATCTTCCATCTTCACTTTCATTACTTCTAATGTAGGTGA
>CESF01038240.1_pt1 | contig 36976 bp, 34 predicted proteins | sample 356331 | NCBI WGS metagenome assembly CESF01 (sample SAMEA2621779, study PRJEB7988) | marine metagenome | biome: marine biome (ENVO:00000447); feature: surface water layer (ENVO:00002042); material: "saline water (ENVO:00002010), including plankton (ENVO:xxxxxxxx)" | depth 5 m
ATTGATAAGATTAGCTTGCTTGTCTGTTATCTTACTTTGAAGATTGAAACCTGCTGTAATTCCAAACGCTATCAAAATCAATCCTAACCAATATCCATAGACTATTGCTACGATTCCGAATGCTATTAAAACGCCATTTAAAACATATTTAAAAGTGTTTTTAATGTTTTTCTTTCTGAATAAAAATGCAGCAAACGGTGGAATTAAAAATAACGCTACTATTATAGAAGCTGTTAATGCAAAGGTTTTTGTAAAGGCTAATGGTCTGAATAATTTACCTTCAGCACCTATCATTGTAAAAACAGGAATAAAACTGATAATCGTAGTCATAACTGCCGTTACGATTGCGCCTGAAACTTCGGATGTTGCGTTATATACTACTGTGTTAATGGATTGATTTCCATCATCTTCATCTAAATGCCGAATAATATTTTCTGATAGTATGACACCAACATCGACCATTGTACCAATAGCAATAGCAATACCTGATAAAGCGACAATGTTGGCATCTACACCAAAGAGTTTCATTGCAATAAATACCATTAAAACTGCAACAGGTAATAGTCCAGAAATTAGTACGGAAGCTCGAAGATTAAACACCATAATAATTATTACTAAAATGGTAATCAATATTTCAAGAGTTAAGGCTTCATTGAGTGTACCTAAAGTTTCTTGTATCAGTTCTGTTCTGTCATAAAAAGGCACTATGGTTACTTGCGATGTTCTTCCATCTGCCAAAATTTTTGAAGGTAATCCTGCACTTAATTCATTAATTTTTTCCTTTACGTTATTAATGACTTCCATTGGGTTTGCTCCATAACGAGCTACCACAACTGCACCAACAACCTCTGCACCTTCTTTATCTAATAAACCACGTCTTGTTGCAGGACCTAATGAAACTTTACCAATATCCTTTATCTTAATAGAAGTGTAATCTTCGGAAGTAACTACTGCATTTTCAATGTCTGAAATGGATTTCACATAACCCAAACCACGAACTAAATATTCGGCTTGGTTAATTTCCAATGTTTGTGCACCAATGTCTTTATTGCTTTCCTTAACTGCTTTTACAACTTGGTTTAAACCAATGTCGTATTGACGCATCAATTCTGGATTCACATCTACTTGGTATTCCTGTACATAACCACCAATAGATGCAACTTCAGATACACCACTTGCAGAGGACAGCGCATACTTTACATAGTAATCCTGAATACTGCGTAACTCTTGCAAATCCCAACCACCAGTTACATTTCCGTTGTCGTCACGACCTTCAAGCGTGTACCAAAATATTTGTCCTAATCCTGTGGCATCTGGACCCAATGCAGGATTAACACCTTCGGGTAATAAACCACTTGGTAAGGAATTAAGTTTTTCGAGAATACGACTTCTACTCCAGTAAAATTCGATGTCTTCTTCAAAAATAATATAGATACTTGAAAAGCCGAACATAGAAGAACTACGAATGGTTTTTACTCCAGGAATCCCTAACAAGGATGTGGTTAATGGGTATGTAATTTGGTCTTCTATATCTTGTGGCGAACGACCATCCCACTTTGTAAATACAATTTGTTGATTTTCTCCAATATCCGGAATGGCATCAACAGCCACAGGATTACTTGGTAAAAATCCTGTATCCCAATTAAAAGGTGCATTTACTGTTCCCCATCCTACGAAAAGGACGAGAAGTAGTACTGCAACGAGTTTATTCTCGATGAGAAATTTGATTGCTTTATTAAGCATAAATTTTGATTATTAAACAGTTAGACATTGGTAGAATACCTGATAAACTTCAAAATAATCGATTGAATTAGTTTACTCACATCTATTCTATAGCATAAATAGGTGTTCGTAATGTGCTTCGCAGTTCTATTTCCTTTATATTTCAATATAAAATAGAACCGTAACTTTGGCTATGCTTATATTTTCTATTTCATCTAAAGAAAATATAATTCAAATTCACTATCAATCATTTTAAAATTCATTCGGTATTAAGAAAACACCGAATACAGCAAATTATCCTTACAACATTACTGTCATAGGATAAAAGAGTCTATTGTTTAAAAATCAAATTAAGTATGTCTCGTCAATCTTGTAGAGTTGCCTTATGACGAGTGGTGGTTTGTATTCTTCGTAAGTAGAAACGTTATTTTCTAAACCTTCAAAAAGGTTAATGTAAGTGTAAACAAATGAAGCGATGAATACCTGTTGCTCAAATGAGATTTTGTCAACTTGCAATTGTAATTCATCTTGACCATCGACAACTAATTGTTCCTCATCACAACAATTTTTCTTGGTGATTGAACAACCATCAGTTGAAGGTTTTTCCATTTCCATACCGCAACCTTTGGCTTTATGGAAAATAGCAGTTTCTACTAAAATATCTCCACAATAATGCATATTCACAGTAAATGACATTGTAGAGCATAACACTACAAAAGCCATTGCTAAAGACATTATTTTATGGAAAAACTGCTTCATACTGTTTGCGAAGTTACGAAATTTTAACAACTATTGATTTTGTTTAACAGAAGTTTAATTGACTAATCTGCTAAATCCCAACTCATACGTTGTAATCTAACTGCATTCAAAATTGCTAATAATGCTACTCCTACATCTGCAAAAACTGCTTCCCACATTGTAGCTAAACCACCTGCTCCCAAAATCAAGACAATGACTTTAACACCAAATGCTAAAATGATATTCTGCCAAACAATTTTTCGTGTGGAACGACTTATTTTTATTGCTCTTACAACTTTTGAAGGTTGGTCGGTTTGAATGATAACGTCTGCTGTTTCAATAGCTACATCACTACCTAAACCACCCATTGCAATACCAACGTTACTCGCTGCTAAAACTGGTGTATCGTTAATACCATCACCTATAAAGGCTATTTTGTTTTCAGGATTTTTCTTTAAAATTTCTACTTCGTTTAATTTATCTTCTGGTAGCAAACCACCTTTAGCATTTTCGATGTTCAACTCTTTAGCGACTTGTTGCGTAATGGAATCTTTATCACCGGAAAGCATCATAATATTTTTAATGCCTACTTTGTGTAATGCTGTAATAGTTTCTTTTGCATCTTCCTTTAATTCATCTGCTATGACTACATAACCTGCAAATTGATTATCGATTGCAACTAATACTATCGATTCTACAATAGATTCCGTTTCAGATGGAACATCAATATTATTAGTAGTCATTAAGGCTTTATTTCCTACTAAAACTGTTTTACCATTTACAATTCCTTTTAATCCTTTACCTGCAATTTCAGAAACGTCTTGTGCTTCAAAATCCTCTCCTTCAGCCTTATACTCTAAAATTGCTTTAGCAATTGGATGTGTGGATTGTTCTTCCATCGCCATTAAGTATTGCATAAATTCGGTTTCATTCCAACCGATTGCTTTTACTTCTTTGATTTTAAAAACACCTTTGGTAACGGTTCCTGTTTTGTCCATTACCAAAGTATTTATCTTGGTCATTGCATCTAAAAATGAAGCACCTTTAAATAATATTCCATTTTTTGAAGCTGCTCCCAATCCACCGAAATAACCTAATGGAATTGAAATCACTAACGCACAAGGACAAGATATTACCAAGAAAATTAATGCTCTGTATAACCAATCTCTAAAGACATAATCATCTACAAAAAAGTAAGGTATAAAAGTAACACCAAAAGCTAAAAACACTACAATTGGTGTGTAGATACGAGCAAACTGTCTGATAAACAATTCTGTTTTAGATTTACGTGCTGTAGCATTTTGAACCAAGTCTAATATTCTCGCAATAGAACTGTCTTCAAACTTATTGGTTACCTCAACTTCAATAACGCTTTCTAAATTAATACTACCTGCGTAAACCTTGGCTTCTTTCTGAATAGAATCTGGTTTGCTTTCGCCTGTTAATGCTGCTGTATTTAAAGATGCTTTTTCGGATAATAAAATACCATCCAATGGAATTTTTTCGCCTACACGAATTTGAATTTTCTCTCCAATATTTACAGCTTCTGGCGACACACTAACATAATCACCATCACGAAATACATTGGCTTCTTTTGGCCTAACATCCAATAATGCTTTTATATTTCCTTTTGCTCTATTTACTGCTGCGTTTTGAAATAATTCACCTACTGCATAAAATAGCATTACTGCAACACCTTCTGGATATTCACCAATTATAAATGCACCAATTGTAGCAATAGACATTAAAAAGAACTCGGTAAAAACATCGCCTTTTATAAGACTTTTCCATCCTTCTTTAATTACTGGAAATCCAACAGGAATATATGCTAAAGTGTACCAAACTACTCGAATCCATCCTTCAAATTGAGGAATGGTATCAAAATAATCTACAGCGATACCTACCATTAACATAACAAAACTTATAATAGCAGGAATGTATGTTTTGAATGCACTTCCATTTCCGTGGTCGTGACCATCATCGTGAGAATGTTGTTCTTCTGAATTTGGTTTTAAATCTTTTAAATTGACTTTCTTTTTTTTCATTTAATATCTAATAATTTTTCAATGTCATTGGGAATAGGCATTCGTTTTAATGGTGGCACGTTTGCTCCACCTGTATTACCAAGTGGAACGTGATTTATAAATGATTTCCAGCCACCCACAAGCAACCTAATTATTTGACCTATTACTTCTTTAGTATCTTTTTGTCTAAATCCAAACTTTAGCATAAGCCAATGTGAATAGGTATGTTCTATAGGATAAGATTGTCCTATTATATGACTACGTTCTAAATGATACCAAGCATCACCAAATTGTTTATTTTCTAAACAGAAACTGTATTGTTTTATTTCTTCGTTATACGCCTGTTTTAGATTTTTAGGTATTTTAGTATTAAACTTCATATCCTCTAATTTTGGATAAATGTACTTTAATAGTAAGTGCAATGGAAGTGCAATAATTAGACACTACACTTATCGCAAATACCTTTTACCACCAAATTTACATTCTCTGACACAAAACCATCTGGCACTTTTATTTGAGGTATTTTATGTTCTGTTAAGCAAATGGTTTCATTGCAATTATTACAATGGAAATGTAAGTGCAAATCGGTTTCAATTTCACAATTACATCCCTTTTCACATAATGCATATTTTGTAATCCCTGTACCATCGTCTATTTGATGCACAATAGCCTTTTCTTCAAAGGTTTTAATAGTTCTGTATAAAGTGGTTCTGTCTGCTTTTGCGAAAGCATTTTCAATATCACTTAAAGTAACAGCGACCTCTTTTTCTGCAAGAAACTTATATATAAGCAAACGCATTGCTGTAACACGAATATTTTTTGACTCTAATACTTGTTCTATTGTTTCCATAATTAATGTGCGTGTTCTGCTTCTCCTTTTTTCATTTCTGCGTTAAGATAATAAGCATTGTTATAAGCAAATTTTGTATTACTTTCTATGTTTTCAGTAAATTGAACCGATACCCAATCACCATCTTTAGTGCCTAACACAACTTCGATAGGTTTAAAGCTCCAATCGTCATTTTCTTTTTCTACTGAAAACACATAATATCTTTCGCCTTCTTTTATAATTGCACTTTCTGGTAAAGCTTTTGTTTGGGTATTATCTACTTGAATTTTACCTTGAATATACATACCAGGAATTAAGTTACCTTTTTTGTTTTCTATTTCTGCGTGAACGTGGACTGCTTTTGGGTTGTCCTCAAAGGTTTTGCTTACGGAATAGATTTCTGCGATAAGCTCTGCATTTGGTATGGATTGTACCGTAAAGTTAACTTTCTGACCTTTCTGTACTTTATAAACATCTTTTTCAAAAACCATTAAATCGGCGTGAACGTGATGCGTATTTACAATTTCAAATAATTCGGTTTGTGGCTCTACATATTGACCTGTTTTTACTTCAACTTTTTGCACAAAGCCTTCTATTGGACTTCGCAATGCTATGCGCTGTGCAATTGTTCCATTGCGAACTGATGTAGTGTTAACGTTGAGTATTCTTAATTGCGCTTCTAAACCATTAACCATTGCTTTTGATACTTGATATTCTGCTTCTGCTTTCTGGAAATTAGCACCAGAACCAACACTAGCATCGTATAATTTTTGTTGACGTTCATAATTTTTCTTTGCAAGCTCGCTATTGCTATAAGCGTTTAAATAATCCGTTTGCGCTTGTATGATATTTGGGTGCGATAGATAAGCCACAACTTGACCTTTATTAACCTTATCACCTTCAACCACTTCAATTGAAACGACATTTGCACCAACAACAGTAGTAATAGCTGCTTCGTTTTGTGGTGGTACTTCTAACGTTCCGTTTGCTTCTACATAGCCGCTCATATTACGTAATGCTAACGTATCTATTTTCATTTTCAATGCATCGAATTGCTGTTGTGAAAGCATTACTTCGTCTTCATCGTGATGCTCTTCGTTAACTTCTGTTTTTTCTTCCTCATCGTGGGAATGACCATCATTCTCGTTATGATTTTCTTTATTTCCGCAAGCTGAAACAAATATGGCTAACACGATTACGGTAAGGATTTTATATATTTTGTTTTTCATTGTCTTATTTATTAAAATATTGTAATTGAAATGTGCTTTCTAAATAGTTTACTAATGCAGTCTGTGCTTCCAGTTCCGATTGAATTGCTTCTTTTATCAACTGCGTAAATGCAGTATAATCAATTTCGCCTTCTCTATATGCCAGTAATGCACCTGTTTTTTGCTCTTTTGTTAATGGTAAAACTTGGTCTTTGTAAAACTCCCAAGATGTTTTCCATTTCATATAATTTTCTTTAGCCTGAACAAACCTTGATTGTACTTCCTGTTTTTTGAACGCTACATTGGTTTCTGCTATTTCTTTATCAATTCTAGCACTTCTAACTTGTGCTTTGTTAGTACCTGATAAAAACGGAATTGAAATTCCTGCTTGATAGGTGTAAAATCCTGAATTGCCATTTACTTTCTGTATACCACCTTGAAGATTGAACTTTGGCAAATTATCTGCTTTTGCAGCTTTATATTTAGCTTCCGCTTCATCTACAATGTTCTGCGACATACTGTACAATGGATGACTTTCAATACTGAACGTTTCCATATCACTATCTATCGCTACCTCAAATTCATCTGAAACTGTAAAAATTTCTTCTGATACCAACCACAAATTGAATTGCTGTAAGGCAATAAGATAATTACTATAGGCTTGCGCTTTTTTATTCTGAATTTGAAACGCTTGATTTTTTGCTGCCGAATATTCTAATTTAGAAATAGCTTCGACTTCATAATTTAAAGCTACTGCTTGCTCGAATTTGGAATAAATGGAATCCAATTCCTTATACAAATCATAGTTTTGTTTCATTTGATAGCAATTAGACCAAGCTTTTTTAACTTCCAATTCTAATTCCAACTCGGAAAGTTGAAAGGCTTTTTGTGCCAATTGAATGCGTTGTTCTTGTAGCTTCTTTTTAGAACCAATGCCAAATACATCGATATTTGATTGACCAATACCAATGGTTGTATAGATGCCATTTCCATTATCAATTTCTTCTCCACCTGTAAAAATTTGAGTCGTTCCGAAATCATAGGCAGTCGATTTTAATTGTTCTTGTTTTGTAATTTCCAACTGCTTTTGCTTCAATAATGGATAATTACTTTTTGCGAGTTTAACAGCTTCCTGTAATGAAATTTCGGGAATTGTATCATTCAACTCTTGTGCATTACTTTGTGGTGAAAAACCAAATAGTAATAATACAACTGCTGTTGCTGTTACTAACTTTTTATTTGGCTTAAACGTAAAATATTTGTTTTCTACCCAATGATATAAAATTGGTAAAACAAATAAGGTAAGCAAAGTTGAAGTTAATAATCCACCAATAACTACAGTTGCCAAAGGACGTTGTACTTCTGCACCAGCTGATGATGAAATAGCCATTGGTAGAAAGCCTAATACATCTGTAAAAGCAGTTAGCATAATAGGTCTGATTCTTCGTTTAGTACCTTCAACTATTCTATCCTTTAAATTAGTTACACCTTCGTCTTTTAATTCGTTGAGTCCACTTATCATTACCAATCCATTTAATACCGCAACACCAAACAACACAATAAAACCAACACCTGCCGAAATACTAAATGGCATATCACGCAACCATAAGGCTACAACACCACCAATAGTTGCCATTGGGATGGCTATATAAATCATTAAGGTTTGAGGTAGTGATTTTAATGCAAAGTATATTAGTATAAATATGAGTAATAAGGCGATAGGCACAACGGTTTGTAATCGGTTGCTGGCACGTTCCAGATTTTCAAATGCACCACCATATCGAATAAAATAACCTGATGGTAATTCCAGTTGTGCATCTAATTTTGACTTTATTTCAGTGACCAGCGATTTTACATCACGTCCTCTTACATTTATCCCTACATAGGTTCTTCGATTAGTATTGTCTCTACTTATTTGCATTGGTCCTGCTTTGTAGCTTACATCTGCAATTTCACGCAAAGGAATTTGAGCACCTGAAGGTAAATTGATATACAGGTTTTGAACATCTGAAATATCCTTACGGTTTTGATCACTTAATCGTACTACTAAATCGAAGCGTTTTTCACCTTCAAAAATCACACCTGCTGTACCACCTGCAAATGCAGATTGTACGGTTTGATTAAGCGTATTTATTTGAAGTCCATATTGCGCCAATTTATTCCTGTTGTAATTGATTGTCATTTGTGGCAAACCTGTTGTGGCTTCCGCTTTCATATCGCCAATACCTTCAGTACCTGCGATAATTTTAGATATTTCTTCGGCTTTTTGAGATAGAATGTCAATGTCTTCACCATAAAGTTTTATGGCAATATCTTCACGAACACCTTCTAATAACTCGTTAAAACGCATTTCAATAGGTTGTGTAAACTCATAATTAACACCAGGAACCATTTCAACTGCTTCTTTCATTGCTTCAATCAATTCATCTTTTGATTCTATTGTAGTCCATTCACTTTTAGGTTTCAGGATTACAAAAACATCGGCAATATCCATAGGCATCGGGTCGGTTGGAATTTCGGCAACACCAATACGACTCACAATTTTATCGACTTCTGGAAATTTTGCTTTTACTATTTGTTCTATTTTGGTAGTAGTTTCAATAGTTTCTGTAAGTGAACTACCTGGTTTTAAAATAGCGTGAAATGCAATATCGCCTTCATCGAGTTGCGGAATGAACTCGCCACCCATTCTTGAAAACATAAAAACGGTTATTCCGAACAACACAACTGCAATACCAATTACCCATTTCCCTTTTCGCAAGGCTCTAACCAATAAGGGTTGGTATTTGTCTTCAACCCAATGTACAAATCTATCTCCATAGGATTTATTATCATTTTTTGGTGCTCTTAATATTAGAGCTGACATCATAGGCACATAGGTTAAACAAAGTACCATTGCACCAATCATAGCAAAAATAAAAGTCAAAGCCATTGGTTTAAACATCTTTCCTTCAATACCTTGTAAGGCTAAAATGGGTAGAAAAACTATAAGGATAATCAACTGACCGAAGAAGGCAGCATTCATCATCTTTTTTGAAGCATTAGAAGCAACTTTATCTCTTTCTTTAGATGTAAGTTGTTTCTTTTTCAAAACTTGTGATGCTATAAGAAAAACAGTGCTTTCAACAATAATTACAGCACCATCTACAATGATTCCGAAATCAATTGCTCCTAAACTCATTAGGTTTACCCAAACATCAAAAACATTCATTAAAATAAAAGCGAATAATAAGGATAATGGAATAGTAGAGGCAACTATTAAACCTCCTCGCCAATTACCTAACAAAAAGACCAACACAAAAATGACGATTAATGCACCTTCAATAAGGTTAGTTGTTACTGTAGAAGTTGTTTCGCCAATTAATTTACTTCGGTCTAATAATGGTTCAATAATTATGCCTTCTGGTAACGACTTTTCAATTTGAGTCATTCGCTCTTTTACATTGGCAATAACATCATTGGAATTAGCTCCTTTTAGCATCATTACCAATCCACCTACAACTTCTCCTTCACCATCTTGGGTTAATGCACCGTAACGAATTGCAGAGCCAAATTGTACTGTTGCAATATCACCAATAGTGACAGGTATATTATTAATATTCTTGACAGTGATTTTTTTAATGTCCTCTAAACTTCTCACCAAGCCTTCACCACGAATAAAATTAGCTTGATGGTTCTTTTCAATATATGCACCTCCTGTATTTTGATTATTGGCTTCAAGTGCATTAAACACATCTGTAATGGTAAGGCCAATAGCATTTAAATCGTTTGGGTCAACCGCTACTTCGTATTGTTTTATTTTTCCACCAATAGCGTTTACTTCTACCACACCAGGAACCATTGCCATTTGACGCTGTACAATCCAGTCTTGCATTGAGCGTAAATCTGCAATGTTGTATTTGTCTTTAAACTCTGGTGCAACTTTTAGTGTGTATTGGTAAATCTCTCCTAAACCTGTTGAAATAGGACCCATTGTAGGTTCGCCAAATCCAGCAGGTATTTGCTCTTTGACTTCGTTTAGTTTTTCGGCTACTAATTGGCGAGGTAGATATGTTCCCATATCATCATCAAATACAATAGTAACCACAGATAAGCCAAAACGAGAAATTGACCTTATTTCCTGAACATCAGGAAGATTGCTCATTGCCACTTCAATTGGATAAGTAACAATTTGCTCAATATCTTCAGTACTTAAATTGGGGGATTGTGTTATAACCTGTACTTGGTTATTGGTAATATCTGGAACAGCATCTATTGGCACTTTGGTCATACTCCAAATACCTGTTCCGATTATGGTAAGCGTAAGCAAACCAATAATGAATTTGTTATTGATTGAAAAATCAATGATTTTATTAATCATAGAAAATGTATTAATTCAGTTAAAAAAAATGCAAATGCTTTCCTGAAAGTGAAAACATTAAAAAGGGATATAGCTATCCTTTAAAAACTGAATTAAGCTTGTGGCGGTTGCCAAATATTAGATTGGAAATCAAATCTATAATTTGACTGATAAGTAGACACTAATTTTGTGGGAATTTTATTGAAAGTTAATAACTGAAATATTGCCAAAGGCTCATAGCTAATTGACATACCACAACAATTACAAATACAAGTAACAGGACAAGAATCGTCACTATCCTCTTGATGATTATGTTCAGCAGTTATTTCCTCTTGCTGTTGGTCTTCTACATTTTGACCATCAGAACAAGGCATTGCAGATAATGCTAACATTGTTATAGCTAATATGAATGCTAAAAATTTCATCGTAGCAAATATACAAATTATTAAATGCAATGGTTGTGCAATTATTTTATTTAAGCCACAACCTTTACTTTCTCTTTTAGAGTTTCAAGATGCTTCAGCATATTGCTTTTACAACATACCTCACGAGCTAATTTAGGCGCGTGACCTATCACTTTGGTTAATTCCTTTATTATACTCATCTTATTAATTTCTACATATTTTTTCTCTAGTAAAAATATTATCGTTTCTTATATAAACTTGTAAATTGTCTTATAATAAGCATTTTCTCATTTACTCAAATAAAACCAAAGCCAATAGACCTTGTTGTTGATTGTTGCTAATTTGTTTGAAACAATAGAATAATAAGGGTTTTAAGAGTAAACAAGCTGTACACAATGTAGCAACAATTAAAAAAGTTGTTGTTGTTGTTGTTGTTGTTGTTGTTGTATGTTGTTATGTGGGTTTAATCAAATGTTGTAGTATGTTGTTTAGTTTAATAACATAGCCAATGTAATAGAATAAGAAAACGTGTGATTGTTGTTTTAATGTTGTTGAGTTGTTTATTACCGTAAGTACTAGCTAGCATAGCATTACAGTAGTTTTGCAACAAATCAACTTAACTCTTTAAACATTTGTTTAGTAAAAGTATAATGACGACCTCTATGAGTTGTTTCTTCAACAATAGGAGTGTTTGAAACTGATGTTGACATATAATATTTAGTATATGTACTATTCTTAGATTCTAATTTATATTCATTTTTTATTAACTCAGATAATTTAAAAGAATTGGTTCTTATATTATTTTTACTAAGCTTATCTACCAAGTCACCCAATGAATACTTTAATTCTTCTTTTTCAAACAAGGCAAACTCATCTGACAAAATTTGCTCTAATTCTTTATCTATAAAGGTTTTATTACCGTTAATTAATATATCTAATGCTTCTGTATGAATTTGCTCTTTAGTAAACCACATTCTTGTTTTTCTAGGACATGAAATCTTTCTTTTGTTTATAAAATGGATAAAGTGCGGTAACTCTTTTTTTAACGATTCTAAAAGGTCTGGTCGGTCATTTGATAAATCGAAAGGAATAATTTTTCTAACCCAGTATCTTACTTCTGAATTATCTATGTAAACAAAATTCTTTTCGTTGTTGGAACATAAAATAAACTTACCAAAAAAATTTCCCTCAACTTTATCTTTACCTTTAGCTTCACTTTTATAAGTTTTTGCAGTAGATAGATTTTTCAACCTTTCACTATCTTCTCTTTTGTCTAATAAAACTTCATCAACAGCAATAATTAACTTTGAAGCCCAATCTGAATTAAATCTACTTCTAAAATCCTCATTATTATTAATTGTCATATTATTTTGGAATATAGATTTTACCCAATTTAAAAAAGTGGTTTTACCTGTATTTCGCTCATTACTTACTAAACACAAAATTGGTAAAACTTGTGTTGGATTTTGCCATAAAACACTTAAGTAATCTAAGCCTAAAATATATTGCTCACCAAAAATATGCTTGAGAAATTTTTCTGTTTCTGGAAAACTACCTTTTTCAAATTTATGTTCTAATTTTTCATATTTATTATAAAACCCATTAATTACACGTTTATAATTAGTATGCGATGGGATTAAACAAAAACCATCATATTTTTTTATATCTTCAATGTACTCCTTACCATGGTCGGTTATAATTTCACTTTTTGACCAAGGATTCAACATTTTTATAGTGTCTTTGCTGTTTAAAGGCATATTAACTTCTTTAAAGTAAGCTGTACCTATTCTTAAATATTTTTCACTCATAACTAAACGTTTACTGTTAAACTAGCCAATTTGGAATAATCGATTTTTTCAAATTTTGTAGTAAAATAAATTTTCACATCAACTCCTTGAATTGAACTATCTACTTTACACATTTTAATTATTTCTTTCTCAATTTGACAAAGTGGCAATCTTGGGTTATAGTTAATTACTTCTATTGCCAATTTTATTTTTGCTATTAAGTAACTTAATTTTTTAATTGAAAGCGCATTATTTTCATTTGCATATTGACTTAATAAGTCTTTGTGTATATCCTCTATTATATTTAAGCCATCTGGCTTATATGTTTTATTATTTTCCATTTCTTATTATTTATAAATTAATATTTGCTGAGCTGTATCGAAATAAGCTCTAGTACCATCATATCTTGGAGGTAGGTTTTTGATTAAAATCACACCCTGATGAGTCTTATTAATTAGTTTTTTTATATCTCCTTTTGTTGCAGGTTTATTTTCTTCTTTAGTAAAGATATTTGTAACAATGTTTGTAGCTAAAGTTCCTACAGCTGCGTTTCCTACACCAGACCAACTCATTTTATTGATTGTTGATGGTTTTTCTTGATTCTCTTTTGTAGGTAAATTTCTAGTTACCTTTTTTCTTTTTGTAAAGGCGTTTACTCTACAACTATTGCTACAATATTTCTGTTTATACCTTCTTTTTGGAGTGTACTCGACACCACAATAATTACAATTGTATGTATATCTATCCATTTTGCGTTAATTTAACGTTAGACTAACGATTGATTAAATCGCTCTAAATGAAAACTTTTATTAAGCCTTCAATTATTTAAGTCTCTTTTTACGGTTAGACAATAAGGTATCGACATCAGATTCAAGCTCTGTTGTGCATTTTTGCTTTCCTTCTTTTATCCATTCTATTATCTCGGACTTGAAGAAGAATAAACGACCGTTTTTCTTATGGTGAGGAATGGTGTTTTTTTGACAATAGTTATAGAGTGTTGGTTTTGTATAACCAGAAAACTTAACAATGTCATCAATAGTTTGCGGGTCATCCGTTTGGGATAACGTTTCTGCCTTTTCAATTAAGGCTTTTAATTCTTTGAGGTCTCTTTTTACCTCTGCAACATCTAGTTGCGTTTGTTCAAATGCTATCATTTTTAAATGTTTTAAATTAATATTTATCAATGATAGCGGTTAATTACAGGTTATTTATAATTTCCGTAAGTGCAGTAGTAAAAAACGTAGTACCAGTAGTAAAAAAAGTAGTTACTTTAGTAATTGAATAGTTTTACTAGGTTTTTTATCAAAATTAACCTTAACATTTTTAAAATTCCATCCAACGAAGTTATCTGTAAGTAATTCTACAAATTTATCTAGAACTTGACCAGTTCCGAAATATTGATAATAACTTTCATAAAACTCCCTAAACCTATATTTAACTAAAGTGCTCTCTCCTTTAGGAGCCATATTGAACTTCTGTTTTTTTAAATTAGGGATTCCACAAAATGCTTTCTTTATAAATATATCAAATTGTTTTTCAGTTAGAAACGGTTTACCGTTTTTACTGTTTTTTTCTGTAAAGATTTTAAAATGGTCAACAGCTATTTCTATTGGCATGGATTGGTTAAACACATTTGTGTAATTACTATAATCTAAAGTATTATTAATAGTAGGTGTGTGTGATGTAGATTTTTTTAATTCACTTTCAATAAAATATGCATCTTTAAAATATTCTTTTTTTTTAGTGAAAAAATTTTTGGAAGTTTTAAAAATTTGCTGGTAGGTTTCATCTAAACCTACTAGTATATTTTCCTGATAATTAAGAACGTCTAAAATCTCATTTATCATTTCTAAATTTTTCAGATTATCAGCTCCTAAATCAAAGAGTTCTTTATGATATACTAATCTGTATTTAGTCATTAATTCTTGTGATTTTAAAAAATCATCATACTCAAAATCACCGTCGAATTTAATATTTAAAGTATTTAAATAACTCAAGATGAGCTCTTTTTTCTCACTCTCATTTAAAACTTCGTCGAATATAAAAAACTCTAAAGATGCAAAAATAAATAATGGTTCTAAATCTGTATGAACAACTATGTTATTCCCAATATCAACTGTATTTGATAAGTGCTTTTCTATTTTTTCTCTATATAATTCATCATCATTTAAATAATCTTTGATTAATTGAAGGTGAATTTTTTCTTCTTTAACAGCAGTATGCTCTATAATCTCTTCTAGTTTTAAGTCTGCATTTAAAGGTGAAATACTTGCCAGAATAGTAATTAATTCGTAAAACTCTTCTTTATATATCATATTTAAAAATTCATTATTGAGTTTGCAAATTCTTTTTTAGCTTCATCTTCAAAACCAGCAAAATAGTTTTTAGTTACGCTTAGATCACTATGGTTTAATGCTTCACTAATAAATTCCATACTAGCGCCTTTTCGTAAAGAATTGGTTGCGAAACTATGTCGAGCATAATAGAAGCTTATATCACTCGGTAATTTATTAGCAACAGCCAACCTTTTTATGTGATCGTTTATATAACGTGTAAAGTTTTTTATTTTTTTATGCTGTTCGTTTGCATCATCATTTTCATTCAAAATATCAAAAACAAAGCTATTTTTATTTTTGTTACCATACTTTTCTATAATACTATTTGTAAAATCAGTTAAGTAGATAATGATTTCGGTTTTCTCAGCTTTTTTATCAAAAGTTTTGGCTCTGTAATAAGTAAATTTATCCTCTTTAATATCAGAATATTTTAAGAGTGCTATATCTTTTGGGTTTATGCCATTACAAGCAAAACTAAAAAACCAAAAATCTTTAGCTTTTGATTCATTCTCGTTTGCAGGTTTAGCATCAAATAAAACTTTAAGTTCTTTAGAGTTTAAAGCTTTTTTCACTTTTTTTGTTCGTAATATTTGATATTTACTTTTACCAAAAGGATAATACTCTTGGTTAAGGTCTTTAGCTTCGATTGCATTATTAAAAATAACCCGTAAAGTTCTAGTGTATATTGCTATAGTTGTATAGCTCTTACCTTTTTTAACCATATAAGACTCGTAATCTCTTAACCAATCAACATTTATTTGTTGAAATTTTAGCTTCTCTATAGGACAATTTTTAACTTCATTACTGAAGGTTCCTAACGAGTTTAATGTGTATTTAAAACTTTCTGCTGTATTTATCTTATTCTTTTTGATACAATTCTCAATAGCTACGTTAAAGTGAAATTGAAGATTATTTTTATCAGAAGATTTTCTAAACAACTTAAATTCAAAATTTTTAAAATCAAAAACACCCAATTTACTAGCTTCATCATTAGCTCTATTTTCTATAGCCTGAAGTTTCAGTCGTAATTCTTTATTTTCACCACGTAACTTTTTGTTGTTTGGATTTAACCAAATTTCTTGAAATTTCTTTTCTGTTAAATCAATATCTAAATTATACCATTTCTCTTTTTGAGTTTCTTTTCCATAAACACGAAGTTTTATTGGATACATTCCAGACTTTTTCTTTCTACGATTATCTAAACGAATTGAAATATTGTAACCCATGGCATAAATGTTTCTGCAAATATATATTATTTGCAGAAAATTTGCAGAAAAATAGTGTAATAGACTATTATTAAATATTAACAAATAGTAAACAAACCTCTCAAAACAGTGATTTACAGAGTATTTACACACAAAACATGTAGCGACGATAAGTAGGTTTTATTGATTACGGCTCAAGAGGTTACTGGTTTGAATCCAGTCGAGGTCACGATAAAAAAAGCAAGCTACTATAGCTTGCTTTTTTTGTGCCTTATACTTACATTTAGATACTTAACACCTTTTAATATGAAAAAAATATGGGAGCTTTAGATAAAAGCTTAAGAGTATTAGTTGCTATAATAATTGCACTATTGTATTATCTAAATGTTATTACCGGAACTCTAGCTTACGTTTTAATGGGTATTGCAATAATTTTTTTAATAACTAGCTTTATCAATTTTTGTCCACTTTATACCGTATTAGGTATAAACACGTGCAAACGAAAGTAATTACAACAAAAAAAAAGAGTCTTTAAAATTAAAGACTCTTTTTTTTAAATTATTTCAGCACTTAATCCTGCTTCTAATAACATTGTACATCGTGGTTCCAATTCTTTATAGGCTCCAGTCTTAACTGTACATTGTCCTTTATAATGTACCAAAATTGTACATTGCTCTGCTTGTTCAGGTGTATGGTCACAAGCATAAATTAAAGTATCTATGACGTGATCAAACGTATTGACATCATCATTATAAACAACAATTTCATTATTAGGTTGTTCTAAGGTACTTACCTCGTGTTCTTCTTGTATTTTTTCTTTTGTACTCATACGTACTATTTTTTTTATAAAAGTAAAAAAATATTAGATATAAAAAAAGACTTCTGTCGTCACAGAAGTCTTTTGTAAATTATATTATATTACTTTTAATACATAATTTGAAGCGCATTGATATCGTCAGTTCCAAACTCGCCATCCTCTCCACTGCTAAAGCATGCTAGCATAACAGATGTCTCTGGAGTGTTACCTCCTAAATCTATTGCACCAATAGATCCTGCTCCTTCATTTTGATTTTGACCACAACTAGCTCTATTAAACCAATCTGTGTGTCTAAAACCTATGGAGTGACCAATTTCGTGTGTAATAACATGCTCCACAACATTAGTATCGTAGTTGTCTAAACCATAAATTTGAACAAACTTATACGGATTACCATTGCTTGGAAATCCTGCAGATCCTCCTGCTCCAGATTGACTAGGGTTATGATATACTACCATGTCTTTTGAAGAGTAATTAGTCCCAAATGACAATTGAAATGAAATTGAAACTCCGCTTAGTGCATTGTAATTATCAACAGCCCATTGTAAAGCAGTTCTCTCTTTGGTTGATAAGGCATTACTACCACCTGTATATCCAATAATAGTAATGGTTTTACCTTGTGACACTAAATTATTTGTACGATAATTTCGCTCTGATGCTGAAGCATTATCATCTAAGTTTAAAATGTCTTCTTCGCTCATAAAAAGATCACCTTCAACTTCAATCATTTCTTTAGTAGAACCATCGGGAAGCATGAAGTCTACTATTTTAGCATTGTCGGTATTAATTTGTGCTTTTGCCAATTTAGCTAAAAGCTCTGCAGACACTTCTCTTGCTGCAACTTCCTCGTCTATAATCGTGTCTTCGTTTTTTTGACATGATTGTAATCCTAGAATAAAACATAGGCTAGCTAAAGCCATAAATTTAATTTTCTTCATTTTTGGTTGAATTTTAAATTAATAAATGGTTTGCTTTACGTAAAATGTTTCACACAATCTTAAAATGTTAGTTTAAGGATATTTTGCTATTAATCTTATGTGAGATAATTATCAGGTCAAAGATAATTGTTTAAAAAAGAAGAATCCTGAGGTTTTAACCACAGGACCCTATTTATTTTTAATAAAATTGTTAAAATTTTATGTATTTAATCGATAATTGTGATTTTAAACAATCTTACTGCTTCTCAAACTTAAGTGCAACCCAATTATTTTTGGTTAATGTATCCTTTAAAAAAAGTTGATTATTATTACACTCTTTTTCTATCATTGGGATGTCTTCTTGGTAAAAACCACTTAAAAACAACGTTCCCTTGGCATCCAAACATTTTGAATATGTAGCGATGTCATTTAATAAAATGTTACGATTAATGTTTGCAATAATAGTGTCGTACTTTTTATCTTTTAAAAGTGCTGCTTCACCTTCGTAAACAGAAATATGTTTACAATTGTTGCGCTCCACATTTTCTAAGCTATTTAAGTAGCACCAGTTGTCAATATCTATTGCATCTAATGGTTTTGCACCTTTCATCTCTGCTAGTATTGCTAAAACAGCTGTACCGCATCCCATGTCTAAAACAGACTTACCTTCAAAATCGTTTTTAAGGATATGTTGTATCATCATGTGTGTGGTTTCATGATGTCCGGTTCCAAAACTCATTTTTGGCTCGATGATAATATCGTATTTTGTGTCAAACTTATCATGAAATGGTGCACGTACTGCACACAAATCATCAACAACTATTGGATTAAAGTTTTTCTCCCACTCTTCGTTCCAATTGGTTTGCTCAATCTCGTCAAAGGTGTAGGTAATTTCAAACTCGTCTGACTTTAATATTTGGATATCGTCCAAAATAGAAGCGTTATATTCTTCTTTTTGAATGTATGCTGTAACCCCTTCTTCGGTTTCTACAAAACTTTCAAATCCTGCGTAACCTAGTTCTGCTATCAGGATTTCTGTTCCTGGTTGCATGGGTTGCACTTTAAAGTAATACCCTATGTAAATAATATTTGACATTATAATTTGTACTGTATTTTGCAGATTAGCCTGCGTTAGCGGTTGTAGTGGCATCCTTTTTTTGCTGCCACATATGGCAAAAAAAGATATAACGGAAGACGCGACCCTTGTGGTAACGCCCAAATTATATTAATTTTTGTTGTTATTTAAAAGGCGTTTACGATTGCGTAAAAATCTTCGGCTTTCAAGGCTGCACCACCAATTAAACCACCGTCTACGTCTGGTTTTGAGAAAATCTCTTTTGCGTTTGCTGGTTTTACACTACCTCCGTAAAGGATGCTCATGCTGTCCGCCACTTGGTTACCGTATTTGTCGTTTAATGTTTGACGGATAAATTTATGCATGTCTTGTGCTTGTTCTGGACTTGCTGTTTCTCCGGTTCCGATTGCCCATACAGGCTCATAAGCCAACACGATATTTTTGAATGCTGATGCGTCTAAATGAAACAATGCGTTTTTGATTTGACTTTCTACCACTGCTTCGTGGTTTGCTGCTTTACGGTCTGCAAGCTCTTCTCCGAAACAGAAAATTACGCGTAAGTCGTTAGATAAGGCTTGGTCTACTTTTTTAGATAAAATAGCATCGTCTTCGTTAAAATATGCACGACGCTCTGAGTGACCCAAGATTACTGTTTGGATACCTACGCTTTTGAGCATGTCTGCACTGACCTCTCCTGTGTATGCACCATTTTCTGCGAAGTGCATGTTTTGTGCTATAACCTCGATATCGTCATGTCTTGTAGCTTCAAAAGCATGCCATAAGTTAGTAAATGTTGGCGCAATCATAACCTCTGCATTAGATGTTTTTGTTTGTCTTTTTAAATCTGAAATTAATGCTTCTGATTGTGGTAAATCATTATTCATTTTCCAGTTTCCGGCTACTATGTTTTTTCTCATGACGTTACGTTTTATTCTAATTTAACTTTTGGATCTAACCAAGTGTATATTATATCTACAAAAATATTAATTATTATGAATAGTAAGGCTATTATTAACACAGATCCCATAATTACAGGTAAATCTAGAGTGTTTAGTGCGTTTACAATTTCTTTTCCTAATCCATTCCAACCAAAAATATACTCTACAAACACTGCGCCTGCTAGCATACTTGCAAACCAACCTGAGATTGCGGTTACTACGGGATTTAAGGCATTTTTAATGGCGTGTTTTTTAATAATCTGAAACTCTGATAATCCTTTTGCTCTGGCAGTCCTGATATAATCTTGATTAAGTACTTCTAATAGGGAGTTGCGCATTAATTGTATCACGACTGCTAATGGCCTTATTCCTAAAACGATTGCTGGTAGGATTAGGTTTTTCCATTTTATGTGCATTTTTTCACCAAAATCATCCAACTCGTAAAGACTTCCTGTCATTTCTAAATTGGTGTATTTATGCAATACAAATCCAAATAACCATGCGAATAATATGGCACTAAAAAAGGATGGTACACTCATACCTAAGGTACTTAATATCTGAATGGTTTTATCTAAAAAGGAATCTTTTTTTAATGCAGAAACCACGCCTAATATAACCCCTAAAAATATTGCGATTAGTATTGCAGAAACTGCCAATACAAACGTATTGGGTAACGTCTCTGACAATACTTGGCTTACTTTTTTACCTTGCTTTGTAAAAGACTCGCGTAGATATGGAAATTTAACAACCATAGTCGTATTGCCTATTGCAAACAGTTGTGTTGCTGCGTATTTATTTTGACTTAAATAGGTGTAGTCTCCTTCTGTTTTTGAGTGAAATGACACTGGAGACAAATCGTTTAAATAATACAAATACTGTGTGGCAACAGGCTTATCAAAACCGTATTTTTTTTTGATAATTGCTAGCTGCTGACTATCCTCATTTTGCCCTAACATCATTTGTGCTGGATCTCCTGGAAGCACACTAAATAATAAGAATATAACGGTTATTACACCAAATAATGTAAGTAATGCGTAACCTGTTTTATTTAGAAAGTATGTTGTCAGTGGGTTTATTTATTTTAAATACGTTGTTTTACAGTTTTACAAATTAATGTGTTTCTAGATATAATTTGCTTATGCTTTACAAATCAATCGAAGATATGTTATTCTGTTTTTTTTATTTCAATTTTTACAATACTTGTGTAATTTTTACCAGTAGCTGTGTTTATTGAGTCAATAACCGTTTTAACCTCTGAAGCTCCTTTAAAAACAGATACCTTTTCAATTTGATCCTCACTTAACTGTAAAGCTTCAAACGCTTCTTTATTTAAAACTTTATCATCAACTACATGTGCTGTTCCATCATCTATAACCTTAGGTGCTGGTCTATCTACTTTAGGCAGTTCTAATTGATCAATATCATTCCAATGTACTTTTTGGATAATGGTCCCTTTTTCTAATTTTAATAATCCTGGATTAGAACGGATGATTGTTTTTAAGGCAGTCTCGTCACAAAAATAATACTCAAAACCTAATTTGTAATTTGAGATAACACCATTTGCCTCATCTGGACCAGATGCTGTTAATCCAATAACATCATAACCATTTGCGATTGCTTTGTCTGTAATTTGTTTTACAGCCACTAAACCATCACTTTCAGATTTTGCTAAATTGTAATTAACTACCAATAGTACATTTGGTCGCGTTAGGATGTCTTGAGTAAAATCCTCACCATCTTTTTCAATTGAAAAATCATGGATTGGTGGCTCATAACCTTCCGCTATTGTTTTTGTTGTTACTGTAAGATATTCTCCTGGAGATTCAGGGTATGAACCGTCTGTTATATATTGTTTTTCTGTACCATTTTCATTAAACGTCCACGTATACTCAATTACTGGTTGTGGTGCATCATCTGGCACAATCATGTTATCTGTAATGTTGTTTCCTATTTTAAATGGTCTAAAATCAATACTTGGTAAATGCATTAACACATGGTAAGCAAAACCTAAACAAGCTATAAAACTTAATAAAGACAAAATAGTGGTAGCTAGTTTACCAAAAAATGGCTTAACGTATTTTATTCCGAAGAAAATAATTAAAATTAAAACTAATAGAAAAACATCTTTCCCGAAGCTTTCCCATGGATCCATTTTCATGGCATCACCAAAGCAACCACAGTCTTTTACTTTATCAAAGTACGCTGAGTAAAAGGTTAAAAATGTGAAGAATATTATCATTAATAATAAACTCCAAATTGTAAATTTAGGTTTATATCCAATAATTAAAAATATACCTAAAAGCACCTCAAAAACGACTACTATTATTGAAATCCCTAAAGCATAAGGAATAAAAAATGGTAAATCTAAAACGGTTGGTCCAAAATATTCTTCTAATTTAAAAGCAAATCCGATTGGATCATTAAGCTTTATAAATCCTGAAATAATAAAAAATATACCAACAAATATTCTTAAAAAACCGACTATGTATTTCATAACTTTAATTAAATATCAAATTGCAAAAGCAATTTTATTGTTCTGTTAAATGTATCATTGCAAAAATGGCGTAATTAATCATGTCTTGATAATTAGCATCAATGCCTTCGCTTACAATTGTTTTACCTGAATTATCTTCAATTTGCTTAACACGTAATAATTTTTGTAAAATTAAATCGGTTAAACTACTAACACGCATGTCTCTCCAAGCTTCTCCATAATCATGGTTTTTGTCCTGCATTAACTGCTTTGTTGCTTTTACTTGTTCATCATATAAAACAGTCGCTTCTTCAACTTCCAAATCTGGCTGCTCTACCACTCCTTTTTGGAGTTGTATTAATGCCATAATACAATAGTTGATAATCCCGATAAATTCGCTTTGCTCACCTTCGTCAACTTTACGCACATCGTTTTGTTGCAAACCTCTAATACGTTGTGCTTTTATAAAAATTTGATCGGTTAATGAAGGTAAACGTAAAATTCGCCATGCACTACCATAATCTGTCATTTTATTAATAAAAAGGTCTCGACAGGTTTTTATTACAGCATCGTATTGTTTTGAAGTATCTTGCATATTTGATAAACTCTAATTGAATTTTGCGTAAATTTCGCATAAAATTATTTAAAGTTCAAGGTTTAGGGTTTAAAGTTTTACTAACGTTATCCCAACACCATATTTAAGTGTATCAATGACAATAAATTTTAAAGGCAAACTTATAGATTTAACTACTCCAAAAGTAATGGGTATTTTAAATGTAACACCAGATTCTTTTTTTGATGGTGGACGTTATAAAGATGAAACTTCAATAATAAAACAAGTAGAAAACATGCTAAATGAAGGTGCCACGTTTATTGACGTTGGTGCTTACAGCTCAAGACCCAATGCGCCTTTTGTAAGTGAAGATGAAGAATTGCAACGCATTGTACCAATAATAAAACTTTTGGTTAGTCATTTTCCAGAAATTATAATATCTGTGGACACCTTTAGAAGTCAAGTAGCAAAAGCAACTATTATTGAAGGTGCTGCTTTAATTAATGATATTTCGGCAGGTTTATTAGATGACAATATGCTACCAACTATTGCCGACTTACAAGTCCCATATATAATGATGCATATGCGTGGTACACCACAAACTATGCAAACACTAACCCAGTATGACAACTTATTAAAGGATATTAATTTTTATTTTTCAGAACGTATTGCCAAAGCACGCGAATTGGGTATTATAGATTTAATTTTAGATCCTGGTTTTGGTTTTGCTAAAACTTTAGAACAAAATTTTGAACTTTTAAGTAAGTTTGAATTATTAAATATTGCAGAATTACCAGTATTAGCAGGTATATCCAGAAAATCTATGATTTACAAAACCTTAGATACTACAGCAGCAAATGCTTTAAACGGAACAACCGCTTTACACATGATTGCACTACAAAAAGGAGCTAAAATTGTGCGTGTGCACGATGTAAAAGAAGCTAAAGAATGTATCACACTATATAACAAATTAAATGCTTAACAGATTTTTATTTATAACTATACTTTTTTTATTTTTTTCCTGCGGAAACGAAAAAGTAATACAACTACCAGAAATACAAAATGCAGAAATAACTCAGATTTTAGACGTTTCTCCTGCTTATATTTTTTATGACGAAACCAAACAGGATAGCGTTGAGTTAAACCGAAAAAACTTAATTATTTCTACTAATTGGTTAATAAACGTTGACAAGCGCCTAACATTAGAACAAGCGTTACCATCTATAATAAAACTACAAGAGAAGAAGCGAAATGCAACCATGCATAAAAATGAAAAAGCTAGAAATTATTATACTTGTAATGATACTAGTATTAAAAATTTAGGCTTTATTGATTTTACTGATGTGGTTTATTTACATGAAAACGAAGAAGGAATTTCAAATAGCGCCATAAATGAAGACAATAAAATTATTGATATTATGTGTTTTTCATTAGATAAAATTAAAATATCCATAGACAATAAAACTATTTTAAGTGATTATAGCCAACTTAAAAAGCTTATACAACCCGAAATTAACCAAGAAGGAAGTTATATTGTTTTAGGCTTTAAAAAAACGTTATTATTCCAAGATTACATTTCATTAAAATCAATAATAAAAACCTTTGAAACTGAAAACACAGAAATTAGTAATAACGAATTCATTTTTGATTAAATCAATCCAATTTTACTAATTTTACAAAAACCGATTTTCGTTGGAAATATTTAAAGACATTTTAAAATTTAGTTGGATTGACATGATAGATGTTGTGCTTGTTGCACTACTACTTTATTACGTATACAAGCTAGTTAAAGGGACTGTAGCCATTAATATTTTTATTGGTATTGTAGTTATCTACTTTATCTACTTAACGGTTGAAGCCTTACAAATGGTTTTACTTACCAAAATTTTAGGAGGTTTTATTAGTGTAGGTTTTATTGCTTTAATTATTGTATTTCAGCAAGAAGTCAGAAAGTTTTTATTAATGGTTGGATCTACAAACTTTGCTAGTCGACGCAAGTTTTTAAGTCAGTTAAAGTTTTTAAAGATAGAACAAGGTACATCCACAGATATTGATGCTATCATCTCTGCTTGCAATAAAATGAGCAGTTCTAAAACTGGTGCTTTAATTGTTTTGGAACGTAATAATAATCTTGATTTTTTAGCAAATACAGGTGACGAAATGAATATTAAAGTTACACAACCAATTATAGAAAGTATCTTTTTTAAAAATAGTCCGCTACATGATGGCGCCATTATTATACAAGATAATATTGTTAAAGCAACTCGTGTTATTTTACCTGTAAATAACGAGAAAAACATTCCGCAACGATTTGGATTACGTCATCGTGCTGCTGTTGGTGTTACAGAGCGTACTGACGCTATTGCAATTGCAGTAAGTGAAGAAACTGGACAGATTTCATGTTTTAGAAATGGCGAATTCCTTCCGTTTGAAAACACTATTGAATTGGCTCAAATTTTGAAAGATGATTTAGAGTAGGTCTTATTTCTATTCTGTTAAACATTTTATTCTACAACCATTTTATGCGTTTTCACCTTAATTAAAATTATAATGAACATTATTTATAACGAAAAAGAAAATACTATAGACATTAAAGATGGATTAAAATCTCAATATTTTATGATAAAAGCTTTGATGATTTTAAACCTATTAAACGCTATTCTTAACGTGTCCTATATTAGTGAAAGCGGAATTGGTTTTATGCACATAATCTGGCTAATATTAGGATTAGTATCCATTGTAGTCCTATATTTTTTCATTTTTAAAAAATCAAGTCAAGAAAAAATTGATACAAAAACAATTGTTAGTTTTACAGAAAAAAAAGTCTTTGGTGCAAAGCGATTATCACTACAATTAACCAATGGAAAACATCGTGATTTAGCTTACTTAAAATCTTCTGAAGAAATTATTAAAGTAAAAAAAATGCTTAGTAAATTAGACATCTCTGCTTAATTATAACATAAACAACTAAATACTAGTTACTTTTATATATTATTTGGTTTCTCGAAAATTAACTAGCTACCTTTTCTGCTTGTAAAAACTGTACTTCGTATAAGTTTTTATAATAGCCATTTTCTTTTTTAAGCAACTCGGCATGTGTTCCTTGCTCTACAATTAAACCAGCATCCATAACAATTATATTATCTGCTTTCTGTATCGTTGCTAATCTATGAGCAATAACTATGGATGTACGTCCTTTTGTAATTTTCTCTGTTGCTGTTTGTATTAATTGTTCTGAATACGAATCTACAGATGACGTTGCTTCATCTAAAACCAAAATACTTGGGTTAGTTACATAGGCACGTAAAAAAGAGATTAATTGGCGTTGTCCAGAAGATAACATAACACCTCTTTCCTTTACGTTATAATGGTAACCATTTGGAAGACTCATTATAAAATCATGTATCCCAATATCCTGAGCTGCTTTGACCACATCAGCTTCGGTAATATTTGGATTACTAAGTGTAATATTGTTTAAAATGGTATCTGCAAACAAAAACACATCTTGAAGTACTACTGCTATTTGCTGTCTTAAAGAGACTAATGTATACTCTTTTATATCTACATTATCCACTGCTATGCTACCCGAATTGATTTCGTAAAAACGATTCAATAAATTTATAACTGTACTTTTCCCTGCACCAGTTGCACCAACAATAGCAACCGTATCTCCAACATTAACGTTAAAACTAATCCCTTTTAAAACTTCTTCATCCTCCACATAACTAAAGTGTACATTTTTAAAATTAATAGCGCCTTTAAAGTTATCTGCTATTAAGTTTCCAGCATTATCAATATGCGATGTCGTATCTAATATTTTAAACACACGATTTGAGGCAATCATACCCATTTGCAGCGTATTAAACTTATCTGCTATTTGACGTAATGGTCTAAACAACATTGGGATCATGGTAATAAACATAAATAAATCTCCAGGTGTAACATTACTACCTTCAACTAAAATATTTAAACCACCAAACCATACCACTAAACCTGTTGTTAGCGATCCTAAAAATTCTGCAATCGGAAAAAATATCGAGTTATACCAAACCGTTTTTAACCATGCTTTTTTATGACGATTATTAATTTCTTTAAAGTTTTTATACTCGGTATCTTCTCTTGTAAACAGTTGCAAAATTTTCATTCCTGTTACACGCTCCTGCACAAACGAGTTTAAGTTAGACACCTCATTACGTACATCTTCAAACGCACGTTTCATGTAACGCTGAAAAATTTTAGTTGCAAATAAAACAATTGGTAACGTTACAAACACAATTAAACTTAATTGCCAGTTGTAATATAACATCGCACCAGATATAACAACCATAACTAATAAATCTCTAACAATGGTAAATAAACCATCACCAAAAACAGATGCAATACGTTCCATATCTGTAACAGCTCTTGTTATTAAAACACCTACTGAAGAGGTGTTAAAATATTTCATCCTGAAGCTTAAAATATGGTCAAATAGTTTAACACGTATGTCTTTTACCATTTTTAATCCTAACCAAGACGAGTAAAATATAAAAAACAATTGTAGCAAAACTTGTGCTACCAGTAGCACAACCATTAATATTATAAGATATACAAAACCACTGTAATCTTTTTTAACAAGATGCTCGTCAATAATTTCTCTAAGTAAAACAGGTGTTGCAATACTTAAAGCACCTAAAATTAAAACAGACACTATTAATGCGTAAAAAACGGTTCTGTAAGGTTTTGTGTATTTAAACAAACGTTTAAATAGCTGTAAATCAAATATGTTTTCTTTAGTCTTAGTCATTTAATTTTATAGTATCAGGATACTCAACTTTTATTAGATATAAACCTTTAGCAGGTACGGAATAACCAGCTTCACTTCTATTTTTAGATTGTATTATTGTATGCATGTCGTTAACTTCCAACTTACCAATACCAATATTTATTAGCGTACCAACAATTGCTCTAACCATATTACGCAAAAAACGATCTGCTTTAATTGTAAAATGAATTTCGTCCTCTACCACATCCCATTTTGCCTCCATAATATCACAATTATAGGTATGCACATCTGTATTAGACTTACTAAAACACTGAAAATCTGTGTAATCAAATAATATTTTAGTTGCTTGATTAAGCTTATCAATATCTAAAGACTGTTTTAAAAAATAAGTCTGATCAAAATTAAAAGGACTTTTCCTTAACGCAATTCTATACACATAAGCTCTGCTAGTTGCGTGAAAACGTGCATGAGCATCTGGTATTACCTTAAATATGGACTGAATAGCCACATCTTTAGGTAAAAAAGAATTTAATTTATACTGCAACGTGTCAATATTAAATGCAACATCTGTATCCATATGAGCAAACAACTGTTTGGCATGTACACCTGCATCTGTGCGTCCTGCTCCCATAACAGTAATAGTTTCTCCTAAAATAGTAGATAGTGCTTTTTCTAAAACTTCTTGTACAGATATAGCGTTGGGCTGATTTTGCCAACCATGATAATTTGTTCCGTTATAAGAGAGTTCTATAAAATAGCGCAAGAAAGCTGTATTTTTACATTCTAAAAAGCAAAGATAATACAAACACAGAAGCTTCAACTCACAAGCCTAAAGTTTTAAGAATAGTTTACAAAAAAATAAATTTAAGTTTAGCACTTTTGCAGAAACAGATCGTCCAGAAAAAATTTAGGTATAAATGAAAAAAATATTACTACTATCAGACACACATAGTCATATAGATGATGCTGTACTTAGTCACGTCAAACAAGCTGACGAAGTCTGGCATGCTGGAGATATTGGTGACCTGAAAGTTACAGATGCTATTAAAGCATTAAAACCACTTCGTGCTGTTTGGGGTAACATTGATAATGATAAAGCTAGAGCTGAATTTCCTGAAAACAATCGGTTTACTATTGAAGGTGTTGATGTTTGGATTACACACATTGGAGGATATCCAAATAGATACAATATTAGAGTAAGAGAGGAAATTACTAAAAATCCACCTAAATTATTTATTTGTGGACACTCCCATATATTAAAAGTAATGCAGGATAAAAAACTAGGTTTATTACACATGAATCCAGGAGCAATTGGGATTCATGGTTTTCATAATGTACGTACCATGCTACGCTTTACCATTGATAGTGGTAAAATTGATAATCTAGAAGTTATTGAATATCCAAGAAAATAAAAAAAACCGAAGCTTTCGCTTCGGTTTTTTCTCGCACTAATACTACTAAGATGTTAGGTTTAACGTAGACGATCTACAGATTTTACAAGATCTTCATCCTTCTTAATGGCTCTATTTGATAAAATCAAAAAGACGATAGAAATAACAGGGAGGAAAATCGCAACACCTTTCTCTGAAACATCATTTGCTTCTCCAGATGCATTTAGTATTCGATACACGAAAAATCCTAGTAAAATTAAATTTAATATCTGATTAAGTCGTCCCAGCATAAATTGAGACTTTCTATTTTTAAAACTAAATATTGAAACTAATGCTAATAACGCAGATGCAAAAAACAAACCAAAAACAAGTAGCTCATCTTTTGCAAACACCACAACCTCATTAGTTGTTGTCCATAACTCAAAGACAAAAATAAGTCCACCAGAAATTGCAGCAACAATTAATAAATATATGGTTTGTATACGTTGTAACATATTAAAGTTTCAAATGGTATGAATGACAAAAATATAGTTTCTTTTATTATAAATGAAACATACATCATTAAAAATTTAGACAATTATTAAAATGAATAAACATTAGCACTTAAATAAAAAATTAAAATAAAAGTTGTATAATTGCGTAACGGTTTGCAACACTCACACTAGCAAGACGTTAATTCTTCAGAAGTATATCTTATTTTCTTCAAGAAATAATCAATTCAAATTACATCAACACATAAGTTAATTCAACATCAATGTTTGAAATCTCACAATTAAAAGAAATGAAGCTACCTGAATTGCAGGATATAGCTAAAAAACTGAATGTCTCAAAGTTTCGTTCATTAAAAAAATTAGATTTAGTATATCAAATACTAGATAAGCAAGCAGCAGACCCAAAAGCTGTTTTAGAAGTAAAAAAAGAGGATACACCTGTCAAAAAAGCACCTGCTAAAACAGAAGCTTCAAAAAAGCCTGCTATACAAAAACCAAAAAGAGCTAGAGTTAGTAAACCTGCACAACAAAAGGACAATACTAAGCAACCTCAATTAGATTTAAAACCTGAGGCAGAAGCAAAAACAGAGGTTGGAGATAAAACACCTGTAACTAAAGCACCTGCTAAACCACAACCAAAAAAACCGGTCCATAATCATCAAAAAAATAAGCAGTCTAACGACAATAAAGATGATAAACAAGGTGACAACAAGCAACCTAATCGACCAAAACATAACAACCAAAAGAATCAAAAAAATAACAATCAAAAAAATGGTAATCAACATAACGGTAACAAAGACAGTCGTAACCGTTACAGAGAACCAGATTTTGAATTTGACGCAATAATAGAAAGCGAAGGAGTCTTAGACATCATGCAAGATGGCTATGGTTTTTTACGTTCTTCAGATTATAATTACCTTTCATCACCAGATGATATTTATGTATCACAATCTCAAATCCGTTTATTTGGATTAAAAGTAGGAGATACAGTATTAGGTCAAGTGAGACCACCAAAAGAAGGCGAAAAATATTTCCCTTTAATTAAAGTAAGCAAAATAAATGGTCAAAACCCAAATGTGGTTAGGGACCGTGTTGCTTTTGAGCATTTAACACCATTATTTCCTCAAGAAAAATTCAATATTGCAGAAAAGCAAGCGACTATTTCTACAAGAATCATGGATTTGTTTGCACCAATAGGAAAAGGACAACGTGGTATGATTGTATCACAACCAAAAACAGGTAAAACAATGCTTTTAAAGGATGTTGCCAATGCAATTGCAGCAAACCATCCTGAAGTATACCAAATGATTTTACTAATTGATGAGCGTCCTGAAGAAGTAACAGACATGCAACGTAATGTGCGTGGAGAAGTTATTGCTTCTACTTTTGATAAAGAAGCGCATGAGCATGTAAAAATTGCTAACATCGTATTAGAAAAAGCAAAACGATTGGTAGAATGTGGACACGATGTAGTAATCCTATTAGATTCAATCACACGTTTAGCCAGAGCATACAACTCAGTACAACCAGCATCAGGAAAGATACTTTCTGGAGGTGTAGATGCAAACGCATTACACAAACCAAAACGTTTCTTTGGAGCTGCGCGTAACATAGAAAATGGTGGATCACTAACTATTATTGCTACAGCATTAACAGAAACAGGATCTAAAATGGACGAGGTTATCTTTGAAGAATTTAAAGGTACCGGAAATATGGAGCTACAATTAGACCGTAAAATATCTAACCGTCGTATTTTCCCTGCAATTGATTTAACATCATCAAGTACACGTCGCGACGACATATTACTAGATGCTTCCACGATCCAACGTATGTGGGTAATGCGTAAATATCTAGCAGACATGAACCCTGTAGAAGCTATGGAATTTATAAACGACCGCTTTAAACAAACCAGAAATAACGAAGAGTTTTTAATCTCAATGAATGGTTAAACACTAAAAGCATAAACTATAAAAAAGCCTTAACAATCGTTAAGGCTTTTTTATGCACTAAAGTAAACACTTAAGCTTAGTAGCTCTATTTTATTTTAGGGCGTTACCTATACCCTGATTTAAGTTTCAGGATAAAGGTCGCGTCATCCGTTACAAGTTTTGGCTCAAAGCGCAAGCTCGCCAAAAGCTATCCACTACTACCGCTAACGCAGCGCCAAAGGACAGTATCTTCATTAAAAAACAAAGACTACCAAAATATAAGGCACAAAAAAAAGTGCTTCATTAAATGAAGCACTTATAATTTTTAAGAAACTAAAAGCTAATTATAAAGCAGCTACGTGCTTAGCTAAACTAGACTTTAAGTTAGAAGCTTTGTTAGTATGAATAACATTTTTCTTAGCTAATCTGTCTAACATAGATACTACAGAAGGAAATAAAGCTTCAGCTTCTTTCTTATCTTCTAATTCACGTAATTTTTTAATAGCATTACGTGTAGTCTTATGTTGGTACTTATTTAACAAACGCTTAGCTTCGTTACTTCTGATTCTTTTTAAAGTTGACTTATGATTTGCCATTTTTGTTTCCTTATTTTTTTATAAAAATTGTAGCCCGTAGGGGAATCGAACCCCTCTTACATGGATGAAAACCATGCGTCCTAGCCGATAGACGAACGGGCCATTTGATTATTGAGAGCGCAAATATAAAACATATTTTTTAAACTTACAACCCTTTCAAATAACTTAGCAACGTTTCCATTGCGGGTGCAAATATACAACTATATTTAAGTGTTGCAACAATTTTTATAAAAAAAATTAAAAAAAAATTAATACGCTTTTGCAAACAATACGCGACGTGCTGATTCTCTGCCAGTAAGCACACAAATTCCTTTTTCAATTTTTCCTTCTAAAGGCATACATCTAATCGTAGCTTTAGTAATTTCTTTAATTTTATCTTCAGTTTCTGCAGTTCCATCCCAATGCGCAGAGATAAATCCACCCTTTTCTTCTAAAACTTTTTTAAATTCCTCAAAAGTATCTACTTCTGTGATGTGGTTATCTCTGTAATTTTTAGCTTTATTAAATAAGGTGTTTTGTATTTCTGTCATTAATCCTTCCACTTTATCAATTAAACCATCTAATGCAACAACCTCTTTAGTTAATGTATCACGTCTAGCAAGCTCCACTGTTCCATTTTCTAGATCTCTTGATCCTATTGCTATTCTTAAGGGCACACCTTGCAATTCATGCTGTGCAAACTTAGCTCCAGGTCTATACGTGTCTCTATTATCAAACTTAACAGAAATGTTTTTACTCCTTAGGTCTTTCATTATGCCATTTACAACTTCGGTAATAGCTTCTAATTGTTCGTCAGTTTTATATATAGGAACAATAACCACTTGATTAGGTGCTAAATTTGGAGGTAAGACTAAACCATGATCATCACTATGCGTCATTATTAATGCTCCCATTAATCTAGTAGACACTCCCCAAGATGTTGCCCATACATAATCCTGTTTCCCTTCTTTTGATGTAAACTTCACATCAAATGCTTTTGCAAAATTCTGACCTAAAAAGTGAGATGTACCAGCTTGTAATGCTTTTCCATCCTGCATTAGTGCCTCAATACAATATGTTTCATCAGCACCTGCAAAACGTTCACTTTCGGTTTTCAATCCTTGTATTACTGGTATAGCCATAAAGTTTTCAGCAAAAGTGGCATATATATTATTCATTAATTCTGCTTCTGTGATTGCTTCTGCTTTAGTAGCATGTGCTGTATGACCTTCTTGCCATAAAAACTCAGCTGTTCTTAAAAACAAACGCGTACGCATTTCCCAACGTACAACATTAGCCCATTGATTGATTAATAAAGGTAAATCTCTGTAAGATTGAATCCATCCTTTATATGTATTCCAAATTATAGCTTCACTAGTTGGCCTTACAACTAACTCCTCCTCTAGCTTAGCATTAGGGTCCACTCGTAATTTACCTGGATTATCAGGATCGTTTTGTAATCTATAATGTGTAACGACTGCACATTCTTTAGCAAAACCTTCAGCATTTTTTTCTTCTGCTTCAAATAAGCTCTTAGGTACAAATAAAGGGAAGTATGCATTTTGATGACCTGTCTCTTTAAACATTCTATCTAACTCCGCTTGCATCTTTTCCCAAATAGCAAACCCATAAGGTTTAATAACCATACATCCTCTTACTGCAGAGTTTTCTGCTAAATCAGCCTCTACCACCAGTTCATTATACCATTTGGAATAATTTTCTGCTCTACTTGTTAGTTTTTTACTCATATATAGTCTTTTGGCACAAAAATTGTGATTATGTTAAATAATAAAATAGTTGGACAAAACTAACTATTTTTGTAATGTTCAACAATTAAAAACAACACGATATGAAATTAATTAACTACTTAACTAATAAAGTACAGGTTTTTACTGTTCTTTTCACTGCTTTAGCATTAAGTTCTTGCGGTTCTTACCAATATGTTGGACAAACTACTGATGGCATATATGATAGTGGAACAGAAAACAGACAGTATGAGTCTGAGGCTATACCTGCAGAAAATAATAATGACTATTACTCTAATTATTTTAAAGAAAAAGCTGATGAAGCGGAAGTATATAGTCAGACTGAAGAAATATTTACTGACGTTGACACTTATCAAGGTAACTATGATGATTCTATAGAAGTGGCTGAACAGAATGCAGGTTGGGGAGCGACTAATAGTAATGTTATAATCAACATACACGATACTGGTTTTTACAATGACTATGGATGGGGTTGGAACAGACCTTGGGGTTGGAATGGATGGTATAATTGGGGTTGGAACAGTCCTTATTCTTGGAGATATGGTTGGGGATGGAACAATAGTTTTTACAACTCTTACTGGAGATCACCATATTACGGTTTTAATAATTTTGGTTATGGATACGGTTATGGATATAGCTATACCAATGGTTACCACAGAAGAGGCATATCATACAATTCTGGAAGAAGAGGTTCACTTGTTAACAGAAACTCTGTTTTAAGCTCAAGATATTCTAGAAATTCAGCTGTTAGACCAAGAACAAACACTACAACTAGACCTAGAACAAGTACCACAAGACCAAGAACAAACTCTACTTCTAAACCTAGATTAAATACCACAAGACCACGAACTAATACTTCAACTCCTAGACCTAGAACTAATACATCGACGCCTAGACCAAGAACAAATACATCAACTCCAAGAAGTAACAATTCTACACCAAGAAGCATCTCTACTCCTAGATCAAGTACTCCTTCTAGAAGTCGATCTACTTCTGGAGGTAGCTCAAGAAGAGGAAGAGGTTAAAATACAAAATCAAATTTGCTATGAAAAAATTATTTATACTAGTCATAGGTGTTATATCTGTGTCTGTAAGTCAAGCTCAAAACATAAATGACGCGTTAAGATACTCCAGTGGAGACATTAAAGGAACCGCAAGATTTCAAAGTATGAGTGGTGCTTTTGGAGCGCTTGGAGGAGACTTAAGTGCTTTTAGTGTAAACCCTGCAGGTTCTGCAGTATTTACAAGTAGTTATGCTTCTATATCTTTAGGTATTGAAAATAATGAAAACGACACTAATTACTTTAACGGAATGAATAATTCATCAAATTCTTCAGTTAACTTAAATCAAGGTGGTGGTGTTTTTATTTTCAAAAACACCAATGATAATTCTAAATGGAGAAAATTTTCATTAGGTATTAATTATGACATCTCTAAAAATTATGAGGATGATTGGAGAGCTAATGGAACTGGTAATACTAGTATTGGCCAATATTTTTTAGCTAATGCCCAAGGGTTACGCTTGGATGAAATATCAGCATTTCCTGGTGAATCCACAACAGAAGCTTATGCCGAAATAGGTAGCGCTTATGGATTTGATAATCAGCAAGCCTTTTTGGGGTATGACTCATACATCTTAGAGCCTGAAACTTTTGACGATAACAATCAAAATTACACAAGTAACATTAGAGGTAATTCATTTAAACAAGATTATAGGTATGCAGCAACAGGATATAATGGTAAGATTAGTTTTAATGTTGGTACCCAATATGGTGATGACACTTATTTTGGATTAAACCTAAATTCGCACTTTTTAAATTACGAACGTTACACCAGTTTATACGAAACCAACTCAAATGAAAACTCTACTGTAAGAGACGTTTTATTTGACAATACACTATCTACAAATGGATCAGGTTTTTCTTTTCAATTAGGTGGTATATTTAAATTAACAAATGAATTAAGAGCAGGTCTAACTTATGACTCGCCAACATGGATGAGTTTACAAGATGAAACAACACAATACTTAGAAACTTTAGTTATTGATGATACAAATGGAAACTTTTATCAAGTTGTAGACCCAAACATTGTTAATATTTATGAAACCTATCGTTTACAAACACCTAGTAAAATTACAGGAAGTTTAGCCTACGTATTTGGTACAAAAGGTTTAATAAGCTTTGATTATTCTAGAAAAGATCATAGTAAAACAAAATTTAAGCCTACGTCAGACACTTACTTTAACTACCAAAACACATTGATTGAAAATGCACTAACTGCAGCTTCAACATATAAGATTGGTGCAGAATACAAACTAAACCAATTTAGCTTTAGAGGCGGTTATAGAATTGAAGAAAGTCCATATGCAGACAAAAACACTATTGGAGATTTAAAAGGCTACTCTCTAGGTTTAGGTTATAATTTTGGAAACACTAATTTGGATTTATCTTACAGCAAATCTCAACAAGATAGAAACTATCAATTATATGACACAGGACTTACTAATACTGTCGCGATAGACAACTCTAACTCAAACATTACATTAACATTAGGTTTTAAAATTTAAAACCCTTTACAAACTATATTTTAAAAACCTGAACTTAACGTTCAGGTTTTTTTTGTGATTAATAACTTTTACGTCTATTAAGAATTTAAATATTATGGCAGTATTAAAAGTAATCGAAGTATTATCAAA
>CESF01127219.1_pt1 | contig 36506 bp, 28 predicted proteins | sample 356331 | NCBI WGS metagenome assembly CESF01 (sample SAMEA2621779, study PRJEB7988) | marine metagenome | biome: marine biome (ENVO:00000447); feature: surface water layer (ENVO:00002042); material: "saline water (ENVO:00002010), including plankton (ENVO:xxxxxxxx)" | depth 5 m
GTATCATCTACAATATGGATGTTGTGATTTCTATATTCTACACGATAATAAATTCTCTGGCACGTTTTCTGCCCACATTAAGCTCATAATTTATAGGGATTTGACTTAGATTAAGTTTCTACTTAGTAATTTTCCTAATTTAAAGCCTATTTAGCACGCTTAAATACGCTTTTGAATGCTGCTTTAATAGTATAAAATACGTGCCTTAAGTGGAAATTAGCCACTGCTTGTTATTTTTTATAAAAGACTAGGAGAGCCTGTGCTCAAATCTCGTATCAAATACAACACTGCGTCCTTTGTTACCAGCGCACCTGATATCTCACGCTTACCTGCTGATACGGGGATTGAAGTCGCGTTTGCTGGTCGCTCTAATGCTGGTAAATCAAGTGCTCTAAACACTTTGACTGATCAAAAGTTAGCTCGAACTTCTAAAACACCAGGTCGTACTCAGCTGATCAATACCTTTGAACTTGATGCCGATAAACGCCTTATCGACTTACCGGGTTACGGTTTCGCTAAAGTACCTATCGAAATGAAGAAAAAATGGCAAAAGTCGCTAGGTGAATACTTACAAAAGCGTCAAAGCTTAAAAGGTATCGTTGTTTTAATGGATATTCGCCACCCGTTAAAAGATTTAGACCGTGACTTAATCGACTGGGCCGTTGGTAGTGAAATTCCAGTGCTGGCACTATTAACGAAAGCCGACAAACTCAAACAAGGCGCACGTAAAGCGCAAGTTTTACAAGTTCGCCGTGAGTTAAGTAGCTTAGATGGTGATATTACAGTTCATGCCTTCTCTTCATTAAAAGGCACAGGCTTACCTGAAGTTGCTAAAAAGCTCGATGAGTGGTTTTTAGGACCAATTGAAGTTGAAGCACCTGAGTCTGACGAACAACCAGAAGCTTAATCGCTTAGGCCAAGTAATAACGCTTGGCTAATGATTCTAAGTAATAGCCCTGCTCGTCTGAGCAGGCTATTTCGGCCCACTGATAATAAACATTTCTCGATACCCGCGCAGCCAAGCCATGTGCTAATTGAAGATAAGGCACGCTGACACCTTCAAATTCACGTAATACCAATGGTTGCTTTGCTGATACGAGCCATGCACGCTGCAAATTATCGACACAACAAAGCGCAGGACCTTGCTCTGTGTCTTCAAAACGCCAATCAATAATAACAAAAGGCACATCATCGACTGTAATGGCCATTTTCTCGACCGGCGTTTTTAAAAAATAAGTATCAACTTCTTTGCAAAGAACTGAGGCAAAGAGCTTAACCATTGCCTCACGTTTTATTTCACTGCCGGCATAAAACCACCGCCCTTGCGCATCAATCGTCATTGGCAATTGCCCACAATTTTGTGGCTGCCATTGATCAAAGGGTTTATCGGGAGCCTGAAGAGCGGCTTCTAATTCGGCAAGTGATTGCATTATTTATCTTTATCAAGCGTCAAAGAGAATGTCACAGGTATAGCTGTTGCAATAGATGGTAGACCTGCAAGCTTTTGCAGTTCGCTAATACCTTCTGTTACTTTGAAATCACTCGCATTAATAATAACGGGTGTAAAAGATGATACGGTTACATCGCCTTTCGGTGACATATTAGCAAGCACATCAATTGTTAGGTCTTTTTTATTACCATGAAAGTCTAACTCAGCCTTTAAACCTTTAAGTACATGTTGGCCAGGCTCAAGTTTTAACAATGTTTTGCTTAAATCAGCAGTTAACACAGCATTAGGAAATTTAGCCGTTTCAAATAATAGCTTAGTCATGCGCTCATTGCGGATAGGGATCAGTGTTTCAACCGATGCCAGGTCGATCATCAACTTAAATTGACCTTGCTCATCTAGTGTTCCAGATACTTTTTTGAAATGATGCGCTTCTGCAACTGAGTTCTTTTTGATAGACACAAAGCTCACGTTGCTTTGCTCATTATTAACTTGCCAGTTTGCGCTGGCTAAAGGGGCAACTAAAATACTCGATAATGAAAAGGCAGCAATTGCCATAGATTTAAACATAACGCATTCCTTCGAAAGTAAATAAGAATCACTTTGATGGTATCACTTGCGTTGATTTGTGCAATGAATTGTATGATAAGAGAAAGAAAAAGCGACTCACTCAACAAGGAGTGAGTCGTTATAGCAAACTGGGGAGAAGCTATCAATACGTTGCATCCTTTCAGATGCATCATCAACAGGATGTCCTACAGGATGAGGACGGCGCGGACTTTAGCAAATACCAGATTAAAAATAAATTGCACAACCGCAGAAACAACACAAATTGATAAAGATATAACGAAACACTAAAACCATCTTTTCTTGTTTACCTTAAATTAACATTACAGCGAGCCGTAATTTAGGGTAAAGTGAATTTAAAGCACGCTAAAATCAGACTTTTTTAAGGCTTGTTAGTGATAAAAATTGCAGTAGAAGAGTAAAAGGTATGAAGAAAATCCCCCTATTTTTATTTGTTACCTTACTTTTTTTCATGAATCCTTGCTGTCATGCAAAAAAAACAACGACACAATATCCTGTTGTTTTAGTTCACGGGCTAATGGGTTTTGATAATCTACTCGGCCTCGATTATTTTTATAATGTTGCAACCAGTCTCAACCAAGATGGTACCTTGGTGTTCACGCCAGCGGTCTCTGCTATAAATAGCTCTGAGGTACGAGGCGAACAATTACTCACTCATGTCGAAACAATTTTAGCATTGACAGGTGCCAAAAAAGTAAACTTGATTGGCCACAGTCAAGGAGCGCAAACTGTGCGCTACGTTGCATCAACTAGACCTGATCTTATTGCCTCCGTAACCAGTATCGGAGGGGCAAATTATGGTAGTGAAATTATTGATCTTATTAATCAAAAACTGCCAGCAAACTCTCAAGCACAACATGCAGCCCAGTTAATATTTGATGCGCTTGGTGGTGTTATTTCACTACTATCAGGTAACAGTGAATTACCACAAAACACACTTGGTGCATTAAATAGCTTAAGTACTCAGGCTGCGAACACATTTAATCAAAAATACCCTGAAGGCTTACCGGTAAATAAATGCGAGCAAGGTCAGATAGTTGCCGAAAATGGAGTGTACTATTTTTCGTGGAGTGGTACAGCAGCACTCACTAATATACTGGATCTAACTGATTTGCCCATGCTACTTGGCTCATTACTCATTTTAGGAAAAGATGATGGCCTTATATCACGCTGTAGTAGTCATTTAGGCTATGTAATTAAAGATAATTATGAAATGAACCACTTAGATGAGATTAATCAGTTTATTGGTTTACACAATTTTCGTGAAGTTGACCCTATTGAGCTTTATCGTCAACACGTAAAGAGATTGCGGGAGTTGGGGTTATAAACAAGTTAGCAAGTTAGCAAGTTAGTAAGTTAGCAAGTTAGCAAGTTAGCAAGTTAGCAAGTTAGCAAGTTAGCAAGCCTAAATGACTTAGCTAACGCGTCAAGCAACTCGCTAGCTTTACTCTTTCCCCTTGTAACTCGCTAACTTTCATTTTTTCGCAGCTATTAGTGAGCTTGCTGCCAGTTGTCACCACTGTCGGCTTCAACAATCAATGGCACATCGAGAGTAGCAGCTTCAGACATTAACTTACATATTTCAGCTTTATACTCATCAACACACTCTTCTTTAATTTCAAAAACTAATTCATCGTGCACTTGCATTAGAAGCTTCACTGAACCTTCAGCTTGTGCATTCACCCATTGATGAACTTTAAGCATCGCTTTTTTGATAATATCTGCGGCCGTGCCCTGCATAGGTGCATTGATAGCAGCACGTTCTGCAGCTTTACGACGAGCACCGTTACGTGCATTGATTTCTGGTAGATGTAAGCGACGACCAAAAATCGTCTCTACATAGCCTTTCTCTGCTGCTTTTTCACGAGTTGTTTCCATGTACTCAAGTACGCCTGGGAAACGCTCAAAATATTTATCAATATAATGTTGTGCTTCATGGCGTGGCACATCTAATTGACGTGATAAACCAAATGCCGACATGCCATAGATTAAGCCAAAGTTAACCGCTTTTGCTTTACGGCGCATATCGCTGGTAACCTCTTCAAGACTTACCCCGAAAACTTCTGCCGCTGTTGCACTATGAACATCTAAACCATTTGCAAATGCAGTGAGTAGGCCTTTATCTTGTGATAAATGCGCCATGATACGTAATTCAATTTGGCTGTAGTCGGCCGCCACAATTTTATGGCTAGGAGCAGCAATAAAGGCTTCACGAATACGACGTCCCTCTTCTGAACGAATTGGAATATTCTGTAAGTTAGGATCAGTTGAGCTTAAACGCCCTGTTGCTGTTACTGCTTGATGATAAGAAGTATGCACTCGCTTAGTGCGCTCATTAACCATTAGCGGTAGTTTATCTGTGTACGTTGATTTCAGTTTTGACAAACCACGATGCTCAATAATCACCTTAGGTAATGGGTAATCATGAGCTAATTCTTGCAGCACTTCTTCTGCAGTTGAAGGTGCACCCTTTGGTGTTTTCTTGATAACAGGAAGCTCTAACTTTTCAAACAAAATCGCTTGTAGCTGCTTAGGCGAGCCTAAGTTAAATTTTTCACCTGCAATATCATAGGCTTCTTGCTCAAGTTCTAATAAGCGTTCACCCAAACGTTGGCTATGAGCTGCCAGCATGTTGCTATCAATTGCAACACCTGTACGTTCAATATCAGAAAGCACAGAAACGAGAGGTAATTCTATGTCTTCAAATACCGACTTTAGCTGATTATCTGCATCAATTTTTGGCCATAAAACTTGGTGAAGACGAAGTGTTATATCTGCATCTTCAGCGGCATACGGTGCCGCTTTTTCAAGCTCAATTTGATTAAATGTTAACTGCTTTTTACCTTTGCCAGCGATATCTTCGAAGCTAATATTTTTGTGGCCTAAGTATTTAAGTGCCAGTGAGTCCATATCATGACGGCTACCTACACTATTAAATACATACGACTCCAGCATAGTGTCATACTTAATGCCTTTTAGCTCGTAGCCAGCATTCGCTAACACACTTTTATCGTATTTTAAGTTTTGTCCGACTTTCGCTTTGTTTTCGTCAGCTAAGATTGGGCCAATTTTTGCCATTACAGTTTCTAAACTTAATTGATCTGGCGCATCTGGATAATCATGTGCTACCGGTAAATACGCCGCTTCTCCTGCTTTAACCGCAAAGCTCATACCGACCAATTGCGCTTGCATATAATCGAGGCTGGTTGTTTCAGTATCAAAAGCAAAAAGTTCGGCATCATTTAACTGCGTCACTAAGGTATCAAGCTGTTCTTCAGTTAAAATTGTTTCATAATGCGCATCAGCAACTTTTGGTAATTCGTTAGCTTCTGTTGGTACATCTAAATGAGTGTCAGCATCTTTAGGGTTATCAAGTAGTTCAGCTAACCAGCGGCGGAATTCACACTCACCATAGAGTGCGATAAGTTCGTCACGATTAGGTTCTTGCAGCTTAAAGCTTTCTAGATCCGACTCAACGTCAACATCACACTTAATTGTTGCTAATTCATAGCTAAGTGGCAGATGATCAAGTGCTGCAGCAAGCTTTTCACCAATTTTGCCTTTAATTTCACCAGCATGATCAATTACACCTTGCAATGATCCATATTTTTGCAGCCATTTCACCGCTGTTTTTGGACCACAGCCATCAACACCTGGAATGTTATCTACTTTGTCGCCCATTAAGGCAAGATAATCAATGATCAGCTCAGGGCCAACACCAAACTTCTCAACCACAGTGTCTGGATCTGAAATGCTATCAGTCATCGTATTAATAAGCGTGACATGCTCATTAACAAGCTGCGCCATATCTTTATCGCCGGTAGAGATCAGTACATGACGTTGCTGCTCTGAAGCAATACGCGCAAACGTACCAATGACATCATCAGCCTCAACACCTTCAATACTAATAAGCGGAAAACCCATTGCTTTAATAATGTTATGCAATGGTGCGATCTGAGTGCGTAAGTCATCCGGCATTGGTGGGCGATTAGCTTTATATTCGCTATACATGTCATTTCTGAAGGTTTTACCTTTGGCATCAAATACCACCACCATGTGTGATGGATCATATTGCTTGATCAAACTCTTAAGCATATTAACTACGCCATAGATTGCGCCTGTCGCTTCACCTTTTGAGTTAGTAAGGTGTGGTGGCGAATGATATGCACGGAATAAATAAGAAGAACCATCAACAAGAATAAGTGGATTTTCAGGGATCTGAGCCATGGTGAAATTGGATCCTAATTGAATAACATTAAATTGTTTGTAAGCATGCCATAAGGCCATCAAGAAAACGACTGTGAATTATTAACCAATAGAGGTTTATTAAAGAGCAAGCTGTGGATAACTTTGTAGATAACAGACAGAGTTAATTCTCCCAAAATGAAAAAACATTTAGGAAATTTTAGTAAGCTCATGTTTTGATTTAAAAAAGATATTACGACGTTCTTTTTTTATTATTTTAGTCCGATGTGGAAAACGGTTTTAGTAGCGATAACCTTTTGCTTATTCGATACCGAATTAACATCCCTTTTCATAACCGGGGGAGTATTCTAGCATAATGGATCAAAGATCATAGCGATCCTTTATACTTTTTTTTTCGTTAGTAATTTATAAAAAGGCATAAACAGCTATTCATAACGCTTTGCGAGTTATCGAGCTACAAAAATTTTTTATTTTGTCGGCTGACTCGTATCCTTGTTAAACTAAAGCTAATCGCATTAAGGAGAGTTCAAAAATGAAAAAAGTGGCAGTTATTTTAGCAGGTTGCGGCGTTTACGACGGCGCAGAGATCAATGAGTCAGTATTAACTTTATTACATATAGCCAAAGCAGGCGCGAGCTATGAGTGCTTCGCACCTGATATTGAACAAATGCATACCATTAATCACCTAACAGGTGAAGAAATGGCACCTAACCGTAATGTGTTAGTTGAAGCTGCTCGCATTGCACGTGGTGAAATTAAAGCCCTTACAGAGCTAAATGTAAATGAATTCGACGCTTTGATTGTACCAGGTGGTTTTGGTGCCGCGAAAAACTTATCAGATTTTGCAGTCAAGGGCGAAGATGCCCAAGTTCAAAGTGATGTACTTACAACTGCGAAAGCCTTTGTCGAGGCCAATAAAGCGGCTGGGTATATTTGCATTGCCCCTGCGATGCTTCCACTTATATATGGCAAGGGTGTCAAAACCACCATTGGTAACGACGCTGATACAGCAGCAGCTATCGAGCAGCTTGGCGGTGCACATCAGAACTGTGCAGTTAATGAGATCGTTGTTGATCAGCAGCATAAAGTGGTCACAACCCCTGCTTATATGTTGGCACAAAGCATTTTAGATGCTGACGCAGGTATCGAAAAATTAGTAAAAAAAGTATTAGAACTCGCTTAATAATCGGGCAAATAGCCAGCATCTAATGCAGGCTTTTCTTGCGCTAACGCAAAAAATGAAGGTTTTTCTATAGAAAAAGCCTTTTAGATCATTTTATAAATTGTGGCTTAGCGTTATAATCGTTCTAATTTCCGTCAGATATCGTGATTGATCACGTTCAAATCGAAGTGAGCAAGGCAAAATGAAAAAACTATCAGCTGCATTATTACTGCTAGCAACAACGGCATATGCACAAGCGTATGACAACTCTTTGACTGAAGATGCAATTAAAAAGCGTCTAGCGCCAATTGGTTCTGTATATCTAGAAGGTGATAAAGCTGCGGCCGCTGCTGAGCCTACAGGTCCTCGTTCTGGTGAGCAAGTTTACCAAGCAGCTTGTTTTGCTTGTCATGGTACTGGCGCACTAGGTGCTCCTAAATCAGCTGATGATTGGGCTCCTCGTATCGCTAAAGGTAAAGATACACTTTTAGATCACGCGCTTAACGGTTTCAACGCAATGCCTCCTAAAGGTACGTGTATGGATTGTTCTGAAGATGAAATCAGCGCTGCTATCGATTTCATGACTAGCAAGTAATAGTTTTAAAACTAATACTAAGGGCTTAATTTTATTAGGCCCTTTTTTTATGTCTATTTTAAAGCGCTAAGCTAGCTCTGTAGCCAATTCAGACCCATAATAAATTACCATTTTGTTAACATCTGTTACTTGACGATCTAATAAAAAAGTGGAACTATATAGGACGAAATTTAAACAACAATAAGATCTGGTTCTAAATCATTGGAAGATTCAGCAACACACATTGATAAGCTAGCCCGTAAGAATGCTCGCTTAAAATCGCTTTTACAAAAGTATAAGCAATCACATCACTTGCAAAATGCTCTTTTACAATTATCAGAGCAAGCAAGTACTGTTGCCGAATTAACCCTGCTCTATCCCGCTATTCATAATATTTTACAAGACTATATTCCGAGTAAAAACTTCTTCGTTGTATTGCAAAACCCGGTTTACGATACTCTTGAGTTGTCTTATTTCGCTGATGAAAAAGATGGTCTTTCTGTACCATTAAAGTATGAGCAGTACTTCAAAGAAGGCTTAACGGGTTACGTATTCAAGCAAGGTAAAACCAGCTACTTTACCAAACAACAGACTGAGCAAGCTGTTGAACAAGGCTTACTTAAATGTTTTGGTACACCTGCAGAGCACTGGGTGGGCGTACCCGTCTACCGTGAAAAAGTCATTATTGGCGTAATGGTTGCGCAAAGCTACGACATAAACCAATGCTATTCAGAGCAACAAATTGAATTGCTAGAAGCTATGTCACTGTACTTAGCAACAGCAATTGAACGAGTGAAAAAGCGTGAACTACTAGAGTCTGAAGTTAAAATTCGAACCCGTGCATTAACTCAAAGTAACCAAGCACTTAACGACGAAATTCAACAGCGCAAAAATGCTCTCGAACGCCAACAACTGCTATTCAAAATATCAGAGCTGGCAACGCAAAGTAAAAACCTTGACGATGTATATCAGCATGTTCATAGCATTATCAAAAATATTACCTATGCAGATAACTTATACATCGCATTGTATGACCAACAATCTCATTGGTTGAGTTTTCCTTATTGCGTCGATGAGTTTAACGATAATGGCAAACCACGACCATTTGCTAAAGGCTACAGTGAACTGGTTCTCAGCACTGAAAAGTGCCAAGTCATTGACAGTGAAAGAGCAAAAGAGCTCATCAAACTTGGCGTTGTAGAGAGGCCCGTTAATGTTCCATCAGAGCGCACAGCGACTAGTTGGTTAGGTGCTCCGCTCAAAACTTCGCAAGGTGTTATAGGTCTCATTGTTTGCCAAGCTTATAATAATAAACATGAGTTTAGTCAGGATGATTGTGAGCTAATTACGTTTGTATCACATCAAATTGCTAACGTTATCCAAACTCATCTAGCCAACCAAGAGTTAAAGCTCAGTCACCAAAAATTGGAACATCGAGTCACTGAAAAAACTAAAGAGCTTCGCCAAGCTAATATGCACCTGCAAATGCAAATTGAAGAGCGAAAAAAAATAGAACAACAGTTGTATCACGATGCACACCACGACTCATTAACTAGTTTACCTAATCGCAGTTTGTTCTTAACTCAGCTTGAAAAAACATTGCAGCATTACCAGCGCTACCCAGAGCAGCAATTTGCGGTGCTATTTATTGACCTTGATAAATTTAAAGATATAAACGATCACCTTGGTCATCAGGCAGGTGACCAATTTTTAATTGGTGTTGCAGAGTCTTTCTCGCATTGTATTCGTGAGCATGATCTACTCGCACGCTTAGGTGGTGATGAATTTGTGGTATTGCTAACTCACTTAACTGAACAACAGCAAGCCCAAGATGTTGCAAAACGTATCATCGAAATTATGAAAAAACCTTTCTGTATGAAAGGTCAATGTATTCAAAGTGGTGCCAGTATTGGTATCACCTACTCAAAACCAAGCTACAAACACACTGATGAAATTATTCGCGATGCGGATGCCGCGATGTATTACGCCAAAAATGCAGGCCGAAATCGCTTTGAGTGTTTTCATCCACTGCTTAATGCCAGTAATGTACAGCATGATGTAGAGAATATGCATCACCTAGATGATTTGCCTATGCACTTTAGATGTGCAGAAATCATTACCTTGGATGAAAAAACTCACGCTGAGTCTTTACTAGAAGCATTTGGTGAGCACCCTGTGCTTGGTAGCACTAGCTTTGAAGTCCTCAAAAAATTTGCGACCGATCGTGTTCAGCACTTTGAAGTTGAGCTTAATCTACTAAAACAAGCCTTTTCCCTAGCAAGTAACAGCCAACTCGAAAAAGTACTGTTTTCTTGTTCTGGATTAGTTTTAGAGCGTATTAACTTTCAAGCACTGTGTAAGTTATTAAACGCACACGATTCAAATAGAATGTGTTTATTGTTCAACGAACAAGAAATTCGTTACGCTTCAGCGATACAAATTGAAAACTTAAAAAGCTTGGTCGCACAAGGGTTTTCGATTGGTTTAAATGAATTTGCTAAAGATCGCTGTGAGTTAAACTTATTAACTGAGTTCCAGTTCGATTACTTATTGTTGAGTTCAACATTCAGTAAGCGTGTTCTACAGCAAGAGAATTATCATTTGCAACTACAAGGTGTTTTAGCTATCACTAAGCTGCAAAATATCCAAGTAATAGCTAAAGGTCCGTCGATTTTTAACTACCGCACTTTGCTAGATAAGCACGGATTATCGTTGTTTATTGGTAAGCAGCATGCGCTGGCTCCCTTCGAGCACGAAGCACCTAGCGCACAATTCATTACTTCTTAAGCATCGCTCTTAGATTAGCCACTCGTGCCTGGCCTTTCTCCATACGCTCAGCTTGTGAGGAAGGTGGCTTCTTCGCTTCAAAGGCTAAGTCATCTTGTGGTAACTCCTGCACAAAGCGACTTAGCTCTGTGTCTGAGGTTTCACCAAACTGACGACGTATTTTAGCATAGGTCATTACTAGCTCTTGCTGGGCGCGTGTAATTCCTACATAGGCAAGACGACGCTCTTCTTCAACGTTATCTTCATCAATACTTACTTGGTGCGGTAATAAGCCCTCTTCCATGCCAACCATGAACACATACGGATACTCTAAGCCTTTTGAAGCATGTAATGTTAGTAATTGCACGGCATCAGATTCGTCCTCTTCTTCGTTACGCTCAAGCATATCGCGCAAGGTCAGTTTACTAACCACCTCAGCAAGGTTCAGCGGTGGGTTATCTGCATCACCTGTCAGCATATCGGTGATCCAACGATATAGCTCTGAGACGTTTTTCATGCGCATTTCAGCAGCTTTTGCACTCGGTGATGACTCATATAGATAAGCTTCGTAATTAATTTGTCTAACTAGTTCTTTTACTGCTTCAAGGGTATCACCCCGAACTGCATTATCAGATAGCTCAACTACCCAACGGGCAAAGCCAGCTAAGGCATTAAAGCCACGACCTTTTAATCGGTGCGCAAGCTCAGGCTCAAAGCATGCAGCAAATAAGCTGATATGCTTTTCATTAGCAAGGGTACCTAGCTTTTCCAGTGTGACAGTACCAATCTCACGACGTGGCGTATTAACAATACGTAAAAATGCGTTGTCGTCGTCTTGATTCACCAATAAGCGCAAGTACGCCATGATATCTTTGATTTCTGAGCGAGAGAAAAACGACATACCGCCGCTGATTTTATAAGGAATACGGTTACTCATGAGTGCTTTTTCAAACACTCGCGCTTGGTGGTTACCACGGTATAAAATCGCATAATCTTTATAACTAGTGCGCTTCATGAATTTATGAGAAATGATCTCTGCAACCACTCGCTCAGATTCATGCTCTTCATCTCGGCAACCAATTACTTTAATGGGCTCACCATAACCAAGTTCACTGAATAGCTTTTTATCAAACTCATGCGGGTTATTAGCAATCAGAATATTTGCAGCTTTAAGAATTCGTCCAGCACTTCGGTAGTTTTGTTCTAGCTTAATTAAACGTAAGCCCGGAAAATCTTTACTCAATAGCACCAGATTTTGTGGCTTTGCACCACGCCATGAGTAGATAGATTGATCATCATCGCCTACCACGGTAAACCGGGCTCGTTCACCCACTAATAGCTTAACTAGCTGATATTGACTAGTATTCGTATCTTGATACTCATCCACCAGCAAGTAACGAAAACGCTGTTGCCAGCGCTCACGTGCCGTGACATTTTGACTAAGCAATAAAGTTGGGATCATGATCAGATCATCAAAATCAAGGGCATTATAGGCGCGCAGTTGATTTTGATAACGAGCATATAACTGAGCAAATAACGCTTTTTGCGGCTCACGGGCTTCGCGAACAGCACGCTCAGGTAGAATCAATTCGTTCTTCCAACTACCTATTTGCATCTTCAGCAGGTTAAGTAAATCTTTGTCCTTTTTAAGCTCTTCTTCGGTCAGCTCAGCTAATAACTGGTTGGTATCTTGGTCATCAAACAACGAAAAACCAGGTTTAAAACCTAAAGTAGTTAACTCTTTTTTGATAATCTCAAGCCCAAGCGTATGAAACGTTGAAACCCATAAGCCTTTCGACTCTTGCTTGCCCAGTGTTTGCGTTACACGCTCACGCATTTCTTTTGCAGCTTTATTGGTAAATGTAACTGCGGCAATATTACGTGCTTGGTACTCACACTTTTGCACCAAGTAAGCAATTTTATTAGTAATAACACGCGTTTTACCTGAACCCGCACCGGCTAATACCAGACACGGTCCACTGATATATTTTACCGCTTCATCTTGTTTTGGGTTGAGTTTCATAAGCCCCTAAAGAAATTATCCAAAGATAGGACGGGCAATTTTACCGTAATCACTACACTACGCCTAGCCAATAAGGTAAGATTGTTTTTTTACGTGACTCAAGGGACGAAGATGATTAACCCAGCAAAACTTGAAGAAATCGCTAAGCAAATCACTGATAACATGCCACAAGGCGTGAAAAACCTTGCCGAAACAGTCGAAGGCAAGACTAAGCAAGCTATTCAAAACAAACTTGCTGAGATGGACTTTGTAAGCCGTGATGAGTTTGATATTCAAAGCCAAGTACTTATTCGTACTCGTGAGAAACTCACTGAGCTTGAAGAGAAAGTTGCTTTACTTGAGCAGCAACTTGTTAGCAAACAAGACGAACAATAAAAAAGAGAGCTAATTAGCTCTCCTTTTTTCTACCATATTCGGTATTAACTTTTTTCGGCAACGCGTTCGAAAACACGCTTAACCGCAATTCCGTATGTATCACTGGCTTCTTCAGCACAAGTTACTACCGACTCTAAATCATTAAGGTGGCCATTGGCTAAACCATAAACCCAACCATGGATTGTTAAATCTTGACCTTTTGCCCAGGCATCTTGGACGATATTAGTACGGCAAACATTACGTACTTGTTCAATAACGTTGAGTTCTATCAGGCTATTTAAACGCTCTTGTTCTGGTAATGAGTTGAGTTGTTCAATGTGTTTTTCTTTTACATCACCTACATGACGAAGCCAGTTATCAATTAAACCAAAACTCGCTCCGTTCAATACCGCCTGTACACCACCACAACCATAGTGGCCAACGACCATTATGTGCTTCACTTTAAGTACTTCAACGGCATATTGCATCACCGAAAGACAGTTATGATCAGTATGAACAACGACATTTGCTACGTTTCGATGAACAAATAACTCTCCAGGTAGCAAGTCTACTATTTCATTTGCAGGTACACGTGAATCAGAACAACCGATCCACAGGTACTCTGGATTTTGCTGCATTGATAGAATTTTAAAAAACTCAGGATCACTTTCACTCGTACGCGCAGCCCAACGTCTATTATTTTCGAATAAATTTTTTAACTTTCTCATTGCGCCTCTTTACGGTATTTAATAATTAGCTTGGATCAAGATATTCCTTGGTGTCAGCTGCTTTTCACAAAACGTACTAACTGTTACTTGATAACCTTGTTGTTGCAAATATAAAGCACGATCGAGCACGAGCCAAACTTCAATTGCCCTTCTGAATACATGTCGGACGAGTTCAACTCGCTCAGTAACCCTTTTGCGTTTTTTACCTATAGTTAAAAACTTATTGTAATCAATACCTTCAGGCAGTGATAATGATTTTTTCTCAGCAGCCCATAAACAAAATGAACCAAAAGAATCAGAAAAAATAGCTTTGTTCACTGATGGCACACTTACATAGTGCATTTCACCAGTGAGTGATTTACGTAATGCATCAAATCCAAGTCGCCATTCAACTTCTGTTTTTCTTACCTTATCAACTCGGCTTGGTGCGGTCACAGTTTCTTGCAGCGCTAGTTTTAAATCGCGATGAGTAAGCGCAAGCTGGCTTTGTTTTGCAGGCTCGCTCATTGCTTGATAGGCGTTATCTGTGAATAAATGATAACAACATGGTGAAAAGCTGATTTGCTGGGTTTTTGCTTTGCTCGCTTGCTGCATAAATGTTTGATGCAAACGACCACAGGCATGTAAAGCAACTGCATGCTGCTGGCGCTCAAAAAAACCATCGGTGTCGTCGGTTAATACATCAGCTTGTGAAAATTGCATTGCCAATTGCTGTTGCTTAGCACTGTGCTGACCTTGATCACACAAGTGTTGTTGTAGCTCAATGCTATGTACACTTGGCGCTCCATTAAATGCCAACATACGACCTAAATGCCCCTTACCTGCGCACCATTCTAAAACGGGCTGGTTAAATGACTGCTGACTAACAGCTGCAACAAAGTCTTGTAATTGCTCAAATTTACGGCCTTTAATGCCATTACTTATCCAAAACGGAAACTCATTACGAGCCAAATTGATAGCAGGTAACTCACACAACTCAGCCAGCTGTTCAATGTTTTCAATTTCATCAGCAAAATAACGATATAAAGCTTGCTGATCGGCATCTAGTTCACTCACTTGTTGGTCATCCAGCGCCCATAATAAGTGGGCTAATTCAGGCCAAGGAAGATCATCAAAATCAAATGCGGTACATTGCCAGTATTGGCGGGTTGAAAATAGCAGTGCATCTAAGGCAGCAAAGTGCTCGGCAAGTGTCATAACTACTTAGCGACAAGAAATAAAAAGCAGTATAACAGTTTTTATCTTATTTAACGTCGGTTACTGCTGATCAAGCGAATGTACAATGGCACACATGCAATACTTAAAATGATTGCAAGGATCAGCATCCAAGATAGCTCAAACCCTTCTGTTTGCTGTTGATCATACATAAAGCCTTCAAAAGCCTGATCAAACTCATCCTGATCTAAGCCATATAAATCTGCAATCAAGCGCCACTTTGCCATCGACATATTACCTAGATTAATTCCTGGAGGTTGGATGTAGCTTTTTAAAACATGCGCTTCATAGGCCAGCTCTTGTACGCTTTTCTGGGTAGCATAGTGCTGCTTGGTTACATCGATGCTTTCTTCTAAGTGTAATAAGGCATAACGCCACCCTTTTAAGCTGGCACGATAAAAGCGCTCAACAACCTCTGGCTTTTTCGCTAAAAATTGCTCAGAGGTATATAAAATATCGCCATACACATTCAAACCAAACTTTTGCGGGCAAATGAGTCGGTGACCTACTCCTTGCAATGTCATCGTGTAAGGCTCATTAGTGACATAAACTTGTACCGCATCTATATCACCGGCAAGCCACTCTTTAACGCCTCCTTCATGGCTAGCTGCCATCAAGCTTTCTAGGCTCAATCCTGCACGCTGTAACATCACCAGTAACTCAGCATTTTCTATTGAACCGATTTTACTTAGCTTTTTACCAGCAAAGTCTCTAGGCTGAAAAATATCTGAGTTATTTTTTACCATCCAGCAATAAGGCGAAAACTGCAATATTGCCCCAAGGGCAACAACCGGAGCGCCTTGCTGGCGCTTTTGTAATATGCCTGAGTGAGTAATAGCAAAGTCAGCTTTGCCGCTTAACACTTTAGGGAAGGTATCTGGGTGGTTTGGATCGGCAGGTATAATAGAGACATCAAGGCCCGCTTCCTTATAAAAGCCTTTTTCTGCAGCCATATAATAGCCTGCAAATTGATACTGGTGAGTCCATTTTAATTGTAAGCTAACTTTATCAGCGCACAGTGCGCTCATAGAGAGCATTAAACAGATTAACCCTAGTAGGCTTTTTATACCTTGCACGCATCATCCTTGCTCTAGAACCGTGCATTAACTATAGGAAAAATAGAGGAAAAATCAAGACTGCTAGTGAACAGTCTTGATTATATTAAGCTACTGATTTGCCGCTTTAACTTCACTAAGTTCTTGACCTTGGCTAGTTAAGAACTGGGTGAAACATGGGTTGTTCGTTTCATCTTGAACGTTGTATCCCAAACGGTTCAAATGCTCATTGAATACCTCATAATCACTCGGTTCAATAGCAAAGGCCGCCAGCACATTACCAATCGATCCACCATGGTTGCGGTAATGGAATAAAGTAATATTCCAGTTACTACCAAGGGTATCTAAGAATCGTGCCAGTGCGCCTGGGTATTCAGGAAACTCAAAGCGTAATAAACGCTCATGAAGTTGAGCTGGCGCTTTACCACCAACCATATAACGAATATGCAATTTAGCCAGCTCGTTATCTGATAGGTCACAAAACGTATAGCCGTTTTCTGTCAGTGTCGCTTTTAGCTCATCAAGCTCTTGTTGGCCTTGTCTTAAAGCAATACCTACAAAGATTTGTGCTTCGCCAGGGCCTGCATAGCGATAATTAAATTCGGTGATAGCTCTGCCACCTAACGAGTTACAAAACTGCTTAAAGCTGCCCTTCTCTTCTTTGATAGTCACGGCAAGCAATGCTTCGTTCTTTTCGCCAAGAGCTGTTCGTTCAGCAACATAACGTAAGCGGTCGAAGTTTAAATTTGCACCCGATAAAATCGCGGCTACATTTAAACCTTTCACTCCATTTTGTTGACACCATTTTTTCAAGCCAGCTGTTGATAGCGCCCCTGAAGGTTCAGCTATAGCGCGAGTCGAAACAAAGATATCTTGCATTGCTGCGCAGATTTCATCGCCCGTTACAGTCACCACTTCATCACAAAACTTTTGTGCTAAACGAAACGTTTCTGTGCCGATGACTTTTACTGCTACACCATCTGCAAAGCTACCAACACGGTCAAGCTCAACCGGCTTACCTGCTTCAAGGGCTGCTTTTAAGCAGGCACTCTCATCGGCTTCAACACCGATGACTTTAATATCAGGACGTAACGACTTAATGTACACTGCCATGCCTGCAAGTAAACCACCTCCGCCTACAGGAATAAAGACTGCATCAAGATCATTGAGTTGCTGCATTAATTCACGAGCAACGGTACCTTGACCAACAATCACATCTGCATCATCAAACGGTGGTACAAACACCCCATTGCGCTGCTCTGTGAGCTCTAGAGCATGAGCCTTTGCAGCATCAAAATGATGGCCGTGTAATACCACTTCACCACCTAAAGAACGCACTGCATTCACTTTAATTTCTGGTGTTGTAACAGGCATAACAATAGTTGCTTTATGCCCTAAAAATGAAGCACTTAGAGCTACGCCTTGCGCATGATTACCAGCCGATGCTGTAATCACATCAGAACCTTTTGGCAATTTGCTCAATTTATGAAATGCACCGCGTAGTTTAAATGAATAAACAGGTTGTTGGTCTTCACGCTTTAACCACACATGATTGCCTAGCCGAGCACTAAGATCAGCCATTTCGCTAACCTCAGTGACTTTTGCAAGCGGCTCCATGTTCGCTTGAATGATAGCGCGAAAATAATCGAGCTCTTGAGAAACCATAATTAACTAAGCTCCTCAAGTTTAGCTAAATCACGCACAGCTCCTTTGTCTGCACTGGTGGCTAGTAAGGCATAGGCTTTAAGTGCAGATGAAACATAACGGTCACGATCTAGAGGTTTGTAAGCATCTTTCCCGCGTGCAAGTTGCTTTTGCTTACGAGCTTCAAGCTCTTCATCAGAAAGAGCTAATGTGATTTCGCGAGTTGCGATATCAATTACTATCTTATCGCCATTTTCAACATAGGCAATTGCACCACCGCTTGCAGCTTCTGGGGAAACGTGACCAATTGATAAACCCGATGTACCACCTGAGAAACGACCATCAGTGATCAGCGCACACTTTTCACCTAAGCCAACTGATTTTAAATAACTGGTTGGGTACAGCATTTCTTGCATGCCTGGGCCGCCTTTTGGCCCTTCGTAGCGAATCACAACAACATCACCCGCTTTTACTTCACCGTTAAGAATGCCTTCAACCGAGTCATCCTGTGATTCGTAAACGACTGCTGGGCCTTCAAAATGCAGCATTTCTTCAACCACACCAGCACTTTTAACAATACAACCATCAAGGGCTAAGTTACCCGATAGCACCGCTAAGCCACCATCTTGACGAAACGCATTTTCAACACTGCGGATACAACCATTTTCACGGTCATTATCCAGTTCAGGCCAGCGGCATTCTTGGCTCATTGCTTTTGTTGTGCGGATACCAGCAGGGCCTGCTTTATAAAATTTTTGCGCTACTTCATTACTTGGATCAGTCGCATCCCATTTAGTTACCATTTCAGCCATTGTATGACCCGCCACATGATCAACAGATAAATCGACAAGGCCTGCTTTACCTAACTCACGGATAATAGCCATCATGCCACCAGCGCGATGTACATCTTCAATATGGTATTTGTTTGTCGCTGGTGCCACTTTACATAAGAATGGTGTTTTGCGAGAAAGCTCATCGATATGCGACATATCAAAATCAACACCCGCTTCTTGCGCTGCTGCTAGTAAGTGTAAAACCGTATTTGATGATCCACCCATAGCAATATCAACCACCATTGCATTCATGAAAGCGGTACGATTGGCAATAGCGCGTGGTAACACTGCTGCATTATCTTTTTGATAATACTCACGACATAAGTCAACAATGCGTGCACCTGCTTCAACATACAGTTGTTTACGGTCTTTGTGGGTCGCAAGTGTAGTACCGTTACCCGGTAGTGCCAGACCAATCGCTTCTAATAAACAGTTCATTGAGTTAGCAGTAAACATACCCGAACATGAACCACAGGTAGGGCATGCCGAGCGCTCAACTTTTTCAGAGTCTTCATCGCTTACTGAAGTATCAGCACCCTTAACCATGGCATCAACTAAATCAAGTTTGATGTCGATATCAGCAAGGCGTGTTTTACCCGCCTCCATTGGACCACCTGATACAAAAATGACAGGAATGTTTAAACGAAGTGCTGCCAGCATCATTCCAGGAGTGATCTTGTCGCAGTTAGAAATACAGATCATGGCATCAGCGCAGTGGGCATTTACCATGTACTCTACTGAGTCAGCAATTAAATCACGCGATGGGAGTGAATACAGCATTCCGCCGTGACCCATCGCGATACCATCATCGATTGCAATAGTATTAAATTCTTTTGGTACACCACCCGCTTCGGTAATGGTTTCGGCCATCAGCTCACTGAGCTGGTTAAGGTGAACATGACCCGGTACAAACTGAGTGTACGAGTTTACAACAGCGATAATAGGCTTACCGAAATCTTTATCTGTCATTCCTGTTGCACGCCATAAAGCACGCGCTCCTGCACGTTTTCGACCCTCTGTTGTTGTTGCACTTCTTAATTTAGCCATAATTACCTCAGTTTTTGCAGTGGCATGCCACTGACTTCCTCATTCCTAATTTATTACTCACTAAAGCATCAGTTGATTGCTCTAGTTACCTGTTGATTTATTACTAGATTGCTTGTTGTTGAAATTGGTTTTCAACATTGACGTGTTTTACATCGACCAATTTACTCAACTGTGATGTTAGTAGATAAATCGGCTTATCGCTGTCTACTGTCATGGTGACGTGAAACGCTTCATCAGCCATTTCTAAATTCATTGTTGTTAGGTCAAAGCCGCGATGACGCGCAACGCGTAAAAAGCGCTCTACAGCGACACTTTGATTCTTTAGTGCAATCGTTAGGGTGTGTTTCATTTTACTGTCTCCGTCATCATTTCATCGTTGGCTGCACCAGGCGGTACAAGCGGCCATACATTTTCTTTATCATCGATACAGGCATGGAGAATGTATGGACCTTTACTAGTTACTAACGCATCAACCGCAGCATCAACTTCATCTGCTTTAGTGATAGTTTGACCTGGAATACCAAACACTGCTGCTAACTGCACAAAATCAGGATTATCTGAAAGGTTTGTTTCAGAATAACGACCTTCAAAAAATAGCTGCTGCCATTGACGTACCATGCCTAAACGTTGGTTATCTAAGATTAAAATTTTAACTGGCAGATTGTTACGACGAATCGTTGCCAGTTCTTGAATGTTCATCATGATTGAACCATCACCCGACACTGTGATCACAAAATCATTTGGGCGAGCAACTTGTGCACCGATGGCTGCTGGTAGACCAAAGCCCATGGTACCTGCACCACCACTACTTAAATGATTGCTTGGGTGACTAAATTTCATGTGCTGCGCAACCCACATTTGATGCTGACCCACATCACAACACACCACACCAGTTGATGGCATTTTTTGGCTTAGCTGGTTCAATAAATAAGGTGCGAATACTTTTTCACCCGGGTAGTCATAGCGCCATGCATGCTCTTTCATCATGCTTGCAATGTGCGTTAGCCACTCATCTGGAGTTACAAAACACTCTAGTTGCGGTAATGAAGTTTTTAAGTCTGCCACTAATGACGCTTTTACAGGCTTACGTTTACCAATCTCTGCGGCATCAATATCAAGGTGAATAACCTTTGCTTTTGCCGCAAACTTGCTTAAGTTTCCAGTGACACGGTCGTCAAAGCGGGCACCAATACAGACCAAAACATCACACTCTTGCACCGCTAAGTTAGCCGCTTTACCACCATGCATACCTAGCATTCCTAGGTCATATTCATAATCAGGCAATACACTACCTAACGCTTTTAACGTTGATACTGCAGGCATATGTGTTTTTTCTAAAAACTGCATTAATTCATCTTGTGCACTGGCAGCTTGTACACCACCACCGATATACGCTACAGGGCGCTGCGCTTCACTTAAGATTTGATTGGCAATAGCAACTTGGTTTGAGTCTAATTTTGGTAAGTGATCTTCGGCAGCTAACCAAGGATGAAATGGTACTTGCGCCATTTGGATGTCTTTCGGAATATCCACTAACACAGGGCCAGGACGGCCGCTTTGCGCTAAGTGGATGGCTTCTTGTAATATTTCGGCTAAATCTTCAGCTCTTTCAACCATGTAACTATGCTTGGTGCAAGATAACGACATGCCTAACACATCCACTTCCTGAAAGGCGTCGGAGCCTATCGCTGCGGTTGGTACTTGACCTGTGATAGCAAGTAATGGCACTGAATCCATCATCGCATCGGCAAGGGCTGTGATTAAGTTGGTCGCCCCAGGGCCGGAAGTAGCAAAACACACGCCTAACTTACCTGTGCTTCGCGCAAAACCCACAGCGGCAAAGCCTGCCCCTTGTTCATGACGGGTCAAATAATGTTTGACTGGCGCACCGTACAAAGCGTCGTAAATAGGCATAATGGCACCACCCGGGTAACCAAAAACATCCTTAACGCCATGTTTAGCTAATAAATCGATTGTTAACTCTGCGCCTGTCATCGTAAATCCTCATTCCTCAGTGACATTGTGTATTTGCTGCGACTCAAACCTTAAAACGAAAAAGCCCCCCGAACTGTTAAGTGCGGGGGGCTTTTAAATGCTTTACTTTTCTCTAAGCACTAACTAGCCCCCGCGGTGATAATAATCACCACGACGTTAATTAGAATTAGAGAAAGTTTGTTTGTAAGCATTTATCTGTAACCAAAATTTGTTCATTTGTAGCGGATATCTAGCCATCCCGCTGCCTTTTTCTATTAGTACCGCGCTAGGGCCTGTAAGTCAACATAAAAATCAATTCAAAAAACAGTCTAAAAAGCAAAATTAAAGGAATAAATATCTAACAAATTAAAATATCGAGATTTATATTTCACTATTTTTTATATATCGAAATTTCATACCTCGTTATTCACTATTCTATGATTGATTAATTTTTATCAAAAACATGCAATTTTCTTTGCTTTAAGCTGATTTATTTTAACGCCTCTGAAAAATTAGTTTAGTATTGAAAATAACCACGTTATGAAAAGGAAAGTTATGAAGTTCGTCCAGCGTATAAATGCCCTGTTTTTTATGCTGCTACTGCTTGGTTTCAGCCAACATGTACTCGCAGAGCCGGGATTATGGAAAGTAGAGAAAAACGGAGTTACTTCTTATTTATTTGGTACTGTCCATGTTGGTGATAAAAGCATGAAAGGATTACCAAGCAAGGTAACTAAAGCACTCGATAACTCAGATAAAGTCATCGTTGAAGTCGATATCAGCGTGATTTCCCCCATGGAAATGCAGCGCCGGTCATTACCATTTATGATGCTGAAAAATGGTAAAACCTTACAGTCAGAGTTATCGCCAGAAAACTACACTAAATTACAAAAATACTTTGCTGATAAATCAATTGATATTGCGATGTTTAAAAACCTAGCACCGTGGGCGGTAATGGTCACCATGATGCAAATGGAGTTCCAAAGTGTTGGTTTTTCAGATCAGTACGGCATCGACAAGCAAGTACTTGCTTATGCTAAACAGCATGACATATCAGTTGGTGAGCTAGAAACCCTAGAACACCAAATGGAAATGTTTGAACACTTAGCAATTATGAATGACAAAATGATCGAAGAAACATTCGACCAACTTGCTGATGTAGATACCTACTTTTTTGGTCTTATTAAGGCTTGGAAATCGGGCGATATGAAAACACTTACGCAGTTTTACAACGAAAGTTTTGATGACTCTCAATATGGTCAGCTAAGTGAGCAAGTTATGTTGATAGACCGTAACAACAATTGGGTTAATCAACTATCTGCTCGCATCGGTAAAGAAAAGCTGTTTATTGCTGTCGGGGCTTTACACCTACCTGAGCAACACGGATTGTTAAAACAACTAACAGATAAAGGTTTTACCATTACCCGTATCTAAGTTAAGTAATCCGAATATAAAAAGCGCTTTATGGCGCTTTTTTTGTGAAATCAGACATCTCTAAATAGTTTTCGATACCTACAATTTTATCACTCGCGTGGTGATTAACATAAACCACGGTACTGGTACCTGCAGCGCAGATCTTTTCTATCAGTAATAAAACTCGCTGCCTATTTGCTTCATCGAGACCTAAGCAAGGTTCATCAAGAATCAATAAATTAGGGTGCTTAACCATAGCTCGTGCAATTAACAGCAAGCGTTGATCACCAAAAGACAACTGACTAAATGAGCTGCTTTGTTTATCACTTAAACCTAATAAAGCCAACCACTTTTTAGCAATGGTTAGCTGTTTATCAGTGGCTTTTTGATAAAGACCAATGCTGTCATAAAAGCCCGAAACTACCGTATTGAGCGCCGAGATACTGACCCGATAATCCATATGCAGCGCGTTAGAAATATAACCAATGTGCTGTTTAATTTGCCAAATACTCTCACCACTTCCGCGCTGATAGCCAAACACCTTAATATCATTGTTATAACACTGTGGGTTATCACCAGTGATAAGGTTCAGCAAACAGGTTTTACCTGAACCATTTTTGCCTGTTAACTGCCAATGCTCGCCTTGGTTTATTTGCCAGTTTAGTTTTTCAAAAACGACCTCACCGCCATAGCCCACTGCTGCGTTATTGAGTCTTACCAGCATAGAGTCATCGAGCGGAGGCGCTTGATGGTCAATATCAGCCTCAGGTATCTGTAACTGAGTATGAGTGAGATGTAATAACTTTAGTAAGTCATCGCGCTGCTCTGGGGAGGGGTTTGCTAATTGCTGAATCACATGGCCCTCTTTAACATAGGCGTAGTGATCAACAAAATCTGGTATTTCAGTTAACCGATTGAGCACAAAAATGAGGGTCGTTGTTTTACTAAACTTAGCTAGTAACTGATTGAGCTCAGTCATGGCCGTGACATCTAAACCATCAAAAGGCTCATCAAGTACAAGTAAATCTGGTCGACCTATTAATGCTCGAATCAGCATAAGTTTGCGGGTTTCACCGGTTGATAAATCGCGAAATGCTTTGCTAACTTTGTCACTAAAATCAAATAGGCTAATTAACTGCTGAAGCAACTCGCTATCAAGCTGATGTTCGTCCCGACCAGCAATTATAAGCTCATAAACCGTACTAAAAGTAGTTACGCCATCAATAATATCATCTAGATCTTTTGTAAGCTCAGTTGCGAGGAGTTGCTTTTGACTGTCAGGGGAAACTAACGCAATTCGCTCAAAGCGATTCTCATAGTGGCCTTGCTCTATTTTCGCAAAACCTGCAATGGCAGCAGCCACGGCCGATTTTCCCGCGCCATTAGCGCCTAGTAAAACCCATTGCTGCAATGGCGATACATTGATATTGAGATCATCTAAATAATAAACGTCATTACCCTGCCCCTTTAGGCAGGCTTTAACATTAACCAACTGTACTTGTTGCACTTTGAATCCTCATTCTAAGTTACCGTTAGCTTGACGTTACCGCATTCAATAAAAAAATAAAATTCGTTTAAACCTTTTTTGAACACAGCTGCGACTAAGGTATAAAAGGTCATCAACAGGAAACAGACTATGAAAAAATTACTTTGTGTAGCAGCAATAGGCCTAGCACTGACAACGTCATACGCTATGGCAAAAGATTCACGCGAACTAAGTCACAACTTCGCAATTAATGGCGCAAGCCAGCTTGATATTGATTTTCCGGTAGGCAGCTTAGAAGTCGAAAGCTATGACGGCAGCGAAGTCGTAGTTACGGTACGCATTGAACCAAAGAATGACAATAGCTGGTTCAGCTCTGATGTTGATTTATCAGATATTGAATTAAGCCATTCGCAAAGTGCTAGCTCACTTAACTTAAAATTAGATAACGATGACATTCAACAAGACTGGCATGTAAAAATGCCTAAATCGATGGCAATTGATGTCGAACTAGGTGTTGGCGATATCGAAATTAACGATGCGAGTAATTCGGTTGATATTGAACTAGGTGTGGGCGCGGTAAGAATTGATAGTGCGCTTGATGACTACAAACACATAGAGCTTGATACCGGTGTGGGCGACACCAAAATTCGCGGCTTAAAAAATGACGGTAATACCAGCCGAAAAGTTGTTAGCTCGCACTCAAGCTATCGTGGCAACGGCCAATACGATATTGAAGTAGAAGTGGGTGTTGGCGACATCAAGGTAACACACTAATTTAATACTTAGGTTATCCCTGTGAGCTCTCAGTAAATAAAATGCTGAGAGCTTTTTGCACCGAATCTAGGGTGATAGGTTTGTATACGTGCAGGTTTGCCCCAAGCTCATACACTCGTTGCAAATCATCATTTGATGTATTGGCAGTTACCACCAAAATAGGCACCTGCTGGCCCTGCTCATTGCGAATAATATCAATTGCTTTAAAGCCATCCATAACCGGCATATTCAAATCCATAAAGATTAAATCATAGTGCTTATCTGACGTTTTATCTGTGGCGATTAAACCATTTTCAGCCACATCAAAACTGTAATTTAAATGACTTACTATACGTCCTAAAATAGTGGCATTAAGTGGGTTATCTTCGACGATTAAACAATGTAAAGATTGCGGAAGTGACTCAGGCATTGCAGGTGTGGTTGCACACTCTAGCTCTAAATTCACCACCACCTTCGCACCTTGTGGCTCGGCATTAAGAAATTGGATCTCTCCCTTTAATGCTTTGACAATGTGCATAACCCGTAGTACCCCAGTTTTTAACCCTTGGAAATGTTGTTCAAAGTCATTTTCGTAACTGAGTAAGTCTGTCGGCGGTTTTTCAAAGCCTTTACCGTTATCTTGTATTTCCATTACAAAGTGCCGCTCACCCTGACACGCTGCTGTTACGGCAATACGGCCTTGGCTTGGAGTAAATTTAACGGCATTATTAATAATTTCAGCAACGATTTGAGTCAGCCTAGCATGGTCAGTGATTACCTCTTTATTGAGTGACTCAGCTAAATTCACGCTCAAGGTAATACCTTTATCATTACAGGCATATCCAAACGGTGAGATAGCTTGCTTTAATGTTGATAACAAATTGCTGCTAGTAAAACTTAACTGCCATTCCCCCGAAGTAAGCTGATGTAAGTCATTTAACTCATCTAGCATTGCCACCAACCTGTTAACGCAATAAAGCGCCTGCTGTTTAGTTAGCTGCTGACTGTCGCTAATATCAAGGGCTTCGATTGATGCAGTTAATCCTTGCAATGGTGTTCTAAACTCGTGACTGGTGCGGGCAATAAAACGCTCTTTATTTTTATTTACACGCTCAGCAAACTCTTTTTGCTCCTTGTACTTAGCAATGTTGTTAGTGATCAGTTTCTCCATAGGTTTAAAAATGAAAAATAGCTCAGCGACTAATAACGCTATGGTTGTGAGCCAAAACAACAACTCTAAAACCGCCAAAAACGTCACTTTTTGAACTGATTTTTGCTCAAGTAATTTAACCGCTTGGTCCAGTTTAGTTAGCAGCGCCTCAAGCTGGTTGCTAACAAATGTTGGGCGATCCACATAGCCAAAACCATCGGTATTGTTGAGTAATAGCTGCGCTTTACTAACATAACGCTTCACGTGCTCATCTAATGCAGTAGGCGGCGAGAAGTAATGAGCCTCAAGCGCCTCATTCAAATGAATATAGTGACCTTGCTCATCTTGCTGAATTAAAAATTGATGCCCTGCAATGAACTGCTCAACGGATTGTTGCAATAGCCTTCGGTGTTGCTGTTGAAAATGTTCGGATTCAAGATTGGTAAGTGCATTGCCATACAAGGCTATTTTTTGTGACAGCATGCGTTGCTTACCGGCAATATTAATGACTTTGGCATCACCCTTTTGGATATACAAAAGGCTCTGTATCAAGATAGCTGATACAGAGATCAATATAGCAATCGCCAATAATCCCCAGCGATATCGTTTTCTAATATCTATGATTAGCTGCAACGTGCTTTACTCATTATTTTTTTTAAAATAATTGTAGTTCATAGAATACAAGAAAGCCCACTTGAAGTGGGCTTTAAAGATGACACTCAACAGAAGTTTATCTATTTTCCAATCGATTATAATCAAACAAACCAAACTCGACGCCACGATATTCTTTTGCTACACGGTGTAAAATATCACTATATTGCCAAAACTGCGGATGCGTACGGCGAATTGCAAACTCGCTTTTCAGATCTCTGTAGGCTGCTTCATCTGTTGCTTTTGCAAGCCCAGCTGCAAATGCAGCAATCTGCTGTTCGTTGTGTAGATACCAAATTGCTTCTGGGTAATCACCTATAAATCCAGGCACAATCGTCACTGTATCTTCATCATAAGCACGCTGACCCTCTTCGTTCAGTAAGCTTGAAATATTGTAATGAGCATTATGGTGGATCAGGGTGTATGCCTTATGTTTATCATCGCTACCTTTGACTAACACAAATGAAATTTGCGGCAGCAAGTTAACGGCTTTAACCGGAAGATCGTTAATTTTAGCTAATGGTTCAGGCACTTTGGTATAGTCATAGCGAGGGCTCAAAATGGGCTTCAGTTTATCTTTAAGCATATTGAACAACTCAGATTGAGGGTCCTTGGTTTTGTATTCAATGCCTGTAGGTTGACTAAATGACAATTCATCTTCAAAGAAGCTCGTTAAGCTAGGTGGTGATTTACGATACCACTGGGCTTTAATTTCTTTACGCTTAGCTTCTGGTAACAAGGCAAGGTAGTTTGCTTCACCCTCTAAACGTAAAAAGTCCATATACAAGCGAGTTAACAACTGATGACCAATGTTGCCATACACATCAAAGCCCGCCACCAGCAGGTAGTGAATACGTTCAAATAATGCGTAGTCAAGTATCCAAGCGGTCTTTGGTTGCTGGCCAATCCAGCCCTTAACAACCGTTGCGCTATCAAAATGACGAAACACCGTAAGTGCTGCATTTTGGTTATGACCATCACCTTGCCAAAGTAAATCTGTTGTTAGGTGCTGACCGTTCTCAAACATTTTATTTGCCAGTGCAACTTTAGCAGACAAATATTTGTTTTGGCGTTTTGAATACTTCACCCAACTAGAAATCGGCAAGGCATTACTTTCTTCTTCAGCTGGTAATGCTAAGGCATCTTCATGTTGTAACAACAATTCACCCACTTTTGGTGTCGCCGCCATTTCAGGTTTCGCAAAGCCAACCCAGAACTGATCGTTAATCACGTTTAACGCAATTTGACCACGACAAACAGGCCCTTTAATAAAGCCCATAATAATCAGCTCAGCTTCATCAAGCATAAATTGATAGCGTGAGTTTACTGGGATTGCAGCAAACGCTTTAAATGGGTTTGATGCGACTTCTGGTTTATAGCTTGGTAGTTTATTTACTTGGTAATCAGCCTCAATAAATTGCGAGTTTATGCGCGCTAGCTTTTCGTCATTTAATGCTAAAGGTAAATGTGTTTTCGCTAAGATAGTCGAACGGTCATGCATCAATCGGTAGTAAACTCGCTCAACCTTAGGATCTTCATAAGGGCGACGTGTACTAATATATTTAATCTCTTCACCCGGCGGAGTCGAAGAACGTACTAGCTTAAAATAACTGTGTTTATCGCCATGCTCAGGGAAGTAAATATGTGCTAAATACCAGTGCTCATAGATATAGCGAGCCGCTAGTTGATGCTTTAAACCATCTTGGTTTAAGAAAGCTTCCCAGCGTTCGACTTGTTTTAGCACTCCTTCTTCAGGAGGCTCAATATGAGCAAGGTAACCACCCTTTTTAAGCCATTTAGCAAGGTGCTGAAATTCTTCGCTTGAGATACCAGGCAAACCATAAGGCATACCACTGTGAGGATTATCCTTAGCAAATGAGTCAAACTCGTTCATCGTGGTACATGTTTGTTCACGATCGAGTGAAAAATCAAACTCATCGCCTAAAATAGCTTGCTTAGGCAGTGGGCTGCTTTGCTTAAGCACTAAAGCATTGTAAAGCACACTTCCAGCAAGATTAGCTTCTTCTGTTTGTGCACGCTCATTTAGTACTGGGGTAAAACCTTTTTCACGCCACTGAGCGGTACTTGTCGCATCAAATAGTAAGCGGCTTGGCTCTTGCGCTAATAACCGAGTACCATCATAGACAAGCTCTTTACTTAAACCTCGGTCAATTCCTTCAACTGAAGATAATTTAAGCTGACAAGGTGCGTCATAACAGCCGTGACAAACAACACAACGAGTATCGAGAACAGGTTTTACATCGTTTAAAAACTCTGCCCCCTCTAAAGTTGATGCGGCAACAACACGCTCTCTTGGCTGCTCTTCACCAAACAGTTCATCGTAATGAGCTGCACCTAAATAAGCACAGCCACTTAATAAAATGAGGCCAAATACGGTCGTGAGGAGTTTTCTCATCCTTCCTCCTCGATATCTTCAACGTCATCACCTAAATCAAAGGTCGGCATCATATCAACTTGAGGCGACACAAAGGTTTGGTCATTGTCGCAGCTAAGCATAGCGCTTAATAGTGGCCCACGAACTAAAGTCAGTTGCGCATCGTGCTCGCCATCATTCAATGCTTGATAGTCATCATTTAACACTTCAAGACGGTATTCATTAATAGCAATTGCGACACTGCTATCAACAGCTGGGTTTTGGCAAAGCTGTGCGAGTAACTCTTCGCTTAGCATTACATGCAATAGTAAATCTGGAGACTCGATGTCACGGCTATGAAGATTTTCATCGAAATAAAAAAGAGGAAGGGTTAAATCGCTATTTTGCTCTAATTCCATGTGCTGTTCTCTACATCAAAATGACTTTTAATTGTACGAGTATAGCAAACTATAAGTTCAATAATTAGCGAAACTTATCAGCCGTTAGCAGCTTTTTAGCTGCTAACTAGCCGAGTTATAAAAACCTAGAAAAAAGAATTACCAAGGTAGCGTTTCGCCGTTTGAATGCCAAAACCCACCTGTGTTGCTAAGATTTAATTCATCAATCCGTTTGATGAGCCGCTCTGCAGCAGTTTCAGGGCTGATATCTCCTGCAAAGTTAACCATTTGCGTTTGTACAAAACCCGGATGGAATAACCCTACGGCAATTTTTTTATCTTTTAACTCATGGGCTAAACTAACACTAGCTGCATTAAGCGCGGCTTTTGACATACGATAGCCGATGTAACCGCCCGAGCCATTATCAGTAATTGAACCCATGCGCGATGTGATCATCGCCACTTTTGCATCAATACCTAAGTTTTGCTGTAACGCATGAGTAATACGAATAGGCGCGATACTGTTCACACTTATTTGCTTTTCGATGGCAGCAAAGTCCATGTCAGCTAAAGTTTCGTTATGAAAAATACCGGCGTTATTAATCAAAATATCAATTTTGTCGCCGTGTAAGTAATTGGCAAGTGTTGCAACATCACCGGCGTTAGATACATCAATGTCGCTAATAACTTTCACATCGAGTGCTTGGAGCTCTTCGCTTGGCGTGCGAACCACTGCAGTAACACGGTAACCTTGGGCTGAATACTGTTTACAAAAATTAAGGCCAATACCTTTATTGGCCCCTGTAACCACCACATGCTTAGTCATCAATCTGCTCCTTAGTTGGGTTTTCTATATCCAAACCACCTCAAGGTGCGAGTTTCAACATTTTGAGGTGGCTTGGGTATATATATACCTTGGGACAGATTAACAAAAACCAAGATGTTAAGTTAATTCATCAATGGTTGATTTAAGAATTGAAAATACAGCCCCTTGTGGATCGGTAATAACACTAAAGCGCCCAACATCTGGGATGTCTGTCGCTGGCACACAAATAACCCCATTAAGCTGCGTTGCTTTGGCAACCGCCTGGTCGCAATCTGCTACGGCAAAATACGGCATCCAATGGGGTGGAATGTCATCTGGCCATTCATTGGTCATTTCAAGCATGCCTGCTATCGGTTGCTCATCAATGATGAATAAGATGTAGTCCATGCCCTCCATGGGTTTCACCTCAAACTGCCATCCAAATAACTGACAATAAAAGTCGCGACTTTTTTGCATGTCTTTCGACACAAGTTCAAACCAGTAAGGCAGGTTAAGCTCTTGCACTCGTTTAGCCCCGATATGCTCACCAGCTTGCCACAAGGCAAATGTTGCACCGCCTGGCTCTTGTAGCATCACCATGCGACCTGCTTTCATTACATCATGCGGCCCTGCCAAAACAGTTGCACCTAATGATTTTGCCTGCTCTGTGCTTTGATCAACATCATCAACAGCAATGTACAATAACCAATAGGTTGGCATCTCGCTCATACTTGCTGGCAGTTGATACATAGCGGCAATATCATCACCTTGCTTTTGCAGCATGGTGTAAAACATATCTTCGCCTATTGGTTGGTCGTCAAAATCCCAATCAAATAATTGCGTATAAAATTGCTTCGCAGCTAGCCAGTCTTTCGCGCATAACTCTGCCCAGCAGAAAGTACCTGCGGGGTGTTTTGTATTTATTTTTGTCATGGCTGTTCCTCCTTGGTTAAACTTAAGCAACAATCGCAAAATTTACCAATCAAACCAGACAATAGTTGCAACACTTCGTTGAAGCACATAATTTTATCTTAGCTGAAAAGGGCAATGAGTAGCGCTAGCAACGCTGAGTTGCAGATACAAAAATGCCGCTAAAAAAGCGGCATTGCGATATTTAATTAGTGATGATGGCCATGCTCACCTTTTAGCTGATTACCTTGCGCATCATAAAATCCGCTTGCACCATGCTCAACAAACCCTAAGTTGATCATTTTAGCTAAAAACGGGTCGCTTTCATTATCACCGATATCTGCGTAATCGGTCGTTTGATAGTTATCCCATTTCGCAAATTCTACCTGCACTTTTTGCTGATTGTGATGGCTGGCTGTTAAAACAATTTCACGGCTATAGCTGGGTGTTGAAATACGAATTGCTTTGAGTAACTTTTGATTGGCAAGCCAGCTTAACTCTATTTTGCTATCACCCTGCTGTTGTGTGTAATAATCCGTTAGCTCACAGCCTTCTCCTGCGCTTTTTTGGTGCGTCATAGAGGCTAGGAATTTATCGCTTACTAGCTGATATTTGCTACTCCAATCTTGTTCACCTTGCACTTCCGATGGTTGATATTCAATACCACGCTGCGCATGCTGAAAATAACGAATTGGGCGAATTTGTTGATTGCGCAACTGCTGCCATAGCTCAATAAACTGTGGATTCTGCTTAGCCACCTGATGAGGCGTACGCCAAAGGGTAAAGGTGTTTTCAGTATGCTGCTTATTAGCAACTATATCTGTTGTGACTTTATAGTCTGCTTGCGTAAAACCGGTGTTCATATCGCATTGCCCTGCAACAGCAAGTGGGCTAAGTAATGAGGCAAGTAAGATGGCTGCTTTCACGGGATTCTCTTTTTATCTTGGTTTACTTTATAACTAATTGAGTAAGGGAGGCTTAGAGCCTCCCAAGCACTCATTATTGTGCTAATTTAGCATCCGCTTGTTTAACAAGGTCAGCGGCATAATCCATAACATGGAAAATAAGGCTTTGCTCATTAGTACCTGTTACTAAATGTGCACCTGGGCCTACAGCATACACACCAACATCTTCTGCTGCGTGTGTTTCTGAGCCTAGTGGTACAACAGCTTCTTGATGGAAGCCTGGTGTTGTTGTGTCAACATCAGTTAAATCAACACGCCCTGTTACTGGCGCAAAGTTATAACCTGCATCAGCATCAGTCTCATCGCCTAAATCTCGGAAGCCGCCACCATTAGTATAACCAACCGTTGTGTATGGCATATTGTCTGCAGCCAGTGATGGCTCATCACTACCCACTGGTACTACTTTACCTAAAATTGGGTTACCACGTTTTGGATAGCCTGCAATGGTAAATACGTGGCTGTGGTCAGCAGTTACGATGATTAGTGTGTCTTCAATGCTAGTCTTATCAAGGGCAACTTGTACAGCTTTTGACAACTCAACAGTGTCGCTCAATGCGTTATAGGCATTACCTGCGTGGTGGGCATGATCAATACGTCCCGCTTCAACTGTTAACATAAAGCCATTTGCATTGTTATCTAAAATATCAATTGCCTTTGCGGTCATTTCAGAAAGTGACGGCTCACCCGCTACGTCATTCGAGCGGTCTGCTTCGTATTGCATGTGTGATTCATTGAATAAACCAAATACACGCTCAGTTGTATCTGCATCGATCGTATCAAAACCAGCTTGGTCCATCACATATTGACCTGCAGGGTATTTGGCTTTCCACTCCGCAGTTAAGTCACGACCATCTGTACGGTCACCTTCTACTGAGCTCACAGCATCAGCAGAATTAAAAGCTGCGTCTTTCGGTAAGAAATGACGACGACCGCCGCCCATGACAACTTCTAAACCATCAACATCTAGCCCTTCGTAGCGTGCTTCTAGGTTCGCTTCAAAGTTAATTAATTGCGATGCAATATCTTCACAGCCAGCGGTGACTGCAGCTTCAGGCATATCTGATACGTCTTCCCAGTTACGGTCAGCCGATTTAGCATATGTTGCTGCAGGCGTTGCGTGAGTGATCCGCGCTGTAGAAACAATACCTGTCGACTTACCTGCAATCTCAGCAAGCTCAGTGGCTGTTACTAGCTCATTACCTGCAACCGTTGCACAGTTACCGCGCTCGATGTCTTCATCAACACCGATAACGCCAGCATCCGTTTTTACGCCCGATGCCATTGCTGTCATCGTACCCGCTGAATCAGGTGTTTGCGCATCTACGTTATAAGTTTTAGCAAAACCTGAGAATGGTAGTGTTTCAAAGCTAAGCTGATGCTCTTCACCTAGCTTACCTTCTAGCTGACCCGCCATGATACGTGCAGCAGTGACCGTTGAAATACCCATGCCATCACCCACGAATAGGATCACGTTTTTCGCTTTACCTGACTCTTTTACAACTGCAGCAATGTTTTCTTCGCTGTTAGCGACTTTAACTTGTGCTGACTTAAACCACTCATTATCAGTCAACGGCGCTAATTGCGATGCTGTTAACGACGTTGCCGGTGCATTACATACAACGCTTGTATCCGTTACTTCTGCTGAGTCTAGCTCACCATTATCATTGCTATCTGCACCTGTTAGGGTTGCTGTACCACCGTTTACGCACTGCTCAGAACCAACAGCTAATGTATTTTCAACGGTTAATGTTTTTGGTGAGTTGTCATTGTCATCAGAACAACCCGATAATGCCACTACTACAGCAAGAGAAATTAAATTTAGTTTTTTCATCGTCGTCGCCATTATTCTTCAATTAGTTCTAGAGCTTGGTTAATGATGTGGAAAATTACGTTTTGCTCCACAACGCCTTGTGCTAGTTGCGCACCTGGACCTTTTGCATGAAGTGAAATATCTTCACCCGCATGAGTTTCAGAACCTAATGGCACAGTGGCTTCTTGGTGATAACCAGGTGTCGTTGTATCAACCCCCGTTAAATCAACACGACCAGCCAATGCTGCTTCGTTATAAGATACATCTGCATCTGTCTCATCGCCTAAATCACGGAAACCTAAACCATTTGCATAACCCACTGTAGTGTAAGGCATACCATCAGCAGCAAGGCTTGGCTCTTCGCTACCTATTGCAACTACTTGGCCTAAGATAGGGTTACCGCGCTTTGGATAACCTGCGATAGTAAATACATGACTGTGGTCAGCGGTAACAAGGATAAGAGTTTCTTCTGGATTGGTGTTTTCTACAGCTGTTTGCACAGCTTTGGCAAATTCAACAGTATCGTTTAGCGCGTTGTAAGCATTACCCGCATGGTGAGCATGATCAATACGCCCAGATTCAACGGTTAAGAAAAAGCCTTTTTCATTGCTCTTTAAGATATCAATCGCTTTACCCGTCATTTCAGATAATGACGGCTCACCCGCTACATCGTTAGCGCGGTCAGCTTCATATTGCATGTGTGACTCATTGAACAATGCGAATACACGTTTTGTATCGGCATTAAGCGTATCAAAGCCTGCTTGGTCCATCACGTACTTGCCATCAGGGTACATTTCTTGCCATTCAGCAGTTAGATCACGCTCATCCGTACGGTCACCTTCCACTTCACTGACTGCATCAGCTGAGTTGAATGCTGCGTCTTTCGGTAAAAAGTGACGACGACCACCGCCCATCACCACCTCAAGACCATCAACGTCGGTTCCTACGAAGCGTGCTTCAAGGTTCTTCTCGAAATTAACGAGTTGCGATGCAATGTCTTCACAGCCAGCTTCTACTGCATCAGCTGGCATGTCTGATACATCTTCCCAGTTACGATCGGCTGATTTTGCATACGTTGCTGCAGGTGTTGCGTGTGTAATGCGCGCTGTTGAAATAACGCCTGTTGCTAGACCTTTGATTTCCGCAAGCTCTGTAGCAGTAATTAATTCGTTACCCGCAACTGTTGCACACTTGCCACGCTCGATGTTTTCGTTTACACCAATTACACCCACATCAGTTTTAACGCCTGAAATAATTGCTGTCATTGTGCCTGCTGAGTCAGGAGTTTGCGCATCAACGTTATACGTTTTGATTTGCGCAGAGTAAGGAAACTCCTCAAAGCTTAATAAGCCTTCTTCGCCCGACTTACCTTCCATTTGACCCGCCATGATACGCGATGCAGTAAGCGTTGAAATACCCATACCATCACCAACAAATAGAATGACATTTTTAGCTTTAAACGTTTGCTCAACCTGGGCCGCCGCTTCTTTTTCTGTTAATTTTATTTCAGCAGCACTATACCAATCATTTTGTTTTTGACTGTCTGGTAACACACCTGCATTGGCCGTGGCTGACAATGCCAACGTTAAACCAATTGCAGTAGCAATTTTATTAATTTTCATCGTTACGTTCCGTTAGTACATTATTTTAAGAATTTGAGTGCTAACTAAGCTGCACTTGGATAATTAGCGCAGTAATACTAAGAACGCATTGTTACTAAAAAAGTGACTTTTCATGACGAAATGGTGAAACAGCACAAGCAATGCAAGAAGGTAAGTATTTAGTTTTAGGGGAAATAATAGGGCTAGTTGCTAGGTGTGAGTTAGCGAGGGAAAAGATTCTAGGTTCTAGGTTCTAGGTCAAGTATAACCTTGGGAGTGCTTTATGATGGTTTGGGTTTATAAAAGAACAGGTTTGCATGGATTGTGTTGGGTTTCGCTTCGCTCAAACCAACCTACCCAAAGAATGAACAGGCCGAATGATGAGTGAGACACCACACTAAAAAACCCCACCAATCTGTGTGAACTGACGTCTGAAAGCTGACAGCTGATAGCTGATAGCTTTTCTACAGATATTAAAAAAGGCCGCCTAGGCGACCTTTTTATAAGCTGTGAAGCTCTATCTGTTGATATTACTCAACGATAGTTGCAACAACACCAGCACCAACTGTACGGCCA
>CESF01072119.1_pt1 | contig 35708 bp, 31 predicted proteins | sample 356331 | NCBI WGS metagenome assembly CESF01 (sample SAMEA2621779, study PRJEB7988) | marine metagenome | biome: marine biome (ENVO:00000447); feature: surface water layer (ENVO:00002042); material: "saline water (ENVO:00002010), including plankton (ENVO:xxxxxxxx)" | depth 5 m
TGGGGGGCTGGGGGCGCAGGTTATGCTGTATTTAAGTTTTACAATTTGGATATTAAAAAAATAAATTTTTATGTAGATATAGATAAATCAAAAATGAATTCAAGGTATTTCAATATACCTAAGAGAATTTATGCCCCGACCAAAAGTTTACTCACCAAAGCTAAATTTATCTTAATTTCTTCTATGTATGCAGAGAATATCATATCTAAATTAAATAAAATGAAATTAAAAAAAAAAATAATTACATTTTTCCCAAAGTTTAATATTTTAAACCTTAAATAAATGAAAAAAAAAATACTCATTACAGGTGGAACTGGGCTACTAGGTTCTAGTTTATTAGATCATTTAGATAAAATAAAATATGACGTTTTCTATACTGTACATAAAAAAAAAATTAATTTAAAAAATGCTTATTCTTTAAAAGTTAATTTGAGCAACAAAACTGATCTTATAAATTTAAAAAAAATTAATTTTGATTTAATTATTAATTGTATCGGACTGTCCAACGTAGAAAATTGCGAAAAAAATTCTAAATTGACAAAAAAATTAAATATTACTATTCCAAATATTATAAATAATTTTGCAAAAAAAAATAAAATTAAACTTATCCATATATCAACTGATCATTTATATAATGGAAAAAAAAATTTATATTTTGAAAACAACAAAACCAGTCCTCTAAACGCATACGCAAAGTCAAAATTAAAGTCAGAGCAGAGTATTTTAAAAAATAACAATAATACTTTAATAATAAGAACAAACTTTTTTTGTAATGGTAAGTTTAAAAACCAATCTTTTTCAGATAAAATAATAAATAATTTAAATAAGAGAAAAAAAGTTTATCTATTTAAAGATGTTTTTTTTACACCTGTGTATACTCAGGACTTGTTAAATATTATATTAAAAGGATTCAGTAAAAATTTATCTGGTATATTTAATATTTCAACACCCAAATCAATATCAAAATATCAATTTGGTTTAAAAATTGCAGAAATTTTTAATTTAGATAAATCTTTAGTGATACCCATAAATATCTCTGAAAAGAATCTTATAACAAGACCTAAGGTTATGTCTTTATCCTCAAAGAGAATTGAGAAGTCACTCAAAATTAAAATAAAGCAAATTGAAAAAATGTTATTTGAACTTTATGAGGATTATAAATCCAAAAATCAAAAATTAATTCCATATGGTAAACATAGCCTATCTTCAAGTGATGTTGATGAAGTAGTTAAAACATTAAGAAGTGGACATTTAACACAAGGGCCTAAAATTAGTGAATTAGAAAATAAGATCTGTAAATTAGTCGGTTGCAAATATGCTGTTGCAGTTTCAAGTTGTACAGCAGGCATGCATATTGCGCTTAGTGCAGTAAATGTAAAAAAAAAACAAGTTTTGTTACCGCCTATTACTTTTGTTTCAACGGCAAATGTTGTTTTAATGAATGACTTAAAACCTAAATTTATAGATATTGATTTAAATTCAGCAAACCTAGATCTAGATAAAATTATCCACTTCAATAACTTAAAAAATGTAGGTGCAATTATTCCTGTTCACTTTGGAGGTAATCCAGTAGATATCAAAAAATTACAAATTTTAAGAAAAAAAAATATTAAGATTATTGAAGATTCTGCGCACGCGCTTGGATCTAAATATAAATGTGGATCTAAAATTGGCTCTTGCAAATATTCTGATCTTTCAGTTTTTTCCTTACATCCAGTAAAAACAATTGCAGCTGGTGAAGGCGGAATAGTAACCACAAATGATAAAAATCTTTATAAAAAACTTTTAAGATTAAGAAGTCATGGAATTAATAAGTTTGATGACAAATTTATTAACAAAAAAAATGCATATACCAAACAAAAATTAAATAACTGGTATTATGAAATGCAAGAGTTAGGTTTTCACTATAGAATAACGGACATCCAAGCCAGCCTCGCTGTCTCACAAATTAAAAGAATTAAATCTTTTGTTAGTAAGAGATTTGAAATATATAATAATTATTCCAAAGCTTTTTCGAAAATCAAAGGGATTAATAAACTTGATGTGTATTCAAAACTAAGTAGTCACCATCTTTTCATATTAAAAATTAATTTTAAAAAATTTAAAATTTCAAGGCAAGAATTTATGTCAAAACTAAAAAAAATTGGCATTATCACTCAGGTACATTATATTCCCGTGAATATTCATCCGTATTATCAAAAACTAGGCTATTCATCTAAATCTACACCTAATGCAATAAAATATTATAATGAAGCGATATCACTACCAATTTATTTTGATTTAACTAAATTACAACAATCGACAGTGATAAATAAAATTAAAAATATTCTAAAAATTAATGTCGAATAATAAATTAATTATCGGTACCGCTCAGTTTATTAAAAAATATGGTATATTTCGAAAAAACCGCAAACAATTTAATAATTTTTTAGAATTATTTAAGAATAAAAATATTACATTTGATACGTCTCCAACATATTCATCAGTTGAAAAGTTTATTGGTAGAAACTTTAAGAATAAAAAAATTTCTTCAAAACTACCTTCTTTACAAAATATACCAAGCAAAAAAATTGAGGAAAAAATTAATTTTTTTATAAATCAAACACTTAAAGATACACAATGTAAAAAAATAGATTATTATTTAGTTCACGATGAAAATGATTTAATTAAAAAGGATGCTAAAAAAATATTTTACATTTTAGAAAAATTTAAAAAGAAAAAAATCATTAATAAAATAGGTGTATCTATTTATGATTTTAGAAAACTCGAAAGAATTATAAATAGATTTAAATTAGATGTCGTACAAGTCCCATTTAATATTATTGATAGAAGATTAATAAAATTTTATAAAAAAAATAAAAAAAAACTTAAAAATATCAAGATACACATTCGTTCAGTTTTCCTGCAGGGATTACTTTTAGCTGATTATAATCTAGCGACGCGCAAAATTAAAAATAAACAGTCGTTAAATGTTCTTTTTGAGTACTTTAATTGGTGCGATAAGAGTAAATTAAAGAAAATTCAAATTTGCCTAAATTTTTTAAATAGCAATAGATTCTTCAATAATCTTGTAGTTGGATTTGATAATGTATCTCAATATAAAGATTTTTCAAACTACTATAAAAATTCTATCAAAATTTATCCAAAAAAAATATTTACAGATAATAACAAACTAGTAAACCCTAACTACTGGATATGAAAAAAATTATTGCGATAGTTCAAGCAAGAACAGATTCTTCAAGGTTTCCTAAAAAAGTTTTAAAAAAAATAAATAATCAGGAAATAATCAAAATTATTATTAAAAGACTAAAAAAATCAAAAAAAATCGACCAAATTATTTTAGCTACAACCAAAAAAAAAAGCGATAATTTGTTATCCAGTATTATTTCAGCAATGGGGCACGTGGTTTATAGGGGTTCAGAAAATAATGTTTTATCAAGGTATTATAATATTAATAAAAGACAAAAAGCAGATTATATTGTCAGAATTACTGGTGATTGTCCTTTTGTAGACCCTAAAATTGTAGACTCCATAATAGATAAAATCGTTACTACAAAAGCAGATTATTGTTCTAATGTGATTAAATATACATTGCCGGATGGATTTGATGTTGAGGTATTTACTAAACAAACCTTAAAATTTGCATTTAATAATGCAAAAAATAATTTCGATAAAGAGCATGTTACTGCCCACATGCTCAAATCAAAAAAATTAAAAAAAGTTAATTATGAAATATCTCCAAAAAATACATCCTACAGGCTCTGTTTAGACGAAAGCGAAGATTTTGAATTAATAAACAAAATTTTTATGAATTTTCAGCCAGATATTTATTTTGGTTATAAAAAAATTCTAAAATTTTTAAAAAAAAATAAAAGTATAGCTAAATTAAATTCGCATATCTCACAAAATGAGGGATCTCATATTTCAAAAGGACAAAAATTATGGAGAAATGCAAAACGTCTCATACCCGGTGGATCAATGCTTCTATCAAAAAATCCAGATCGATTTTTACCAAATTTGTGGCCGGCATACTACGATAAAGCTAAGGGATGCCATATTTGGGGCTTGGATGGAAAAAAGTATTTAGATATGAGTAATATGGGAGTTGGTACAAATGTTCTTGGATATAGTAACAAAAAAATTGATAAGAAAGTAACTGCAAATATAAAAAAAAGTAATTTAACTACTTTATTATGCCCAGAGGAAGTAGAGTTGGCTGAAAAACTAATCGAGTTACATCCTGACTTTCATATGGTGCGTTTCGCTAGAACTGGTGGCGAAGCCAATGCAATAGCTGTTAGAATTGCTAGAAACTTTGTTAAATCAGACAAGATTGCAATATGTGGTTATCACGGTTGGCATGATTGGTATTTAGCTGCTAATTTAAAAAAAGGGAGTTTGGACAAGCACCTCCTCAAAGGTCTAAATGCTGAGGGGGTACCATCTAATTTAAAAAATACAATATTTCCATTTGAGTACAATAATTTTGAGAAACTTAAAAAACTTGTAAAAAAAAATAATATTAAAATAATTAAAATGGAAGTTATACGAAATATTCAACCAAAAAATAATTTTTTAAAAAAAATAGAAAATTTTGCAAAAAAAAATAATATTATTTTAATCTTTGACGAATGTACCACTGGTTTTAGAGAGACTTGTGGTGCAATATATCCAAAATTCAAAGTAAAACCTAACATGGTAATTTTTGGAAAAACACTTGGCAATGGATATGCAGTAAATGCTATTTTAGGTGAAAAAGAAATAATGCAAAAAGCATCTAATACATTTATTAGCAGTACATTTTGGACAGAAAGAATTGGATCAACTGCAGCATTAGCGACAATATCTGAGATGGAACGGATCAAATCGTGGGAAATTGTAAAAAAAATTGGTAAACATATTAAAACAAAATGGAAACATATATCAAAAAATAAAAGTGTTCCAATTATAGTATCTGGTTTAGATTCACTATGTAAATTTGATTTTAAAAAAAATAACGAAACATACAAAACATTTCTTACTCAGGAGATGCTTAAAAGGGGGATCTTAGCCAATAACTCAGTTTATGTATCTGTAGCACATGATAAAAAGCAAATTTTAGATAAATATTTTTGTGCCTTGGAGGAGGTATTTGGTAATATTAGATCAATTGAGCAAAAAAAACTTAATATTAGTAGTTTTTTGGACACAATTGAGCCTATTAAAGATTTTAAAAGATTAAATTAAAATGAAAAATATTTTAGTGATAGCGGCGCACCCAGACGATGAAATTCTCGGTTGTGGCGGAACAATTGCAAGACTTTCAAAGCAGGGCTCGACAGTAAATATACTAATCTTAGCTGAGGGGATTACCTCAAGAGATAAAGTGAGGAATAGATCTAAAAGACAAAATCAAATTGAAAGTTTAAGAAAACAAGGCAAATTGGCATCCAAAGATGTTGGAGCAAAAAGCATCACATTTTTAGATTATCCCGATAACCGGATGGATACTGTACCACTATTGAATATTGTAAAAGATATTGAAAAGAATATTTTAAAATTCAAACCAGATACTATTTTCACGCATTTTGATAATGATATGAATATTGACCATACGATTACAAACAAAGCCACTTTAACTGCAGCAAGACCAAAGCCTGGTAGCAAGGTAAAAAAAATCTATGCTTATGAAATAATGTCATCAACTTATTATAATCCTACAGCAAATTTTATTCCAAATTTTCATGTAAATATTGACAAGTTTATAAAAATTAAATTGCGAGCTCTTAAAAGATATAAAGGTGAAATGGAAAAATTTCCACACCCAAGATCTTTAGAAGCAATAACTGCTCTATCCAAGTTTAGGGGATCAAATATCGGTTTTAATAATGCAGAGTCATTTAAGTTACTTAGAGAAATTTTTTAGAAAAAAGTGCTAAAAAAAAATCTTATTAAAATTATTTATGGATATAGAAATTTATTTAAAGCTAATAAACTAGATACAATATCTAAGTATCAAGAAGAAATTTCAAAAATTAATTTGTTGGATAATTCAATTGTAAATAATTTCTTTTTCCCAAAAACAAAATATGACAAGAATACCGTATTCATCAATTTTTTTTTGTCAAAAATAGGAATTTTAAATTTAAGATACTATTTAATAAAATCTTTTTCAGGTGAAGAAAAATTCGTAGCCCCATTTCCTAATGAATGGTTAAATTATTTAGTGAAAAATAATTTTAAAGTTAATATGTTTGTATCAAAATTATTATTTAAATTTATAGTTTTAAAATATTTTTTTTATGGAATTTTGGTCAATTTAAAAATAATACTTTTGATTATAAAAAATTTTTTTTCAAATGATTTTAAAAATTTTATTTTTTTAAATAATATTAACCCTACTAATTTACCCTCGTTTTTGAATAAGTTAGAAATAAACTCCAAAAAAAATTATTCCTTTTATGATTTCTACAAATTAAATATCGGAAATGATGAAAATAAATTATTTTTATTTTCAACAGCTAATAAAGAATTAAAAAAAATTAACTCAAAAAAAATTGAAAATGATACATTCTCATTTAGTAATTATCCCGTTCTAGTAAGTTTGCCATTTAAAGATTTTATTATATTTATAAAAGATACACTCGTTAAAATACTCTTGTCATTAATATCATTGATTACCGGAAAATATTGGAATGTATTTTTACTTTCAGAGCAGCCTTTAATGTCAATATCAAGAATAAAAGCAAAGGATCATTTGCCAAAAGAAATATTTTTTCACTTATCGGATTTATACCATAGGCCATTATGGACATATGAAATGCAAAACAGAGGAAGTAATATCTATATGATTTGGTACTCTACAAATAACCAAGCTAATTATAATCGAACTATTGAGGATAAATTTTTTTATGATTGGTCAAGAATCATTTGGCAAAACCATGTTGTATGGAACGAAAATCACAAAAAATGGCTATTAAAATACTTAAAAGATAAAAATCAAAATATAATATTCTACAATTACTTATGGTTTAACGATTTTCCAATTAGCCTCAACTTAAGTAACGATAGAAAATATATTTCGGTTTTTCCCGTCGCCCCATACCGCAAGGCATATTTTTCCTTATTTAACGAGGATGAGTATCAAATTTTAACATGTAAAAATCAAATTAAATTTATTAAAGATATTTTAGAAAGTGCGATGGAAAAAAAATATATGATATTGATTAAAAATAAGAGAGTTTTGGGGCCTCATCATGATAAAATGTTTATAAATTTTTTAGATAATGTTGATGATAGATATATAAAAATTATTAAAGAAGATATTTCACCAGTAAAACTATTAAAAAAATCTGTTGCTTCAATAAATTTTCCATTTACTTCTACTGCATATTTAGCTCATAACTCTGGTTTGCCAACAGCATATTACGATGTTACTGGAAGATTGAAAAATTTTTCGTTAGATCAGAATATTGATTTATTAAACAATAAGTCTCAGTTATCAGAATGGATAAATAGCTTAAAATGATTGTAGCTCTTATACCTTGCAGACTGGAGTCAAAACGACTCAAAAATAAAGCTTTGCTAAAAATTGAAAATATTACGATAATTGAACATGTAATTAAAAGAGCTCAGTTATGTAAATATATCGACCAAATTGCTGTTTGTACCAATAGTAATTTGATTATTAAACTAGTTCAAAATTTAAAAATAAAAACGTTCAAATCTAAAATAAAACATAATAATGGAACAGAGAGAATTGCTGAATTTCCTTTACCAAAAAAAGTTAAATTTGTTATAGATATTCAAGGAGATGAACCTTTATTTGATCCTAGAAGTTTAAATGAACTTATTAACTTTCATAAAAAAAATAGTCAGTATGACATCGTTATTCCTAGTACAAAATTAGCTAAGGGAGATAATAAAAACGAAGTTAAAATTATATCTAACGATAAGGGAAAAATTCTATATTTAACAAGATCGAACAGTCCCTATGAATTTAAAAAGAAAAATAAATTTTATCAAAAACATTTATCGGTTATTTCATTTAAACCTAAGGCGTTAAAAAAATTTTATAAATTACGTAAATCAAAATTAGAAAAAATAGAAGGTATTGAATTACTAAGAGCATTAGAAAATAATTTTAAATTAGGTACTTTTATATCAAATTTCTCAAGTCAAGCTGTTGATGTTAAAGAAGATTATTTAAAAGCAATTAAATTAATGAAGAAAGATAAAATAAAAAATCTTTATAAATAAATGAAAAAAAAAACTTTTATATTTGATCTTGACGGAGTCTTAATTAATTCAAAGAAAAATATGCAAATTTCGTGGAATAAGGTGAACAAAAAATATCATTTAAATAGCAAATTTAAAAAATATTTTGAAAATATTGGTATTCCATTTTATGAAATTTTAAAAAAACTGAAAATTGAAAAAAAATATTTTAAAAAAATTCAGATTGATTTTAATAAAATTTCAAGTCAAAATATTAATAAAATAAAATTATATAGTGATGTTTATTCAGTTTTGAGAACTTTAGAAAAAAATTGCACTTTAGCTGTAGTAACATCAAAAAATAAAGTCAGAGCAAGAGAAATAATTAAAAAATTTAAATTGCCATTTAAAATAATTTTGTGTCCATCAAGAAAAAATAAAGGCAAACCTGATCCTGCATTATTAAAATTGGCTATAAAAAAATTAAAAGCCAACAAACTAAATTGTTACTATGTTGGAGATATGTACGTAGATTACGTTGCTTCCAAGAGAGCAGGTATAAAATTTATTTTTACAGAATACGGTTATTCTTCTGATAATAAAAAATATTTTTTGAGAATTAAAAAGTTTAAGGAATTACTTAAGTTTATAAAACCAATTGAAGACAATATTTAAGTAAAATAAATTCAATGTAATTAAATTTTTATTAGAAAATGAAAAAACGTTTATATTATAAAAGCTTAATATTTAAAGAATTAAATATTCAAGATATTTCATTTAACTATCTTAATTGGTTTAAAAAAAAGGAAAGGGTAAGATTTATAATTAAAAAACCCAATTCATTATTAGACTTAAAAAAATTTGTAAAAAAAAGCAAAAACGACAACGAAGTAATTTTGGTTGGTATTTTTGATAATATGAACAATCATTTAGGAAATGTAAAATTTGATCAATTTGACCATAAAAAAAAATCGTGCACAGTAGGAATTATGACAGGGCAACGTAATAAAAGGAATTATAATTATTCCAAAGATCTTCTCTTGGGATCAATAAAATTCTTTCAATTATTAAAAGAATTTAAGACATTTAATCTTGGTGTTAATGTTTTAAATTTTAGAGCAAAAAGATTTTTTTTAAAATCTGGTTTTAGAATGAAAAAAAATTATTCCAATATATATGTTATGAGTTTGAATCGTGAAATTAAAAAAAGTTAGAATGAAAGTTTAATTATGCAAAAAAAAAAATTTTCTTATATATCTAATATTATAAAGTTATATTTTAATATTTTAATTAAAAATAAAATTAATTTAGTAAATTATTGCAATTTTTTTTATTTGTTAAGTGCACATCCATTGCAACTAAAAAAGTATCATATTTTAAAAAATAATAATTATTTTCACTACTTTTATAAATTAACCACTCTATTAATTAAAAATATAACTGGCGTATTTACAAGGATATTTGAAAAAAAATTTTATTATGCGACATCAAATAAAAAAGTAGATATTATTTTTTTTTCTCACCTTGTTAATTCAAGACATTTAGAAAATAATATAGATTTTTATTTTGGCGATTTACCAAAAATCATTAAAAAAAATTCAATTACAGTTTTGAATAATGAAACTGAATTGACAAATGCTAAAGTAATAAAAAGAAATAAAACAAAAAGAGAATTAATTGTATTATCTAATTATATTGGATTTATTAATGAAATAAAAATTTTAACATCTCTAATTTTTCAGATATTAAAAATAATAAATAATAAAAAAAAATTTGATAAAATAAAAAATAATAACTTTTTTAGAAATCTTATTTTAAACTTAGTAAGTCAAAATACACTTAAGAATATTAGATTACACTATCAAGTTGAAAATATTTTAAAAACTTTTAAACCAAAAAAAATTCTGTACACATTTGAAGGACACTGTTTCGAAAAAGTAATTTTAGATACTGTAAAATTATATAACCCAAATGTAGAATGTATTGCATATCAGCACTCTATAATATTCCCAATTCAACCATCACTATTATCACCACTTAATAAGAAATTTGAACCTGATAAAATACTTACTTCCGGTGCTAAAGGTAAAAATATTTTAAAAAAAAGTTATAAAAAATCAAAAATTTTTCACATTGGCAATCCAAGACATGACAAAAAAAAAATAAATTTTAAGAAGAAAAAAAATATTTGTCTTTTAATTCCAGATGGAACATTAGAAGAAACAAAAAAAATGATAAACTTGATACCATCACACAATATTAAAATTAATAGTGAAATAAAATATATAGTCAGATTTCATCCAGGAGTTAGTGATTTTTTTAAAAAAAACACTAATCCAAATATTGAGTTTTCAAAAAATAAACTTTCCTATGATTTGGATATTTGCCAATGGGCTGTTTATCGTGGTACTGGTGCAATAATCCATTGTTTAGCGAGTGGGATTAGACCAATTTATTATTCTTATAATAAGAGAGAGTTATCAATTGATCCCTTAACTGACTTAATTAAATTTAAAAAGAAAATATCTAATTTTACTGATTTGAATAAAATTATTAATAGTGATGTAAAAAGTAATTTTTTTATAAATAAAAAAAAGTTTATAATAAAAAAATCTAAAAAATCTGATTTTTATTTTTCAAATATTAATTATAATTTTGCAAAAAAAGTTATTTTATTATAACTATCATCCGATGTTTATTAATAGAAAATACGCAAATTTAGAGAATTTCAAAAACTCTTTTTTCTCCTCGGAGCCTTTTCCTCATGTAGTTTTAGATGATTTTATAGATAACAATTATTTTGATGATCTAACCATGGTTTTAAAAAATTCAAACATAACTCTTGGTAAAAATTTTAATAGTGCAGTAGAAAGCAATAAAGCGATAAGCCTAAATTCAGAATTACCAACAAAATTGAAAGAAATTATTGATTACCTAAATTCAGAGGAATGGGTAAAAAATTTGTCTAAATTGACAGAGATAAATGATATTTTTCCAGTTACATCAACCAATGAGCACTTGGCCAATTATCACGAAATGAGAGAGTCAGGAAATTTGGCCCCCCATGTGGATCATTCTCATGAACCGGTAATTGGAAAACCCCATGTTTTAAATATTATTATTTATTTAAGCGACGACTGGGATGAAAAACTTGGAGGTAATACTCTTTTATATGATGAAAAAGGTAAGAAAATTAAAATAAAAATACCTTATAAAAAAAATAGAGCTATAATTTTTTTACATACACCTTACAGTTTTCATGGAGTTGAGAAAATCACAAACACAACAAACTCAATAAGAAAAACAATATATGTTGATTATTATAGCAAATCCTTAAAACCATTTGATAATCTAAATTTAAATATTTCAAAAAAATGGTTCAAGCACGGGACAACCTTTATTTTTCAGAATAAATTAGATTATCTCAAGCCTAAAAATATCAGTTATACTAAAACCTTTTTTAGATATAAAATTTCAGAAATATTAAGTAAATTTACTTAAGTTTTTTTTTTAATAATTTAATACCAACATCATAAGAAATGATTTTTAATATTTCATTTGGTTTAAATGTAATATTAAAGATATTTTCTAACTCTTCGATCAATCTTAAATGTGTCAATGAGTCCCATTTTTCAGTATTTTGAGTATTAGCTTGTTTTATTTTATTAAGATCTTTTATTTTAAGGACTTTTTTAAATATTGCATTATATTTATTTTCTAACGTCATTATATGAATTATAAAAAATTTATACACTATTTTAAAAAAAATAAAAATAGAATTGCAATTATCAATAATAAAAAAAAGATTACTTTTTCGGATATATTAAATTTTAAAGAAAAATATTTTAATTGTAAAAAAAAGGTATTTTTACTATTTTCAAACGATTACTTTGAAACAATTTTTTTATACTCGTCACTTTTAATATCAGAAAATATTATTATTCTAATAGATTTCATTGATGATAACAATTATCTAAAACTCATTATAAAAAAATATAAACCAAACTATGTAATTTTACCTAATAAAAAATTTTTAAATTTAAACATTGCTTATAAAAAAATACATTCTTTAAAAAAAAATAATATTTTTCAATTAGTCGACAATAAAAAAATTTCTTACAATATTGAAAATAAACTATTATTAAGTACTTCAGGTACGACCGGTAGTCCAAAAATGGTGCAACTTTCTGAAAAAAACTTATTATCAAATGCTGAGTCAATTTGCTCTTATCTTAAAATTATCAAAGAGGATTCTTGCATAACTACCCTGTCACCAAGTTATTCGTATGGCTTATCAATTATAAATTCACATTTGCTGAAAGGTGCTAAAATTTTTATTAATCAATTAAATATCGCAAATCATAATTTTTGGAAATTTGTACAATTAAATAAAATCAACTCAATTTCTTTTATTCCAGCCCAATTAGAAATTCTTGCTAAATATAATTTTTTTAACAAAAAATTAAATTCAATTAAGTATATGACTAGTGCTGGAGGAAAACTACAAGAAAATGTAATAAATTTTTTGAAAAAGTTTTGCGAAAAAAGGGGCATTTTATTTTACGTTATGTATGGACAAACAGAGGCAAGTCCAAGAATCTCTTATTATAAATTAAATAAAACTAATTTAGGACATAATTGTATAGGAAAACCAATAAATAAAGGAAAATTAATGATATCTGGAAAAAATAAAATTGGAGAAATTATATATTCTGGACCGAATATCTATTTAGGATATGCAGAAAATCATTTAGACCTAAAAAAAAAGATTTCAGTAAAAAAAAAACTAAATACTGGGGACATTGGATACAAAGATCAGCATGATAATTTTTATGTGTTAGAGAGAAAAAAAAGAATTGCTAAAATCAATGGATTAAGAATAAGCCTAGATCATCTTGAGGAAATATTTAAAAAGAAAAATATTGTGACAAACTGTTATTCGGTAAGTGATAAAATTTCAATTTATACTAAAAACTCAAAATTTAAAAATTATATTAATAATTATCTAAAAAATATATTGCATTTAAACAAAGATAATTATTCCTTTATTAGCAAACAAATAAAAGTACGAAAAAAATAGAGTAATTAATTTGAAAAATATTATTAAAATATTTCATCAATTGTTTATAGGACTAGGTAAAAAAGGTGTAGTGAATACTAGATTTGTACCAAGTTCAAACCAATACGAAAGCTATTTTAAAAAAATTATATCAAATAATAAAATTTTATCTAAATTAAAATTAGATAAAAATTCAATTGTTTTAGGTTCATGTTTTAGTATTAGATTTGCAGATTTTTTACAAAGTAATTTCCAAACTACCGTTTTAGAAAAAAATATACATCAATTAAAAGTAAATTGGGGAAGGGTCTATAATATTAAAAATATAGAACAAATTATAGAGTATTCTATTTACAAAAAAAAAATTTTAGTAGAAAATAATAAAAATAATTTCTTTGATCCCTTGAGAGAAGACTCTATTTCAATTTGTAATAGTAAAAAAGAAATAATAAAATCGATTATTAACCATAGAAAACAAAGCTTAAAAGCATTAAAAAATGCATCATCAATCATTCTTGTACTTGGTATCAATGAAGTATGGTACGATAAAAATACAAAATCTTATTGGGGTACCAAACCAGTATCACCGATTCTAAATCAAAATATTAACCGTTTTTCAATAAAGAAGCTTAGTGAGAATCAAATCTATACAAGTCTAAATCGTTCAATACAACTTTTAAAAAAAATCAATCCCAGTCTAAAAATTATATTAAGTTTAGGAGTTGTCCCTCCCGAAGCAACATTTGTAGGCAAATCCGTTTTAGAAAACTTTTTCTTAGATCAAGGCGAAATTAGAAAAGTTGTAAATAAAGTTATTGATAAAAATCCAAAAAACGTAACTTATTCCCCGTTATTTGAGTACTTATTTTTTAAAAATCCATTTGTATTAAAAGCTGATAACCGCCACGTGAATGACTATTATGTTAAAAAAGCTCTAAATTTAATATTCATGAAATGAGAATTAAATTGGTTTTTTTTTTATAATGTTTACAACAGTCTAAATAATAAAATAATGTTTAAAAATAAAATTATTAGCATTACGGGAGGAACTGGTTCTTTTGGTAAAAAAATTATACCTGAATTATTAAAAAGCCATCCTAAAGAAATAAGAATTTTTTCTAGAGATGAGATGAAGCAATGGCATCTTCAAGAAAAATTTGTTAAGCAAAATAAAATAAAATTTATTATTGGTGATGTTAGGGACTCTGAGTCATTAGGACGATCTATAAAAGGATCAGATTATGTAATACATGCAGCAGCAACAAAAATTGTCCCCACAGCTGAATACAACCCAAGCGAATGTATTAAAACAAATGTCTTTGGTGCTATGAATGTTATTAATCAATGTATTAATAATAATGTTAAAAAAGTTATTGCATTATCTACAGATAAGGCCTGTAATCCCATAAACCTATATGGTGCTACAAAACTTTGTTCAGATAAGCTTTTCGTCTCAGCAAATTTTTTAGAAAACAACTCTAGCACTAAATTTTCTGTTGTAAGATATGGAAATGTTATGGGATCAAGAGGCTCTGTAATTCCATTTTTTCTAAAACAAAAAGATACTGGTTTCTTTCACATAACCGATAAAAGGATGACAAGATTCATGATAACATTGAAAGAGGCCGTGAATTTAGTCAAGTATGCATTTGCAGATATGAGTGGTGGCGAAATATATATTTCTAAAATACCTTCAATGAAAGTCCTAGACATAGCTAATGCAATCAAGTCTTCAAATAAGATAAAAATATTAGGTATTAGACCTGGTGAAAAAATGCATGAAGTTATGATATCAAAAGAAGATTCTCATTACACATATGAGTATAAAAAATATTTTAAAATATTACCTTCACTGAATAATGTGTATAAAAAAAAATCTTTTATAAAAAAGGGCATTAAGGTGAAAAATAATTTTGAATACAGCTCCAACACAAACACAAAGTGGATGACTTCAAAAGAAATTAAAACTTGGTTAAAAAAGTATATTAAATCAGAAGACTATACTCAGTTTTAAATTATCATTTTTATGATTTGTAAAAAAAAATTTATAAAAAATAAATAAGTTATTTTTATTATAGATGAATTATAATTCGAAAAATATTGACGTAGTTATTCCAACTTTAAACGGAAAAAGATTATATAAAACAATACAAAGTCTTAATATTGGTACTATTAAACCTAAAAATATAATTTGTGTATACTTTTATAAATTTAATTTTAGCATTTATAAAAAAAAATTTAAAAATGTTAAATTTATAAAAGGAAAAATTAAAAACCAGGTTCAACAAAGGTTACAAGGTTTTAAACATGTTAAATCAAATTTTATATTACAATTAGACGACGATATTATTTTAAAAAAAGATACTCTTTCATTGTTACTAAAATATAAATTAAAAATGGGACAAAAATCAATTGTTGGACCCACATATTTAAATTTAAAAAAAAAACCTCTTCATAGTTTAGAGAATAATTATAATTTTTTTTCTAACATATATAAGTGCCTTATATGTGATGCAAAATATGGTGTAGAAAAAATAGGAACTGTAACATCTATTGGACTCGCATATGGTGTAAATTCCCAAACAAACAAAAATATTCTAAAGTGCCAATGGCTTCCTGGTGGGTGTATTTTATTTTCAAAAAATTTATTAAAAATTAAATTTGATAAAATTTTTTTCAAAAATAAATCTTACTGTGAGGATATCTTTTTCTCTATACAAAGGAATATAAAAAAATTTAGTCACTATACAGCAATCAAATCTATAGTTTATACAGATATTAATTATGAAAAATTAAGTTTTAACTTTTTTATAGATGAAATGATAGTAAGGCGTAATTTACTTAAATACACCAGAGGTAATATAATGCGATTTTATTTATGGTCAGTTTTAGAATTTTTAAATCGATTTATTTTAAAAAGGTTATTTTCTAATAATTAAATAATTCTCTAAAGCTAAAATATCCATTTTTGTCCTTTTCAAACAATCTATGGCATGTTGAGGTTTAGTGACAATGGGCTCATTTTCATTAAAGGATGTATTTAGTAAAATTGGAACATTCGAATATTCAGAAAATTTTTTTATTAATTTATGGAACTTTAAATTCGACTCACGACTCACACTTTGCACTCTACCGGTTCCGTCAATATGTGTGACAGCAGGAATAAGCGTCCTCTTCTCTAAAATTATATCTTCAACATTAGACATGTATGGGTTTACTGTTGATCTTTTAAACCAATCCTTTTTATCTTCTTCTAAAACTGCGGGCGCAAAAGGCCTAAAGCTTTCACGTCTTTTAATCTTTTCATTTATTATATCTTTCATATCCTTAAAACAAGGTGAGGCAATTATTGATCTATTGCCCAAGGCTCTGGCACCAAATTCCATCTTATTCCAAAAAACACCTATTACTTTTTTTTCCATTAATTTTTTAGATAAAAAATCTATTTGTTCATTTTCATCATCGAAAAATTGAATTAAATAATCATTTAAATCATATTGTGTAATAATTTTATTAATTTCATCATTTGAAAAAGATGGACCAATAAATGGAGTTTGTAAATTTTCAAAATTTCCATATTTTTTTGCTAGATGATATAGTGCAGAGCCTATTGCACCTCCAGAATCTCCAGGTGCGTATGGAATATAAATATTTTCGAAAAACGGGTCTTCAAATAAATTTTTATTAGCCAATGAATTTAATGCACAACCACCCGCATAAACAAGATTTTTTGAGATATTCATTTTTTTAATTTTATCTATTATTTTTAAAAGTTGATTTTCAAAAACCTTTTGACAAGATGAAGCAATATTTGCCTGGGATGCAAATTTATTTTTTTTATCATGGTTATCTTGAACAATTAACTCTTTTAAAGAATCGTCAAATAACTGTTTTTGATTAGGGGATCCCTGAAAATTATATGTATAATTTTCCTTATGATGATTGAAGTATTTAAGATTCAGCTTAAATAATTCACTTTTATGAAATAAGTTATTTAGAATGATATCTTTATATATGGGCCTGCCGTAAGATGACAAACCCATCACTTTATATTCTTCTCCATAGTTTTTGAAACCCATCATCTGTGTCAAAGATTCATAAAAAACACCCAAGGAGTCAGGAAAATATACTTTTTCAATTATATTTATTTTATGGTTTTTGCATATTGCAATAGCTAAACTGCAAAAGTCACCGAAACCATCAATAGATAGTCCAACAGCATCTTTATAACCAGAGGGATAGAATGCTGACGCAATATGACTTAAATGATGATCTGTAAAAGTGACTTTAATATTTTTGTTACATTTAAGTTTTTGTTGTAATTCAATATTAATATTTAATTTTTTTTTTTGTCTAACTAAAATTTCTTTATATTTTTTGGTAAATAAAAAATTTTTTAAATAATAAAATACTTTCATTGTTAAATTTGAATAAGGATTTGTATTTAAAAAAATTTCATCAATTTGATCAAGATTTAAATCACAAGAATTTAATCCAAGCTCAATTGACTCTGATGGAAAACCTGACCAATGCTTAATACGATTAATTCTTTCTTCTTCTATAGCAAAGATTAGTTTATTATTCTCAAATATGGAAATTGATGAGTCTGCATGATTTGCATTTATACCTATTGAAATACTCATGATTTTAAACTTTAGATTTAAGAATATAGTCGCATACAGATAAAATCCATATGTGATGAGTCATCTCAATAATATTATAATTTTTAGAATTAACCCAAAAATTAAGATCACCCTTTTTTTTCAACAAATTTTTTTTATCAAATCCAGAAAAGGTTATTAATTTAATCTTCATTTTCTTTGCTTGATTAGCACAATTTATGATATTTTTAGATTTCCCACTACTGCTGATTAGACATAGTAAGTCACCGCTGATTGCGTAAGCTTTCAATGCTTCTTTCATCCAGTTCTCATGACCGAAATCATTTGCATAACATGTTATTAAATTTGGATCATTAAATGTAACTGACTTTTTTTTTAAAAATTTGGTGAAATCTGTTGCGCAGTGATTTGAAATAGACGCACTACCTCCGTTACCAACGAATATAATTTTATTGTTTTTTTTTAAATTTTTTACGAGATATACAAATTTTTTAAATTGAGTTTCGTCAATAGTTTTTAGAGACAAACTAATTTTACTTAAATATAATTTTAAATACTCATTTTGCATTTTTTATAATTTGTTCCTCAATCCATAAATAGGTTTTTTCCAGACCCTCTTTAAGAGAGTATTTAGGTTCCCAATTTAATGTTTTTTTGATTAAACTATTGTCACTATTTCTTCCCTTAACACCCTTGGGCTTATCTAGTAAATATTTTTTTTTGAATGTTTTTTTTCCAATACTCTCTAAAATCTTTATCATGTCATTAATTGACACGAGTTCCTCACTACCAACATTTAACGGTCCATTTATAGATGAATTAAATAAGTTAATTGAAGCATCTATACAGTCGTCTATATATAAAAAAGATCTTTTTTGACTTCCGTCACCCCAAACCTCAATTTCGTCTATATTATTTTTCTTTGCAGTTATTACTTTCCTGGCAAGTGCAGCAGGAGCTTTTTCTCTTCCTCCGTCATACGTTCCGCAAGGTCCATAAACATTGTGATATCTAGCAACTTTCACGTCAAGACCATAATCTTCATAAAAATGATTACACATCCTTTCACTAAATAGTTTTTCCCAGCCATAACCATCTTCAGGCATGGCAGGATATGCGTCACTTTCTTTAAGTGCTGTAACATTATTATTGCTTTGCAAGCTGACATTATATGCACATGCACTCGAAGAAAAAAAAAATTTGTTTACTTTATTATCTCTGGCAGCTAACAGTAGATGAGTATTTATTAGGACTGAAATCATACAAAGAGCTTTATTGTTTTCAATAAATCCCATTCCACCCATATTGCATGCTAAATTAAAAACTCCGTTTACATTTTTGGTGACTTCATAGCAGTTGTCTTTAACAGACAAATCTAATTGTATATTTTGTGCTTGATCAGATTTTTGATACCAATCTTTAGTATTCTTAATATCCACTGCAATTACTTGGTAATTAAGTTCGATTAACTTCTTAACTAAATGTCCTCCAACAAATCCACCTGCACCAGCAACTAATAATTTCATATTTTTTAAAATAATTTAGTATCTATCTATATTTCTAAAATGATTTTAGCAATTAATTTAATAGGTACAAAAAAAGAGAGTGGCAGCAAGACTTATATTTTAAACTTTTTAGCCAATTTATATAAATTCAATAATTTGGCAAATTTGAAGAAAATCTACATCTTTGTTGCAAAAAATTATTCAAAAGAAATTAATTTTAAAAATGCCTCAAGCAAAATTGTAATAATTAATATCCCGTCTATTTTTCAAGAGGATATTTTTAAGTTTTTTTTTGAACAATTTATTTTTCCTTTTTATTTATTATTTAAAAAAGTGGATAAAATATTATGCCCATTAAATTATATACCTTTAGTTTTGAAGCTTTTCAAAATTGAAAAAACACTGGTCATTCATTCAAATTTACCATGGTTTGCGAGTCATTTAATGCCAGGTAATTTTTTAAAAAAAAAAACTATTAAATTATTAATGAAGATGTCGATTCTTGCCGCTGATAAGATAATATTTTGTTCATCTAGTTCTAAAAAACAATTATTAAAAATACTTAAAATTAAAAAAAAAAAATTACACTTTGTTTATCTAGGATCAGATCACTTTATAGATAAAAAACAAAATAATAATCTAGATAAAATTTTAATTGTCTCATCGATAACAAGATATCATCCGATATTAAATATTTTAAAAACCTATAATAAAATATTATCTGAAAACAAAAAACTTCCAAAACTTTTTTTGGTTACGCAGATCTTAGATACAAACTATTTTAAAGAAATATCCAGCTACATTAATCAAAGCAAGTTATTAAGAAACAAAATTAAAATTCAACTTAATTTGAACAACAGCAAATTAAAAAAATTATATTCTACATCTTATATTAGTATAAACGCATCCCTAATAGAATCCTTTGGTCTAACTTCATTGGAAAGTATGCGATTAGGCTGCCCTGTATTATTGTCAAAGTTAAATACATTTAAAGAAATAAATAAAAATGCAGCGTTATATTTTAATCATAATTCCAAATTAGATATAAAAAAAAATATTTTGCGATTGTTAAAAAAAAATAACTTAAGAAAAAGGTTAATTTCGAGGGGTTTTAAAGTTTGCAGATCTTATACATGGGAAAGAACAGTCAAAAATACTATTAATATTGTTTTAAGTTGATTTTTTGGAGATATAAACTTTATAAGGACCTAATTTATAAAAATTAAGTTTTTTATCTACCTCATGTTTTGGTGTGCAAATCGCTCTACTGTAATTGCAGTTTTGATTAGAGGTTATTGGCGGATAATAGAAAAGTACAATTCCTTCAGCCTCTTGAGGCAAACTGATTGTGCGTTCATTGTTAAAATTCATAGAATAAATTCTAGTTAAAGGATAGTTATTATAAGAGTTTCCATAATTTTTAATTATCTTTATTGAATGTTTTCCTAGTAGAGCAACTACAAATAATGCAAACATAATTTTGAGATTATTAATACGAACCGTTAAAACACTGGAACGCTTATAAATAAAAAAAATTATTATAGTAGTTAATAAAACTACAATATATGAATAACCAAAACGAAAAGTTGGAGCTTTTAAGAACCAAAATACAGATCCACTGAGCGAGATAAAAAATAAATATTTAATTTTTATTATGTCTAATTTATCAAAGAGAGAAAATGATTTACTTCTACTCTTTTTAAAAATAAAAAACATAAATGCAAAAGATAAAATTAAAAATATAAAAATATTTTTGACAACTACGTCTTTTAAGTGATGCTTATAATGTGTTTTAACCCAATTAAATTTTTTATTGTATTTTTCTGGTTCCAAATAGTTTTTTTCATTCTGCATACTGTGACTCTTAGAAAATGACTCAACATTAATTGAAAACTTTTTTACTTTATTTAAATTAGACCATTCTAAGCTATCCAGGCATAAAGAATTCACAGGATATATTAAACAGCCTGATACAATTACGTTTTTTAATAACCACGCAATCATTAAGATAGCCGGTAGACAAAATTTAACATTGAACAAATTAACAATTTTCACTCTGTTTATAAAAAAATGAATAAAAGGTAATAAAAGTGAGAAAATAAGAGTAATTTTATTTAATACAATAAAAATGCTTATTGTTAGAATTTCAAAAAACTTATTTTTATTTTTAAAGTTAAGTAAAAAGTAAGATGAAATAAATAAAAAAAGAAAGTGTGCCGGAGCATCATTTCCGAATTCACTATATCTATTCATTTTGAAAGAAATATAAATAAGAAAAAAAACGTTATAAATAAAAAATAAATTTATTTTTTTTTTTAAAATCGATTTATAAATTTCTAAGAGGAAATAAGCAGTTATGAAAGAGCAAAGCACTGCCAGGGGAATAGCAATCCCGTTTTCACCTAAGAAAAAATTATTATTAAACGCTGATATATATTGCATTATAGAAATTATTGCGAATCTTTCATGAAGATTGGATAAGCCAAAAATAATTTTTTCGTTATTTAAAATGCTTACATAAGGGAGATGATAAATTCCCGCGTCAGGTCTATAACTATTAGAAAAGATTAATAAGAGAGATGATAAAATTGAAATTAAAATTATTATTTTTAGTTCATTTCTATTTATTTTTATTTCTAAAACAAAAATACTTATAAGAACTATAATTAAATAAAAAACAGTATTTATAAATTGGTTTAACGGTAAAACAAAGTTTATTAGCAAAGCAATTAAAGACAAAGATATAAAACCGAAAATAAATTTTTCATAAAAATTATACTCTTCTTTCTTGTTAATTAATCTGTCAAATATTGAACCGTTTAAAAAAATAAAAAAAGAGAAAAGAATTGTTGAGATTAAAATTGTTAACATTTAAATAATTTTTTTATTAAAAATAACAAAAACAATATAGTAGAATAGTAATGAAAATAGTAATGAAAATAAAATATTATTTGTAAAAATAAATACGAGATAAATTGAAATGGTTAAAATTAAATAAATAATCCAAACATATTCGTGTTTAACTTTTTTTAGTATTAAGTGATGTAAGTGTGAATTATCGGGTTCTAAAATATTTTTTGATTTTATGACTCTACTAATAATTACTCTTAAAGAGTCTAAACCTGGAAATAAAAATAAAAAGAATATTTCATCTGCTCCAATTTTTGTATCAATATTATAAATATTTATCGTAAAAAAAGATAAAACAATCGATAAAACATTAGCTCCAGAATTTCCGAGAAAAACTTTGTTATTAATATTATAAATAAAAAAAATAATTAAAGATACGAGAAGTATCAAAGATGGAACATTTGAATTACCAAATTTAAAAATTATTATTATTAACCAGTATATTGCTATACTAGATAAAAGACCATTTGTACCGTCAATAAAGTTTAGAGTATTAAAGAAAATAAAAAAACAACAAAAAGTAAAAAAGAAACCTACATTACCCAAATTCAATATTTTATCTAACGAAGATAACCTTATTTCTTGGATGATAAAATTTTGATATAAAGGAACAAATAAAAAAAAAATAATTATCAAACATAATATTTTAGAATTTGCTCTGAGGTTTTTTTTATCATCAACGTAACCTAAAATAAAAACAGAAATTGCCAGTAAAGAAAGTGAAAAAATATATGTCGTAGGTAATTTTTCAAATAAAAACTCGTCAATAATTAATCCAATAATAAATGGGGTTAGTAATGCAAAGCCTCCAATATTCGAAATTTTTTTTTTGTGGATTTTTCTTTTATTTGGATTGTCATACATTTCAAATTTTTGTGAAATATAATCTCTAAAATGTATTATGAAGAGTGTTAGAGTTGCAAATAAAGACAATATTAGATAAATCATTTTTATTATTTATACATAGTTAAAATCTACATATAAAGTTAATAATGAGCTTGCAAAATTATTTGAATAATTCGCGAAATTACTTTTTTTTAGATATACTTGTATTTCTTACTTTCTTCTCGTTGGTTTTAGGCACTGCTATTCATAATTTTATTATTGTTTTAACAGACATAATTTTTGTTTTATTTCACGCATTTAAACGTCCAAATTTTAAGTCCTCACAATTTAAAATATTCATTTTTATTGTTGCAATGCTTCTTATAAACATAATCTTTTCTGAAAGTTACATTTCCAGTTTAACGAGGTCATTAAATATAATAAAATTAACGATTTTTACTTATTGTTTATTGTATTTATTTGAAAATTATCAAACTTTTTATCAAAATCTTTTAAAAACTATTTTTTTATTAATTGTCTCGATTATTTTGAGTATGATTTATCAATATTTTAATGGGACAATTTTTGGTCACGGTTTTATGACAAATCATGGCTTTAGCTTGAGTGGATTTTTTAAAGATGAATATATTGCTGGCTCGGTATTGTCAAAATTGTTTTTAATATCTTTGCCATTATTTTTTTACTTTAAATATAAAAATTTAATTACTCTAAATTATATTTTGATAGTCTTATTTTTTGTTTTATTATCGAACCAGAGATCTGCTATCATCATGTCTTTAGCAGCAGTAATAATATATTTCATATTTGACAATAAGATAAGTTATAAGAAAAAACTCTTGTTTGTATTTACACCAGCTTTATTTTTTTGTTTAATCTTATTTTCTAATAATCATTTATACGATAAATTAATTAAAAAAACACTTGGTCAATTTAATTTTACCGAGGAAAAAAATGAAAATATAATAAATAATTTTAAAAATACTATTTGGGGAGCGCATTACCTGACAGCAATAGAAATTTTTAAAGATAATAAAATCACCGGTTCTGGATTGAAAACTTTTAGAATTGTATGTGGTAATGATAAATATTCAAAAATAGAAAGTAAAGACAAAGATTACAGGTGCTCAACACACCCACATAATATTTACTTAGAAATACTTGCTGAAACCGGAATAATAATATTTTCGTTTTTTGTTGGATTCTTGTTATATTTTACAATTATTGGAATGAAAAAAATTATTGAGAATAAAGTTTATTATGTGAATTGTTTTGCTGTATTTTTTATTTTATTTTGGCCGATACAAACTACTGGTTCATTATTTAGTTCTATCAATGGTTTTTTTTATTTTGTGGGTTTTGCATTCTTTTACAACTCTATCACGAGAGTTAATTTAGATGAAAAATAATATAAATTTATTTCTAACAAATCTTAAAAATAAAGATTATTTTTCATCATTATTTCTATTAATATTTTTACTCATTTCTTATTATAATTCTCTATACTATGTTTTCGCAGATTATAGAGATGAAATAGGTTATTTATCAGATTCTCTTTTATTAGCTGAAGGCATGAGACCTTCTTATTCTCATGCTCCATCCGGTTTATCTACTTGGATGGGTACCATATATTTCTATTTACAATTATTTTTTGAAATTCTAAAAAATTTATTTAATTTAGATATTAATGTAATTTTTAATTCGTTCGATAAAATTATTTACGAAAATTATACTGATTTAACAGGTATTAAATCTACATTATTTTTTTTGAATTTTTTATTTTTTGCAATTTTTTTCTATAAGACTAACAATATTGTTTATAAAATACTTTTTTGTTTATGTTTTTTTTCACCAATTTTATTTTATACAACATTTTCTGGTAAGCCTTATTTTTTAGCGTGTTTATTTGCCTCTTTGGCATTAACTTTAAATGAGAAAGAGGAAAAGTTAGCATTAATATTTCTTGCATTGGCAATATGTGAAAGACTTGAATTTTTAATTATAATAAATTACGTTTTGTGCAGGTATCCATTAAGACAATATTTAAAAAAAATATTATATATTTTATTAATCTTTCTTGCTATTTCACCCTGGTTTTCAATAGCTTTATTTCAAAATTTAAAAGTAATCTTGGGCTATGTTCACCAACAACCCTCTTTAGCTGAAAATGTATTAGGACTTAAATTAAATATTTACCTTTTCCTTTATGCACTGACAATTTTTTTTATTTATCCATTGTTGAAATTTAAAAAAAAATATAATTTAATTTTATTATTTTCTTCCTTTTTAATCTTTATTCTAATTACATTTTATTCAAACATTCCATTAAGATGGTTTTTACCACTGTTATTAATAATTTTATATTTTGCATCAAAAAAATTGTTATTTCTAGAAAAGGAGAATTTATTTAGAAACTCTGTATTCAACAGCATTTTAATTATTTTTTTGTTGTTCTTTAACTTTAATTTAAAGTCTAAAATTTCTGACTTAAAAATATTAGAATTAGAGCAAAATTCCCAAAGTGATAATATAGTTGGTCCGAAATTATTAAAAGAGATTAGTAGTTTTCAAAACTATTCTTTATTTTTAAAAACTTATCTTTACGATTATAACATTAAAAATAAAATCTTTTTTCAGAAAGAAAAGGCTCCGTTAGCTTTTGGACAAAGCGGAAATTTAGAAATTTTACAAAATAGAAGATATGAATACATAGCAAGGTATCAAAAAACAAATGATAAAAATAAATATATTTTCTCAGACGCTGGTTTATATAAAACAAAAAAATATTACTGTTTAAAATTTAATAACAAAAATATTTCTTTCTACCACTTTGAAAAAAGAAAATATATTAAATGTAACTAAATGAATGTTTGATAAAATATTTTTAAATTCCATTGTATTAACTAGTTTAATTTCACTATTTTATATTTTCAAAAATCTTTATCTTGCAAAAAATCTATTAGTCTATTTCAAAGGAATAAAAATATTTCGTGACTTTGAATTTAATTTTTTGATATGTTTTTATATAATATTTTTAATAGAATGCCTTTTTTTTAATTGGTTTGTTTTTTTTAATTTTAAACTAAATATTTTTTATTTATATTTTATATTAAAAACTATTTGTTTTCTAACTTTACTTTTTAAAAATAATTTTAGAATTAATTTTTTAAATACATTCAATATTTTTAAAAAATTTAAATTAGAATATAAAGTTATTATTTTACTATTTTTTTTAATAAGCTTATTTCCAATCTCGGATGCTGATAGTATTTATATTCACTTAAATTATCCTATCACATATTTGTTTGATGACTTAAAAAACTTATTCAAGTTTGCAGAATTGAGCCTTTTTCATAATGCAGAAACAATCTTATTTAATTCGGTAATTTACAAAATATCAAATATTGGAAACCTTCTTAATTTCACAGCATTAATAGTATTTATTTTGACATTAAAAGAAAAAAAAATTTTTTCAGATAACTTTTTAATGTTATTTTTTTCAACGCCATTAATTTTATTTTTACTTAATACCCAAAAACTTCAAATTTTTTTTGGCTTATTATATCTAATAATTTTCATCTATTTTTATCAATTAAAAAAAACAGATCATAAAAAAGAAATATTTTTAATAATATCTTTGCTTATTTTTTTTGTATCAGGAAAATTAAGTTATTATTTACTTTCTATACCTATTTTCATTTATACTTTGTATAAAGTTAAAAAAATTTATCTTTATAAATATTATTTAATATCATTTTTACTTATTTTATTACCCATATGGATAATAAAATATAAACTATATAATAACCCTATTGCCCCTTTCTTTCAAAATTGGTTCTCAAATAGTGTAGAGCTTCAAAATCTTAATGATGTAATAAAGATGCAGGGCTGGAGAAATATAGGCTTTGATTTTACAAAACTGTTAACTTATTTCATACCTGAAGATCCAGGTAAAATTAGCGCCACAACAGGTTTGGGATTTATATATATTATTCTAGTTAAAAAATTAAAAAAACTTGAATCAAGCGACTATGTTGCGTTTTTTGGTATATTTTTGGTATATATATCTGGTCAAATTTCTCCAAGATTTTACTTTGAAGCTATATTAATCTTGATGTATTTCTTCAAAGATAAAATAAATACTCTAATAAAATATATTTTAAAAGTTCAACAATTCTTGATTATTTTATTATTATTCGGGTTTTGTACAATTTCAGTTAAAGATATGTTTTCATCAAATAATTTTATGAAAAAATTTTCCAATTCATATAACGAGGCCAGTTTACTAAACTCAATTAAAACCAGAGAAAATATTTTGGTTTTAGATGAGGGACGACATAGCATTTTTTATGAAAAAAATATTTATCCTATTGCAGTCAAAGAAGATTATAATTATCTCATAAATTTAATTCAAAACAAGAATATCAAATTTATATCTATTAAAAATACAAAAAAAATTCCAGATTGTTTGAAATATGAATTGGTAAAAGAAATTAATTATTTTGAAGGAACAAGGAATTTTGTGAAAAATAGAAAAAAGAAAGTGAAAAAAATTATTGAAATAAAACAGAACGAATGCTTAATAAAATGATGATATTAAGTTTTTCTTTTTCTTTGTTTTTTATATTGATTTATATAAGTTTTAATAAATATATTTTTGATAAATTTTTTAATTTAAGCTTTTTCGCTTATATCAAAGAAAACTTTTCCTATACACAGTCACTAAATTTATACATTTTGACTCAATTTTTTTTCGGTTTGCTTATATTATATACCTTAAGTAATTTATTATTTATTTTAAATTTTAATATTGATATTTTAACAGTGATACTAGTTGTATTATTGAGCATTTATATCTTATTGAATTATAAAAAAGCATATAATTTTAATTTTAAGTCTCAGAAAAATTCTGCAATTTTTAAAAATATAAAAAATATATTTTTAATTCAAAATTTTAAATATTATAAATTTTTAATTTTTCTAATCTTTATTATTCTTTTAAATAGAATTTTTCTTGACTGGAACGATGAAGATGAGATCAAAATCTATGGTTATATGACAAGACTTTTTGCAGAGGGTTGGATTTTTAATGACGGGATATTTGAACCTTTTACAAGATATGGTGAAATATCCAATTCTCTTTTTTATAAATTAACAAATAATTTTTTTCTTATTAGATTTTTGCGATTATTACAATTTTTGGGTGTATTATATTTATTTTATTTTTTAATAAAATTACTTACAAAATCAACTAAAATAGCATTTATAGCTGCAATATTATTTTCTCTATCTCCTGAACTTTCTTATGTAGGATACTTTTCTCTTAAAACTGATTTTCAATTATTTATTTATGAAATCTTATCTTTAATTTTTTTGTTTATATGGATCAAAATTAATTTTGATAAAAATCAAAAAATAAATATTAGAAATAGCAAAGAAATTAATTTTTTTTTGTTATCGATCTCCACAATTTTTTCTGCTGTAGCATTTGCCACTAGGCTGAGTGGTATTTACATTTTTATTTTATGCTCTTTAATTCTTTTTGGATATATTTTAAAAAATTTTAAATATTTTAAAAAAAAACTTATTAATATTTGTTTAATTGTTGCTTTATTGGGAGTTATTTGTTTGCCCCATCTGATAAGAAATTTTTTAGAATTTGATAACCCGCTATATCCATTAAATGGGTTCTGGAATTTATTATTTGATAATCCAAAATTTGACGAATTTTGGAGCCTTAAAAATGCAAAATTAAATTATAATATAAATATAAATTTTCCAATTATAAATGAGATTTATATATTGGTTTATAATTCACTACCTTTTTCAAAAAATATATTCAAAGATTATCATTATTTATTTTATCGCCCTTTAGACTCAGCAAGTTCTGGGTGGTTAACACCCGTAATGTTGATTATTTTTTTGGTGCCATTTTATTTTAAAAAAATTAAGATTATTAAATATTTATTTATAATATTTATTTTTTTATTCATTTTTTGGAGTAACGGAATTCAGTTTGTTAGGGTTTTTATAGCTGGATCATCTGTAAGTATTATCTTACTTGCTCTTATTCTAAGTTATGAAAGTGAAAACAGACGATGGATTTACTTATTTTATAAAAACATAACAGAGGTATTAATATTACTTTTAATTATTTATCATTCTCTTGTAAGTTTTAAGAGCAATTTTATGGGTGTAGATGCACTAATTAACGAAGAAAAAAGGTATTTCTCTAATTTAGCAAAATCACAACCACGATATAAGTGGGATTTGATATATAATTATAAAAATATATTCTTTTCGCCAAATATTGAAAATTTAGAAAATAATTTAAAGTATATAGAAAAAAATTATTTTAGTAGAAAAGATGTTATTGAAATAAATAATAAAATTGATCTCCTTGATCGTAAAGTTCTTATTAGACATAACTTAAATGATCTCCCGTATTTAGAGACGGTAATTAAAAAAGGTTATATTATAAGAAGTAATGAAAATAGTTATAAAGTGAAAAAAATTTTAGCTTCAAATACCATTTTTTTAAACTGTTTATTTGGAACAAATATTACACCAAAAAAAAATGATGAATTAATATTTGACAATAAAAAAGTTAAACTGGTTTGTAGTACATTAGAAAAAAATCAATGATAAAAGGTAAGTTTCAAAAAAAAAGTAATTTTTTTTAAGGTAAGAATTTTTTTTTAGGATTTAATTCTTTTTAAAATTACTAAATTTCCACCATCAGTGTAGAGAATAATTTGACCTTCATTACTCGAAATTATATCTCTTATTCTCTCATTAATAAATATTTTTTCATAATTTATAACCTTCATTTCATTTGATACGTACAGTCTAAAAATTGATGCGGCTTTAAGAGAACCGAATAGAAGATGATTATTAAACTGAGAAAATTCTTCTCCGTTGTATTCGATACCTTGGGATATTGCTACAGATGGACTCCAGGAAAAGAGAGGCTCTATGAAACTGGAGTTATTTTTACAACCGTAATCTTCTAAATTTTTCGGCCAAATTTCAGAATTAATTTTGAAATCATAATCGTATCTTGCGCCCCAAGTTTTGCATGGCCAGCCATAATTTCCGTTTTTATTAATAATATTAATTTCATCTCCTCCTTGGGGTCCGTGCTCAGAAGAAACAATTATGTTGTTTTTTTTTGAAAAAATTAACCCTTGAGGATTTCTATGACCATAAGAGTAAATTTCGGAACTAAATTTATTATTATCTTTATAAATCCTAATAATCTTACCAAACGAACTATTTGCATCTTGTGGATATTTATAAATCCCTGAATTTTTATTTTGAGCAAAAAAACCAGTAGATATAAAATAACTATCTTTATATTCTAAAACTCTACCGCCTCCATTATTCTCCATTGGGTTATTGCATAATTCCTCTGACTTCCAAATATTATTTTGATTATCAAAACTAAAGGTCGAAGAAATATTATTAATTTTATATTGATCTAAATATATTCGTTTACAATCTTTACTTTCTTTTTTGATACCTAAAACTAAAACTTTATTTCTATTATTATTTATTAATACATCTCTAATTCCTGAATATCCCTTAAAAATTGAATCTTGTTTGTAAAATTCTTTTGTATCTAGATTAAATACTAAATTATTACCATTGTTTAGAGTGAGTAAAAAAAAGTTTTTCTTTAAAAGATTAATAGCGCCACCACCACCAACAGACGATTTGGCAGGAATGGTTACATAATCTAATTTTATCTTATAGTACTGTGTTGTAATTTTTTTCTCATTTGGATTTGTATATTTGTAAGCATAAAACTTAACCCATTGCGGAAGGTATAATCCTATACTTGAGTTAAATGGCCATGTTCTATTTTTTCTTGCATCCTTAATAAAATTAACTGAAAAAAAGGATCCAATGATTAGCAAAACTAGACATAGTATTAAAATTTTTTTTTTCATTTTATATTTATTTATTTCCTCAAAATTCCGATGGAACCACTTTCTTCTAATGCAAGTAAAATTACTTTTTCTTTACTAAGATATAGTAAATCCCTTATCCTCTCATTAATAAAGATTTTTTCATAAAACTTAAGTGATGATATATTTTTATCAAATTTTAGTCTAAATAGATGTCTAGAATTTAAAGAGGCTACTAAATAGTTGTTGTGCCATAAAGGCGAAAAATTATTATCAATTTCTACTATTTCACTAATACCAATGGACGGGACAAAAGAAAACACAGGTTCTACAAAATTATAATCTTCATGATTTTTTTTGTAATTCGAAACATTTTTATATTCATGATTATATTTTTCTCCATATGATGCAATCGGCCATCCATAGTTGTAATCTAGTTTAATTTTATTAATCTCATCTCCTCCGGCCGGTCCATTTTCAGTAGCGAGCACTAAATCATTTTTTGCATACAAGCCTAAAATATTTCTATGACCATATGAAAATATTTTGTGGGTATTTTTTACTGTATCAAGCAATAATATTTTACCGTATGATGAATTTAAATTTTGAGGTTTATCGTCACTTTCGTCATCATTTTTTAAAATATCCGCAGCAGTTGAAATTAATATATTCTCGTTTTTTTTATAGAATACCATTTTCCCAGCTTGAATACTTTCAAAACAACCTCCAAACTTTTTAATAACTTTAAAATCGCTTTTTTCTATTCCAAAGTTTGATTTTAATATAATGAGCTGTTTACACTTATCCTTTTTGTTAAATGCTGAAATATAAAAAGATTTATTGCTGGTTAATAAATCTAAAATGACAAAATCTTTTAAATTGTTTTCGATTTTAAAAATTTTATTTTTGTTTAAATTTTGTATGTTAGTATAAAAAAATTTTCCCTGTTTAGACATAATAAATATTTTTTCATCTACACTTTCAATAAAAAAAGTTTTTATAGATTTGCTTTTGAGATGTGGAGCATATCCTGCAGCACTTTCTTCATCAAAATTTAATTTAATTTTTGTGAGATTTAATTTTAAAAATTGAGAAGAAGGTAAAAATTTTGAATTATAATCATTATTTAGCCTCGAGGTTGATCTTTGATTATCGAGAAATACCTGAATTACGGCAAACAAATTTTGTGGCATATTGGATTTGATATATTTATAAAAATTATTCGGAACAATTGAAACTATAAAAGATTTAGGTAAAAAATTAAATAATGCAATCAAACATATACTTAAAAAAAATATTATAATCGTAAACTTTTTCATTTTTAGAATTGATAGGGTAATCTATATATTTTAATTTTAAAAAAAAATCTAAAAAAATTGTTCAATTTTTCTTAAAATTTTCAATAAAATACAAATTAAATAATTGTTAAAATACTTTCTTGATATTTTGATATCTTCAGCTATTTTTTTTAAAAAATTGCCAATTTTGGTACTATCTCCTCCAGTCCTCATAATACACAAATACTTACTTAAAAAATGAAATTTCAATTTTTTATGAAACAAGTCCAATATAAACTTGTAATCTCCAGAAATTGGGTATTTAATTGAATACAGGTTTTTAATTATTTCCACCCTTTTTACATAAATAGATGTATGAGGGGGCATCCAACCCAGTGCCAAATCTTTTTTTTTAAAAGGCCTGCTTATCCATTTTCTAACAGTTTTTTTTCTGTTTTTACTGCAAAATAATATGTTGCCATATAAAACATCACATTTTGTAGTATTAAAACTTTTTGCAACATTGGTGAGAACATTTGCATTTGGATAAAAGTCATCAGCGTGTAATATTCCCACGATGTTTCCAGTTGCTTTTTTAATACCAAAATTCAATGGACCAAATTTATTCTTATATTTTACGTCCTTAAATACCCTAATATTACCTTTGAGTTTTTTTAAATACTGCTCAGTATTATCTTCAGATTTTGAATAAATAATAATTAACTCTTTTGAGGAAAAATTTTGACTTTGAAAAGATTTAATACAGTCTTTTAAAAAGGGCATTCCATTTTTAACTACAGTCACAATTGATATTTTTTGCTTCATTGATTATTATAATTTTAATAAAATTATTATAGGTTTAGTACTTTAAATTTAACCAAACGTTAAGTTTTGATAGCTTCAATTCTTGCCACAGCCAATAATTAGTATTAATAGTCTAATCTATTTATGAAAAAAAGCATTATTATCCCATGTTATAATGAAATTAATAACATTCCAAAAGTTATTGATAAGGTCCTGAGTAAAATTAATGTAGACGATAACATCATCATTGTCGATGATGGCTCAAATGATGGTACTTCACAATATCTGGGAAATGTAAAAAATGATAAAATTAAAATAATACTAAATGGTCAAAATTTTGGAAAAGGCTTCGCTGTAAGAACAGCATTAAAAGAAAAGCAGCTATTAAATGATTTAGTTTTAATTCAAGACGCAGACCTAGAATATAGCCCAGATGATTATGAAAAATTATTGCTTCCTTTTCAGGAAGCAAATGCTGATGTGGTTTATGGTTCACGTTTTTTAGGTGGATCCAAGTATCAGAGAATACATTTTTTTTGGCATTATTTAGCAAATAAAATATTAACTTTTATTACTAATGTTTTTACAAACCTCAACATGACGGATATGGAAACCGGCTTTAAGGTATTTAGAAAAACAGCTTTAATTGATTTGATACTTAAAGAAAATTCATTTGGAATAGAACCCGAGATTACAATTAAACTAGCTAAAAAAAGATTGAAGTTCTATGAGGTACCAGTATCATATGCTGGACGATCTTATGAAGAGGGTAAAAAAATAAGGTTGAGAGATGCATTTATTGCCTTGTACTGTATTATTAAATATTCTTTTACAAACTAATGAAAAATAAAATTTACTCTGCTTTTCATTTTGATTTTATAGAAAAAATCATTCTTAATAAAAGAATAGAAATGAAAAATAAAATAGAGGAAAATATTAATTTTGATTCCATCAATAGTATTTGCGATGTAGGAACAACAGAAGACTTATCTAATAAAAGTTCTAACTTTTTAATTAAGTGTTTTGCATATATAAAAATTAAAAATTCAATTACAGACCAGCTTATTGTGGATGAATTTTTTGATAACAAAATTCAAGCATCGATAACATCAGAATTAAAAACTGAAGATATCGCAAAATTAAAGTCAGATATTCTCTTTTCAAGCGCCACAATTGAACATGTTGGTTGCAAGGAAAATCAAAAAAAAATGGTTGAAAATATGATTGAATTATCAAATAAATATATAATAATTACCACTCCTAACAGATATCATCCAATTGAGTTTCATACAAAATTACCTTTACTGCACTATTTTCCAAAAGCATTTCACAGAATATTATTAAAGTTGATTGGATATTCTTATTTTGCACAAGAAAAAAATTTGAATCTTTTATCTTATGCAGATTTCAATGATATTCTTAAAACATTTACAAATATTGATTTTAAAATTATAAAAATTAAATTACTTGGTTTTACCTCTAATTTAATAGCAATTTGCCAAAAAAAAAATTAAATTAAAGCCTTTTCAATTCTTCTTTTATCATAATTTTTATAAGCTGTGATAAGCTTGTTTTTGGGTACCAATTTAATTCTCTTTTTGCTTTAGAATAGTTTCCTTTTAAATAGCTAACTTCCGCTGGTCTAAAATGTTTGGGGTTAATTTTAACGATAATTTTTTTGGTTTTTTTATCAACTCCCTTCTCCAGTATACCTTTACCGGTCCATTTTAGTTTTATATTTAGGTGTTTACAACATTCATTTATAAAATATTTAATACTAAAAGTTTTATTTGTGGCTATTACATAATCATCGGCTTTTCTTTTTTGCATCATTTTCCACATTGCTTCTACATAATCTTTTGCATACCCCCAGTCTCTTTTCGCATAAAGATTACCTAATTCTAAATATTTTCTTTTCTTAACTTTTATCTCGCAAAGATTTTTTACAATCTTTCGTGTAACAAATTCCTCACCGCGCAAAGGGGACTCATGATTAAAGAGAATACCAGAGCAGGCATAAATATTATGTGACTCTCTATAATTTTTTGTTGCGTAATGTGCAAATACTTTAGAAATTGCATAAGGACTCCTTGGATTAAAACTTGTATTTTCGTTTTGAGATTGCGAAGTGGTATTTCCATACATTTCGGATGATGATGCCTGGTAAAATTTGCAATTTGGAAGCAAACATCTAATCATTTCTAAAATCCTCAATGTCCCAAGACCCGTTACCTCTGATGTAGAAATTGGTGTAGTAAAAGATGTTTTTACAAAGGATTGTGCTGCTAAATTATATATTTCATTAAACTTATATTTTTTTAACAATCTATAAATTGAGTCAATATCAGTAAGATCAAAATCTTCGTAAATTACTTTATTCGAAATATTTAAAAAATTATGTCTCCAATTATCATTTCTAGAGGATCTTCTATCGCCTGCAACGACTTTATAATTTTTCTTCAATAAAAATTCACTTAAATAACTACCATCTTGGCCAGAGGCACCAGTAATTAAAGCTATTTTTTTTTTCATACAGAAATATATATATATCAGTAAAATTTAATCTTAATAAATAAATAAAT
>CESF01136257.1_pt1 | contig 35568 bp, 29 predicted proteins | sample 356331 | NCBI WGS metagenome assembly CESF01 (sample SAMEA2621779, study PRJEB7988) | marine metagenome | biome: marine biome (ENVO:00000447); feature: surface water layer (ENVO:00002042); material: "saline water (ENVO:00002010), including plankton (ENVO:xxxxxxxx)" | depth 5 m
TTTAGCGCCACCACGTTGCAAACGAATAGTTACCATACCGTCCTCTACATTAGATTGACTGTTTTCATTAATAAGATTTACTCCCCAGTACGGGAAGCTGGGGAATTGTACGAGTTTTTTGCAACATTGCAAGTAAGAACTGCTGCAAAATGTAAGTTTAGTTGATTAAACACTGATCTGGCCTTTAAATCTTACATGCAGCTAACAACTATGCATAAATTATCTACAAAAAAAGGAGCTATACGCTCCTTTTTATACACTTAATAAAAAGCGCTATTAAAATTTAGGACCACCACCCATCATGCCAGGTGGTAACATGCCTTTCATACCGCGCATCATTTTCTTCATACCCCCCTTGCCTTTCATCTTTTTCATCATCTTCTGCATTTGCGTAAATTGCTTAAGCAGTTTGTTGATTTCTTGCACTTGGGTACCAGAGCCTGCGGCAATACGTTTTTTACGAGAGCCCTTGATGATTTCAGGACGCGCGCGCTCTTTTGGTGTCATTGAGTTAATGATGGCTTCCATTTGTACGAAAGTCTTATCGCCCATCTGCCCTTTTACGGCGTCTGGTAAGTTTTGCATGCCCGGTAGCTTATCAAGCATCGACATCATACCGCCCATGTTCTTCATTTGACGAAGTTGCTCAGCAAAGTCATCTAATGTGAAGCCGTCACCTTTAAATACTTTCTCAGCAACTTTAGCCGCTTTCTCTTTATCTACTTTCATTTCGACTTCTTCGATTAATGAAAGTACATCACCCATACCTAGGATACGAGAAGCAATACGGTCAGGGTGGAAAGGTTCAAGTGCATCAGTGCGCTCACCTACACCCATAAACTTGATCGGCTTACCGGTAATATGACGGATTGATAATGCAGCACCACCACGAGCATCACCATCAGTCTTTGTTAAGATCACACCACTCAAAGGTAGCGCTTCATCAAATGCTTTTGCGGTGTTTGCTGCATCTTGACCTGTCATCGCGTCAACGACGAATAAGGTTTCGATTGGATTAATCGCACTGTGCAGTGCTTTGATCTCGTCCATCATGTCGTTATCGACATGTAAACGACCTGCAGTATCGACTAATACTACATCGATGAACTTTTTCTTCGCGTGTGAAATCGCATTATTCGCAATATCTACTGGCTTTTGTGAGATATCGCTTGGGAAGAACTCAACACCCACTTCATCAGCAAGTGTTTCTAGCTGTTTGATTGCTGCCGGACGATAAACGTCAGCACTAACAACTAACACAGACTTTTTCTTACGCTCTTTTAAGAATTTAGCTAGTTTACCAACACTGGTTGTTTTACCAGCACCTTGTAGGCCCGCCATCATCACTACCGCAGGCGGCTGCGCATTAAGGCTTAACTCTTCATTTGCTTCACCCATTGCCTTTTCAAGTTCTTCACGAACAATCTTAATAAAGACTTGGCCTGGACTTAAGCTTTTCGTTACTTCAACACCAACGGCGCGTTCTTTAACTTGCTTAACGAACTCACGAACAACAGGTAATGCAACGTCCGCTTCCAAAAATGCCATGCGGACTTCACGTAATGTATCTTTTATATTTTCTTCAGTTAGGCGTCCGCGGCCACTGATATTTTTTAAGGTTTTACCTAAGCGTTCTTGGAGATTCTCAAACATGTAAAGGTTCCGATAAAACGTGTTTCACCTGTAGTGTACATAAAACAGACAAGTTTGAAGACAATACAGGCAATATTAAAATTTAATTACTAGCAGTATACCGTAAATGGTGGTCGACAATACAGTGTTCAAGTGTGTAGTTTGAGTTTCTTTTTACAAACTCTATGCTTTTTCCTTGCTATAAAATACAATGGCATCAAAGAGACAAGGATTTATCTATATAAATTAAGTGGCCAAAACACGATGATTATTAGTTTAACTATTATTGCTAGTTTGTTTTATGTGTTAGCAACGTCACATGTGCTATCACGCCTTTTCCACAAACAAGGTCCGAGCCAAAAACTCACAGTGATACTAAGCACTGTGGCTATCCTTGCCCATATGCTATTACTGGTTAATTCAGTTTTTCGTGCTGACGGTCAAGATTTGAGTATCGTCAACGTTGCTTTATTGACCTGTTGGGTCATCGTAGTATCCGTTACAGCTGTGTCGCTCAAGTTCCCTGCTACCTTATTACTACCAGTTGTGTATGGTTTTGCAGCCTTACTTACACTTGCCAGCTTATTTATTCCGCATCATGTGATTTTACAATCAATAGATGTTGAACTTGGCTTAGTCACTCATATATCGTTATCACTTTTGGCATATTGTGTGCTAATAATCTCGACACTCTATGCGGTACAGTTTTATTTTATTGATAAGCGTTTAAAGCGCAAAGACTTAGCAATCGTACACAGTCATCTTCCACCTTTAATGGTCGTTGAGCGTCAGCTTTATCAATTACTCACGCTTGGTACAATTCTACTTACCTTTGCACTACTTTCTGGGTTTATCTTCTTAGAAGGTATGTTTGCCAGTGAATTTATCCATAAAACGGTTTTATCGTTAATTGCTTGGCTTATTTTCACTGTTGTAACAGTGGGTCACTTACGTCAAGGCTGGCGTGGTAAACCCGTGGTGTTTTCGATCATGATAGCCGCTTTTATCTTGTCACTTGCTTATTTTGGCAGCCGTTTCATCCAAGAAGTGATTCTAAATAAGTTTTAACTTGACTCAGCAAGCTGTCTCTAGCTTAATATGCACTGATTTATAAAAAAAGGATCCATCGTTGGACGACATATCGACTAGTACCCTGTTTATTATATTGGGATTATTGATACTTATTTCTGCTTATTTTTCTGGTTCTGAAACTGGAATTATGTCAATTAACCGTATCCGCTTGCGCCATCTTGCTAAAGAAGATCATCGTGCAGCGAAACGCGTCAGCAAACTGTTAAGTCGCCCTGACAGACTCATTGGTCTGATCTTGATTGGTAACAACCTAGTTAATATCGCTGCAGCACAGGTTGCAACGATTATTGGTATTCGCCTATATGGTGACCTCGGTATCGCAATTGCAACTGGTGCACTGACCTTAGTGGTTTTAATCTTTGCCGAAGTAACGCCAAAGACACTTGCAGCGCTTTACCCAGAAAAGGTCGCTTTCCCAAGTTCGATTGTCCTTAAGGGGCTTTTGAAAATACTTTTCCCATTTGTGGTTATCGTAAACTGGATGACCAATGGCATGCTGCGCTTGTTTGGAATCACAACAGCACAAATTGAAGAGCACAGTTTAAGTAAAGAAGAATTAAAAACCGTGGTGAACGAATCTGGTGCTCTATTACCAGCTCGCCACCAAAGCATGCTGACTTCAATTTTAGATTTAGAGCAAGTAACTGTTGAAGATATCATGATCCCACGCAACGAAATTGTTGCTATCGATATCAATGATGACTGGAAACTTATTAGCCGTCAGCTAACTCATGCTCAGCATACTCGCGTTTTATTATATCGAGACCAAATTGATGATGCTGTTGGCTTTATTCACTCACGTGATGCACTGCGCCTGTTAACTAAAGAACAGTTTGATAAGCCATCACTATTACGTGCGGTTCGTGAAATCTACTTTATTCCTGAAGGCACATCACTAAACACACAATTGCTTAAGTTCCAGCAATCAAAAGAACGTATCGGTTTAGTTGTTGATGAATATGGCGATATCCAAGGCCTAGTAACACTTGAAGATATTCTCGAAGAAGTTGTTGGTGACTTCACAACAACGCAAACTCGCACGCCAAGTGAGGAAGTTACAGAGCAAGACGATGGCTCAGTACTTGTAGATGGCGGTGCTAATATTCGCGATTTAAATAAAGAAATGGGTTGGGAGCTCCCGATTGATGGCCCGAAAACGCTAAGTGGTTTAATCGTTGAATACTTAGAGGATATCCCAGACTCAAACCTAAGTTTACGTATTGCCGGATACCCTATTGAAGTGATCGAGATAAAAGAAAACATGGTGAAGTTAGTTAAAGTTATTCCAAGCAAACGCACGGAGTAACGTTCGACTCACCCCAAAAAAGGAGTAGCTTGCTACTCCTTTTTTGTTAGTTATAACTGAAACGCCTCAGAAAATTCACATTTTCCCAGCAGACCCCACACCGTAAAGCAATTCCTCTACTATTATTTTCTTTAAATACTCTGTTGTATAACAAGGAAAAATAATGGACGAAATATCAATCGAGAAAATCTACAACCAAGCTATAGAGTTGCTAATGCTCTACGGGCCAAAGTTTATTCTAGCAATACTGGTTTTAATCATTGGTTGGTGGTTAATTGGTAGAGTTGCCAACATGGCTGAAAAATCAATGAATAGGGTCAAATTCGAAGTTGGTTTGACGCACTTTTTAGTCTCCTTCATTTCTGTCATTTTAAAGGTACTACTGCTGATATCTGTTGCCTCGATGATTGGTATCGAAACAACCTCATTTATTGCAATGCTCGGAGCAGCCGGTTTAGCCGTAGGTATGGCACTGCAAGGCAGTCTAGCGAATTTTGCAGGTGGAGTGCTTATCCTATTCTTCAAGCCTTTTAAAGTAGGTGATGTTATTGAAGCCCAAGGCTACATGGGGAAAGTAGTAGAAATTCAAATTTTTGTCACTGTTTTACTTACCTACGATAATGAAAAAATCATTATTCCAAATGGCACGCTATCAAATGGCTGTGTTAAGAATAAGTTTGCAGAGCCAACACACCGCGTTGCAATCGAGTTTGGTATTAGCTATGGCGATGACGTTCATAAAGCCCGTGACGTGCTTATGAGCGTACTGGATGACTATGATCTGGTATTAAAAGATATAGAAGATAAAAAACCAACAGTGCATGTTAGCCAGCACGGTGAAAGTCATATCGGCATGTTAGTGTGGGCTTGGGTTGAATCGGATAACTACTGGCCTGTGTACTTCGGTTTGTATGAACGAGTCAAAATTGCCTTTGATGCTGCTGATATCACTATTCCATTCCCACAGCGAGATGTTCATATTCACCAATTCCCTGGTAAATAATTTACAAGGCGAGGTCAACTCGCCTTATTTGATTGTGCTTGTTGAATTCGTATCAATAACTCTGCCGTAGCAGTTGCATCGGCTAATGCTCTATGATGATTCGTTAAGTTCAATTCAAAGTGTGTCGCTAAGTTACCAAGTGAATAAGACTTTAGCTTTGGAAATGTCTTTCGTGATTCAACTACTGTACATAGCTTAGGCATTTTAAAACCTTGCCCGAGTGCAGCGTATTCCTTGCGAATAAATCCGTAATCAAAATTCACATTGTGAGCAACAAATACACTGCCTTTTAACAGGGCACGCAACGTGTCGGCTATGTCCTCAAAGCGAGGAGCATCACGTACCATTGCCGCGTTAATTCCTGTTAATTTGGTAATAAAGGCAGGAATACTTCGTTCGGGATTGATTAAACTCGCCCACTGCTTAATAACTTCGCCAGCTTGTAACTGCACAACCGCAATTTCAGTGATTTTATTATTCCCTTGTACGCCGCCAGTAGTTTCTATATCGACCACACTATAAATGCGATTTGGATCATTAAACCAGCTCACCTTAACGATATTTACTTCAAAGCCGTGTTGTTTTAAGACATCAATACTGACAAGTTGGTTGCGTCTTAGTTTGTCGCCCGGAGCTTTAACTTCTTCAAATGTGAGCTTATGCTCTTTTAAAACCATTAAATCTGGGTAACCATCTTTAAGCTGCTTAAAGGTTTTTGTCATTTGCAATAAATGCGCTTTTAAACTAGCTAGACTGCTGTGTTTTATCAACATTTTTAGTGGCTCTAAAATATCGCTATGCCACATAAAAACACCATTGGCTATTTCGTAGTACTGTCCTGCGTTTTTACAAACATATTTATACAACGCTTCATTACTAGTGAAATTTGCAAGCTTTTGCTCAATTTGTGTATGCTGCGATGTGTAAAAGCAATCAGCAAGTAGTACTTGTGGATAAAGATCAAATTCATTACACGGCGGGTACGGTGTCTCGATAAAGAGCTCTTGCCAAAATGTTAGGGTAAAAAGACTTAACCAAAGATTATTCTCGGTAAAAAACACAGTGTTACCGAGCTGTTGATAATACTCGCATACTCCTTGCTCTACATCACCACGGTAAATGTCATCAACCTCTATTTGATGCTCTGTATCAATTAACATTTGTGTTAAGCGTGAACGTTGCTGCTTATTATATTTACGCTGTAGAAAGTCTTCGGCGAAATACAAAATGCTATCATCAAGCGGATTTTGGATAATATTTTCAAGCTTATGCTCAACCCAGCTTTTGTCTCCTAGCTTGTAACGCTGGCGAATTGCTAGCTCTTGCGCTTCACTACTGCCCTCACAATGCTCTAGTAACTCAAATGCAAAACCTAAGTCATGATCTTTAAGCTGCTTATATAAGCGGATCAGTAACTTGTTTTTGATGCTCTGGGCTAATTCATCTTCACAGTTAATAGCTAAAAGTGCTTGAGCTAAGGTTTGGTACTGTGTTTCTGATTGGCTTTGCTTAAGCTGCATACGCAACTGGTTTAATTGATAATGCGATTGTGCCTCGGCTAAGGTTTTAAAACGCGATAAGCTGTCGCTGACATCACCACGTACTTTTGCAATTCCTAAGTCACGCATTACAAAGCGATTTTGATGGTTTATATCGCCTTGACTTAGTCGGCCGCTATGTAAAAACTCAAAGTATTCATAATACTGGCTTCGGCTATTGACCACGAACTGACTAAATAAAGCGTCTAAATCACTGTGGTTGCGGTCAATATACTGTTTACAAAGTTGAATTAAGCTATGTTTGCTGGCTGATTTTTTATAATCAGGTTGTGTCGTCATTAACTCATCGTTTGCTAATAAGGTTAATAAAGTTGGCTTTGTTAAATGCTCAAGCAGCAAATCTAATTCATCATGACTTGGATGTGCCACCAGCCCCTGTTGCTTTAGCTTAAAAATAGCCCCATGTAGATTAGGGATTTCTTCATAATTTAACGATGACAGTGCCACGATTTTTGGTTTACGGGAATAAATACGCAGCAAAGTACACAAACTTTGCTCATCAAGTAGGGTGAGTTTTTCAAGAAATTGCATTTGCTCAGCTAAGAGTAAATGCGTGCACTGAGATTGAATAAACTCAGCGAGCTCAAAGAAATGACTTAAATAATATTTTGCTGGTAATTGTGTTTTCATAGCCAAACCTGACACTGTATATAAATACAGTATCAGGTATTAGTAAACTGATTTCAATGTTTGAGGCTATTTAACTTTTAAAATACCTACAATCGCGCAAATTGCACCGCCTACCATACCGAGCCAAGCCTCAATCGGTGTATCACCACTAAAAGTTCGGCTAATTTGTGCACTTGCAGAGTCATAAACGTTATAGCCCCATACTGCGAGCGCTACACCAATAACGATTAAAGCAATACCTATAATTTTTCCCATCGTGTTGTTCCTTTTTGTTGTTTTGATTTCGTGCTGCTATGTTTAGCTTTGCACATATAATAATTAGCTGCAAAACCTTAAGAAATAATCAAACTAAAGGTTATGTTTTGCTCACTTAACGAAACCTGAAGTTCAGCATCAATTGCTTTACTTAACGCTTTGGCAATGGATAAGCCTAAGCCAAAGTTATCTTCAGACGTTCTGGCACTATCTTTTTGCCAAAGCGGATCAAATAACTGGCTAATGTCTTCATCTGTTAATGGTACTTTTAATTCGTTAGTAACAGAAAATTGCAACTTCCCTTTTTTATTAAGCAACGAACTTACAGTCACTATGCTCTTTTCTGGGCTGTATTGTTTAGCGTTATTTACAAGGTTGGTGATGATTGATTCAAGGGCAAATAAGTTACTTAAAATGGCTGGGATATCGTCTTGAAACTCAAACTTAACCCATTCTAAATCGCACTTTTCTAAGGTGCGTAAAATAACCTGATTTAAATCACATGCATCTTGCTTAGGTAGGGCTTCATCACTGTACTTATGCAGTAGCAATAAGTTCGACACAATGCTCTTTAAACGCTGGCTAATTTTTAGCACTTCAGGTTTAAAGTCTGCCTCAAACTCTTTTTCATTTGGAAAACGAATCGCCACTTCAGCCATATTAATAAGCTCAGCAATCGGCGTTTTTAACTCATGGGCAATATCTGAGGTCAAGCGCTTTTCACGAAAATAGAGCTGGCGATTTTCTTGAATAAAGGCATTTAAGCTATCAACAATGGGTTGCAGCTCTTTCACAGGTTCTTTTATTGTTATCACGGCACTTTTATCTGCGATACTAAGACGACTTATATCACGGTTTAGTTTATTAAGTGGCGCTAGAGAGCTGTCGACCGATTTACGCACAAATAATCGAATGAATACGATTACTGACACGGTAGAAACAACAAAAATAACGTCAATTAACCATAAAATAAAATCAACTTTTTCTGATGAAGCTGCATAAGCCAAAGTCAGCGTGGTGTGATGCGTTTTGCTCACGCCATCAAAAAAATTTCTATGTGAGTGAGAGTCGATTTGCGGCTGGAAACGAGTATAAATAATTCGCCCGTCACGACCATCCGGCAACTCAGTGGTCATTATTTTCGCTTCACCCAGTTTTAATTTTTCAAACTTGAGGCTCTTCAAAGCGAATAAATTAAGGCTCTGTGAGCGGGTAAACACCCCATCATCAGTCCACATTTGAAAATATTCAGGCTCAACTTGACCATCAAATTCTGGCATAAAGTCACTAGAAAAATTAAAAGTTAACCCCTCTTCATCTTCATGAACCAAAGTCATCAGCATACCGGCTTTTGATTTCATGCCACGGTTAAATTCATTATCAATCCAACTATCAATAGCTATATCTGTGGCGACTAAAATACTTAAAACTAGCCCAGTTATAGTAATCGATAATGTAGTTACCAACTTACTGCGAATTGACTTCATTATTTTCCTTGAATGATATAACCAAAGCCACGCTTAGTTTGAATAGGTAATTCACCGCCTGCCACCCTAACCTTTTTGCGGGCCGATGATAAATGCGCTTCAATGGAATTTTTTGAGACCAAGTCATACTGCCCAGCTATGTAGCTACTCAACTTTTCTGCAGTGATCACTTTATTTTGATTGCTAAATAAACACTCAACTATTTTATATTCGTTAGGTGTTAAGTCGACTGAAGTACCGCCGACTTGTAAGAGTTTTAATTGTAAATTTAAAGCCAAGTTATCAATGCGGATCACATCACTGATTGTTTTCAGACCACCGCGACGCATTAAATTTAATAACCTTGCATGCAGCTCATCAAACGAAAATGGTTTGGTCAAATAATCATCGGCCCCAGTCAGCAGCCCCATTACTCTGTCTGCAGGTTCTTGCTTGGCAGATAAAATAAGCACACGCACATCGAGCTGCTTTGCTCTTATGGTTTGTAATAACGTAATGCCATCAAGGCTGGGTAACATAATGTCGAGTATTACTAATTCGTACTCACCAGACATGGCCATACTCAAACCTTCAGCACCATCGCCAGTTTCATCAATGGTAAAACCTAAGTTTTCAAGGCCAATTCGTAGACTACGCCTTAATGACACCGAATCTTCTATTATCAACAATTTCATATGTTACTCATTTAGATAAAAACCACTTTTGTGTCATTAGGTTACGCTCAAAATCTTAAGATTCCCTTAAGATTTACTTAAGTTTTTCTAGTTTAGAAAATATTAAGATTACCATAAGGGTTTCTTAAGTTTCACTGCCTAGTATTGCCATAGTTTCGATTAAGTAAGTACGACTATGACAGCAAAACTCTCTGTTTTAAAACCTTTGTTCCGTTTTTCATTAATATTAATGGCAGTTTTTATACTGTCGAGAATAAGCTTGCTAATATGGCAACAGCAAAGGTTAGCTGATGGCGATAGCCTAGCGGTTTTATTTGGCGGCTTAAGGGTAGACTTAAGTAGTTTAGGGTACTTATTAGCCCTTGCCGTTTTAATGTTGATAGCTCATGTTCTTTTGCGTAGCAAAACCTCTTTATTGCAACTTATTTTTACTCTTTATAGCAGCATAGTCGTTACTTTAATCGTGGTTATTGAAGCTTCTACTCCCGCGTTTATTACCCAGTACGATGTACGACCAAATCGCTTATTCGTCGAATATCTTGATTACCCCCAAGAAGTATTTTCCATGCTATTACATGGTCACCTGTTCGCTATGATAAGCACCTTAATTATTGCAACGCTAAGCTGTGTGTTTGCGTATCGTTATATAAATGCAGCATTTAGCAAACAACAAAACGCTAAAACTGTTAGCCAAGTTGTAATACTCGTTACCACTTTATTAGTCTGCTTAATTAGCGCACGAGGCACTGTAAGCCACCGCCCTTTAAATCCTGCTTTAGTGTACTTTTCAAGTGACTCGCTGGTTAACTCGCTGGCTTTGAATTCAACGTACAGTGTGGCATTTGCTATTAAAAATATGGGCAATGAGAAAAATGCCAGTAGTTTATACGGCAACATGCCACGTAATGAGATTTTACAAACAGTAAAGCAAGCAGCCTATAAACAAAAGTTTATAACTGAGAATATTCCTACACTTTCAAGCAACACGCCTTTTAACACGGGTAAGAAAAAGAATTTAGTTATCATTTTAGAAGAAAGCTTAGGTGCACGTTTTGTTGGTGAACTAGGTGGCATTGGTGTGACTCCTGAGCTTGATAAGCTATACAAGCAAGGCTGGGGCTTTAATAACTTATACGCAACTGGCACTCGTTCTGTTCGAGGTATTGAAGCGGTAACAACTGGGTTTACTCCGTCTCCTTCACGCTCAGTGGTAAAACTATCAAAATCACAGCGTAATTTTTTCTCACTAGCTGATGTATTAGCCCGCACAGGCTACACCACTCAGTTTATTTACGGCGGTGAAAGTCATTTCGATAATATGAAAAGCTTTTTCTTAGGCAATGGCTTTAGCGATATTGTAGATATCAATGACATGCAAAACCCTGAGTTTATTTCGTCATGGGGTGCAAGCGACGAAGACTTGTTCAATCAAGCTGATAAAGAGCTAAGCGCATTAAATAAAGCAGGCAATCCTTTTTTTAGCCTTGTGTTTACTTCAAGTAACCACGATCCATTCGATATTCCAGAAGGTAAAGTAACACTACCTGAAGGCCATGACCCAGAAAACCTCAAACGTGATCTAGCAATCAAATATGCAGACTATGCACTAGGTAAATTCATAGCAAAGGCAAAAACGCAAGATTACTGGCAAGACACAGTATTTTTAGTGGTTGCAGATCATGATGTGCGAGTGTTTGGCTCAGAGCCTGTGCCGCTTAAATCTTTCCATATTCCTGCCGTGATCCTAAATAGTGGTATGGACGCAAAGCAGGATACTCGCTTAGTCAGTCAAATAGACTTACCTGTCACTTTGTTGTCGCTATTAGGCGTAGACCAAGCGACACCTATGCTTGGTTATGATTTAACTAAACAATACCCAGTTGAGCGCGCCATGATGCAGTACTACGACAACTTTGCTTACGTTGAAAATGGTGAGGCAGTGATACTCATGCCAAACCAAAAGGTTAGCTATTGGCACTACGACCCAGCCACTAAAACCCAAGTAGCTATTGATAAGGCTGGCAGCAGCGTTGAACTTGCCAAAAAAGCTCTGGCTCACGTCTTATTTAGCAATTTAGCTTATACCGAACAGTTGTATCGCTTACCAAATAAATCGTAGCGATGAGGAATAATCATGAGCATGAAAATTAAACAACTCCTTATTAAAAAATGGCAAGTTAGCTACAGTCAGTTTGTGTGGCTGGTGTCGTTGTACTTGGTTATCGCATTTAATGGTCTATTTTTATTTAACATGGCTGAAGCAGCAAGCAAGCCAGAACATGTCAATTGGTTATTTATAGCAAGCGTACCGTTTTTATTATTAGCACTGACGGCAATGGTGTTAAGTTGGTTATCGTTAATCACCTTTGTAAAACCAGTGCTTTTAACAAGCATCGTAGTTTCGTCACTGTTGTTTTATGCAACCTTAAACTACGGTGTTATCTTCGATAAAAGCATGCTACAAAATATCTTAGAGACAAACTCAGGTGAAGCATTTTCATACTTAAATATACAAGTTGTCGTCTTTATTTTTGTACTTGGCGTGCTCCCCGCTTACTTGTTTTCACGTTTTAAAATTGTTGGTAACTTTCGTGTTCGTCTAAAAAACTTTGCGCTTCTCAACGTCACAGCATTTATTGCTATAGCAGCTATTGCAGTACCATTTTATAAAGATTATGCCTCTGTTGGGCGTAATAACCGTCAATTAACTAGCTATATTACCCCCTTTGCATTTTACACTGCGGGCTATAAGTATCTGCGCGATAATTATTTTTATCCGCCTTTACCATTTAAAGTACTGGATAAAACGCCGCATTTACTAGAACAGCAACAAAGTTCGCTGACAATTATGGTAGTAGGTGAAACAGCTCGTGCAGCAAACTTTTCACTGCAAGGATATAACAAGCCAACTAATCAATATACACCTAAGCTTGGCGTTAAATATTTCAGTGACGTTAGTTCATGTGGCACGGCTACGGCTATATCTGTACCTTGCATGTTCTCGCGTTTAGACCGTAATCACTATGATTCGCGCATAGCGCAAAGCCAAGAAAATGCGCTTGATATCATTCAACGAAGTGGTGTCGAAGTAACGTGGATTGATAACAATAGCAGCTGTAAAGGGGTTTGTGTGCGGGTAAACACACAAACGGTAGAACCAACAAAGAGCAACCCACTTTGTGATGGACGCTATTGTTTTGATGAAGTACTCGTGGAAGAGTTAGCTACAAAACTTGCCAAGAGTAATGCTAAACATCAACTTGTTGTGTTACATATGATTGGTTCACATGGACCAACTTACTATCGTCGATACCCAAAAAAAGACAGTGTATTTATGCCTGATTGTCCGCGTAGTGATATTCAAAATTGTAGCAGCGAGCAACTAACAAACACCTATGACAATACTATTGCTTATACAGACTTAGTACTCAGTAAACTTATTAATTTAATGCAAAACAGTCAGGCGGATGACAAAGCCCTGCTGTATGTTTCTGACCATGGTGAATCACTTGGAGAAAAAGGCTTGTACTTGCATGGCTTCCCATACGCATTAGCACCTAAAGAGCAAACCCAAGTGCCTATGTTGTTTTGGAGTAATAAACTAGCCGATACCCGTTTTAATCAATGTATCGAACAACAGCGTAACAACGCTTTTTCTCACGATAATATTTTTGACACCCTACTTGGCTTAACCCATGTAGACAGCACTGAATATCATCCAGAGCAAGATATCTTCAATGCTTGCTCAAAACAAAGCTAACGAAATAGAGATTTCATACTATGCAATTTGATAGCACTAACAAACCCATTGGCATTAAACGTATTCGCCTAGCATTTAAAAACTCCCAACGTGCATTCACTTGGTTAGCAAAGCATGAGTCTGCTTTTAAACAAGAGCTGATACTGTTGGTCCTTGCCATAGCAGTGGTTTTTGTATGGCAAATTAACCTGTATGAGAAAATCATGCTGCTTGTATCTGTACTATTTGTGATGTTTGCTGAAGTCGTAAATACGGCAATTGAAGCCACAATAGACCGTGTAGGCCTTGAAATTCATCCATTATCAGGCCTAGCTAAAGACTTAGGATCAGCAGCCGTACTTATTGCCCTAACAATTTGTGCGCTGGTATGGGGCGGTGTGTTTGTGAACAATCTAAGTTAACTCGCTTTTTTATCATCAGGGGTGTCATTACAAAGTGCACAGTGGCGCCCTTTTGATGAATGATATAAACGGGTTGCTATAAAAATAGCCGTGGCAATAAAAGACCAAAGTAACGCAAAGCCTAATGCGCTTAGTGTCTCGTGACCTTTTAGAATTTCAACCATAAATAATAAAATAGCCACCAGCGTGAAAACTCTAGTGGCTCTTAGTATCCAGAACTTTGTACCCATAACTTACTCCTTTAAATGAGACCCCTTTAAACGAGCCTCCTTTGAAAGAATGAGTGTAGTTCAAAATAAGAAAAACACCTTATAAATCCAGAACAGGCTCAGACAATATTTGTACGTTATTTTTAAATACCTCTAACAGCCCCGGCGGTGAGTGTTCAGTACCAAGTACGATAACATGACAGACATAACGATAGCCGTTGTTAGTAAAGGTATAATAGTGATTGCCCCCACTACCATCAAAGCTTAGTGTGCCCCCTGTGATCACAAGGCTTGGCTCATCTTGCATAGATTGATCTATTTCCCATGCTGCATAGCGGTACTGATTATCAGCAAGCACATCGATACGAATTAAGTGCTTTTTTGTTTGCCACGTTAATATCGGTTTTGTAAATTCACGAAGGCTTTTATGTAATGCTTGTTTTTGCTCGTCAATCAGTGCTTCGCGTCGTGCTTTTTCTGCCTCTGATTCATAAGGCACAGCCCAAATAGAGCCATCAAAGTCTAACCAAAATTTGCCTGAATCAAACATAATGCCGCGCCACCCCATCATTTCCCAGTCGTGGCGAATATTTGAATTCACGATTTTTTCGACAAACTCTTTATCAAAAATTTGCTCAAACTTTTCTATAAGCATTTGCTCATTTTCAATTGCTTGCAGAGGCGCTTTGCGCTGCAGAGGATAATGCACTCGCTTGGCGATTGCAGCTCTATCACCCGCTTTAAACGCCGCAACCACAGGTTTTACAATTTTTATATGTTTTGTTGCGGCTGTTGTTGAAAAAGAGATAAGGCAACCGAACAAAATTACCGCGAAAGACTTCATATGCCTACTTTAAAATTTAAAAACCAGATTATTCAAAGCGTAACAAATTTTTGTATATACAGTACAGGTGCTATTTCATTAACAACTCAATCTCAGCGCTTTGATTACCAAGCCTATCAATTGCAATTATCTTCATTGCCTCTAATGGTCGTTGTCCATAAGAAGCTGCAACAGAGAACGTACTCTCATCACTTGAGTAAATATGATAGTGCCACTGCTGCGCATATTTTAGATAGACAAGTAACTCAGACACTTGATCTGAATCTGGGTGTGTCCAAGTCAAATGAACATCGTCACCATCATATTTAACATCAACTTTAACAGCTGCTATTACTGACGCATCTAGCCAAGGAGTTTCTGGAATTAAGGCTTGATGTTGAAATACGCCTTTAGTAATCACATCACTCATCAATTGACTGCCTTCAAGCGCTGTAACATTCCAAAAAACTGTACCGGGTGAAGTTGATAAAAACCCACGATTTATCATAATTTGATTGACGACCTCATCAACACCAGCCTCATCAAATGAACGCAATGCATTAATGCCAGGCCATAAATGTCGCCCATGAGTGTTTTGTGATTGCCACCAGCTTAATAAGAGCGGGTAGCTTTGTGCATATTGATTAATTGGCCAATAAAGTTGCGGTGAAAAATAATCAAGCCAGCCTTCGTTAAGCCACAGCTTTGCATCAGCAAACAAGGTGTCATATTGATCCATACCACGAATAGTTTCAGGTTCATCAGGCCTATATATACCAAATGGGCTTATCCCAACAAGAACATGAGGCTTTGTTTGTTTAACTAGTTTGTATAAGCTTTTCACAAAATGATTTACTGCTTCACGGCGCCAATCACCGATAGATAACTCACCACCTGCTTCTAAATACTGAGTGTATTGTTTAGCATCAGGAAAACCTTCATCGTTATTGTAAGAAGGATATGGGTAAAAGTAGTCATCATAGTGAATACCATCTAAATCATAGTTTTCTACAAGTTCCGTTAATACACTTAAAGTATGCGACACTACAGCTTGATCTGTAGGCAAAAACCAATAGGTCTCATTTTTTAGTTTCACTACTTTATCCGTCATTTTTTCAACAACTGAATGCTCTGAAACGGGGCCTCCAATGTGGTGATGAGCGCGGTATGGGTTTATCCATGCATGTAACTTTAAGCCTCGTTTATGTGCTTGTTCTATCCAAAATTTTAAAGGATCATAAAACGGTTCAGGTGCTTTTCCCTGCTTTCCAGTAAGATAATAAGACCATGGTTCATTCGTACTTTTATATAAACTGTCTGCTTGCGGTCTAACCTGAAAAATAACGGTATTGAAGTTATGTTGTTTTAGTAAATTAAGGATTTTAATTGCTTGTTGTTTTTGCTCAGCAACAGATAATCCAGGCTCTGATGGCCAATTAATGTTTGCAACGGTTGCTACCCATGCAGCACGAAACTCTCTTGCAACCTGAGGTTGCTGGATAGTGCCAAAAAACTGCTTTTCAATCTTCGTAGCCTCTTGTTTTTGCATAAAAACACACGCATTCAAAGCAAAGCAGATGAACAATAATAATAAATGTTTAAAATACACTGTATACCTCACAAAAAAGGCACAACAAAAACTTGTTGTGCCTACATGAATCTAATTCAAATAAGAAAATTAGAACTTCATTTGCGCGCCGACCAAGAAACGACGACCATAATCATGAATAGCTAAAGGGCGATTAGCATCTGGCATACCGGTGCTATTACCTGAAGTCGCTTTTTGCTCTTCATTTGTTAAGTTAATAGCTTGGAAAATAAGATTAAAATCTTCAGAAACATTGTAGCTTATATTCAAATCATACTGACCAAAACCATCTTTATACTGATTTAAACCAAGGTAATTTGTATAAAAATATTCTGAACGATAGGTATAAGAAACACGCGCACTGAAAGCTGTATTTTCGTAGTAAACAGTCGCGTTGAAGGTATCTTCTGAATTGTTAGGTAACACAGCCTCTTCACCCGCAGCTTTTTGCTCTGCAGTTTGCTCTAGCTCAGCATCTGAATAAGTGTAGTTCGTTTGAATGCCGAACCCATACATTAGCTTTTGCGTGTAGTTCACTTCAAAGCCGGAATTCTCACCACCTAGCCCGTTTTGCGGTTGAGTCACTAAGAAATCACGAACCTCTTCAACGCCAGTATCAGGGTCTGTCCATGTCCACTGCTTTTCAATAGTGGTATTGGTAATATACGAATCAATGTCTTTATAAAAATAAGCTAATGACAATATTGATGACTCATTAAAGTACCACTCAGCTGATAAATCATATTGAGTTGAACGATAAGGTTTTAAATCTGGATTGCCTTGTGAGCCTTTACAACCTGTTGCCGCTGCACAGTAGCCACTTTTACGCGCTGATAAAAAATCGTAGTCAGGACGAGACATTACTTTAGCTGCAGCAAAGCGAAGCACAACATCATCCGTAAAGTCATAGTTAATATTTACACTTGGTAAAAAGTCATCGTAGCTATTTGAACTATACACATCTTGAATATTTTCAGGCGCAAAACTACGTCCTGTGTATTCAACTGAACGAGAGTCAAGCTCTGTTTTAACTGCACGTACGCCCATATTACCGCGCCACTTATTGTGCTCGAACACAGCTTTGAGGTATCCAGCCGTAACGGTTTCTTCTAGATCGAAGGTGTAGTCAAGGTGCTCATAAGGACCTGAAGTAGGACTTGTTGATGAAATCCAGTCTGCATATTGGTTATTATCAAACTGCCATAAAATGCCGTCACTAGCAGAATCACTTGCAAACATACCCAAATTAAAATTTTCACCTGCTGCTGAGACTTTTGGATAATTGGCTTTCATTAAACTGGCGGCTTTTGTATGCTCACGGTATTTTACACCCGCTTTAATTGCAGTGAAAAAACCAGTATCTAATAAATATTCAACATCAAATTGTGCATAAAGCTCATCAGAATCGTTGAATATATCATTTTTATGGTTGTAATCTAATCGATAATCTTCAGGGCTTAAATCTGCAGATAAAGTTACATCAGGCGTGCCGTTTTCTAATGTAAATGATGCATTTGTATTGGCGTAATACTCAGAATACACATCACTCACCTCACCATCCGCTTTACTATAACCAAATTGACCTGTAAGAGTGTAATCATCGGCTTTAAAAGTCACTTTTAAGTCATGCGCTTGAGTTTTAAACTCACCGCGATATCCCGCATTACCATAATAACCCAAGTTATTGTGTGCTGGTAAATCACCTGCGACAACCGTACCATCAACAATCACTGGGTTCTCAATATTAGCAATATTCTGTAAGATAAAACCGCTTGAATACGTGCCATATGATTCATGTTCTGACTTTGAATATAAGTTATTGAAAACAAATTCAAGATTATCATTAGCTGCGTATTGGAATGTCGCTGTTGCGGTATCTAAATCACTATCACTTGCGTAGCGGTTGTAACCCACTGCCCCTGGATAAAATTCTGCATTCCCATCTTGGTTGGCATCTGTGCTGCGATATCCAAAACGTACTTCTTTACTATCACGCTGCGTTGCCGTTTCTTTGTGGACAAAACCTACATTAAACCCAAAATCTTGGGCTTCATTTTTCCATGAATATAAACCAGACACGTATGGCTTAGTTTCGTCTGCGTTTTCAAAATGAAATGCTTTTACTGAAAGCGCAGCATAGTTAGCTTCACTATCAAGCGGTTTACGTGTTTTTACTACAACAGTGCCGCCAATTGAACCCTCATCAATGTCAGCTTCAGCAGACTTATAAACCTCTAGAGTATCGACCATTTCTGCTGGTAATAATGAGTAATTAAAACCACGCGACGGGCGTGTAATTGATGCCGAAGCCGTTGCAGAAGCCACGTTTTGGCCATTTAACAGCGTTATATTTAAATGAGGTGCAGTACCACGAATACTCACTCGATCGCTTTCACCGCCTAAGTCTTTCTCTACTTGCACGCCTGGAATACGCTGTAGTGCATCAGCAACTGTTTGATCAGGAAATTTACCGATGTCTTCGGCAGAAACCGCATCAACAACGCTGTTTGAAAAACGTTTCATGTTGATACTTTTCTCAACTGACGCCGCATAGCCGCGTACTTCGATCTGCTCTATATCCTCTTTTGTAATTTTATTTTTTCCATCTTCTTGAGCAGCTGCAAAGGCAGTCGTACATGTTCCTAACACAAGTGTTGGGAGCAATGCTTTTTTAATACAAACAGTTAGCGTGGAGAATTTTTTATTCATGGAAATGTAACCCTATCGTTTTTAAAAAGTGAGAGATTTTGTGACTACAAACTACATAAATGCTCTTTTGAACAACAACTGGTAACAACTTTATTGCTACATTGCGGCTACAATAGTAGCAACGCCGCACAAAATCAAGATATTTTATTCTTGACAAAGTTGTAAATTAAAATATAAAATTCCTAAAAGACATCCAAAAAAACACCCTAAAAAAGGCAATAAAAATACCCCATTAAAATCAATTATTTGAATTTACAATAAAAACAAGCGCTTACAATTAAGCTAGTACCTAAAAAGCATTCTTAAAAGAAAGAATTATTCTAACAACAAATCAAACACAACATTGACACTTGCTCTGAAGGTAATCGATTCTTGTAAATACTTACCTTCTGGGACTGCATTAATACGTGAGCCCGTTACCATAATTTGTTCAATATTGTTGTTGCTACCATAGCCGAAGTGACTACCTACCTCTTGCGATTGAATACTATACACTCGACCAAGTTTCGCTTCGAATGCGCTAGCAAGGCTGCTCCCCTGTTGTTTGGCATTCACTACTGCCTTATTCAGAGCGACTTGCTCGTAGTTTGAGGCTTTCGTTGATAAAAGTTGAATTTGCTCGATTTGATTGACACCCACTTTAAGTGCAAAGTTTAAGAAACCATCCAAAAGAGAGAGTTGTTTAAGGCTGACTTTGAGCTTACGCGTGGCTCGAAAACCATCTTTAGCTAGGTTATCGTTTTCGTCATAACGCATATTGGGTTCAACAAATATCCGCCCCGCAGAGATACTTTTTTCGTCTATAGAAAAATTGCTTAATCCCGCAAGAAGTTTGTTCACTTGCGTATCGACTTGCTGCTTCGCTTGCAAACTTTCAGCTTTTACAGATTCAAACTCTAACGTGATATTAGCCATATCGGGAGCAGTACGCACAACAGCCTCACCTTTAACAACGATGTGGCGATTATCTGGTAAACTCGTTGCAGCCATCACAGAACTGGTACATAAAACCAATAGTAACAAAGATTTAAGCATCATAATCTCTCCCTAGAAAAAGTTATGATGCCTTGCTACGGTATGAAAGTATAGTAATACTATGCTTTAATGAAGTGTAAAAAAACCAAAGTTAGCAAGTCTGCACTCGCTACCGCATCGAAGTTAAGATGAGAGGAAATAAAATCTAAGCAGCTTTAGCTCGCCATCGCATTGTCGACGTAATCTTCGACCATATCTGCAAAATCTTGGTCAACAATGCCAAGTTCAGATAAGCATTGCTCTTTAATTTTAAACCACTCGCTTGAATACTGTTGGTGGCGCGCATAGTCCACAGCACTCTCTGCGCACTTTAAAATGGCATACGCCATACGCTGCTGCTCATCATTGCTTTGCTCTAAAAAGTGCGTGTTGTGATGATTTAAAATAACGTGACATAGTGGCTTAGGTAGGTGCCATGATACAGAAATAAAGTAGCCAATCACCGCATGGTCACACTGATAACGTGCTTGTTCAAGGTCTGTAATTGCGAGCTCTTTGGCTAGGTTTGCTTGCTTGAGTACCTCAACATAATCTCTAAATTTTAATGCCATGGCAGCAATACCTACATTATGAAAAAGCCCTAATGAATAAAGCTCATCCACTGGCATTAAAGACTTATAACGATTACCCAGCAACACACAGGCATTTGCAACTTCAACCGATTCATCCCAAAAGCGCTCTAAGCTAATACAAGCATTGCCTTTAAAGTTTTGCTTTAGGAGAGCCAAAGTTACCAGCCGATTAAGCTGATCTAACCCTAAAAACATCGCCGCTTGGCGTATATCACTTATGGTGCGTTGTAAGCCAAACACGGGGCTGTTGATTGTTTTTAATAATAAGGCCGAAAGGCTAATGTCACGTGATATTAAATTGGCTACTTTATCTAAGCTTGCATCAGATTTTTGCATTTCTTCGGCAATTTGGCTCAATAGCTCAGGTTTAGGTGGAATATGAAAACCGCGTTCGAGTGAAACTAGGTGTTGTTCATCTAAGTTGATCATTTGCCCAAGAGCCTCCGTTAATAAGCAACGAGCAATTTAATAGTTTAGATGTGTAAAATAACCTAAGAAGTTTGCCTTAGTATTGTTTGAGATCAATGTGTTGCGAAGAAAGGGAATTAATTCATAAAAAGCTAACACGGCATATTATGACACGTTGCTATAATATGCCGTCTTTTTGAAGGTTTGCGGTTTGCTTAGTGAGCAAGTACGCTTAGCCACTCATCAGGGTTTGCTAAAATGAACTCAAATACACCCTTGTTATTTAGAGTAATGCGAATTCCATCTGCTGTGATTGGCAAAATACCCGCACCTTTACCTGAACACTTATCAACGTTATTGATTTGCGCTCGTGAAAATCTGTATGGGCCTAAGCCTAACTCTTTATTAAACGGTTCAAAAACAATGTCTTGTTCAGTAACTAAAAGCTTACCATCCGCTTTTGCGACACCCGATTGAATAGTTGCTGCTGATTCTTTGACTGTGTGTGCGTGCATATCCTTTACTCCACTTAACAACTGAGTGTTAGCCTACACTCAATTAAACCTTAAAATAGCGTACCAACTTAAGATACAACAAGTACGAAAAAAGTACAGTTAAATCAATTAATTTCAAATCATTATTTTACAAAGGGCTTTTGAACACGTTAGATTACTTTTCCTTTGTATAGGACTTTTAATATTTTCATAAAAAAGCCGTCACAGCTTTTACCCTTTCTTATGTGAACAAATAAAAATGCGCTATGCTTAGAATAACAACAGGATAGGTGCCGTAAACTGATGATAAAAGCGTTGCAGCAAACTAAAAACAAGTTAAAAGTAAATGCCATTATCATGATTGCATTAGTAACGTCGCTTACTGTTACCTCTTTATTCTTTTACAGAAATGTTGACTCACAATGGCATGACTATTCAAAAACCGCCGCTAACATTTATGTACTTCACGACAAGCTAATTCAAAAACTCGGTTATGGTGGCTTTATTCACCATTTTAAAAACCTAGTACTAAGAAAAAATACAGATCTATACCTACCGCCCATTGAAAATGAACTCCGCGAAATAAAAGAGATCTTTGCCAAACTTGGCGCAATAAAAGAATACGATCAAACAGCACTTATTGACGTTAAAAAAACGGTTAATGAGTATAAAAATAATCTCGACATTGTTTTAAAAATGATTGCTGATGGCGCAACTAGCGAGCAAATAGATTCCAAAGTTAAAGTAGATGATACAGAGGCATTGAAGACACTTGCCGCGTTCGAGCAACATATAAACTTAACACTTAAAGAAAAAAGTATCGCAATTGATGAAAACTTCCAAATTGCTTATACCGTTCATGTTTTAACAATTATATTGCTCACCAGCATATTGCTTATTTACTTTAGAAAGCTTTCAAACTCTTATAAACAACAGATTGAGCTTACTGAACGCGCCTTAGAAGGCACGAGAATAAAATCAGAATTTTTAGCTAATATGAGTCATGAAATACGCACTCCACTTAATGGCATAATGGGGCTATTACAAATTTTGCAGCCGAACATTCAAAAACCGAAAAATATTGAAGTTGTTGCTAAGGCGCTGTTTTCTTGTCGGTCACTCCTTACCATTATCAACGATATTTTAGACTTTTCGAAAATGGAGGCGAACGAGCTTTCTATTGAGCAGGTGGACTTTTCGATGTCGAAAGTCGTTGAGTCGATCAATTCTGATTTTCTGCCGCTTTGTAACGAAAAAGCAATTGAATTAAAGATAGATATAGACGATGACGTTGAAGATTTATGGATAGGAGACCCAGTTCGGGTTCGACAAATTATTTTAAACCTGGTTTCTAACGCCGTTAAATTTACCCAGCAAGGTGGCGTGCAAATAAAGGTTAATAAACCTTCGCAAAGCCAAAAACAAGGTGTTGAGATAGAAGTGATTGATACCGGTATTGGTATGAATAAAGAGGGGTTAATGCATCTATTTAACCGTTTTCAGCAAGCAGATAACAGCATAACACGGCGTTTTGGCGGTACAGGGTTGGGTATGTCGATCACCGCGAATCTCGTTAAACGGATGCATGGCAGTATTGATGTAGACAGCGCACTCGGTAAAGGCACCCATTTCACCGTTTATTTACCGCTAAAAGTATCTGAAAAGCAGCACTTGAATGATAGCTTTACTGATGTAACTACGCCTGACTTATCGGCTAAAACCTTATTAATTGCTGAAGATAACCCACTCAATACTATGATCATCAAATCGATGCTTGCAGAAACCAACGCAGATCTTCATTTTGCAAAAGATGGTGCTGAAGCAGTCGAGTTATTTAAACAACTTAACCCCATTTTAGTTTTAATGGATATACAAATGCCAATTATGGGGGGGATAGAAGCCTGCTCCCATATTCGTAGTATTGATAAAGAGATTCCCGTTATTGCCTTGACTGCCAACGTGATGAAAGAAAATATAATCGAATACATGAACTGTGGTTTTAATGGCCACGTAGGCAAACCCATTGAAAAGCATTTACTATTTAAAGCGCTGCATGATGCAATTGCAGTTAGCCGCGATGAGCTCATTGACTAAGCTTTTATAGTACAGCGATAACCCTCTGATTTTTAATTTCTTATAAATATACCAATTTTTAAAAGCGTAACTTATTACATATTTTCAATGAGTTATATTTGTAGATTACTACTAACTCCCTCTCTTATAGCGCTGTACAAATATCATTCGATATTAATTGACTTAGCTAAAAAGATCCCCCATAGTCGAAAAAACCATCAGTACACATTAGACCAAATTATAAAACCAAGTAGCAAACTAATTGCTATAAACAAAAATGTGGAGGAGATGCGTTATGAACCGTAAGTCAAAATTAATCTACCGTATTATGTTGGCCTCTAAGCTTCATAGCCGTAATAAAGAGATATCACTCGATACATTAAAACAAGGCTGTTGTCTAAGTGACTCTGAATTACTAACCATTTTAAAAGAGCTAGAAATTAAAAAACTGATCAGCTGGGATGCCAGTAAATCTGCTTTTATGATTTCAGCCTAGCTCAGCATATTTAAACGACAGCTTGGCTATGCATTGCTGTCGTTTTAACATATACCCGACCCGGTTTAATCATTTAAGTTTTTACCTTCCTAGCCCTTTAAATACACTTTTGAAAGATGAACTTAATCGATTACGTAAATATACTGTGAATACGTATGTACAAATTTGTTACACACAAACCTTGGGTATATATTTATCAGACTGTTTGTTAGTACACACAATTTAAATTGACAACAAGGTCTGACATGAATTCACTTCTTACCAAAAGCTTGCTTATATTTACACTGAGCTTACTCGCTGCATGTTCACAAACCACAAGTACAAAAAGTGCCTATGAACCAGAAGCCTATGTAAAAATAACTCATCCTGAATGGTCAAAAAAAGCGGTACTTTATCAATTAAATACTCGCCAATTTACTCCAGAAGGAACCTTTATTGCAGCACAGCAACAGCTGCCTCGCTTAAAAGCATTAGGTGTAGATATTATTTGGCTCATGCCCATTAACCCTATTGGCGAAGAAAATCGCAAGGGCAGTTTAGGTAGCCCTTATTCTGTAAAAGATTACCGTAAAGTAAACCCTGAATTTGGCACATTGAATGATCTAAAAGCCTTTGTTGATAAAGCTCATGAAATGGGTATGTATGTTATTTTAGATTGGGTAGCGAATCACAGTGCCTGGGATAATTGGCTTCGCTATGAGCACCCTGATTGGTACGAGCGTGATTATCAAGGAAACTTTAGGCCAACACCTTGGTGGGATTGGTCTGACATTATCGATTTTGATTATTCAAAGCCAGCGTTGCGTAAGTATATGACTGAATCAATGAAATACTGGGTAAAAGAAGTAGGTATTGATGGCTATCGCTGTGATGTGGCAGGCTTTGTACCCGTCGACTTTTGGAATAACGTTCGCCGTGAGCTTGATGAAATAAAGCCTGTTTTAATGCTGGCTGAGTGGGAATCTCGTGATTTACATGCTAAAGCATTCGATATGACTTACGCTTGGTCATGGTCTAAGCATATGCATAATATCGTAAATGCTCATGCCGATGTCAGCGCTCTCTTCCTTTATTATTCATGGAATGAAAGTGCATTCCCGGCCGAGGCGTACCGCCTTGTAGGTGTTGCAAATCACGACACCAATGCATGGGAAGGCACCATGTTCGAAAACTACGGCGATGCACTTGAAGCTGTAATTACACTTTCTGTGATCGGCGAAGGTTTCCCGATGATTTATAACGGACAAGAAGCTGGCAACGATAAACGACTCGCCTTTTTCGAACGCGATCCAATAAAGTGGCAAAAGCACCCTATCGGTGATTTATACCAATCGCTATTTGCACTCAAACATAACAATGAAGCCCTGTGGAATGGTCAATTTGGCGGCCGCATGGTACATGTACCAAACACCGCACCTAAGCAGGTGCTTAGCTTTGTTCGTGCAAAAGGAAACGATAAAGTATTTGCCGTATTCAATCTTTCAAAAGAGCCTAAAACTGTCAGCTTTAAAGAGCCGTTGTTTACAGGAAAATATAAAGAAGTACTTTCTAAAGAAATAGTTGAGTTTACTGAAAGCTCAACACTAACCCTGCCTGCTTGGGGGTTTAAAGTATTCGCGAAATAACAATTTTGAGTGCACTTAAGAGAGCATGAATTCCTTTATCAATTCTTATAAAAAAAGGTGCTACTGCTGCACCTTTTTTTATTTTTAAGTATAGAAATAGTTTAGTAAAAGCAATGGCGCTAATACGACTGTCTAACGCTAGATTAGGCCAGTTATCTACTATTTTTTTCATTTCTAGAGCGAGTAACCACCGCGCAAAATTGATACTTTTTTATTAATAAATTTTCATTTCATACTACTCATCTTTAAAGTTTGAAAATTTCAATATTTTAAATAAACATAGTAATTTCATAACCTTAAGAATTTAGCGGTTTAGTAATTTAATCGTTTAGTAATTTAATATTTTTAATGGTTTTAATACTTTTAATAATTATTGATATGACAATTAAACCAAGTACCATATTTGGATACGGAGGATAAGATGAAATCAGAACACTCAGGAACCAGCCAAGCTCCAATCAAAAACAAACCTCTTATTTTTGATTACGGAAGCCTGACTATTTATGGAAAAAAATACAGAGTCAGCCCTGCCACATTTAGGGTTTTTGAGGTTCTTTATCGGAATATTGGAAAAACAGTTAATAGGTACGAATTACTAAGGATTGGTTGGCCAGAACAGAAAGCTGTTATTGGCAATGTAAATGTTTCAATTTATCAGTTAAGAATTATCTTGAATGACACCAGCTACATTATTGAAAGTGTGAGAGGAGTCGGTTTCAAGTTAATAAATATAAGGAGAGAATAAAATGAACGTATTGGACAAGAATATAGATGAGTCTATTGTTAACTTAATACTTGTTATTGACTCTTTACCACGTCTCAACTTCGCGAGAAATAACCGAGCATCTATTTCAGAGCTCTCCAGCAAACTACTTCTCGCAGGCCTAAATAACACATCACTTGAAGACAAAATAAACTTTATTAAGCTCAGCTCTACTTTTCTTAATGATGCAATGCATCATAACGACACTGAAGAAAAAGCATTAAATAGAGAAGAAATTGATTACATAAACTATGTATCAAGTAACTAAAATGATAATACTCAAAAAAAACAAATTAAGAATTATCAATCATTCTTTAGCACTTTCGTTGTTAACATTGGTGCTGTTTTACGTCGACTTTAAGCTCTTCATTTTGAGCCTGACATTCTTAATTTTATTCATCGTTTTCTGTTTCATTTCAAGATTAGAAAAGTATAGACAAGGGCTATACTTTTCATTCTTATCATTTGAATCTTACATTAATTCTGAAAGAGTTCTTGAAAGAAGGTTACCTTTCTATACTTACTATTGGGACAATAAAGCATTCCCAATTCACTTAAGTTTTAGGGAGCATTAAGGCGCTCACTATACACCTGCCTAAAACCCACTGTGCCACCACCATTGAACATGCATAAATACAAGCAGCAGTTTGACCTATTTTAAGAACTCTAGACTCCTCACTTATCAAAAACCATACAAAAATTAATTCTGTCAAATTGCACTGCAAGCCTAACGAACCGCATTAAGGCATAAGCAACAATACCATCCAAATACTATTGCACATAAACACGGCACTGCGTCTTGGACTGAAAAAGCCAAGCATCTAGATCAATTAAAATAAAATCAGATAAATATTGGATTACAACAGAGTATTAAAACTTGAAAAAGATAATGAAAATAAAGAAAGTCACCCAATGTTGTTTGAAGTGTAAGTTGGCATAAGAACATACGCTTTTACTGAGCTACAGCGTCGTAAGTGAAGTATAACTTGGCATAATATTGAAGCTTATAATGGCATAAAGTTACCGAATTAAGCTCGTAAAGCGAGGTTCCTAAAAGTGCAGTCAATCATTGAGCTGTTACAGGGTCTTACAGGGCCACCCATATATGTAATTTTTATCTCTTATAATTTAAACTTAATAGGTACACCATCTCAATTATGTTCAGTTTTTTAGCTTTTTATCTAACTCATCCAAAAAGATGCTTTGACCGTAATCCATTCTATAACCACTTCGAGTATAAAAGTATTCCGACTTGAAAAAGTGAACATCATATTTAGCTCTTGTTAGAGCTACAAAGAAAAGCCGCCTCTTTTCTTGAAGTTCTTTATCTTCAGGGTAGTACCAAGCTTTTTCTCTTGGCTTATAAATCAAGCGAGGAAAAACCCCATTATCAAGACCTATAGCGATAACCACATCATATTCACAACCTTTGCTAGAGTGATATGTTATAAGATTCAGTTTGTTAGATTTACCCCTATTATCCCCAAGCATCTGTATATTTATATTATGTAGAGACCCACCACCTTTTAATGAACTTTGCATTTTCAAAACTTCATCAAAATCATCCTTTGTTTTAGGCTCATTGATAAATACAAAAAAATGTTCAGTAATCAACTTGCTGACAAAGGTTTCTGCCGTTAACGAGTGTATTATATTTTTAGAGTTCCATAAGAATTTGACAAAATTTAGAACCGCAAAATCAATATCTTCAATAAAGTTACGAGCAAGACCAATAAAAGACTTTATTAGGTCATTTAAATAAACGCTTTTCTCCTGTTCCTTCCAGTCAAAAGTAATCCAAGACGCGCAGTCTTCAATAAAGTTTGTCATTGGATTTTTTCTGTATGGTGCATTATTATCTATTCGGCTGTAAAACAGCCCTCTTTCTGTTGCTTTTTGTGCAACTATATCGCCGATTTTAGCGTCTGGGTACAGTATTGCGACGTCACTAAGTGCTCTACCTTCTAACAAATCTACGCAAGCTAACGCCTTTTTCAGAGCCTCCTCAACTTGCTCTTCTAGTCCATTAGGGCATAAATGGTAATCAATAGTTGCGACTCTATTTTGGTTATGTGCAACTACTCCTCTATTAACACCGACGAATCCATCGGAAAGATTAACTATATTATGAGCTGAACGATAGTTAAGTTTCATTTCTACTTTTTCGAAATCACTACGTTTGCTAAGGCTTAAAAGTAATTCAGGGTGCGCCCCTGTAAATCCATAAATAGATTGATCAACATCGCCCACAGCTATTATCTTTACGCCATGCTTAACTAGGATTAATACTATTTCATGTAATGGCTTTCCTAAATCCTGATATTCATCTATGACAATAATTGGAAATTTTGCTTTTAGAATATCTCTTATCCACGCATAATCCTTTATCATTTTTCGAGAGATTAAAATTAGGTCATCAAAGTCAACTAAGCTGCTACTTCGTAAAAATCGTTCATAGTTTGTGACTAAATTAGCATACAAAACATCATTGCTATGAAAAGACTCATCCCTCTCAAGATAAGACATTCTATAGTTCGTCAAAGTTGCGAAGTTGCAATATTTTGCAGCCTCACCTATCTGACTCTTAGCGGATTCAAAGCTGTCGTTTCGTTGTTTTTCATTGGCAACAGAATATTTGGCGGGTAATTCAGACTTAACTAGATGTGCTAATGGAGATACTATTTGACTTAAACAAAAGCTGTGAACCGTTCCAACGTATAATTTATCATTTAAAGATATACCTATTTTTTTAAACTTCTGTTGTAATTCTCTACAACATTGTCGACTGTATGTTATGCATGCCACCTTTTGATAGTCATTGATTTCTTCATCAAGGATTTTAGCGACCTTTAAGACTAAAGTTTTCGTTTTACCACTTCCAGGACCAGCAATAACGGCGCAATTAGTATTCGAATCATAAGCAGCCTTTTGACCAAACTCATTTAATTGAAGAGCTTCGGTTTTATAAAAGCTAGCTACGTTACGCTGCATGGGTAATATACTCAAAAGACGAAATAATATATTGAGGGCACTGTCCATTGGGGAGTCTCTGACTCAACCTCTTAGCAAAACGCCCTTTACCAATTTCTTGTATGTACCTTAGCAACGCAGGCATATCTACAGGCGTTTGATTGTTCCTCCAAGCTTCAATAATTGGCCCCACACGTTGTCTCTCTCCATGCTCTTCTAACAATATATCGCATGCGATAGTTTTTAAGACTGGAGAGTTAATTAATTCAGTTTCCAGAGTCTGAGTATTCGTAAAAATACCTTGAGCCTGTCCTGTTAAAATGATCATTGCTTCGGGGTGTACACCTGCAACATACGCAGGAACAATCAATTCTAGAAGTTTATCAATTCTTGTTATCCCCAAAGGAACAGGAAGGTCTAAAGGGTCTCGATCTGTAATAATCGTAAATGGTGTACCTATACATTTTAAAAACTTCACATATGGTGCAAAGTTAGTGCCTGCAACTGAACAAATTGAAATACCTTTTTTATCTAGTTCATAACCAAGCCTATTTGCTAACTCAGGTATTAAAAACTCTTCTGCATCTCCTTCAACTAAAATAACTCCTCGGGCAAAAAGCATTTCTCCTCTTGTTACAGTTAAATATCTACTCATATCTTCAATATCATTTGGACTTAGAGTCGAATTTATTAAAGAATAGCCCACAGTTGCACTGTGGCCACCAATCACATGTTCTTTAAACACAATCAATGATTGCAAGGGTGCGGAGCTTGCGATATGCGGGGAGTGTGTTGTTAATATAGTATTCAGGTTGGCATCTGAGTTGTAGAAATAATCAAATAATAGCCTTTGAATATGAGGGTGTAGGTGCGCTTCCGGTTCTTCTATTGCTAAAAAAGTAAACTCTTGTTCGCCTTGTTGTATCGAATGCTGCAACTGTAGCAGCTTTAGAGTTAAAAATAGTATATTTGAACTACCAGTACTAGCCTGACTTATTGTTCTAAGTCCTGCATCAATCAATAATTGCAATGACCTAACCAATTTATTTATGTCCTGTGGTGCTAACTTCAAACTAACCTGTGTAACGTGATTAGTACCGACAATAGTTTCAAGCATATTATTAATATTAACAGCTATACGATCTATACTAGGAACCCCATCAAGCGCTCCTTGTGTCTGTTCAAATCCAGTTGTTATTAAAATTTTTTGTTGTTCAGTTAAATTATCACTAACATCATCTAAAAAAACTCTTATCGGTGAACGATTACTATTTTTTAGCTCTCTTTCACAATCTCTTAAGGCATGGAAAAGCTCCATTTGTAGGCATCGGCGAAAGCTACGAGGAATAGTGTTTTCGGTATTATTCCCAAGATAAGTATTATATTCATAGTCATTAATCGTATGGTTTTCGACGCCATCACGAGGTTTAAATACATAAGTTATTCTTGCTGTATGAGTTGCAACATTAACTAGCCCATCAGCTAAAACCGATAGCATCGTTTCAGAGCTATTTATATTATCAATATCTATTGATATTTTAATAGTGCTTCCAATTTTATTGGCACCTAAACCATCCCAAAAATCATCAATATCCAAAAATCGTTCTAATTCTGACAAAGAAGGATCAAGTATAAGTCTAAGAGCAAAAAGAAAATTACTTTTACCAACTTTATTTTCTCCTACAATAACCATATTCCTATTGGTATATATTTCAAAATTTTGAAAGTTCCTGAAATTCTCTATTTTGACTCTAGATATATGTATCAATTAGAAATCCTTCCACCTACATAGCAATGACTTAAGGTAACTATAGCACAAGCTAAAGGCTTGTAATCTTGTAATCACCCTGCGATTAAAAATACTATCAAATAAATCTCAATAGTATTTCCAGAGGGCTGAATTTTAACATATCTCAATTTTAGGTTTTCGCTATCAAAATAGCCCAATTCATCAAAAGAAATTTGCTTTTGATTACAAAATAATTATGCTTCAAATTCTAAAATAACTTCGCATAAGCCTTTCTCTAAACGTTTAAGTATTTCAGCATCAATCAATTTATTTATTCCGTCCGCGACAAATGCAGCCAATGAACTATCTGATAGATCATCACTAATACTTGGAGCACATTTTTTCACAAAAGCTATAACTCTTTTATTCTGAATTTTTAACATCGGTTGCTGTTTATTTCTAAATACTAGATAAAGTGTATGAACAATAACTGCCTGACAAATATAGCTATTAGCAGATTCAACAGCTTTCAAAACAATCGGATGACTAAAATCTTCTTGGTTACTCATGACTAAGAGTGCTGCACTTAAAAATATACAAATTTTCTTTTTTTCTTCGGTGCTGAGAACTCTATTTTTATTCAATAAAGCTCCAATTCCTCTTATTTGGTTCACAATAAAATCTTTATCGTCTTGATTGAATTCTGTAGCTTCACATGTAAAACAATTTACGTACCTTGGTGTTATTAGCCCACATTTATCACAGAAAGATAAAATAGCTTGCCCCTGATTTATCTGCGACCCCAACTTTATATTACGGATTCCCGTCATTTTAAGGTATTCAGTACTTGTATTACTCCAGCTAATAATTCCCTTTTTAAGACAATTTAGCTGTAAGTGTGATATAAGAAGTTCCTGAATGAGGGGGTTTGAATCGCAGAAAAACAAGAACCCTTTCCATTCTTCACACCACTCTAGTTGAATGAAGTCATCTACAACTAATCGCTTCTCAAAATTAAAAACCTGAATTTTATTTTTAATCAATCCTTTTTCAGCTATCGTATTTACTTTGTTTGGGTCAGCAGCAAAGATACGTTTCCCCAATTCGCTGTAACGTCCTTTCTTTATTAAGTTTGCGTCTAATAATACAATGCACCGACTAGTTGCTCTGGAATATGCGCAGAAAAACTCAGAGTCAGAAATATTTTCTGATGAATATATTATAACAACTGGTTTTTCTAACCCTCTAAACCGGCCAATACTTTCTACATCTACACCAGCTGGAACAATATCTGCTGGTATACTGAGGTAACCAGGTTTCAATACGCAGATATCTTCCTTCGCTACCCCATCACTTAATAATCTGGCAACTACCTGTCTTAGCCTTTGTGTTTGATCATGCGTAACTAATCTATGTAATGTATCTTTTTCTGGCTCCCTTTTGTTTATGACTGCATAACGTGGAGTACTAAAAAGTTTTAGTTCCTCACAAACAGCTTTGGGCATTCGTAAGCTTTCAGTAAGTAGATATGGAGTAACGCCTAAGAGTTCAGATAAGAAACCTTCAGAGACTGAGCGTTCATAACCAAAAGCTTGAGCATCATCACACATCACTATTATCTGTTTATCTTTAAATGAATCTTCGAATAGCATCCATGCTTCCTGACTGATAGCTTGGCCTTCATCAACTAATAAAGTATCAAAATCGCCTAATTTATTCTCTTTTACGACTTTAGATAACGTCGATTCATCATGAAAAATAGCAGCTGGTTCATCACTATATTCAGAACAAAGTTTATTGAAACTTATAACTTTACAGTTAGATTCCCCAGCCAGCTCTTTGGCAATTTTATCTGAAAGTAACGTGTTGAATGTAACAACTAAAGCTCGCTTTCCTTTCTTAACTATTTGTCGACATGCGTGAATAAGAACTATTGTTTTACCTGATCCTGGCCAGCCAGTAACTAAGACTCTTTTACTCGCTACTGCTTTTTTAGCGTAGCTACTTTGCTCCTCTGTGAGCCTAAGCCAAGTTCTATTATCATCCTTAATCCTAGCAATCCAACAAGCTCTTCCATGACCTTCCGGCAGTAAACATTGTATTACTTTATTAACACCATTAATGCCTAGAGCGCCTATGCCAAGAAGGGCTTGATAAAAATTCATCAGAGACTCTACCCTTTCAGCTTCAAAAGCTAGGTCTTTCTTGTCTATTACTAAACGGATACGCCTACCCATATGCATATCAACGTATTCAGGGGGTAAATTTAATCCGAAGTCAGTATTTGGGAAGTAATAAGCTTTACCAAGTCGACTATATACATTTGCATCTTTTAATATCTTTTGAAGAGCGAAAACACCACGATTTAGCTGTTCAAAAGGATCAAAATGACTTCGGCTTTCTCCTTGACTATAATAAAAACCATTGCCACTACGTGAAAAATTACCGCCTTTTACCTCAATGGCTAACATACCTTTTTCTGGGTGAATCACTAAGAAGTCGACCTCACCTATTCCACAATGATCATCGTATATTTCGACTAAAGCAGATGATAGCCAAGGAATTGAATGAATAACTGTGTATTCATCACTTAATCCTGCTTTTAATACTTGATATAGTTTAGGTTCTGCATAAAAGCTATTATTGGATTTAGGCCCAAAATCAGGATACATTTTAGCCATCTATAACCTACCTTTTTACTGTCGTTAATTCATTACGTACTACTTATAATTACAAATTGAAAACTACGGGTTACTTCATTTCGCAATTCAACTGCCCAAATAAAAATAACTAATTAATCATATACCACTGAATTACCACATAAATTACAATAAACAAAACAAGCTTTACTTCTGAACTGTGTCATATCTTCGTTCCCACAGTGGCATTTAAGCTTTTTATTTTTCGCGTTTAGTTCAGCAATTAAACCTTCTTGAATAATCCTTGGCTGTATATATTTATCTGCAACAGATGCATAAGAAGAGTTACCTCTTAATCTACTTTTCCTTTTTTCATCTAACCTTTTTCTGTAATCAGCGTTCTCTTGCTGGCGCTGTTTATATATCTGATCGGCTTCGTTTTTTGCATCAGTTTCTGACTGCTGAACATCAAAATAAATCAGGTTACTTTCGTTAAAATGTAAGTCGTTCAACCTCACTAATTTAGATTGCTCTGAACTCACAATTTGTACCTGAAAGCCTAAATCATCGATTTCGTATTGTGTATAAAAACACTTAAAAAACAGCTTGCTTTGTTCTTGGCTAGTGACCTTAGACTCAAGGTCAAATACATATAGGTTTTCGTTAGAATTATAAAATATGTCTTTTCGGGTGAAATTGTTTTTGTCTTGTAGAAATAACCAAAGCACAGTAGCGCCTTGCTCTTTAAAAAATCGGTCTCTTGCAACGATAACATCTAATGGCACTTGGTCTATGACTAACTCAATAGCTATATCCATATTGTGCGTTTTAGAGTAAAAACTAATATCTGGTCTTCGCCATGTTTTAGCTAGCCCTGTCTGAAATTGCTCTCTGTAAGTTTGTTCTACTTGAATATTTTCATACTCAACTTCGCTTTTAAGCAAATTTGATATAGTCGCTTTATAGTCTTTATGTTTTTTACTTTCTTTTATTCCATTGTAACTAATGGCCTGTAGTTCACTATCCGTGAGGCTTGTTGTGCTTTTCACAGGGCAATCTTCTGAACCAATAGGGTGTTTGAAATGATGTTTTTGCGATGGAGTACCGGCAAGTATCAAAGGCTGAAAACATGTAGCACATAATATGCTACCAAGCCCTTCAGGTTCTCTTAGGAAACGCCTAAGCTTAAATAGTGCAGCTTCATCTATAGATAGAACTTCATTAGAGGAATAACTTTTGCCCTCATCTGGTAAAAAAACTTTATCGACTGTAGCCATAAACTAACTTACTAATTCCATTTAAAATAGTCGCAATTAATAATCTACTCTTTAAAGCTTTCTGTAGCAAACATTAGTGCTAAATAGACAAGCCTAGACCATGAGCTAAACTAAAAAAAACCACTATTAAGGAAATAAGATGAGTATTAAGCCAGGTCCAAAACCTAAAGCAGAATCTACAGGTAAAACTGATAGACGAAGACGTGTTACCCCCGAGAATAAAAGTAAACATCCTAGCCTTAAAAAACACGATCACAAAAAGGGTGAATGAGATTAAGGTATAATTAGATTTTAGAGTAAAAGCCCCCTGCGTTTGCTGGGGTCTCTCTATTTAGCCTCTGCCTTTTCGGCAGTTAAAA
>CESF01096624.1_pt1 | contig 35504 bp, 31 predicted proteins | sample 356331 | NCBI WGS metagenome assembly CESF01 (sample SAMEA2621779, study PRJEB7988) | marine metagenome | biome: marine biome (ENVO:00000447); feature: surface water layer (ENVO:00002042); material: "saline water (ENVO:00002010), including plankton (ENVO:xxxxxxxx)" | depth 5 m
GCTGACGGCTGACGGCTGACGGCTGACGGCTGACGGCTGACGGCTAACCCATTCTTCTGAAATTAAATCAATAACAAAATCAGAACTGTACAAAAAACAACCTAATTTATTCGAGTTTATTGTTTACTTTACGCTAGAAATCGCTAGAATACGCCGGCTTAAATATATTCGTTCTTTTACAACCCAAAGGTAATGCTATGCATCCAATGTTAAACATTGCGGTTCGCGCTGCGCGTAACGCAGGCAAAATTTTACTTCGTGCAAGTGAAGATTTATCAAAAGTTGATGTACAACAAAAAGGCACTAACGACTTAGTGACTAACATCGATAAAGAAGCTGAAGCCGCAATTCGTGATACCATTTTAAAATCTTACCCTGATCACTGTATCGTAGGTGAAGAGCTTGGTGAGCACAAAGGTAAAGATGCAGATTACCAATGGATTGTTGATCCACTTGATGGCACAACTAACTTCATCAAGGGTATCCCTCATTTCGCAGTATCAATTGCACTTAAAGTTAAAGGTCGTTTAGATCAAGCTGTTATCTATGATCCAATTCGCGGTGAATTATTCACTGCTTCACGTGGTCAAGGCGCACAGCTTAACAGCAAGCGTTTACGCGTAACTAAAACTAACGAGTTAGCAGGTTCTATACTTGCAACTGGTTTCCCATTCAAACAAAAGCACCACTTAGACGCATACTCTGAAGCGTTTAAAGCACTTTTCATTCAAACTGCTGATATCCGCCGTGCAGGTTCTGCTGCGTTAGATATGGCTTATGTTGCTGCGGGTCGTGTTGATGGTTTCTTTGAAATTGGCCTTAAGCCATGGGACACAGCGGCAGGCGAGCTTTTAGTTAAAGAAGCTGGCGGTATGGTTGTTGATTTCGCAGGTGGTATTAACTATAACCAAAGCGGCAACATCATTTGTGGCGCACCTAAGTTAACTCAAGCGATCATTCGTGAAATTCGCCCAGTGTTAACTGAATCACTACTTCGCTAATAGCGGTTGTAATACAGATTTACATACAAAAAGGAGCTAAGGCTCCTTTTTTTGTGGCTGAAAATAATCGTTATCGAGTTCTATCTCTGTTACTTCACCTTCTTTAAATGGCAATTTGGCTAAGTCCTCAGCAAAGTAGCTCGCAAATAATTGCTCAAACTCGCCCGTGCTTTTCATCTTGGTGAGTCCTTTCAATAACACCTCAGCGAGTTCTAGCCTGTGGTTGCTGACAAAAAAGTAAAATGCTGTTGGGTAACTAATATAAAGGTCAGGCACTATAACCAGCTCGTCACTCTTTACTTGTTCCATTTCTGAAATGACTTCAATGAACGAACGCGGAAAATAATCAACTCGCCCTCTGATCACTAAACTAAACATTGCTTGATAATTTGCTAACGGCCTGACAGATAGACCATTTTGCGCAAGAATTTTAGTATCAGGCCAATCATGACCCTGTATGGCTGTAAACGGTGCTAAATCTTGTTTCGTTTTTACATCTTTAAAACGAGGCACAAACGCTCGTTTGGTAAGTAGCGCTCGTTTGCCTATGTAACCCTTAAACAAAGGGACGGGTACAGCAATGGCTAAGTGTTCACGCTCTGGGCTTGTCATACTCCAAAACAAATCGGCTTGCTTTGCATCAAGCATAAGCAAAGTACGCTGTTGGTGAGGATGAACAAGTACTTCATTGATTTCTGCTTGGTAATTACCGGCACGTAACGCCGCTGTCAGTAATTCATGAAGATAATAATCACGTTTATAAAATGGGCGTTGCTCAACCGCTAAATTCACCACATTGTTAGCTTCAGTAGCAAGGCTGTATCCTAGGCTCAGCAATATTAATATTGCACTACATAGTCGCTTCATTGTTATTTTTGTTAATGTGTTTTTTTTAAGCTACACCCAGTTAAACAGGGACACAAGTAAAATTAAGCAAACTTCAAATTTCTTCATGAGTTAATAGTAAGTGCTTCATCTTTTTGACAGCTTAAACGCACCACTGCGGGGGCTGGTCGGCTACGTTTACATACAAACAAGTGGCTACTCTGATAGCGCTTGGCCTCTTTTTTCGCATCAGTAGCCAACGCTGCAACTTGGTGGCTGTTGATGCAAAGCTCCAAATCAGGCTTAACCAAACCTATTGATAGTGTAAGTAATGGCACAAACTGCTTTTTGCCCTCTCGGTTACTGGCCCAGTAACCCCCTTGCTCCATATGCTCTGGGGTAAAAAAAGCCCGAGACTGGTGTTCAAACTTTCTAATAATGTCATGGCATACTTGCTCTGCATCATTTTTATCAAACACTACCATAAAGTCATCACCACCAATGTGACCCACAAAGCCTTTGCTAGTACTACAGGCCTCTACGATTACTTCTGCAAGCAGCTTTATAACGCTATCACCACTGGCGTACCCATACAGGTCATTGAATTGTTTAAAGTGGTTTAAATCAACATAGGCTAACGAGAATGGGTAATTATTGCGAAGTCTAAGTTCAATTGCTTCGTTAATAGCGACATTACCCGGCAACATAGTTAGCGGATTGGCATGTTGTGCATGGCGGATTTTTTCTTCTGTAATGTGTTTTAAGATATTACGTAGTGGTGCCAAGCCTAAGTATTCGCCATTACGGGTGATCACAATGTGACGTCGAATATCAAACTCAAATTCGGTAATTTGCTGACTCACCGTATCGAGTAACTCGTTTTCGTCTACCACTAACGGCTGCTTATCCATTAAAGAAGTAACTGGTTGCTTGTCGTAAAGTGCATGGCCATAAGGAGCGGCAAATACTTCAGTGAGTTGATCTCGATGTAATAAACCAACGGGGATATTGTGCTCTAGTACGGCAAGGCTAGTTAGGGTTTTATCTTGTTCAAAAATACTGTGAGCATCTTTACAGCGTGTTGTTGCTTCAATATTAGCGTGCTCTACCGCTAACCAACCAATCGCCATTGACTGCTCAAATGTATTGCTATTGTCTGATGACTCCAAGTGCTTTAAGCAGTGGATATTAATTTCGTAACTAGGCTGCAAGCTCGGCCTTTCCAGTAAAAAACCTTGTGCATGCTGCACGCCCAAAATTTCGAGTAGACGAAGTTCCTCAGCCCGCTCAATGCCTTCTGCTATCACTTGCGTATTGGTGGCTTTTGCAAGCTCAATAATTGACTTTAAAAACTCTTTTTTAACGACACTTTGGTCACAATGATCGATAAAGTAGCGGTCTATTTTTACAAACTCAGGACATAACTCAGACCATTGCTTTAAACCCGAATAGCCAGCGCCTAAGTCATCAATGGCAATCGAAAAACCTAACTCACGATAATGGGCAATGGTCTTTAACAATAAAAAGCCATCATCCACTTTTTCTTGCTCTGTAACCTCAATAACCACGCGATTAGTTGCAAGGCCAAAATGTTCAACAAGATGTAATGTTTCACCCTTAGGGTGGCAAGGGTCGAGTAAAGTTTTAGGGCTTACGTTTAAGAACAACTTACCCTCAAGATTGAGCTTAACAAAGTTTTCAATTGCTCTACTGCGGCAAAGTAGCTCTAATTCAGAGATCTTATGGCAATCAATGGCTGCGCTGAACAATCTACTCGGCATTTCTAACTCAGACCCTTTCGGGCCGCGACTTAACGCCTCGTAGCCCAAAATATGTTGATTAGAAATGTCAAAGATAGGTTGAAACAAGGTTTCAATTGCACTGTTATCTAAGATCTGCTGTAGTTGTGCGTTCACCTTACACCTAGCCTAAAAAATACAAATAGGAGGCTAAATTAGCAACCTTGTATGACAATTTTATGGCAAGGCGATGACGAGTGCAGACTAGTCAATGGCAGTGATCAGCTCAAGCTGTTTAATACGGGCAAAACTATCAATCATTTTTAGTTTGGCGCTCTGGTAATCATCCTGTGCTAAACTTGTTTGTTGAGCTAATTTATAAATTGCAAGCGGATTAAGTAATAACTGCTGCGCGTGATAGCAACTTGCAGCTGCAAATTCTGGAAGCTCCGGTTCTAAGTTAATCGTAATTTCATTCTTCAACGCTTCTGTATCATCACTTTGCTGTTGCTGAAACTCTGTTGCGTTTGCCATCGCTTGCAAACTTGCCTCACATTCTGGCAGCTGTGCTTTAAGGTTTAAAAACAAACCAGTTGATGAACTAATTAGCTTAAGCGTCAGATCTTGTAATTGCTGAGCAGTTGATTGGTTTTGTAATGCTTCTACAACTTGCCAAGCCAACCCTTGATAGCTGTCGAACTGCTGCCCTAGAGTCACCTCAGGTGATTGTTGTATTTCAGTCTGTTCTGGCTCTGCTTTTTTGCCACAAGCGCTAAGCATTAAAAGTATAAACACACTAAACATCAGGTGTTTCATAATTTCTCCGAGAGTCTGATTTAACTCATTTTAAAACAATCATTAGTAGCAAGAGTAACCATAAATGCAAGAACAACTGAAAACATGTAACTCGTTAAGTATAGTCAATTTCATAACACCAAGATTTACTTCAGCAACAGTGCCTCTGCAGTTAGTTCGTTCGTAATGAGACTATTGATCATTCCAGATTCTATCGCTCCAGCAATGGCTGGCACTTTATTGTTACCTGCTGCAATCCCAATAACACGTTTTTCATTGCTGGGAGAAAGTACTGCACTCGTCACTCGATTATTTATTTCTGATTCGACAAGATTACCTTCATTATTATAAATCCAGCTAATTACTTCACCTGTAGCACCAATAGCGTCAAGCGCAGCCAGTTCATGCCGAGTAACAAAGCCGTCTAAGTGAAGGGGTGAATTAGTTCCTAAATCACCAATTCCAACAAATGAAACATCAGCTTGTGATGCAAGTTGATGTACATTTTTAACATGCGTTAATTGCTGCCAGCCTACTTTCTCAGCTTCAGATCCTGCAATGACGGGTACTGGCATAGGAAAATGTTGCGCACCAACTCTTTCTGCAACATGAATTGCAACTCCATAGCGACTTGCTGAGCCATCTTGAGCAATATTTCCAACTAAAGATACAATACGATGATGTGGACAATGCATTGTTGGGAGCTCTTCTGCGCATGCACGCAACACTCTACCTGTACCAAACGCTATGATTTTTGCCTGACGTTGTTTTAGCTGTCTTTCGATTTCTGCAGCACCCGCTTGAGCCAAGCCAACAGTAGAATTTATATCGTTACTCTCGCTAGGCACCACTTCACAACTAAGCAAACCGTATCGATTTTGCAGTGCATCAGCAAGCTCCATACAGCGTCGAATTGGATGCTCTAATCGTACTTTTATTAACCCCTGTGATACTGCCAAAGCAACAAGCCTTTGCGCAGATTGGCGAGATGTATTAAGTTGCTTGGCTATTTCATCTTGAGTTTTACCAGCAACATAGTAGAGCCAGCCAGCCCTCGCTGCTTCTTCTAATTTTTGATTATCACTGCTAGAAATTGAAGCCATTTTATACGCCTGTTTAAACAATAAATGAGGTAAATAATTAGCAAAATCAGTCTGCTAAACAAGAGATTTATTACTTTTTAGGGATTTTTAAATACATTTATATAATTGTGCTGTACTCATCCCTTGGGTTGCAAACAAAGTTTAAAATCGACTCTATATTGCTTCTCAGGTTAAGTTAGAATCAGCTATGCAGCGGCTATTTTATACATAATCTGTCATGAATAACAATTTTAGGGTTCACACTCTAAACTAAAAAAGCACCTAACTAAATTTGTTTCAAAATTAGTGAGGTGCCTATGCATTTCACAAAGTGTGAATAACCTGAAGCTATTAGCATCTGAACGACAAAATCAAGAATTTGCAGTCAAATAACTTCGGTTTAAAAGGTTTAGCTAGAAATTTAAGCTCAACTGTAAACCAGCAATCATTGCATTCTCAGCATCATTATCACCATTAGGGTCGATGATATACTGGATACTAGGCATTAACTGTATTGCCGGGGTGACAACATAATTATAATTTAACTCAATCGGGTACTCATGATCCCTTACTATTAATTCATTATTTGAAAAATTAGCATTATAAAAGCGCTGAGCATCATTAAGATCATTACTCACACTGTTTCGACCTACTGCAAAACCTATACGATCGTTTGGTCTACTAACCAATGGTGCATCAATATATCCGCCAAAAGCCAAAACTTCGCCAATAGCACTGATGCTTTTATCTGCATGAATCATACTCGCAAATATACGTAAGCCACCTCCTGATACATTACGAGTAAGCTGTTGTTCAATATTAAAATAAAATGCGTTATCAGTATCCTCTATAGCAACCATATCGTTTGTCGTGCCTGCAGGATAACCAGCGTTATTGACTAGTTTAGTTTTATCTAAACTACTACGGACAATGCCAAACCGATAATCGCCATCTAAACCATTTTTGTAATCCCTTTTATATTCCAGCTCACTAACCAAGGTAGTTCCGTTAATTTCACCTGATGTTGTTAATTTTAGCCCCTGATTTAATGACATGGTTGCAGGGTTTGCATCATAACTGCCTAGTTTAAAAAGCAAATTATCAGTCACTTTGTATGTTAATTGCATTCCTAATGCACTAAGAGGGTCACCATACCAGCTACTACTCAAATAATTAGATGAACCACCACTACAAAATGTCAGGTGCTGAAAGGCACAACTCATCGCAAAAAAATCAGCACTTGGGTAAATTCGACCCACTTTAATGCTAAGTTGATCTTCAAATAAATGCTGAGTTAACGAAAATTGGGTTAAACGAGTTACATTGCCTCGACCATAAATTTGTTGCGATTGCAGCAAAACAGGCAGATTTGCTTTTTCATTAATAAGCTCGCCATTACGATTAGTAAGCTCCACTTTAAATTCGGCGCCAGACCAATTAACCAATTTTTCTAAATTAAAGTAGCCACCGACAAAAAACTGATCTGCATAGGCTGTTTCTGTGCTTTCTCCTCCTTTTAAGTTATGCGCTGTTTGGCTGAAGTAGCCTAAACGAATATTCACTCCTTGCTCTGCTAGCTTATCTCTTGCCCCTAGCCAATCGCCACTTAAATGGCTGTGAAAATCAAAACTATTAGCTGTATGTCCTGACTGAGAATACAGCAACATAATGGCTGCAATAGATTTAAGTCTAGCTACATTAGAATAGCGATAGCTTCTCCCTTTCAATTTACGACAAAACTTAGGTTGTTGATTTTTGTTCATATGCATGCTCTCCATTTTAAAATTGTCCTAGCTTAATCAGTATCTTGGTGTCTAGCGCTCGCAACAAGAGCAAATGACACCAGTATGAGCATATTCCTAACACACACTATATTTGTCAACATCAAAAAATAGAGCCTAAATTCTAATAAAAAGAAATTGAAATCTACCAAAGATAAATTGGAATGGATAAAACTAATCCTCGTTAATGCGACCAGTGCTTGCAGACAAAACCAAAAACAAATAAAGCATTGATGAGAATAAATAAAATTTAATAACTTAACTAAGCATAATTTAATGAGGTTTAAGTTTGCTAAACAAGTGTAATTACTTCGACTTATTATTAACAATTAACCGATTGAGCAGACTAGTTTATTAACATTGACAAAAAACAAACACCGTAGGATTATGCCCAACAGACATATATTTGCCCAAGAAAGCATTTGCTTTTATGTAAATGCTCAATGACAACAATCATGGGCATGTTGAATTTGAAATCTTCTATTTGTCTAATAAAAAGTTTTAAGTGTTAAGCAATAAGCACACAAATAAAAATGCGGTTTAAGCTATTCACTTGCAAATCAGCATGCCTAAAAAGTACTGGGATCGTTACTTATGAAAAGTGATCATAAAGACCTAAACCACATAGAAGAAGAACAATTGCCTATTGCAAAACATAAGCTCAAAGGATGGAGACATTTTTTAGGTTTATACGCTGGTGAGCATGTTGCTGCCACCGAATTTGTATTTGGTGCAACCTTTGTTGCACTTGGTGCAACCATGACAGATATTCTGCTTGGTTTACTAATAGGTAATATTCTCGCCGTGCTGAGCTGGACACTAATCACAACCCCAATAGCGGTTGAAACACGCCTGAGTCTATATACTTACCTTCAAAAAATAGCAGGAAACTCTATGACCCGGTTGTATAACTGGGCGAACGTAATAATCTTTACAGTCATTTCTGCAGCTATGATCACCGTCTCTGCAACGGCTGTTCGCTTTGCACTTGATATTCCCGCTCAATTAAATTGGTATCCAACAAACGCATGGTTTGTCATGGTCGTTCTTGCCGTTGGATTATCGTTGTATTGGTTGCCATGTATGGTTTTAATGCTGTATCGCAATTCTCAGGTATTTGTGCTCCATGGTTATTTGTTATGTTCATCAGCGGTCCGTTAGTACTCATGCCTGAACTTGCAAATTCTGTAATTGGTGAAACCTCAGTCTCCAGCTGGAGAGACTTTATGCACATTGGCAGTGTCTCCGTATGGACTGGGTTAGATGCTAATGGTGAGCCAGGCATTGGGCTGTTAGAAGTCATCGGTTTTTCTTGGGCAGCGAACACGATTACTCATTTTGGTTTAATAGACATGGCCCTACTACGTTACGCGAAGAAAAAAAGCTATGGCTTATGTACATCAGCAGGTATGTTATTTGGTCACTATATCGCTTGGATCTCCGCTGGTATTATGGGTGCGGGCACAGCTGTCCTTGTGAAAAAGTCTATTACGGAGCTAGATCCAGGTGATGTTGCGTTCCATGCTCTTGGATTATCTGGGTTAGTTATTGTTATTGTTGCAGGCTGGACAACAGCAAATGCAAACTTATACCGAGCAGGTCTTGCTGCACAAGCTATATTTAGTAACCTTTCGCGTACCAGAACGACATTTTTGGTGGGCATAGTTACTGTTTTAATTGCTTGCTTTCCATTTGTATTTACTAAGTTACTCCCATTACTAACATACGCAGGGCTTTTAGTCGTACCTGTAGGTGCCATCGTTTTTGCTGAACACTTTTTATTTCCAAAGATAGGGCTAACTCGTTATTGGGTTACCTATAAAAAGCTTGAGCATAGCTCTGCGGCTGTGATTGCGTGGGCACTTGGTTTGGTTTTCGGATTTACATTAAACGCGATCAATATAATCCCATTCTACTACCTTTTCTTACCGACTTGGGTTTTCAGTATTGTCGTATATATATTTTTAGCAAAACGAAGTGGAGCTGCACATAAATATCCTGAAGAAGAAGCAGATCTTGCTAATTTTGATAAAAAAGTAGAAAGATTTCACGCTGAGCAAGCAGCCAATGAGCCATCATTTATTCTTGATACACGTCTGCTAACCAAAGTACTCACTTCGGTTGCTTGGTTAAGTTTAGGTATCACTGTGGTGCTAGCAGCAAATACCATGTTCTACTCACCTGATGTTGCTTCATATGAATACAATAGAACATTATTTTTCAATAGTGGATTCGCATGTACCATCATTTACTTCGCGAGTGCGTACTGGGCTATGCAACGTAAAAAACAATTTTCAGCCGTTTAACTGCTCGGAGGCAAAACATGAGCGCACTTTCTTTAAATAACTCAACACTGAGCTCATTTCCTACATCTATATCGGTGCCGCGTTATAACCGACAATCACTAAAAGCCGGGATTGTCCATGTTGGTGTGGGCGGGTTTCACCGCTCTCATCAAGCTTTCTATACTGATAACTACATCAACCATACGGGAGATTTAGGTTGGGGCATATGCGGTATAGGCTTACGCGAGGCTGATCGGGCTATTAAGCAATCTCTAGAAGCACAAGATTATCTGTACTCTCTATTAGTAAAACACCCAAGTGGCAAAACTGATGTGCAAGTAATTGGCTGTTTAACCGATTTTCTCTTAGCGCCGGATGATCCAGAAGCCGTAATAAATAAAATGGCCGCTGATGAAACTCAGATTGTTTCATTAACAATAACAGAAGGGGGTTATAATTATGACCCATCTACCGGCGAGTTCGATTTTTCAAACCCCGATATACAACATGATTTAGCAAACCCAAACAAGCCAAAACTCATTTTTGGCTACCTTGCGGCAGCTTTAGATCGCCGTAGAAAAAGTGGCAAAAAACCATTTACAATTCAGTCTTGTGATAATGTTCAACACAACGGTGATGTAATACGGAAAATGTTAGTTACTTACATTAGTTCGTTTGACTCAGAGCTTGCTGATTGGGTAGTAAGTCAAGTTAGCTTCCCTAATGCAATGGTCGATCGTATAACGCCTGCAACCACTGATAAAGATATTGCTCTAGCTGAACAAATGGGAGTAATCGATTCATGGCCTGTCACGTGTGAGCCTTTTCACCAATGGGTCATCGAGGATAAGTTTTGTCAACAACGCCCAGCTTGGGAGAAAGTAGGTGCACAAGTAGTAACTGATGTAACTCCTTATGAAACCATGAAAATTCGCTTGTTAAATGCGAGTCATACTGTTTTGGGAATACTCGGTTCTTTGCGTGGCTATCAAACCATAGAACAAACAATTTCAGATCCCTTATTTGCAGCAGTAATAAGCAATTTCATGGATAACGAAGTAACACCTATTTTAGATGACGTGCCCGGTATTGATCTAAGTGATTATAAGCGAACGCTGATAGCTCGATTTGCAAACCCTAACATCAAAGACAGCCTTACACGAATTTGCTCTCAAAGCGCAAGTAAGGTATCTACCTTTTTAGTTCCTACTATTTTAGAAAACTTTAAAATTGGTGGGAATACTCCAATTGCTAATTTAGTGATTGCAGCTTGGTGCTTATACAGCGACACTCATTCATCGCAACAAGGTAAGCCTTTAGAGGTTATCGATGATATAGCTGAAACATTACAGCAGGCAGCTCATGCATCACGAATCTCACCACTCGCTTTTCTTGAGCAACCGAGCATTTTCGGCCCAATTATTGAAAACAAGTCATTTTGTGATGAATATAAATATTACATCAGTAAACTTTATGCGGGAGTGGCGATAGAGCACATTATGGAAGCATTGTTAAGTAAGGTTCAGGTAAGGTAAGTTTAAAAAGATATTATTCAAAAAAAAACCGCCCTATGGCGGTTTTTCTTTGTAACACTGGTTAAGGCATAGGATCGAGATCCGCACCTTCTTTTTCTATTACTTCTGGAATTAAGTCTTCTTTACTTACACCCATTGCAATTGCTACAGCTGAGGCAACATAGATAGATGAGTAAGTACCGATGAATACACCAAATAGTAATGCAGTTGCGAAACCGTGGATCGTTTGACCACCCCAGCCAAATAACGCAATCAATACTAAGATAGTGGTGATTGAAGTTACTAGGGTACGGTTTAACGTTTGCGTTAATGAAATATCGATAATTTCAATCGTGTCATCAATACGCACCTTACGGAAATTTTCACGGATACGGTCAGATACAACGATGGTATCGTTGAGTGAGTAACCTATTACCGCCAAAATTGCCGCAAGAATCGTTAAGTCAAACTCAAGGCCAAGCACTGAGAATAAACCTAATGTAATGATAACGTCGTGTAATAGTGCTGATACTGCACCGACCGCAAAACGCCATTCAAAACGAAACGCAACGTAAATTAAGATACAGATAAGCGCAGTTAACATGGCAAGGCCACCCTGCTCTTTCAGATCTTCACCAACACTTGGGCCAACAAATTCGATACGACGCATTTCTACTGTCGACTCAACTTTTTGTAATGCCGTGATGATTTGGTTACCAATTACTTCTGCTTTTACGCCAGGACCTTGCGGAGCAAGACGCACTAGAATCTCTTTACTTGAGCCAAACAGTTGCACCGAAAAATCTTCAAAGCCACTTTCAGTGATTGCATCACGAACTTCTTTAAGATCAGGTGCCTGTGTAAAGCCTACCTCAACAGCGGTACCGCCAGTGAAGTCGAGACCAAAATTTAAGCCTTTAGTAAAAAACGATACGAAAGAAGCCAAAATCAACAAAGTTGATAGTGCCATGGCAAACTTTCTTAACTTCATAAACGGGAGTGTTTTACCACCGAGTTTTAAAATTTGCATGCTGACTCCTAAATCGACAACTTCTCAACGCGCTTACCGCCAATAAACAAGTTGATTACCGCACGGGTACCAACAATGGCTGTAAACATAGAGGTGATAATACCAATCGCTAGCGTTACTGCGAAACCAGCAATAGGACCAGTACCCACAGCAAATAGGATCACTGCTGCGATAAGCGTTGTGATATTAGCATCTAAAATTGTGCTAAACGCGCTGTCGTAACCAAAATGAACCGCTTGTTGTGGACTGCGTCCATCTGCAAGTTCTTCACGAATACGTTCGAAGATAAGTACGTTAGCATCAACGGCCATACCTACGGTTAGTACGATACCGGCAATACCCGGTAGCGTTAGCGCTGCACCTGGGATAAGCGACATTACACCGACGATTAGTACTAAGTTGGCACCTAGGGCGATATTCGCCACCATGCCGAAACCTTTGTAATAAACAAGCATAAATAAAAGTACAAACACGAAACCAAGCACAACCGCGGTCATACCCGCTTCAATGTTTTCCTGACCTAAGCTTGGACCTACCGTGCGCTCTTCAACAATTTGAATTGGCGCAACAAGTGCACCCGCACGTAGTAATAAGCTAAGATTATGTGCTTCAGCTGGGTTATCGATACCAGTAATACGGAATGAACGGTCAAGACGCGCTTGAATCGTCGCCACGTTAATCACTTCTTCAACTTTAATTGGTGGAAGTGCTTTACCATTTTCATCTGTTTTACCTGATGGCTTATATTCGATAAATACCGTTGCCATGCGTTTACCGATCGCACGCTTAGTGAACGCATTCATTTTCGCGCCACCTTTACTGTCTAGCGTGATGCTAACTTGTGGACGTTGATACTCATCCATACCTGATTGCGCACCAGTAATGTGGCTACCTTCAAGGATGATGCGTTGCTTAAGTACCACAGGGTAACCTTCACGAGCCATAATCATTTCAGTACCAGGCGGTAAACGGCCCTGAAGCGCAGCACTTGCATCTGCGTTTTCATCAACTTCGCGGAATTCTAATGTTGCTGTTGCACCAAGAATTTCTTTTGCACGAGCTGTATCTTGTACACCCGGAAGCTGCACGATAATGCGCTCAGCACCTTGACGCTGTACGTTCGGCTCTGCAACACCAATCTGGTTAATACGGTTACGAATAATCGTTTCGTTTTGTTTGATAGCGTAATCACGAATTTCTTTAAGCTTTTGCTCGCTCATGCTGGCATAAAAAGCATTATCGCTGCTGCTATCATCAACATAAACGTTTAATGGGTAACGTGTTGATAAGAAACGCTCTGCAGCGTCTTTATCTTCTTCGTTACGCATTTCAACACGTAATCGCTCACTATTCGCTACACGGCGAATAGTACGATAACGTAGTTTTTCTTCACGTAAGTCACTTTTGAAATCTTGTTCCATTTGCTCAAGCTGAGTATCAACCGCCGTCGCCATGTCGATTTCCATAGTAAAGTGAACACCACCGCTTAAATCTAGGCCTAGCTTCATTGGGTTACCACCCAGTGACTTTAACCACTCTGGTTGAGCAGGAGCCATATTGATTGCAGAGATATAATCTTCACTAAGGGAATCACGCAGTAGATCTTGCGCTTTTAGTTGGTCTTCAACATTCTTAAAACGAACCAGAATTTGTCCGTCTTCAAGTTTACTTGATTTAACAGTAACGTTATGTTCTTTGAGAGTCGCATTTACTTTATCGAGTACGCTGAGGTCAGCATCAGTACCTTTAGTGCCCGATACTTGTATGGCCGGGTCACGGCCATACAAGTTAGGAGAGGCATATAAAATACCAACGACTAACACTACAAGAACAAGTAAATACTTCCATAATGGAAACTTGTTTAACACGTGTGAGTCCTTATTTTTATTGTTATAGCGACTTCATAGTGCCTTTAGGCAATACTGCAGAAACAGCTGATTTTTGTACTGTTACTTCTGCTTGGTCATTTAATGAAATCACGATGAAGTCTTTGTCATCAGCGATTTTAGCAATCTTACCCACTAAACCACCTTGCGTTAGTACTTCGTCGCCTTTTGCCATTGCGCTCATTAGTGCTTTATGCTCTTTTACGCGCTTAGCTTGTGGACGGTAGATTAAGAAATAAAATACCAGACCGAAAATACCCAACATGATCAGCATTTCCATGCCACCACCTGCTGGTGCTGCACCTGCCGCACTTGCGTGGGCGTTTGAGATGAATAAACTCATTTCACTTCCTCTTTAATTTTTCTAAAAATTTAATCTGATGTATCTGCAAGCTCAGGCACTTCTTGGCCGCGGCGTGCATAAAAATCTGCAACAAATTCGTCTAGTTTGCCATTGCTAATGGCATTACGTAAGCCTTCCATCACGCGTTGATAATAACGTAAGTTATGAATCGTGTTTAGACGTGCGCCTAAGATTTCATTACATTTATCAAGATGATGCAAGTATGCACGTGAATAGTTTTTACAAGTATGACAATCACACTCTGGATCCAGTGGACCCGTGTCTGTTTTATGGACTGCATTACGGATTTTAACAATGCCGCCTGTTACGAATAAATGACCGTTACGAGCGTTACGCGTAGGCATTACACAGTCAAACATATCGATACCACGGCGAACCGCTTCAACTAAATCTTCTGGTTTACCAACGCCCATTAAGTAACGAGGCTTGTCTTCAGGCATTTTGTAAGCACAGTGATCAAGAATATTGATCATCTCATTTTTCGGCTCACCTACCGATAAACCACCTAAGGCATAACCATCAAAGCCGATTTCTTCTAGGCCTTTTTGTGATTGTGCACGAAGCTCAGGATACATACCACCTTGAATAATACCAAATAGCGCAGCTGGGTTATCGCCATGACCTTCTTTTGAACGTTTAGCCCAACGAAGTGATAACTCCATAGAATCTTTAGCTTCTTTTTCTGTCGCAGGGTATGGCGTACATTCGTCAAAAATCATCACGATGTCAGAGCCTAAATCACGCTGAACTTGCATCGCTTTTTCTGGCGAAAGCATGATTTTTTCACCATTAACTGGTGAGCTGAACATTACGCCTTCTTCAGTGATTTTACGCATTGCACCTAAGCTGAATACTTGGAAACCGCCTGAATCAGTTAGGATTGGACGATCCCAATTCATAAAGTCGTGTAAATCACCGTGTTGCTTAATGATTTCTGTACCAGGGCGCAGCATTAAGTGGAAAGTGTTACCTAGGCAAATTTGCGCGCCGGTATCTTTCACTTCGTCAGGCGTCATGCCTTTAACAGTACCGTAAGTACCTACTGGCATAAATGCTGGCGTTTCTACAACACCACGTTCAAAAATCAAGCGGCCGCGGCGCGCTTTACCGTCAGTGCGGTCTAATTCAAATTTCATATTATCCTCAGTGTCGGAAAAACAGTCCAACAAGCTATAATTTAACCGCTCGATTCTACCCTGTTTGCGGGTTTATTACTATAAATTGGGCTAAATTCGAAAATAAAAAGCCCAGTTAAAAAACTGGGCTTTTTATAGTTATTTGCGCGTTAAGAACATCGCATCACCATAACTAAAGAAGCGATACTGCTGCTCAATAGCCGTATGGTAGGCACCCATAATGTTCTCTTGGCCAGCAAAAGCACTCACTAACATGATTAACGTTGATTCAGGTAAGTGAAAATTTGTCACCATGGCATCAACCACATTGAACTGATAACCCGGGTAGATAAAGATATCGGTATCACCAAAGTATGTATCTAATTTGCCGCCGTGCACTTTAGCAGCTGACTCTAACGAACGCACTGACGTAGTACCCACCGCAATTACACGACCACCTTTTGCTTTCGTTTCAGCTACCGCTTTAACCACTTCATCTGGTACTTCGATGTACTCTGAGTGCATGACATGCTCATCAACTGAGTCAACGCGCACAGGCTGGAAAGTACCTGCACCAACATGCAAAGTCACAAACGCCATGTTAATGCCTTTATCTTTTAAGGCTGCCATTAACTTATCGTCAAAATGCAGGCCTGCAGTTGGGGCTGCAACTGCACCTGGTTTTTCACCATATACTGTTTGGTAACGCTCACGGTCTGATTCGTTATCAGGGCGGTCAATATAGGGTGGCAATGGCATGTGCCCAATGTCATTAAGAATATCAAGTACATTTTCGTCTTTGGCAAATTCAAGTTCAAATAGCTCACCGTGACGGGCAACCATGATTGCTTCAGCTTTACCTTCAAGAATGATTTTTGATCCTGGTTTTGGTGATTTGCTGGCACGTACATGAGCCAGCACTCGGTGCTCATCAAGCACACGCTCGACCAATACCTCTAGCTTACCACCCGACTCTTTTTGCCCGAACATGCGAGCAGGGATCACTTTGGTGTTATTAAAAACCAATAAGTCATTTTCGTTAACGAGCGATAAAATATCACTAAATACTTTGTGCTCAACTTGCCCTGACGGGCCATCAAGCGTCAGTAAACGGCTGCTAGTTCGATCTGCTTTAGGAAAACGAGCAATTAATTCATCAGGAAGGTCAAAGCTAAAATCAGCTACGCGCATGGAGCATATCTCTCATTAATAAAAACGCGCCAAGTTTACTCTGATACGCCCACTACCTCAAGCAAAGCCCTGCACCATCTTAGCGCTCGCTAAAGGCGATTTTAGACTTAAGTGCTTAATAACCGCTTTTAGGTAAAGTTTGCTTGTAGATTAGGCAAAATGTCATTATTCTAGCTTATTCACTAAACATGGGTTAAGTAAGAGGTAGTAGCGCCATGGCAAAGCAGTTAAAGCTGCTAATTTTGAACGCGAGCGTTGCTGAGCGTGAAACAATTAAGACTACATTAAATAAGCTTAATGTCTTCACCTTTATCGAAGCTAGTGACTCTCAAGATGCGCTAAAAATTCTCAAAAGCCACCCTGTGGATATTATCATTACAGGCCTTGAGGTCGGTAAAATTGATGGCTGGCGTTTCTCGCGCATGATTCGCTCTGGGTTATTAAAGACCCCAAAAAACACACCGATTTTACTTACTCCTCCAATTTATTGTGAACGCATAGCCGAAACCACTGCACGAAGCTATGGTATTGATGCCGTACTGCCGTTTGAGCGCCAAGATATGCTACCGCAAGTACTGGCAAACGTGTTATCAACTCACCTTGAAAAAAGTAGTCGCCTTAATTTATTACTACTTGAAACAGATAACCGTAAAGCAAATGACATTAGCGAACAGCTAAAACTCAGCTTCGCTATTACCCATACCACATCAACAAAAGCGGCCCTTGCCACCTATTTGCAGCAAAAGTTTGCCATTGTACTGATAGATGCCACTGAATCTCACTCTGATACCGCAGCCGGATTGATTAGTGAAATTTTACAGCACAACCCTAAACAAGCAATTGTAACCATCATAGATAACAATGATGCAGATTACGCTGAGCAATTGTTACTTTCTGGCGTCACTGATTTTATTCGCGCACCTTACGATCATTCGTTATTGAGTAAAGTCTGCGACCATGCCGCCCGTCGTGAAGACTTTATGGTGAGCTACGCAGAGTTTGCGCAAAAAGTAGAACAACTAAGTCAGAGCCAAAGCCGTTATAAAGAGCTGTTTTCTGCCCACCAACGTATTTTATTACATCTCAATACTGTGGTACTTGAGTTTAACCAAGAGGGTAATATTCGCTTTATTAACCCAGCATGGGAGCATCTGACGGGCTACGGCATTAAGTCTAGTTTGGCGAAATCATTAACTGACTTTTGTTTGCCTGAGTGCAAAACAAAGCTGCAGGCTACAATTCAGAGTATCTTGCGTGGTGGCGAGTTACAGCAACAAGTTGAAATTCAGTTAAAACACAAAAATGGCAATGCAATTTGGGTTGAGTGCCGCTTACAGCTGATTAAAAATAGCCAAAACTCAGCAACGATAACTGCTACTATCGATAACATTCATGAACGTAAGCAAGCTGAACTGCAACTACGTCACTTAGCGCTCCATGATACGCTCACAGAGCTGCATAACCGCTACTACTTTGACCAACAATTACAACGTATTTGTAAAGCTAAATACACCAGTAATGATACCGAGCATGCGCTCATTTATATCGACTTAGATCACTTTAAAATTATCAATGACAGTAAAGGTCACCAACAAGGTGATATCGTTTTAAAAGAGGTTGCTCAGTTATTCATTACAAATATCAGTGAGGAGCACCTGATCTGCCGTATAGGTGGTGATGAATTTGCCGTGATCTTAAAAAATACCAACTTACTCGATGCGCACTTAGTTGCAGAAAGTATTTGTATGGCGATTGAAAAACACCGTTTTCACTCAGAAGGTCAAGAATACTCAATTAGCTGCTCGATAGGTTTAACCCAAATAACCGCTGAAAATAACGATCCAAGTGAGTGTTTAAAGCAAGCTGATATTGCTCTGTATGTGGCAAAGAGCTTAGGCCGAAATCTAGTTCATTGCTACTCGAAGGAAGACTCTAGCCACAACAGTTTACAAGCTGGCCTTGAGTGGGGCCACAGTATTCGCCAAGCATTACAACATGATGCTATCGAATTACACTATCAACCGATTTGGGATTTCAAGCAAGGTCACGTTGCCTATTTTGAAGCTTTATTACGCTTAACGCTTGATGATGAACTCATCTACCCTAACCAGTTTATTCCTGCACTAGAGCTTTTAAACGATACCTTTTTGATGGATCAATGTGTAATTCGTAATGCTATTAAAAGCGTTGCCAAGTACCCCGAACTAAATCAAGTTGCGATTAACTTGTCTGCACAGTCATTTTTAGATGAGCGCTTGCTGCCACATATTGAGTCGAGCTTAAAAGAATACAGTGTTGAACCAACACGCATTATTTTTGAGATCACTGAGTCTGCAAGTATCAATAACCTTGCTGCTACCCGTGCCATGATCGAGCGATTAAACGGCTTAGGTTGCCACTTCTCTATTGATGACTTTGGAACTGGCTTTAGTACTTTTAACTACCTTAAACAATTACCTGCTCAGCATGTAAAAATTGATGGCTCATTCGTCCGCGACATGTTGAATGACCCCATCGATTTAGCGCTTGTGAAAGCGATTAATGACATTAGTACTTCTTTAGATAAACGCTCTGTTGCTGAATATGTTGAAAATAAAGAGATATTCTTAGCGCTAAAAGAGATTGGTGTCGACTATGGTCAAGGTTACTTTATTGCTCGCCCTGTACCGGTTGAAAAAATAAGCGACGAGCTTAAAAAAATATCTGAAAATAATCTGTTTAACTAACAATTATCTAGCCTTAAAAAGCTTAAATTAAATACATTTTTAAACATTTTTTATTAGTTTTTAAACTTCCATACTGACAATACTCATCTATACTTAAATCCACAGCAAGATGAAATGTCATGCATTTATGGTGATTATCTAAAAAAAACATGACATTGCATATTATATTAAACATACATAATATAACTTAACATCGTTAAGTCCATGTATTGACGGTATAAAGGAGAAAAGTGATGACACAACTAATCGTTTTGTTACTGATTGTGAATCTAGGGATAGCGTATCAATGTTACCGTAATGCGACCTTTAAAGGGTATCCGGTAAAAACATTTACAGGGCTAGGGTTAGTACCTTACTTTAATTTAGTCGTGTGGGTTTACTTGTTGTTTTTACCCGACTTAAAACCATTTTCAATGAATGAAAAGCAGCCACTTTAGGCTGCTTTTTTAGTTGGGAGTGTGAAAGCTTAAAAGCTATAACTTGATGCTTTATCAAGTAATTGTGCGGCTTTTATATCACCAACCACACACTTTTTAATATCTGATTTTTTAAACACTTTTACTTGCTCACTTTTACCTTCGCTAACACCACGAATGATAAAACTGACATGCTCATCATTAGGTAGACTTCTTAAGCCGCTACCATAATCACATAAGGTCAGTGATAAACTTTTATCTACTTGCTGAGCTAAGGCGGCCAATTGCTGTTTTTGTTCTTTAACACGCGCTTGCTTCTTCTCAGCTAACTCTTTGCGCATTTCTTGCTGTTTTAATGACAACTTTTGCTGCTGTTTTTCAAGCTCTTTGATAGATGCTTGCAAAGCCTGTTTACGCTTTTCGAGCTCTTGCTCTTTCGCATCTTTATCGTGACGGCGGTCAAATTCAAGGTCGCGCTTTTCACGTTCAAGGTCGCGGATTTCACGGCTAACATCGCGCTCTTGTTCAGCTACTTCACGAACTCGTTCAGCGCTTTCTCGCATTACTTCCATGGCTTGTTGATAAGCCTCTTGGGTTTTCACTACGACAGCATCGCTAATCACTTGCACATGTTCGCCCAGCACTTCTATTTCAGCCAGCTCTTCAAAATCGATATCTGGCAGTGGTGGAAGGGGGGCATCAGGCACAGTCGCAAATACTGAAGACCAACGTGAGCTACCTCGCACATCAAAGCTAAATACCACGCCTTGGTGCTGCAAATAACTTGAAAACACGTTTCTTACCTTGTTATCGGTATCTTGTTTTAATGCGGCTGTTAGGATTTTTTCCATTATGCCTACTTCTCGCTGAATTTGCTCTAATTCATCACTTGCTTGTGCTGATAAGCTTACTGCTGTGCAAAGCAATAAGGCAGCCGTGGTTGATTTGTATTTTGACATCTTAATACTCCAAGTTATTGGCAACGGTTGGCAATGGGCTACCATCCACTTGCTCTGCTAAATCATTTAATTGCATACGTAAGTACGCTTGGTCTTGGGCTCGCTGCGTTTTAATATATGCAAGCACACTGGCAATATCTTCCTGACGCTCTACTCGCCCCGTCTTAATAGCTTCTTTTGCTAACTGATACATTTGTTGCTGCTGCACTTCATTTTGCGCAGTGATAATATTTTGCAATTGATCTATTTGCTTTTGTTGTGACTCTAATAAATTGGTTTGTTTGGCCACTTGCTCAAGTAATTGCTGATTTCCTTGCTGTGGATTACTAACAAAAAGCCACGCGCAAAATGCAATTGATGCAGCCACTGCCCACATCCCTGAACCAAAAAACAGATTCGATTTTTGTACTTTTGGCATACTGGACTCTCGATCCCAGTTTGGTACTGACACCGTTTCATAATTCTGACTTTGCTGTTGCCATTGCATTGCATTACTCATCATTAATGCATATTCAGCATTGGCCTGTAGCAACGCAATTTGCTCATCTGTAAGACTTTCGCCTTCTAACCATGCGCTAAACAATGAATCTAAATTAGCCATCTACGGCCTCCAAATGCACTTTTAACTTACCAAGTGCACTGTATAGTCTCGATTTAGCTGTATTGGTTGAAATACCTAATTGCTCAGCTATCTCTTCAAACGTACAGTGCTGAAAAAATTTTAACTCCACCACCAAGCGTTGCTCCCAGGGTAAATTATTCATCATTTCTTTGAGCTCATAATGCTGCTCGGATTGAAGTCGATTCGCTTCTAACTCACTCTGCTCACAACTTTCTTCTGGTACAGAATCCAAGCTCTGATGCAGCTTACGGCGGCGATAATATTCAACACTGCGCCTGTGCACAATTTGATAGAGCCAAGTGTTAAAACTCGATTCCCCGCGAAAACTTGGCAAGCTTTTATATACAGAAATAAACACTTCTTGCATCAAATCCATTGCATCATCAGGGTGGCTTAGCATCCTTAAACAATAGTTATACACCTGTGTTTCGTGCTGCTTGACTAATTTCAACCACGCCCGTTTATTACCTTGCTGCGCTTTAGCAATTAATGTTTCAAGTGATTGAAAAAACACACTAGCCTCGTCATCTGATCTGCCTTTTATGGTTTTGTTATTATGTTAGTCGAGGGAAGGAAAAAAATAGTTTGTTTAAATAATAAAAAACCCCAAATTTTTATTTGGGGTTTTTTGTTCATTGACCGTCTAAGCTACACTGCTTGTTAAGAAATAGCTCTAACTGTTGACTAAACAGCCTAAAGTCTCTGATCCGGCCTGTGGTTTTACGCCACACGATACCTATTTCTCGGTAAGCATCGCCTTGAGATGGCGTTGCGACCATATCTTTCTTATCTAAAATGCCAGCATTTATGGCCATTTGTGGTAAGAAAGTAACACCCAGTTGGTGTTCAACCATACTTAATAAAGTATGTAAGCTTGCCGCTTCAAATGGATTAATACAGCTTGAGCGATTTAAATGGCAGGCACTTAGCGCGTGCCCAGTCATACAATGCTCACGTTCAAGTAAAAACACGCTAGCATCAGGTAACAGATTAAAATCTTCTACACCATCCGCTGGAGTGTAATCTTTATGATGCACTAGACTGAAGTGATCTTTGGCAAGTACTTGGGTATGAAACTTTTCAGTATCAAATGGCAAGGCCAGTAAAGCCATATCAATTTGTCCGTGCTCTAGCTTATCGAGTAGCTTGTCGCTGGTATCTTCAACCAAGACTAACTCTAACTCAGTAAAGGTTTGTTTGCAGAAATGATATAAGGGCGCAGCAATAAAGCTGGCAATCGTTGGGATCACACCAAGAGTAAGTGTCCCGCTTAAAGGCGTTAAAAAGCTCTTTGTAAGCTCTTTTAGACTAAGAGTGTCGTCAATAATTTTACGGGCTTTCTCTACAACTTCCTCGCCAATAGCTGTAAACATTAAACTGCGGTTTTCGCGCTCTATGAGCTGGCAACCTAAAGTTTCTTCTAGATTTTGAATTGCACTACTTAATGTAGATTGACCAATAAAACAGGCGCTGGCTGCGCGGCCAAAGTGTTGATGTTGATGGACTGCTAGTAAATACTGTAGTTGTTTTATACTTGGTAAGTTATTCATACTCTACCTGAAAATAAAAAGACCCCAATACCTAAGGCATTGAGATCTTTTCAAGCTAAAAGTCTTTTAGTACTTTTTATACCCCGAAGGCAGTTCTCAGTACGTAGAAAATAACAATAGCAAGGGCTGCGCCAACTGGCAATGTAATTACCCAAGAAACTACAATGTTTCTTACAACACCCATATTAAGTGCCGCAATACCACGTGCCATACCTACACCTAGTACCGCACCCACCAGTGTTTGTGTAGTAGAAATAGGTAAACCAGTACCTGAAGCGATAACAACTGTAGAAGCCGCAGCAAGTTCTGCAGCAAAACCACGGCTTGGTGTTAAGTGCGTGATACCTTCACCGATTGTTTTAATTACTTTCTTACCTAAGATAGCAAGACCAGCAACAATACCTAAACCACCTAGTGGTAAAATCCACCATGCGATAGCCGCTTTCTTAGCGATTTCACCGTTGTGCTCAACAATGTTTACAACAGCAGCTAGTGGACCAATCGCGTTAGCAACATCGTTTGAACCGTGTGCGAAAGCCATACAACATGCTGTTAGTACCATAAGTACTGCGAACACTTTCTCAACGTTGTTAAATTGCATTGCTTTGTCAGCTTTAGGATCGATTTTCAGACGCGCAATAGCAATCTTACCAATAACAGCTACGACAACTGCAATCGCGATAGAAAGCGCGTAGCCTTCAACAGCACCTAAATCAATACCAATGTGCTTCAAGCCTTTCTTAATTGTTACCAGTGACATGATAAAGCCTGCTAGACCCATATACACAGGTACGAAACGCTTAGCATTTTTAAGTGGTGCATCAGTGTCAAAAATTAGCTTTTGCGCACTCATAAAGATCAGGTATGCAATAAAACCAGAAATAGCAGGGGTAACAATCCAGCTACCAACAATACCCATTACCTTGTTCCATTGGATTGCTTCGCTACCGACAGCAACCAGAGCGAAACCAATGATGGCACCAATGATTGAGTGAGTCGTAGATACAGGCCAGCCTAAGAAAGAGGCAATCAATAACCAGCTACCCGCAGCGAATAGTGCGGCAATCATACCAAGGATCATAAGTTCCGGTATGTCCATAAATGGCGTCGCATCAATAATTCCTTTTCGGATTGTAGATGTAACCTCACCACCAGCAAGGTATGCGCCAGCGAATTCAAACACCATCGCGATGATGATTGCTTGTTTAATTGTAAGTGCTTTTGAGCCAACTGATGTACCCATCGCATTGGCAACATCATTTGCACCAATACCATAAGCCATGAAGAAACCAACTGCGGCGGCAGTTAAAACCAGTATCGTGCCGTAATTTGCAATGATATCCATTGTGTGAACCTTTAATTTTTTCGTTTTTGAACTGATTTGAAATTAACGAGCTAACATCAGCTCAAGACGAGAACCTACGCGCTCAGCAATATCTGCAAGCTCGCCTACCCATTCAATGATCTTGTATAAGAACATTACGTCGACAGGATTAAGTTCATTTTCGATGGCGCGCAATTGACGGCGAATTTTGATTTGCATGTCATCCGTGTCTTGTTCAATAGCGTCCAATTCAACGAGCATTTTCTCAACTAAAGTAACTTCGCGACCTTTGAAGCCAGTTTCTAGCAGCTCATCTAGCTCATTGATTGCTTTTGATGCTTGTTTAGTCGCATCAACACAACGCGTTAAATAAACAAGGAAATCTTCTTGTATTTCAGTAGGAATAGTCATCTCACGACCAACTACACGACCTGCAATGTCTTTTGCTTTGTTAGCAATTTTGTCTTGTTGGGTAACAAGCTCAAGCAAATCGGTACGCTCAACGGGCATGAATAAACCACGTGGTAGTTGAAGGCGGATGTTACGTTTCATTTCATCAGCTTCACGCTCTAAATTGCGAATGTTTAGGCGGATTTCTTCCGCTTCTTGCCACTCTGCTTTAAAAACGTGATTAAAGAAAGGTATCAATGCTTTACTTGCTTGATGTGCTTTCTTAATGTGATCTTCCATAGGCTTAATAGGTGATTTAGCAAAAACCCCTAAAAATGCATTTGTAGGCATAACTGACCCTTTATAAATTAGTATGCTTTGGCAGCTGCGAATTTTACAGCATTGTGTTCGATTGTGAACGCTTTTTCTGCCTTACATCACCAATAAAACACAAAGCGGCGCAAGGGCCGCTCGATTTAATAATGAAAAGGAGCGGCTTAATTTACAGCGACTTTTCTATATCTTCTTGAGATGTATGACGAATATCTTTACCGTTTACAAAATAGATGATGTATTCAGCAATATTTTGGCAACGATCGCCAATTCGCTCTAGTGAACGAACTGACCACACTAAATCCATAATTTTCGGAATTGAGCGTGGATCTTCCATCATGTATGTCATGATCTGACGTGTAATTGCTTCATATTCACGGTCAACTTTGGCATCTTCTTTGTGTACTTCAAACGCACACTGCACATCCATACGTGCAAATGCATCAAGAACATCGTGAAGCATTTTCGATACTTGGCGACCCATGTTTTCAATGTTCACCAGTAGGTCTTGCTGATCTTTTGTGAATGAGTCCAGCGCTACTTTAGCAATGCGCTCAGCTTCATCACCAATACGCTCTAAATCAGCAATTGTTTTAGCAATTGCAATCACAAGGCGTAGGTCACTTGCTGCTGGCTGACGACGAGCAATGATGCGCGTGCACTCTTCGTCGATGTTCACTTCCATTGCATTCACTTTATAGTCGTTTTCACGTACTTTTTGTGCAAGTTCTGCATCACCATTGCTAACAGCATCTAGTGCACTGTTTAGTTGTTGCTCAACTAACCCTCCCATGTTCAATACATGGTTTCGCACATTTTCAAGCTCTTCATTAAAACGGCCCGAAATGTGTTTATTGATATTATGTTCCATTGTCTACCTCTATAAATTTCGTCTACGAGACCAAGTGACTTTATTGACTAACCGTAACGGCCTGTAATGTAGTCTTCTGTTTTCTTCTTGCTTGGTGTTGTAAATAACGTATTGGTATCTGAATACTCAATCAACTCACCCATGTACATAAACGCAGTTTGGTCAGATACACGAGCGGCTTGTTGCATGTTGTGAGTAACGATTACCACGGTAAACTTGTTCTTTAAGTCGTTAATTAGCTCTTCGATAACTAAAGTAGAAATTGGATCTAGTGCCGATGTAGGCTCATCCAGAAGTAGTACTTCAGGCTCGATAGCAATTGAGCGAGCAATAACAAGACGCTGTTGCTGACCACCAGATAGACCAAATGCGCTATCGTGTAAGCGGTCTTTCACTTCATCCCATAACGCTGCGCCACGTAAAGATTGTTCAACCACTTCGTCTAGTTTACGCTTTTCTTTAATACCTTGTAAGCGTAGGCCATAAACGACATTTTCGTAGATCGATTTTGGAAATGGATTAGGACGTTGGAATACCATCCCGACATTTCTTCGTAGTGCAGCAACATCTACATTCTTATCATAGATATTGTGACCATGTAGTAAGATCTCACCATCTATACGACAGCTATCAACTAGGTCATTCATACGGTTGATACAACGTAAAAGTGTTGATTTACCACAACCTGATGGACCGATAAATGCCGTTACCTGACCCTTCGGGATGTTCATATTTACGCTGCTAAGTGCCTGTTTATCACCGTAGTATAGATCTAAGTTTTTAATTTCTAACGCAGTTTGCTCTGCAGTTAGGTTATCTAAATCTAGCTTTGCCGCGCTTTTCGCTTGGTTTACTTGTGGTGCAACTGTAATCATCTCTGTCTACCTATAAAAATTCTGTATTAATGCTCAAGAGCTCTAAACTTTTCGCGTAAGTGGTTACGAATACCAATCGCGGTGATATTCAGGGCGATAATTACTGATACCAGTAAGAATGCCGTGGCATATACCAGCGGGCGTGCCGCTTCTACGTTAGGGCTTTGGAAACCAACATCATAAATGTGGAAACCTAAGTGCATAAATTTTCTATCTAAATGTATGTATGGGAAGTTACCGTCAAGTGGCAGTGTTGGCGCCATCTTAACAACACCAACAAGCATTAGTGGTGCTACTTCACCGGCTGCACGTGCAACCGCTAAGATTAAACCGGTCATAATCGCTGGGCTTGCCATCGGAATGATGATACGCCATAGCGTTTCTGCTTTTGTTGCGCCAAGTGCAAGTGAACCATGGCGCACTGTACTAGGAATACGTGATAAACCTTCTTCAGTCGAAACAATTACAACGGGTAGCGTTAGAATTGCTAGCGTTAATGCTGACCAAATAACACCTGGCGTACCAAATACAGGGCTTGGCGACGACTCAGGGTAGAACAATTGGTCAATACTGCCGCCTAGCATGTATACAAAGAAACCTAGGCCAAATACACCGTATACAATTGAAGGTACACCGGCAAGGTTGATTACCGCGATACGGATCATCTTAGTAATGGCGTTTTTTGCTGCGTATTCATGTAAGTAAATCGCTGCGACTACACCAAATGGCGTCACAATCACTGCCATTAGTAAGACCATAAACACAGTACCGAAAATCGCAGGGAATACACCCCCTTCAGTGTTGGCTTCACGAGGGTCATCCGAAACAAATTTACCAAGTTGTACAAAATAGTGACCAAGTTTAGCAAAGAAGCCCATGTCATTAGGGAACCACACATCAAGAACTTGATAAAGTGGCAAAGTAACCACTTCACCACGCATGTCTTTAACCGTTACTTGGTCACGCTTAGCTGCTTTGCGAAGTGCGAATAACTGTTTTTCTAATACAGTGTACTCAGCGCGTAGCTCAGCACGCGCTTGTGCAAGCTCTGCAACACGCTCATCTGTTAGTTCGTTATCAAGCTGGTATGCTTTTTCTTTTAAACGTAAACGCTCAAGCTCATAGTTGATATGGCCAATTTCACCATTTTGTAAATCTAAGGCTTGGTCATTCAGGTCAACTGCGCGGTCAACAAGATCATAAAGCTCTTCGATTTTGTTATCTGTGATAACTTCACCGTCTTTAATAACCTGTTCAACATAACCGTAAAAGTTACCGTTTTTGCTACGCTCGAATACAGCAAGCTCAGCTGGCGTAGTACGTGATGTAATATCTGTCTCTAATACCCAACGGAAATCTAGATCTACATACTCTCGGTTACCTGTTTTAATGAGTAAGCGCTCTAGTTGCTCTTTGTCGTAATCAGATAAATCAACGCCCGTCGCCTCAATACGTGATTTTGCAACTAGTTCTCGGTCATAAACTTCACCGATCACTGTTTGCTTTGCTACTGAACCTTGCAGCTCAAGTTGCACTACTTCTGATGGCCAGAAAAAGCTTAAACCTTTCCAAGCAATCATGGCTAGTAAGCCAAGAACCGAGATTAAACTGATGCTTACCGCACCGCCGGTCATCCAAATCCAAGGAGAACCAGACTTAAACCACTGCTTTACCATGTCGTGTTTCTCCACCTACATTGAACTGTATTTTTCGCGCAGTTGCTGACGAACAAACTCAGCCACTGTGTTGAAAACGAATGTGAATATGAATAATACAAATGCTGCTAAGAATAGGATGCGATAATGCGAGCTGCCTACCTCAGATTCTGGCATCTCTACTGCGATATTCGCAGCAAGTGTTCTCATACCCTGGAAAATACTCCAGTCCATAATAGGTGTATTACCTGTTGCCATTAGAACAATCATTGTTTCGCCTACAGCGCGGCCTAGACCCATCATCACTGCTGAGAAAATACCTGGGCTTGCTGTTAGTAGTACTACGCGAACCAATGTTTGCCATTGCGTTGCACCTAGTGCTAATGAACCGTTTGATAAGTGCTTTGGAACACTGAATACCGCATCTTCAGCAATTGAGAAAATAGTTGGGATTACAGCAAAGCCCATTGCAATACCAACAACTAACGAGTTACGTTGGTCAAATGTCATACCTAATTCATTGGTTAAGTACTGACGCACATTACCGTCAAACATCCATAACTCAATTGAGTTACTCATCGCAAACGATAGCCAACCAATAAAGATAACCACTGGAATCAGTAATATTGAGTGAGAACCTTCAGGAACACGGTGACGGATAGACGCCGGTAATTTGTTCCAGCCAAAAGCGGTTAATAAGATACCAATTGGTAGCAACACTAATAATCCGACAATCGCTGGTAAATGTTCTTCAATTAATGGTGCTAACCAAAGACCTGCTAAGAAGCCTAGAATTACCGTTGGTAATGCTTCCATGATTTCTACAGTCGGTTTAACTACTTTACGTAGTTCACTCGACATAAAGTACGCCGTGTAAATTGCCGCTGAAAGTGCAATGGGTACCGCAAATAACATCGCGTACATTGCAGCTTTAATCGTACCGAATGAAATTGGCACTAATGAGAACTTAGATTCAAAGTCATCACTTGCCGACGTTGACTGCCAGATATAACCCGGCTCTGGATAACCTTCGTACCATACTTCTTGCCATAGTGCAGACCAAGTGACTTCTGGATGCTCATTATGAATTTCAATTACTTTCAACGCGTCATCTGCAAGAATCAATGCCGCGTTAGAACGTGGTGCAATTGCAAAGTTTTGAATTGGACCTTCACTTACTTTACCTTGCCACAGTTTTGCATCGCTAGTTGTGTAATAAATACCTAGCTCACCGTTAGCACCTGTTGTGAAGAAAGTACGTCGGTAGAATTCTGTAAAAATGTTTAGTTTAGATTGCTTGCTGGTTTCAAATGCACGAATCTTTTGGAACTCACGGCCATCTTCAGTGTTTACTTCAAACCACTGAGATACTTCACCATTATCGTTGGCAAGCATCAGTGAGTTTGCACCAGCTAATAGTTGAGTTGAAACTAGGTTCGCGTTTTCTTCGTTCGCAGCAAGCAGTTGGATTTGCTCAACCTCTGAAGGGTAACGCGTATCGTATACGTAAATTTGATTTGCTGAACGCACGAATGTACGTGTTGTATCAGGTGAGATTAATAGCTCATCAACACGACCTTCAATATCAAGCTCAGTTCGTTCAACAACCCACTCAACTTCGCCAGTGAACATGTTTTCTTCACCCACAAAGCTGCTAAACAAAACGCGCCTATCAGCCGTTAAAGCAACAACCGCTGTTTTATCTTCATAGTGGCTAAATGCAAATTTAGTGATTGCCGCACCTTGGTCATCGACCTCAAGCGCCAAATCACCCAGCGGGTAATCTAAACGTGGTGTTAATTGACGTTGGTTGTTAGGGAATGTCACTAAGAATTTTGGTGCAACCACAACAACAGAACCATTTTCAAGGCCATATGCGTATTGACCTTGGAACGGTGCAGAGCTTGCAAAGCTGCTTACATCGCTAGGTAATTCTGTATTAAGAGTGGTGATCTTTTTACCAAACTGCTCTTTTTCAACACTGTAAAAGTCAACATTACCTTTTTCACCAAGTAAAAAGGCAACTTCTGTTTGCTCTTCAATGCCAAGACCAACAACTTCTGACGCATTTTGTAGTTTTACACTGTTACGTGTCTCTACTTTTGCTGACTCAAAAATAGGTTGAACAACATAAAGAAGGTAAAAGAATATGAGTAGTAGTGCTACTAGCACCATTACGCCACCTGCGGAAATACCCCACTTGGCAAACCTGTCTTTAAATAGACGGCTTCTATCCGTATGAAAGGTAGGTTTATTCGGATTGGAAGTCATCAAAACACCCTTAAAACTTAACGTTGCGCGCATTATATTTCACCAAGATGACAGTAATGTTACAAACGTCATAATTCAGTGTAATAAAGCATGTATTTAAGGAACGTATTTTAACGTTAACAAATGACCAAATTGCGACATTGTTCTGCGTATTTATAACGACCAAATTCACAAGCTAACAAATTGTTATAACTAATTTTTTATAACTATATGGAAAAAATTGGACAAACAATAAAACTACATCAATACTCAATAAGACTTATTTTTTCGACAATAAGAATCATTTTTAAACCAACGCCTCCTTCCTTTTTTCGCATTTTTCAGAGGCATTTTTATAGAGATATAAGTATGAAGCAGTTAGTAATTACTATTTTAGGACCAGATAAACCCGGCCTGGTTGAAGACCTCTCAGCTACGATTTTAAACCACCATGGTAATTGGTTAAGCAGTAACTTGAGCCATCTTGCAGGCCACTTTGCAGGAATTATTGAAGCCGCAGTCCCCGAAGAACATCTGCAAGAGCTGCAAGATGCACTACATAGCCTGCCGTATTTAGAAATTAGAATTGAACGCGGTGCCGAAATACTACCTGAAGAAAAGTCTGAACAGATTAATTTTGTTATCACAGGAAATGACAGACCAGGCATTGTGCAAGAGTTAGCCAGCGTTATTCGCCATAAAGGTGCGAATATCACTCATCTAAATTCAAAACAGCAAAGTGCACCTAACTGGGGGGTACCTATTTTTAGTGCTGTTGCCACCGTTGCTTTACCAATAGGCATGAACAAAGACGAAGTAATCACTGCACTTGAGTCTATTACCACAGACCTAATTGTTGATATTGAGGACGCATAACAAACAAGTTTATAGGGACATCCGAGCTTAAACTAAGCTTTAAAATTAATGACATACATGTCACAAAACCGACATGTTTAATACTCAAACTACCTCTAGATACAGAATTCAGCGTTTCTCTGGGGTTTAATATCAAGGCGTTACTTTGCAGGAATGGCATTCCCTTTTAAAAAGTAACAACGCAGAGAGTAAGCCCCAGAGAATCGCCCTATGGGTTGGTTTAAAAGCGATTTATTCTGCGTTATTGAATTTAACAAGGGAGCAACCATTCTTTGCATTCAATGCCTTGCCTAAATCGCTTTTAATTCCAACTGAAACGGTATCTAGAGGCAGCTTGAGTATTTTAATACAACCGTCATCTGCATCCTCTATATTCTAACTAGCTATAAACGTTGGAAAACCAGATGAACGCATCACATTCTTCTTCTCAAGCTGTAAACTACTTTGCTAAAGAGCTTAGTTGGCTGTCTTTTAATGAACGCGTGCTGCAAGAAGCCAAAGATAAATCGAACCCGATTATTGAGCGCATGCGCTTTTTAGGTATTTACTCAAACAACATGGATGAGTTTTTCAGAGTACGTGTAGCCGATGTAAAGCGTCGAATTTTACTTAATAAAATTCCTGATGCGAACTTTGAAGAAGACGAAATACTACTTCATCAGATCCAAAGTAAAGTGCTACTGCTTGGTAAAAAGTTTAATCAAATTCATAAAGATATTTTGAATGATTTAAACGAGCACAATATTCACGTAGAGCTACCAGAGAAACTATCTGAATTTCATTTAACCTGGCTGAAAAAGTTTTTCCACGACAATGTGCTACAACATATACTGCCAATTTTACTCACTGAAAAGAAAGACTATTCAGATCAAATAAACGACACCATGACCTATTTGTTTGTCGAAATGACCAATCAAAAAAGTCATTATGCCATGATGGAGGTGCCAACTGACCGCGTATCTCGCTTTGTTATTTTGCCACCAGAGAAAACACGCCGTCATAAAACTATTGTGATGCTTGATGACATCATCGCCTACTTCATTCGCGATGTGTTTAGCAGCTTCTTTAGCTTTGATGATATTCAATGTTATGCCATTAAACTAACTCGTGATGCCGAGTACAATTTAGATGACGAGCTTGAAGAAGGCTTGCTCGATAAAATGTCGAAAGGACTAAAGCAACGTATTTATGCTGAACCTGTGCGTCTTGTTTATGACGAAAGTATGCCAGCTGAAATGCTTAAAGTGATGAAAAAACGCCTTAATATTAGTCAACATGATGCGCTGATCCCCGGTGGTCGTTACCGTAACTTCCGCGATTTTATTGCGTTTCCGAATGTTGGCCGCCAGTACTTAGAAAACAAACCACTACCAGCGTTACAAAGCACGGCCTTTAATAATCACTCGAGTGTGTTTGATGCCATCTCAGAGCAAGATATTTTGCTGTATTACCCATATCACACTTTTAACCATTTACTTGAGTTTGTACGCCAAGCAGCCTTTGATCCGGATGTGACACAAATTAAAGTCAATATTTACCGTGTAGCCAGTCAGTCTCGTCTAGTTTCTACGCTCATTAATGCCGCCAAAAATGGCAAACATGTAACTGTCATGGTCGAGCTTAAAGCGCGCTTTGATGAACAAAATAATATCGAATGGGCAAAAACACTCAGTAATGCTGGTGTTAAAGTGATCTTTGGTATCCCAGCACTTAAAGTACACAGCAAGTTATGTGTCATTCACCGTAAAGAAAAAAATAACATAGTGAAGTACGCACACATTGGCACAGGTAACTTTCACGAAAAAACAGCCAAAATATACACTGACTTTAGCTTATTCACTAAGCATGAAAGTATTAGCGAAGAATGCGATAGCGTTTTTAAATTCATTGAAAGTAGTTATAAGCCATTTCAGTTTGATCATTTGATGATCTCGCCAGTCAATGCAAGGCAAACTATCATCTCACTGATAGATGCAGAAATTAGCAATGTAGAGCACGGTAAGGCTGGGCGAATTACTTTAAAAATAAACAACCTTGTCGATAAAGAGCTGGTTGATCACCTTTATTTTGCCGCAAGACGTGGCGTAAAAATTCGTATTATAGTGCGTGGTATGTGTTCGTTAGTACCCTCTGTCGCAAATGATAACATTCGTATCATTAGTATCGTTGACCGCTTTTTAGAGCATCCGCGGGTTATGGTGTTTCATAATAATGGTGATGAAAAAGTATATATTTCATCAGCTGACTGGATGACCCGTAACCTAGATCATCGTGTTGAAGTGGCCACTCCAATTTATGATAAAAAATTAAAACAGCTTATCATTGATATTCTTGAACTACAGTTTAAAGATAGAACAAAAGCACGCATAATCGATAGTGAGCAAAAAAATAGCTATGTGCGCCGTGGTAATCGTAAGAAAATTCGCTCACAAATTGCCATTTATGACCACCTTAAAAAATGGGAAAGTAACTATAATAATGAATGATTATCCCTCAATAGCTGCCGTTGATTTAGGCTCAAACAGTTTTCATTTAGTGGTGGCAAGAGAGGTCGATGGCTCTTTGCAGATCTTACACAAAGAAAAGCAGCGCGTTTACTTAGCTGACGGTTTGGATGATAAAAATCACTTAAGCCAAGAAGCTATTGAACGTGCTCTAGCCATCCTTAAACAATTTGCGACCACCTTACAGGACTTTCCCATCGAGAATGTCAAAGTTGCCGCGACGTACACATTACGCCGCGCTAAAAACATTCATTCGTTCTTAACCCAAGCAAGTAGGGTATTTAATTACCCGATTGAAGTGATCTCAGGGCAAGAAGAGGCGCGCTTAATTTATCAAGGTGTCGCCCATTACATTCATCATGATGAAAATCGCTTAGTTATTGATATTGGTGGTGGCAGTACTGAGCTCATAATTGGCAAACATTTTAAACACAAGCTACTAGCTAGCCGAAACATGGGATGTGTCAGCTATACCAAGCAGTTTTTCGCTGATGGGCAAATTACAGCTAAGCGCTTTGATAAAGCAGAGGTTCGCGCAGAACAAGAACTCGAAGTGATCTTTGCCAACTACTTATCGGCTGGCTGGCAATCTGTAGTAGGGACATCTGGCACAATTAAATCAATCCTTGCCATGATTAACGCCAATGATGCCGAGCAACAGTTAATCACGCTTGAGAGATTACTAGAATTAAAAACCCAGTTTATTGCTGCTAAACAAATTCAGGCGCTACAAATTGAAGGTCTCACAGCTGAGCGACAAGTCAGTATTTGTGGTGGTTTAGCGATATTGATTGCAGTATTTAAGCTATTTAAAATAAAAGCAATGCAATACAGCGACTTTTCTCTTCGTGAAGGTTTACTTCATGAAATGCAGCAAAAGCTCGCCCATAAAGATATTCGCACTAATACCATAGAGAACCTGTCTGAACGTAACGCCATAGATAAAGAGCATGCTAACCGCGTATCTAAAACTGCAAAATGGCTGTTTGAACAAGTAAAAGGTGCATGGCAATTTACTGATCCGGACTATATCAACTTACTGGATTGGGCCGCGCAGCTGCATGAAATTGGCTTAGGGGTAAATTCATCAGGAATACATAAGCATAGTGCGTATATCGTTGCGAATAGCCAATTACCAGGGTTTACGCAGCAACAGCAAACCTTGCTCAGTTGCATGATCCGCTTTTATCGGAAAAAGATCCGTTTAGAAGAGTTTCCGGCACTGCATACAATGCAGCATTATGAAATATTACAACTTATTGTGATTTTGCGCTTAGCGGTACTGTTGAATCAAAAGCGTATTACCGATCAAGGTTTTAAGCTTGAGATAACAGCCAAGCAAAATAGTATGTTCCTAAAGTTTCACAATAAGTGGCTCAAAGAACATACCTTGCTTTTAGCTGACTTACAGCAAGAGCAAAAATACCTTAAGAAGGTCGGCTTCTTACTCGATTTTCATTAAGCTGATTAATATATACCCAAACCACCTCAAGATGTAAGTTTCAGTTGGAATTAAAAGCGATTTAGGCAAGGCATTGATTGCAA
>CESF01012691.1_pt1 | contig 34944 bp, 36 predicted proteins | sample 356331 | NCBI WGS metagenome assembly CESF01 (sample SAMEA2621779, study PRJEB7988) | marine metagenome | biome: marine biome (ENVO:00000447); feature: surface water layer (ENVO:00002042); material: "saline water (ENVO:00002010), including plankton (ENVO:xxxxxxxx)" | depth 5 m
ATCACCCTTGATTATTGATATATTATAATTCCTCATTTATTTCCCTTTTTTATTTTATATAAGTTATATTTTATTATTAAAATGCAGATTGAACTACTCCTCCATCAACTCTTAATATAGCTCCATTTGTTGCACTTGATAAAGCACTTGCTGTATATACAATCATACTTGCACTTTCTTGTACATCTGCAAACCTTCTAATTAATGAAGTAGGTCTTGCATCTTCAAAAAACTCTCTCTCAATTTCTTGAGCAGTTTGATTATTTTGTTTTGCAATTGTTTCAAAAAAAGTCATTACCCCTTCTGATTTAGAAGGTCCTACCATTATAGAATTTGATGTTACATTTGTTCCTTTTGTAAGTTCTGCAATACCTCTTGAAATAGATATTTGTGCGGTTTTACTCATACCATAATGAATCATTTCTTTTGGAATTTGAATTGCTGATTCACTTGAAATAAATATTATTCTTCCCCAATCTTGATTAATCATAGATGACAAATAGTGTTGAGATAGTCTAACACCACTCATAACATTTATATTAAACATTTTTATCCATTCATCTTCTGAAATTTTTTCAAACTCTTTGGGTTCAAAAATACCTAAGTTATTGATTAAGATATCAATATGTGGAACTTTATTGATAAGCTTATCACATCCTTTTTTATCTTTTAAATTAGCAACTATACCTTTGATATCTAGTTTTGGGAATTGTTTTTTTAGAGAGTTAACTGCTTTATTTACTTTTGATTTACTTCTACCATTAATTATTACATTAACGCCTTCTTCACAAAGTTTTTTTGCTGTTGCAAATCCTATCCCTTGTGTTGAACCCGTTATTAGTGCAATTTTATTTTGTATTTTTAAATCCATTTCTAAATCCTATATAATTATTTTATTATATAGTACAAAAAAGCGATCGCATTTTCATCGCTTTTTTGTTTTTAGCTTTAGAAAAGTTCTATTTTGTATCCTGTGTTATTTTGATTTGTGATTAAATCTTTATGTATTTTATTTCTAAGTCTAAATAAAACAGATCTAAATGCTGCATATCCTGCAGGTTCATCCTGCCAAATAGCATATTCTAGTTGTTCTTGAGATACATTATGCCCCGGACTGTTACATAAATATTTTATAATTTTAATCTCTTTTGCAGTTAACTTAACAGGTTCATTACCATAATATAAAACTTCTTTCTCTTTATCGTAAAGATATCCATATTTTAATTGGATAGTTCTAGATTGATGCTCATTATTTAATTCAAGTTGATGAACTAATGTTTTATTTACATTTTGTGTTGCATCTAGTTTTTTGTTTTTTGCATTATCTTCTGCTGCTTTACTTAAAGCTATTTCTATTGCTGCGTGCAAATTAGATTTTTTATATGGTTTTAATAGATATCCATAAGCAAAAGCTTTAGATGCTTTTTTTATTGTAGCTATTTCTGAATTTGCTGTTAAGAAAATAACTGGAGTAAAGGGTAGGGTAGTTTTTAACTCTTTTGCAAGTTCAATTCCAGTAGTTGGTCCTTTTAAATAGATATCCATTAGTATTAAATCTGGAACTACACCTTTTTCTAATATCTTCATAGTTTTACATTTATTTGGTGCAATACCACAAGGTTCATAACCTAAATCTTGTAATGATTCTTTTAAATTTAAAGCTATTATTGATTCATCTTCTACTATTAATATTTTAATTTTACTCATAATTCTTCCTCTTCTTTTAGAAATACGATATTACATTCTAATCCATTATTATTTGTAAACTCTATTGTTGCATCAAGTTGATCTTCTACAATTGAATGAATTAATTGCATACCAATTGATTCACTTTTATATAACTCTTTAATATTGTCTAATCCCTCACCATTATCTCTAATTTTTATATGAATTTCATCACCTTTTTCTCTCATATGAATACATAAAAGGTTCTCTCTATTCTCTTTAAATGCATATTTTAAAGAATTAACACATAGTTCATGTAATACCATTCCAATTTGAATACATCTATTTGTTGAAAAAATTAGCTCATCTATATGTAATTCTACATCTAATTTAGTATTTTGAGATATATATAATTCCTTAATATCCTCAATTAATTTTTTTATGTAGCCTTGTACATTTATATAGGCTAAATTTTCTCCTAAATATAAGAACTCATGAACCAATGCCATTGTATTAATTCTACTTTTACTTTGTTTTAAAATATATTTTACCTCATCATCTTGTGCACGTCTAAGTTGCATAGATAATAATGATGAGATTATTTCCATATTATTTTTAACCCTATGATGTATCTCTTTTAATAAGATATTTTTCTCTTCTAAAGATTTTTGTAGTTCTTGATTTATTGATGTAATTCTATTTCTATCATTAATTCTTTGTGTCATATCTCTTCCAAAAGCACAGATATAATCTACACCATTGTGTTTAAAAGCATGACCTGAAACCTCTACTGGAAATATAGAATTGTCTTTTTTCTTTTGAGTAGTCTCTAATCTCCAATCTTTAGTGTCTCTTATGCTTTCCATACAGGTTTTTGCTGTTTGTCTTGAAAATTGAGGATCCATATCTTCAAGGTACATTTCTAAAAATTCTTCTTGAGAATAACCTAACATTTGACAGGCTGCATCATTTACATAGATAAATTTTGCATCAAGTGTAAACCAATAAATTGCATCTACAGAGTTGTTTAAAGCAAACTCATAAGGAATTAACCTTTGTTTGTCTTTTTCTTTTAAATCATTATAAGACTTATCAATTTTTTTTATAACCTTTTGCATATGATTTAATAATATAAAAACTAATAACCCCATTAAAATAAAAAATAACAAAGCTATAGTTAGTGGTCCTTGTTCTTTTATATCATTATATTGGAAAAAAATTTTTATAAATTTATCTAAAGAAAGTATTCCAAATATTCCTGTTAAAAGATAAAAAATAGAAAATTTTACTGGAATATTTTTATTATTAAACAAATGCTTTTTTAATGGAATCATATCTTTATCCTTTTTTTCTTTGTATTCTATCAAATTTTTTTTTATTTAATTTTATTTGCGAATAATTTGCGATTTTATTTACATACTATTTCTTTGTTTTAAAAACTAAGAGTAATCTTATTAGGAGTTTTTATGTATGAACTAATGCCAGAAGAAAAGAAATTTGTACAAATCATGGAAATTAGAGATGATGGATTTGTTGAATTTAATTTTGCAATTGGTGAAGCTGCTATGAACGTAGAACTTATTCTACCGTATAAAGCTTTTATCGAGTTCTGTCAAAATAATAGAGTCTCATTTTTTACAAAAGAGCAAGATACTGAAGTGTTAATTGATAATGAAAATTGGCAATTTGGAATAAATTAAATTAAGGAAAAAATATGGAATTAAATATTGCAAGTGTTGAAATAGAACCCAAAAGACATACTTTTGGAAATGTTGCTAGAAGATTAGGTGAAGATAGACCAGCTTCAAGATATGAAGAAGCTATGTATGATGCACAACCAACTGAAAACTTTCATTACAGACCACAATGGGAACCTGAATTTGAAATTTATGATAAGGCTAGAACAAAAATTAAGATGAATGATTGGTATGATCTATTAGATCCTAGAAAGTTCCATTATATGGCTTATGTATCAACAAGAGCATCTCAAAATGCTGCAAATGTTCAAAGCTTTGATTTTATTGAAAAAAGATCATTAGTAAACTTTATAAAACAAGAAAATTTGCAAAAAGCTTTTGAATTCTTAACACCATTAAGACATTATGAATATGGTGCAAATATGAATAATCTAGCAATTGTTGATAGAGTTTATGGAACAGCAATGATGTCAGCTACTATGTTTCATGCTGAAGATAGATTAGGAATGGCACAACATATTACAAAAATGATTTTATTACTTGGCAATAATGATGTTAAAAAACTTGACTCAGGTAAAGAAGCTTGGATGAATGATTCTAAATGGCAAGGTCTAAGAAAAGCTGTTGAAGATTCTTTAGTTGTAAAAGACCCAATTAGATTATTTGTTAAACAAAATGTAGTTTTTGATGCTTTTGTAATTCCTTTAATGATTAATGAATTCTCAAAAGAGATGGCTGCTAATGATGAAATGGTAGTACCAATGCTTAGTGAATTTGTTACTTCATGGTATGAAGAAACAATTAAATGGATAGATAGCGTTGTAAAAGTAATGACTAATGAATCAAGTGAAAATAAAGAATTATTAACACAATGGATTAAAGAAGATATTGAGATTATTGAAGTTGCAATGCAACCATTATCAGCATTTTCAAATAATTCAAGTGAATTATTAGCTTCAACTAAACTTGAATTAATTAACAGATTAAATAAATCTGGAATAACGTTATAAAAATTTAAATTAAATCTAAAAGGAAATTAAATGTCAGGTAGTATCGCGTTATTATGCCTTCAATCAACAGAAGATGGAAGAGCAATTGCAGAAGCAATAAGAGAAGATAATGAAGGTGTTGTAATTACAAATAAACCAGCAATGATTCAAATTGAACGAGCTGAGAAGATCACTGTAAATGCTTCAACAGTTTCTGAGCATTTAGGGAGAGATTGGGAACCAGAAGAATTACAATTAGTACTTATTTCTTTAGGTGGACAGATTGAAGAAACAGATGACGAGTTTATCGTTTACTGGAATAATTAATAAATTAGTATAAAACTAATATATAAATAAGGAAGATATTATGAGCGCAAACCAAAGAAAAAAAAGATTAAATAAAAAAGATGCATATAAATATATGACAAGACTTGGTTGGGATACAACTTACCAAAAAGAAGAAGATGTTTTTCCATATACAAATATGGAAGGTCTAAAAATTCATGATTGGGAAGCTTGGGAAGACCCTTTTAGAATGACAATGGATTCTTATTGGAAGTTACAAGCTGAAAAAGATAAAAAACTTTATTCTATTATTGATGCCTTTGCACAAAATAATGCACAAAAAAACATTTCTGATGCAAGATATGTAAATGCACTAAAGTTATTTTTAACAGGTGTAACACCACTAGAATATAAAGTTGTTCAAGGCTTCTCTCATGCAGCACGTGCCTTTAAAGGTGAGGGTGCTGCAATTGCTTGTCAAATGCAAGCAATTGATGAGTTAAGACACTTTCAAACTCAAGTTCATACTATGAGTCATTATAATAAATATTTTAATGGTTTTAGTGAGCATACAACAATGCATGATAGAGTATGGTATTTATCAGTTCCAAAATCTTTTGGTGATGATGCAAGTACAGCTGGTCCTTTTGAATATTTAACTGCTATTTCATTCTCTTTTGAATTTGTTTTAACAAGTTTATTATTTGTGCCTTTCATGAGTGGGGCAGCATATAATGGTGATATGGCAACTGTAACATTTGGATTCTCAGCACAAAGTGATGAATCAAGACATATGACACTTGGACTTTCAGCTATTAAATTTATGCTAGAACAAGATGCGGATAATGTTCCAATTGTTCAAAAGTGGATGGATAAATGGTTATGGAGAGGTTACAGAATGTTAGGTCTAGTAGCTATGATGATGGATTATATGTTACCTAATTCTCCAACTTCATGGGGTGAAGCAGTTGAGTTATATATTGAACAAAATTGTATGGCCTTATATAAAGATTTAGAAAAGTATGGAATAAAAGCTCCAACAGATTTAATCAATACAATTGTTGCTGAAAAAGGACACTTATCTCATCAAGTATGGAATATTTTTTATAATCATACTAATGCAGCACCTTTCCACACATGGATGCCTGAAGAAGATAAAATGAATTGGTTAAGTGAAAAGTATCCTGATACTTTTGACAAATATTATAGACCAATGTTTGAAAGATATATGGAATTAGAGAAAAAAGGTGAAAGATTCTATTCAGAAGTTTTACCTCTTGTTTGTCAAACATGTCAAATTCCTTTAGGGTTTACTGATATAGAAGGTGGGAATCCAGAAGAATATACTTTGTATACTTCAGAATATAATGGCGAAAAGTTTCATACTTGTTCAAAAGGATGTAAGCATATCTTTGAAGATCAACCAGAAAAATATATTCAAGCATGGCTTCCACCAAACCAAATTTTCCAAGGAAATTGTGGAGGAGCTACAATACCAGAAGTTTTAAAATGGTATCACTTAGAAAACGGTGTAGACAACTTAGATTACGTAGGTTCTGAAGATGAAGCTATGTGGAATAAATTAAAAAATAAATAGTAGGAGAAGATAATGGCAATTCAATCAATTGGGGAATACCCAATCATAATGAAAGATAAAGTAGAAAATTTTCATGGTAATCAATTAGTATTTATTATTTGGCATGCACATAGAGTAGTTTGTTCTCCTAGAGCTTTCCCTTTACCACCACAAATGCCTTTTGGAGCATTATTAACAGATATTATTCCAGTATCTTATAAGATAGAACCAGATTATGAGCAATTAGATTTTGATACAACAGAAGTTATTTGGGAAGTTGATGGTGAAGTTATAACACCAGATTTTTCAAAGAGTTTAGAAGAAAATGGTGTAGGACATAAGTCTGTAATTAAATTTATAACACCTTCTTTAACAGGTAAAGTAGGAGCATAAATGGCTTGTAAATTAGAAATAGAACCAACAGGTGATATGGTAGATGTTCAAGAAGGTCAAACTCTTCTTGATGCTGCTTTAAGACAAGGTGTTTATCTTCCTCATGCTTGTAATCATGGACTTTGTGGAACTTGTAAAGTTGAAGTTCTAGAAGGTGAAGTTGATTTAGGTGATGCTTCTCCTTTTGCTTTAATGGAGAGTGAAAGAGATGATGGTTTTTGCTTAGCATGTACTGCAACTGCCGATGAAGATGTAGTAATTGAAGCTGAAATTGATGTTGATATTGATGCTAGAAGTATCCCTATAAAAGATATTATGGGGACAGTAATAAAAAGAGAAATGCTTACACCTAGAATTTTAGGTCTTTGGATTGAACTTGATGAAGAAATTGATTTCCAAGCAGGACAATATATAAATTATCATGTTCCAGGATTTGATGAGCCGCGAGCATTTTCACTTGCAAATCAACCAAGTACAGGAAAAGTTATTGAATTAAATATTGGAATTATTCCAGATGGAGAAGCAACTCCTTGGATTCATAATAATGTAAAAGTTGGAGATAGAAGAAAAATCACAGGACCTTTTGGAAGATTCTTTGTAAAAAGAAGTGCCCAAAAACCAATGATATTTTTTGCTGGTGGATCAGGACTTTCAAGTCCAAAATCAATGATCTTAGATGAATTAGAAAATGGATGTACTCAAGATATTACTCTTTTCCATGGTGCTAGAAATGAAGAAGAATTATACTATGCAGATATGTTTAGAGATTTAGAAAGTAAACATAAAAACTTTAGGTATATCCCTGTTTTATCTGATAATAAAAATGATAACTGGACAGGCGAAGTTGGTTTTACAAATGATATTGCTAAGAAAATATATGATAATCAATTTGCAGGTCATAAGGCATATCTTTGTGGACCTCCTATGATGAGTGATGCTTGTATAACAGCACTTATGCAAGGAAGATTATTTGAAAAAGATATTCATACTGAAAAGTTCTTTTCAAAAGCAGATTTATATAAAGAAGAAGTAAAAAGTCCTTTATTTAAATCAATATAAATGTGAGTCAATCATATTTATTCATAGTTCAGGTGGTCCATTGAAAAATATGACCATTGAACACAAATAGGGCATAATAAAAGATTTAATAAACTTTTGTTAGATTTTTTCTTTGAAGAATAAATAAAGTAATTTCTTTAATCCCTTTTTTATTAAGTATTAAGATGATTTTTAGTTAATATAGAATCACTTCTTATGAAGTGATTCTATTCTTTAATCCCTTTTTTTAACATGACGTTTTATTGCAAAGAAGTGTATATTATTAAATCTACTTTTAATAAGTCCCCATAATCCTTGAGGTGCTTTTATCATAATAATTATTGTAAATACTCCTAAAATGATTAGATACCATGTTCCTAAGTCATTCATTGTTTCTCTCATTGTTATATAAACGATGGTACCAATAATTGGCCCTTCGATTGTTCCAATTCCTCCAATTACAACTATAAAAAACATAATTACAGTCCATTCAATTGAAAAAGCAGCTTCAGGAGATACTCTTAGTTTTGTAATAAATATTAATGCTCCGGCCATTCCAGTTACAAAAGCAGCTGTTAAATAGACAAAAAGCTTAACTTTTTTTACTTTGATGCCCAAACTTTCTGATGCTACTTCATTATCTCTAACAGCTGTTAATGAAATTCCATACTTTGACCTTAAAAGATAATTTACAAGTAATACTGAACCAATACCTAAAAAAATTGCAAACCAAAGTGTTAAAGATTCTCTCCACCAAGTTGGAATTCCTTTCATAGTTTTTGTAATTGATAAACCTGAACCTCCACCTAGCCAAGATGAATTTGAAAATAATAGTCTAAAAGTTTCAGCTAAAACCCAAGTTCCAACAGCAAAATAAACTCCTTTTAGTCTAAATGCAACTTTTGATACAAAATATCCTATTATTAATGAAATAATACCAGCAATTGGTATTACTAAAAATGGATCAATTCCAAGTTTATAAGAGAATATTACTAAACAATATGCTCCAATTCCAATAAATAGTTGCTGTCCAACTGATACTAAACCTCCATATCCTGCAAGTAAATTCCACATTTGTGCAATTGATAAAATATATAAAAATTCAGTCACTTTTCTTATATCAGCTCGACCTAACCACCATGGTGTTGATATTAAGAAAATTATGAAAAATATAGTAAATATAGAGAAACCTTTAGTTAATTTATTCCCTCTAGTTATTTGGTATTTCGATAAAACTGATTCCATTTATTTCTCCTTAGTTTTTGGAAATAAACCATTAGGTTTAATCATTAATATAATAATAAATACAAGATGCCCTGCTAGTATTCCCCATCCTGGATTAATATTTGAACCAACTGTTTGTGCTACACCTAATATTATTCCACCTATTAGTGTTCCCCAAAAAGAACCAAGACCTCCAATAATTACAACTTCAAAAGCATATAACAATTGTAATGGTCCAGCTGCTGGATCAAAGTTTGTACGTATTGCTAAAAGAACACCTGCAATTGCTGTAACTCCAAGAGCTAATCCCATTGCCATTGCATAAATATGCTTAGTTTTAATACCCATTAACTGTGCAGTAATATGGTCATCAGAAGTAGCTCTAAAGCATATACCTAGCTTTGTTTTATAAAATATATATTGTAGTCCAAAGATAACTGCAATTGCAATTACTATAGTAAGCAAAGGAAAAACACCAATTGCTATATCACTTACTAATTGAATACTTGATACTTCAATTTGTCCAGCATTTAATCCTCTAAAATCTGCAGAGAATATTTCTAAAAGTAAGTTTTGCACTATAATTGACATACCAAAGGTAACAAGTAATGGTGCAAGTATATCGTTTCCTAAAGTCTTGTTTAGGACTAGTTTTTGTAATACATAACCAAAACATGCCATTAAAGGTACAATTAGAAGTATTGTATAAAAGGGATTAATACCTAGAGGGTGTACAACTGCAAAGGCAAGATATGCAGACATTATAATAAAGTCTCCATGTGCCATATTTATTATTCTCATTACACCAAAAGATAATGATAGTCCCGTTGCAAATAATGCATAAAGACCACCTAGTAATACCCCTTGAATAATTACATTAAGCCATTCAATCATTTTTAAACTCCAAAGTAGGCTTGAGATATTTCGTCATGTGATAATTCACTAGGTTTTCCTTGAAGAGAAACTTTTCCTTCTTGAAAACAGTAAACACGATCTGAAACTTTCAGTGCCTGGTTTATGTCTTGTTCAACTATTACAATTGAAATACCTTCTTTTTTAATTTCAGGAAAAATTGCATAGATGTCTTTTACAATTACAGGTGCAAGTCCTAGTGAAATCTCATCACAAAGTAAAACTTTTGGATTTGACATTAACCCTCTGCCAATTGCAACCATTTGTTGCTGACCTCCTGAAAGTGCAGTTCCAGGAGATAAGCGTCTCTCTTTTAAAATAGGAAAAATTTCATATATTTTTTCTAAAGTCCATTTTCCTTCTCTTTGTGATTCCTTACCTATTAAAAGGTTTTCTTCAACTGTTAAACTTGGAAACAGTTTTCTTCCTTCAGGAACCATAGCAATGCCAAGTTTTGCTATTTCATCCGCTTCAACACCACCTACATTCTTATTATTTAACTTTATGGAATTAGCATCAACACTAATTAAGCCAGTAATAGATTTTAAAAATGTTGATTTGCCAGCTCCATTTGAACCAATAATTGCCACAGTTTCTCCTTCATCTAAATGGAAATCAATTCCAAATAATGCTTGAAAATCACCGTATTTTGCAATAAGGTTATTACATTCTAAAATACTCATTATTCAATCCCCATATATACTTCTTTAACTTCGGCACTATTCATTACATCTTCAGGAGTACCATCAATTAACAGTTCTCCAAAGTTAATTGCAATTAAACGATCAACAACAGATAAAAGAGCATGAACAATATGTTCAATCCAAATAATTGAAACACCAGCATTTCTAATATCTTTAATTAATTCAATTAACTCAAAAACTTCTTGTTCTGTTAAGCCACCAGCAATTTCATCTAAAAGTAAAATTTTTGGTTGTGTTGATAGTGCTTTTGCAAGTTCTAATCTTTTACGCTCTAACAATGATAATGTTCCTGCAAGTGCTTCAGCTTTATCTATTAATCCAGTTTGTTCTAATACAAAAAGAGCTAGTTCTTCTGCTTCTTTTTCTGAATAATTATTTCCATAAACAGCACCTACTAAAACATTTTCAAAAACACTCATTCCTTCAAATGGTTGAGGAATTTGATAGGTTCTTCCAAATCCTTCTATACACCTATCCGATGAAGATAAGGCTAAAATACTTTTATCATTAAATAATATCTCTCCACTATCTGGTGTTATATCTCCTGATATAAGGTTGAAAAGTGTAGTTTTACCTGCACCATTTGGTCCTAAAATACCAATAGCTTCTCCTTTTTCTAGTTCAAAAGATAAATCATTTGTTACTTTTAAAGATCCAAAGCTTTTGGAAACATTTTGTACTTTTAGTAAACTCAAAAAAAACTCCTATAATTAAATTTATTTAAAGTTCATAATATAGAATATTATGAACTTTATATTGTTCTTCTATTTTTTAATTAATAGGAGCTAGTTTGCTTTGAACTTTGATAGTTTTTGCTTGAGAATTTTCAACAATTTCTAGTTCTAATTTTTTACCTTTTCTTTTCCATTGACCGGATACTAGAGGTGTTTTACTAATATTTGGTACGGGTCCAGTTTTAAAGTTAACAGGGCCAACAATAGATGAATAATCTGTATTTGCAATCGCATCTCTTATTGATTCAAGTTTTCCAGGTCCCTTAGATCTCTTAAGTGCATCAATAGCAACTTCGAATAAGGCATGTTTGAAACCTAATGGCATAGTCCATTGTTTATTTGTAGCTTCTGTATATGCTTGCGCAAGTTCTGCTGATGTTTGATTTGTTAATCCAGATGTAAATGGATGATTAGGTGACCACCATACTTCAACACTTAAATTATTTGCTCTATTTCCAAATGGTTCAATAGCAATTGGGAACTCACTAGCTTTTGCAATAGTCACAATTTTTGGATTAAAACCTTGTTGACCAGCTTGATTCCAGAAATTTGCCATATCAGGTGGTGGGATAACTCCTGTTACAATTTCAACACCTTGTTTTTTAAATTCATAAATAAATGATGAAAAATCACTTGAAGGAGATTGGTATCTTCCTAAATCAACAATCTTATATCCCATCTTTTCAAGTACGGGAGGGAATCCATGTTTTTTATCTGCCCATGCATTACCATCTGAATCATTAGGAAATAAAACACCAATAACTTTATTAGTAGCTACTTGATCCCAAAGATTTGTAAATGAACCAATTACATCTTCTAATCCCCAAAAGAAATGATATGTCCATTCAAAACCTTCCTTTGGATCTCCACCACGTCCGAAGAAGTGAGGTTGCCATGGGGTATCTGTTGTTAAACAAGGGATTCCATTTATCTCACACTGATCAGCAACAGGATTTGTAGTTGCAGGTGTACTTGCAGCAATTACTAAATCAACTTCATCATCTAGGATTAGTTGTGAAGCAACTTCTGATGCTCTATTTGAATTTGACTGACTATCTTTATAGATTATTTCAATAGAATGTTTAACTCCATTAATTGTAATTCCATCTTTTGTTGCTTCTTTTACTTGTGATAAAGTAAACTTATCAGGTTCAGCAAAGATAGCTAGAGGTCCAGTTTGAGGACTAACATATCCAATTTTAAAAGCTTTACCTTTTTTTTCTGAAGCTGCAAATACATTTGTTGTATTTAAAGCTGCAAATCCAGCAAATGTTGCTCCACCTAGACGTTTAAATGCATCTCTTCTAGTTAAATTCTTTTTCATTTCTCTTCCTTAGTAAGTAATTTATTAGATAATCATTATTACAGAAGGGTATCGCTTCTCAATCGCGAATTGAGGAAAAAATTTATTTTATTTTATATTGTAATTAATATAGTTGTGTATTAAATATTATGTATAAAATACATTTTTAAAGTGTTTTGCTAGTATTTAAAAAGTATAAAATAGAACTTATAATAACTCTATTTTATACCCAATATTTTGATTTACGATTAAGTCTTTATGTATTTTATTTCGAAGTCTAAATAAAAGTGATCTAAATGCTGCATATCCAGCTGGTTCATTTGGCCAAATTTCATATTCTAATTGTTCTTGACTAATTGTTTGTCCTGGTGTTCTACATAAGGCTTTTATAACTATAGCTTCTTTTGCAGATAATTTCATAGGATCATCTCCATAATAAAGTATTTCTCTTTCTTTATCATATAAATAGCCATACTTTAATTTAACAGTCCTTGATCTTGTTTCTAAATCTAAAGATAATTTATGTTCTAAAGTTTTATTTATATTTTTTACAGAATTTGTATTCTCTTCTTTTTCTTTATCATTAGCAGCTTTTTTTAAAGCTATTTCAATTGAGGCTTGAAGGTGACTTTTTTTATAGGGTTTTATTAAATATCCATATGCATAAGTTTCAGATGCTTCTTGTATAGTTCCTAACTCTGAGTTTGCTGTTAAAAATATCACAGGAGTATTTGGTAACGTTACTTTAAGCTCTTTTGCTAGTTGTATTCCTGTTGTTGGACCTTGTAAATATATATCCATTAATATTAAATCAGGCTTTTGAATATTTTCATCATCAAGTATTTTTAATGTGTTACACCTATTATTTGAAATACCAATTGGATCATACCCAAGTTCACTTAATACCATTTTTAGATTTAATGCAATTACAGGTTCATCTTCTACTATTAAAATTTTTGATTTACTCATTCACTCTCCTTTATTGGAAATATAATATTACATTCTAATCCATTATTATTTTTAAATTCAATTGTTCCATAAAGTTGAAAACCTACAATTGAATGAATTAGTTGCATTCCAATGGATTCAGATTTTTTTAATTCGTCTATATTTTTTAATCCTTTACCATTATCTCTTATTTGTAAATGGATATTTCCATCAATTACTTTCATATGAAGACAAAGTAGATTTTTTTTATTTTGTTTAAAAGCATATTTAAAAGCATTTACACAAAGTTCATGTAATAACATCCCTATTTGTATACATCTATTTATTGAGAATTCTATTTTATGTACATGTAAATCGATATCTAAATGTGTATCTTGAGAAATATAAAGATCTTTTGTATCATCTAATAACCTTTCTATATAATCGTTTACATTTATTGAAGATAAATCATCACCTAAATATAAGAATTCATGAACTAATGCCATAGCATGTATTTTACTTCTACTTTCAATCATTAACTCTTTAAATCTTTTGTCATCGTATTTATACATTTGCATATTTAACATTGATGAGATAATTTCCATATTATTTTTAACTCTATGATGTATTTCTTTTAATAAAATATCTTTTTCTTTTAAAGATTTTTGCAGTTCAATATTCATAGTGGTTAATTTATTTCTATATTCTAACCTCTGAGTCATATCTCTTGCAAATGCACAAATATATTCTAATCCATTATAATATATAGAGTGTCCAGATACTTCTACTGGATAAATAGTTCCATCTTTCTTTTTATGTGTGCTTTCAATACGCCAATTAGGAGTTGACTTTATCTGTTCCATGCATTCTATAGCAGTAGTTCTATTAAACTTTGGATCAATATCTTCTAAATAAAGATTATTAAATTCTTCTTTTGAATATCCGTCTAATTGGCATGTAGCATTATTTACGTAAACAAACTTACCTTCCATATTAAACCAGTGAATGGCATCCACAGAGTTGTCAAGTGCAAATTCATAAGGAGCTAATCTATCTTTTTCTTTTTCTTTTAAATCCTCATATGCTTTATCAATAGTTTTTAAAAGTTTTTGTAAGTGATTTATTATTATATAAATAATAAAACCAGTAATTATAATAAAAAAGATACTTAAATACTTAGGGTTATAATCAGTAGAAGCATTAAGTTCAAAATAGGATTGCAGCAATTTATCAATAACTATAATAAATAATATTCCTGAGAATATATATGTAATAGAAAATCTTTTTGCAATTTTTTTAGGGTTAAATATTTCATCAATTATTTTCATACATCGATTATATCATATAAAAAAATTTTAGTTTAATCTCGCGATTGTAACGCGATTACTTTTAATTATACTCAAGAAAAATCAAGTGGAGAATGTATTGAAAGAAGGAAGAATTGGAATAATTGGAGTAGGTAATGTTGGATCAACTATTGCATTTTCATTAGCAATAGATAATAAGTGTAAAGAAATATATTTAAAAGATATTAGAGAAGATTATGTTGAAGCTATGAGTCTTGACATTTCACAAGCTGCAAAAGCCAATTCTTCAAATACACAAATTAAAGCGATATCAAAACCTGAAGAATTTTGTGATTGTCAAATTGTTGTAATAACTGCTGGTATTGCCAGAAAACCGGGCATGAGTAGAGATGATTTATTACTAACTAATTCTAAAATAATAAAAAGTGTTATGAGTGAGGTTGAACAATTTAATAAAGAAGCAATATTTATAATTGTTTCAAATCCTTTAGATGCGATGGTTTATTCTGCATTAAAAGCCTCAAATCTCCCAAGAACAAAAGTTATTGGAATGGCAGGAGTTTTAGATAGCTCAAGGATGGCACATTTTATAAGCGAAAAACTTGAAGATAAAAATGTAAAAATTGTAGCTGCTGTTATGGGTGGTCATGGTGATGATATGGTTCCATTAGTTAATTATTCAACAATTAATGGAAAAAGTTTGAATGAATATTTTACAGAAAATGAAATATCAGAAATTATTGAAAAAACTAAATTTGGAGGAGCTCAAATAGTAGGTTTATTAAAAACTGGTTCTGCTTATTATGCCCCTGGCTTTTCTGTTTCTTTAATGGTGGAAGCAATTTTAAATGATGATAAAAAGAGTTTTCCTTGTGCCGTATTATTAGATGGAGAATATGGCTATAAAGATGTAGTTGCCGGCATTCCTATTAAATTAGGTAAAGCAGGTTGCGAAGAGATAGTAGAATTAGATCTTGATCTAGAACAAAAAACTGCATTTAAAAAATCAATAAATTCTGTTAATGAGTTAATTAATGTATTAAAAGATAATCAATAATACTAAATAAGTTTAATTTAGAAAGGTTTTGAAATGTTTGATATAACTATTGTAAGTCAGTTTATTTTATTAGGAATATTTGTTGGATTTATTTCAGGGTTATTTGGAATAGGTGGTGGAGGAATTATTGTCCCAATATTAACAGTAATTCTTCTTTCCTTAGATTTTAATGAAGAAATTGTTGTTCATACAGCACTTGGAACTTCAATGGCTATTATGGCAATTACATCATTTTCAAGCTTAATAGCTCAACATAAAAAACAAGCAGTTCTTTGGAATATGTTTAAGATGATTTTACCTTCAGTAATAATTGGTACTTTCCTATCATCTTTTCTAGCAACATATTTAAGCTCATTTACCTTAGCGATTATCTTTTCATTTTTTATGTTTGTATCTTCTATACATATGTTTTTTGGCAAGCAACCAGAGAGTAAAGATAGAATCTTTCCTTTTAAAATACAGTTTTTAGCAGGTGGTTTTATAGGAGCTATATCAGCTTTGATTTCTGTTGCAGGAGGAATGTTTATAGTTCCTTTTTTAGTTGCGCAAGGTGTGAATATTAAAAAAGCAATTGGTACTTCTTCTGCAATTGGATCACCATTAGCCCTTTCAGGAGCTATTGGATATATGATAAATGGTTGGTCTTTTGGAGACTTTGAAAGCTCTTATACTTTGGGATATTTATATTTACCTGCAATATTACTTGTAAGTATTGGAAGTGTTTTTGCAGCTCCTTTTGGTGTAAAAGTTTCTCATAAATTATCTATCACTTTGTTAAAAAGAATGTTTTCATTAATACCATTTTTCTTAAGTATAAAATTAATTTATGATTTATTTTAAAAATACTTTTATTTGATCTTTTTCGCGATTACTTTGCGAATTGTTTAAAGTATAGTTCTAATACTTAAAAGGTAACTTTTAATTTAGATGACGATATGAGTTTTTTATTTATATTGTAAATTTCAACAAAAGGATATTTATGAAACATAATATCTTTGTAAAAAACAAAGAAAAAGAAAAATCTTGTAATGAAGATAAAAATTTAATGGACTCATTATCTACATGTCAAGATCTTGTTCCAAATGGCTGTCATAATGGAGCTTGTGGAATTTGTAAAATCACTATTAATAGTGGTGATTATGAAAAGTCAAAAATGAATAGAAAGCACATATCAGAAGCTGAGGAAAACTCAAATATAGTTTTAGCTTGTAGAACTTTTCCAAAAAGTGATATGGAAATAGAATTTATAAAAAAACCAAAATCTAAGCATTATACGCTTGGACATTAATCTAACTAAAAGGAATTAAAATGGGAATTATGAGATTAGGTCATGTAGATCTTAATGTATTAAATATCGAAGAATCAAGAGCTTATTATGAAGAAATAATGGGATTAAATGTTACAAGAGAAGATGAAGATGGTACCTTGTATTTAAAATGTTGGGATGAATGGGATAAGTATAGTCTTGTTTTAAGACCAAGTGAAGAAGCTACATTTAATAGAATCGCATATAAAGTTAAAAATGATTCTGATTTAGATGATTTAAAAACTAAAGTTGAAAATTATGGAATTGAAACAGAGTTTTTAAAAGCAGGTGAAGTTGTTGATTGTGGGAGAGTTTTATCTTTTACATTACCAAGTGGACATGCTTTTTTATTATATGCAGAGAAAGAATTTGTAGGAAAAGATACAGGTGACACAAATCCAGCTCCTTGGCCATTTACAGGAAAAGGAATTAAAGCACACTGGATTGATCATGCTTTATTAATGTGTCAAGGTCCAGAATCAGTTATGGAAATTACAAAATTCTTTATTGATGTATTTGACTTTACACTAACAGAACAAGTTACAGTTGGACCAGATGGATCATTACAAGCTGCTACATGGCTAACTTGTTCATCAACTCCGCATGACATTGCATTTGTTGCAGGAGCAGAAGTTGGAATGCATCACTTTGCATTCTTCTTAGATGGATGGAATGATATTCTAAGAGCAGCTGATGTTATGGCTATGCATAATGTAAAAATTGATGTTACACCACAAAGACATGGTATTACAAGAGGTGAAACTATTTATTTCTTTGACCCATCAGGACATAGACTAGAAACTTTTGCAGGACTTGGCTATTTAGCTCAACCTGATATGCCAGTTATCACATGGACTGAAGATGAATTATGGAGAGGAATCTTCTATCATACAGGTATTGAAAATGGTGCATTTACAACAGCCTATACTTTACATGCATATAAATAACATGTCAAGTTTAGTAATAACAGAAAAAACAATATCAAGACAAGCTTCAATGGAAGCTTGTCTTTTTGCAGTTAAAAAGGCTGAAGATTTAAATATATCTATTAACGTAAGCATTGTAGATAATAAAGGTCTAGAAATGGCCTTCTTAAGAATGGAGAATTCTTTTATTCATTCTATAGATATAGCAAAAGATAAAGCTTATACAAGTGCAAGTTTTGGTTTTCCAACAGATACATGGACTAGTGTTTTCAAAGAAATGCCACATTTAGAACAAGGTTTTTCTAATAGAAATAGGCTTGTTCCATTTGGTGGAGGATTACCAATATTTGATGAACATAATGTAAAAGTTGGAGCAATTGGTGTTTCAGGTGGAACTGAAGAAGAAGATATTATTTGTGCAAAATATGCAATTGAGAAGATAGGACTAAAATAATGAAAAAAGTACAACACTATATTAATGGACAATTTATAGACTCAGAATGTGGAGAGTTTTTTGATAACTTTAACCCAGCAACTGCAGAATTAATTGCAAAAGTTGCACAAGGAAGAGAACCTGAAGTAGATGCTGCAGTTGCAGCTGCAAAAGCTGCACTTACAGGTGAGTGGGGACAAATGAAGCTAAATGATAGAATAGCTTTAATGTACGAAATTGCTAATGAAATGGATAGAAGATTTGATGATTTCTTAGAAGCTGAATGTTTAGATACAGGAAAACCTTACTCAATAGCAAGACATATAGATATTCCAAGAGGAGCGGCAAACTTCAAAGTATTTGCAGATACTATGAAAGCAGTTGCTGATGAAGCTTATAGAATGGATACGCCAGATGGTAAGATAGCAATGAACTATTCAATGAGACAACCAAAAGGTGTTATTGGTGTAATTTCCCCTTGGAATTTACCATTATTACTTATGACTTGGAAAGTAGGTCCTGCACTAGCTTGTGGTAATACTGTTGTAGTAAAACCATCTCAAGTAACTCCTACAACAACATCACTTTTAGGTGAGGTTATGACTAAAGTTGGAGTTCCAGCTGGAGTGTATAATGTTGTTCAAGGTAGAGGATCAATTACAGGAAACTTACTAACAGCACATAAAGATATAGATGCAATAACATTCACAGGTGAAACAAAAACTGGTGAAATGATTATGAAAGCTTGTTCAAATGGTGTAAGAGATATATCATTAGAACTAGGTGGAAAAAATCCTGCAATCATTTTTGATGATTGTGATATGGATAAGGCTATTTTTGAAACAGCAAGATCTGTATTTGCTAATTCAGGACAAGTTTGTTTAGGAACTGAAAGAGTTTATGTTCAAAGACCAATTTTTGATGAATTTGTTAGTCGACTTAAAGATGCAGGTTCTAAACTAAAAGTTGGAGTTCATAATGATGAATCTGTTGATATGGGACCAGTTGTTAGTGCTGCACATAGAGATAAAGTTTTAGAGTTTTATGATATTGCAAAAAAAGAGGGTGCAAATGTGATTTTAGGTGGTGGAGCTCCTAAAATGGAAGGTAATTTAAAAGATGGTTTTTGGGTTGAACCTACTATTTGGACAGGACTTCCAGAAACTGCAACTGTTGTAAAAGAAGAAGTATTTGGACCTTGTTGTCATATAGCTCCTTTTGATACAGAAGAAGAAGTTATTAAAATGGCGAATGACACTAAATATGGTCTAGCATCTACAGTATTTACTGAAAATTTAGATAAAGCTCATAGAGTTGCTTCAAAAATTGATTCTGGAATTGTATGGGTTAATTCATGGTTCTTGCGAGATTTAAGAACACCATTTGGTGGAATGAAAGGCTCAGGTATTGGAAGAGAAGGTGGTCATCACTCACTTGAATTCTACACTGAACTTAAAAATATTTGTATAAAAATGTAAGGAATTAAAATATGGAACAACTAAAAATAGAAAAATATGGAAATGAACTTTATGAAGCGTTAAAGACTAATTCAGTAATAGAACCAATTACTTCAAGAGAAGCTGATATTACTATTGAAGATGCATATGCAATTCAAGATCATTTTATACAAAGAAGAATTAAAGAAGATGGTGTAAAGATTATTGGTAAAAAAATTGGTGTTACATCCAAAGTAGTAATGGATATGTTAGGTGTACATCAACCTGACTTTGGATACCTTTTATCGGATATGATTTATTCAGATGGTGATGAAATTGATGTAAGTGAAGGAATGATTCAACCAAAAGCTGAAGGTGAAATTGCTTTTGTATTAAAAGAAGACATAATGGGACCAGGTGTTACAACTGCTGATGTTTTAAGAGCAACTAAATTTGTAATGCCTTGTTTTGAAATAGTTGATTCAAGAATTAAAGATTGGAAGATTAAGGTTCAAGATACTGTATCTGACAATGCTTCTTGTGGATATATAGTATTTGGTGGAAAAGGAGTTGATCCTAGAGAGGTTGATTTAACAACTTGTGGAATGACACTTGAAGCTAATGGTGAACTATTACATACAGGTGCAGGTGCAGCAGCACTTGGAAGTCCTGTAAATGCAGTGGTATGGCTTGCAAACACATTAGGTTCTTTTGGTGTTGGATTAAAAGCTGGAGAGGTTATTTTATCTGGTGCTTTATGTGCAATGGTAACAATTAAGCCAGGTGATAATATGACTATTAATGTAGGTGGAATTGGTTCTGCTTCTTGTAGATTTGTATAAAGAGGAAAGAAAAGATATGAAAAAAATTAATTGTGCATTAATTGGGTCTGGTAATATCGGAACAGACCTAATGTTTAAATTACAAAGAAGTGAGATTTTAAATCCTTTATGGATGGTAGGAATTGATCCTGAATCTGATGGGTTAAAAAAAGCAAAAGAAGCTGGAATGAAAATTACAGCCGAAGGTGTTGATGGATTACTACCTTTTATTAAAGAAGATGAAGTAATGATTGCTTTTGATGCAACATCAGCTTATGTACATGGTGAGAATAATAGAAAATTAGCTGAATTAGGTGTAAAAGTTATTGATTTAACTCCTGCAGCAATTGGTCCTTTTTGTGTGCCATCAGTAAATATGAAAGAACTTTTAGAAGAAGATACTCAAAATGTAAATATGGTAACTTGTGGTGGACAAGCTACTATTCCTATGATTGCAGCTGTTTCAAGTGTTCAGGAAGTTGAATATGCAGAAATTATTGCAACTGCTGCATCTAAATCAGCAGGTCCTGGAACAAGGGCAAATATTGATGAGTTTACAGAAACTACAAAACTTGGAATTGAAGTAGTTGGAGGTGCTAAAAAAGGTAAAGCTATTATTATTCTAAACCCAGCTGAACCACCACTTATGATGAGAGATACAGTTCATTGTCAAACTACTCAAACTCCAAATCAAGAAGCAATAATCAAATCAGTAAATGATATGGTAAGTGAAGTTCAAAAGTTTGTTCCTGGGTATACATTAAAAAATGGACCTGTATTTGATGGAAATAAAATTACAATTTGGTTAGAGGTTGAAGGATTAGGTGACTACTTACCTAAATATGCAGGAAATCTTGACATTATTACAGCAGCTGCAACAAATATTGCAGAACAAATGGCTGAAAAAATCAAAGCAGGAGTTTAAAGATGGATTTAAAAGGTAAAAAAATTACAGTACATGATATGTCTTTAAGAGATGGGATGCACTCTGTTAGACATCAGTTTACACTTGATCAAATGACTGCAATGTCAACTGCAATGGATGAAGCAGGTGTTCCAATGATTGAAGTAACACATGGTGATGGCCTTGGTGGAAGTTCACTAAACTATGGATATGGTTTACATACAGATGAAGAGTGGTTAGATGCAGTTGTTCCAAATATGAAAAATGCAAAAATATCTGCTCTTTTACTTCCAGGTATTGGAATAGTAAAAGATTTAGAACGAGCAGTTGAACATGGTATTTCTACAGTTAGAGTTGCTACTCATTGTACAGAAGCTGATTGTTCAGCTCAACATATAAAAGCAGCAGTTGGAATGAAACTTGATACTGTTGGGTTTTTAATGATGGCTCATATGGTAGATGAAAAAAGAATAGTTGAAGAAGCTAGAAAAATGGTTTCTTATGGTGCAAATTGTATTTATGCAACAGACTCGGCTGGATATTTACTTCCTGATATGGTAAGTGCAAGAATAGGAGCATTAAAAAAAGAATTTGGAGATGAAATTGAGATTGGATTTCATGGTCATAATAATATGTCTATGGGCGTTGCTAATTCTTTGGCTGCAATAGAAGCAGGAGCTACTAGAATTGATGCAAGTTTAGCAGGTTTTGGAGCAGGTTCTGGGAATACTGCAACTGAAGTTTTAGTAGCAGTTTGTAATAGAATGGGTGTTGAAACTGGAATTGACTTAGACAAAATTGTTGATGCTGCAGAAGATATAGCACTTCCTATTATGGGAAAACCTACAAGAATTTCAAGAGATTCTTTAACTTTAGGTTATGCTGGAGTTTATTCATCTTTCCTATTATTTGCACGTCGTGCAGAAGAAAAATATGGAATTGATGCAAGATCACTTTTAGTTGAATTAGGTAGAAGAGGAATGATTGGTGGTCAAGAAGATATGATTGATGACTGTGCAATGGAAATGGCAAAAGCAAAAGGATTAATATAATGGCATTAGATAAGCAAACAATTGAAAAATTAGCAAAGCATTGTGAAGATGCTGAGTTAAATGCTCAAGAAATTACAAAAATTACAGATGACTATCCAGAAATGACATATGAAGATGCATATGATATTCAATGGACAGCAAGAAAAGCTAAAGAAGCTCGTGGTACAAAGATTATTGGTATGAAAATGGGTCTTACATCACAGGCTAAAATGAAGCAAATGGGTGTTCCAAATCCTTGTTATGGATATTTAGCAGATTATTTTAGCTTTGGCGATGGAGCTGAGATTAAGATTGATGAGTTAATTCATCCAAAAGTTGAAGCTGAGATTGCTTTTGTTTTAAAAGATGATTTAAATGGACCTGGATGTCATATTGGTGATGTACTAGCAGCAACAGATTTTGTAATGCCTGCTGTTGAAATTATTGATTCAAGATATAAAGATTTTAAATTTGATTTAAAATCAGTAATTGCTGATAACTCTTCATCTTCAAGATATGTAACTGGTGGAAGAATGAGAGATATTAAAGATCTTGATCTTAAAACACTTGGTGTTGTAATGGAAATTAATGGAGAAGTAGTTCAACTTGGAGCTGGTGCTGCTGTACTTGGTCATCCTGCTACTGCAATTGCAATGCTTGCAAATATGATGGGTGAGCGTGGTGAAACACTTAAAGCCGGTTCATATATTCTTTCAGGAGCAATTACTGCTGCGATGAGCGTAAAAAAAGGTGATAATGTTACTGTTAAGTTTCAAGACTTAGGTACATTAACAATGAAGTTTGTATAAGTTTTACCCTACAAAATAAAAGGACAAAATATGCCAATAGCTACAATAAATATTGTTGAAGGTAGAAGTGATGAACAAAAAGAGAAACTAATAGAAAAAGTTACTCTTGCAATTCATGAAGCAATAGATGCTCCTGTTGCAAATGTACGTGTTATTTTAAATGAAATGCCTAAACAACATTTTGGAATAGCAGGTCAAAGTGTAAAAAAAATGGGTAGATAGTAAAAATCATGTCTTTATTGAAATTAAGTGTACTTGATCAGTCACCAATTCATGATGATAAAGAGCCAAAAGAAGGTCTCTTTGATACTATTAAACTTGCAATTTCTTGCGAACAGTCAGGTTACTATAGATATTGGTGTGCTGAACATCATGATACTCCTGGATATGCAAGTGCAAATCCAGAAATTATGGTTAGTTCTGTTGCAAATGCAACTTCTAAAATAAGAGTTGGAAGTGGTGGGGTAATGCTAAACCACTATAGCTCTTTTAAAATTGCTGAAACTTTTAATACTCTAAGTGCCTTACATAATAATAGAATTGACTTAGGAATTGGACGAGCTAGTGGTGCTAACTTTTTAGCAGCACGAGCTTTACATAATTCAAATAGTGGAGACTATACTCAAAAAGCATATGAACTTATAAATTATTTAGATGATAAAGTTCCTAGTGATGATTATTTTCATGGAGTTAATTTATCTCCAAAAGGAGTTAATTCAACTCCAGTTTATTTATTAGGTTCTAGTGATGGAAGTAGTGTATTAGCAGGACGACTTGGTGCTGGTTTTTGTTTAGCACTTTTTATAGGAACTCATAACAGACCTACAGAAATTATGGATTCATATAGAAATAATTTCACTCCTTCAAAAAATTTTGAAAAACCAAAAGCGATGATTGCTGTTGCTTGTATATGTGCAAATACAAAAGAGGAAGCAATCGAACTTGCAAGTTCTCATACATATTGGAAAGTACAAGCTTTTAGACATCCTACAAGGGATACTTTTCAAAATCCTAAAAATGTAAAAAAATTATATGAAAAATTAAGCTTTGAAGATAAAGCATATTATCATGAAACTTTAAATTCTATGATTTTAGGAACACCTGCACAGTGTAAAGAACAAATAGAAAAATTAGCTAAAGAATATGATGTTGATGAAGTGATGATCGTAAATGTTACTTACTCTTTTAAGAAAAGAAAAGAATCATACGAACTTTTGGCTAAAGAATTTACTTTAGAAAAATAAGAGATTAAAAATTAAATTAAAACAAGGAAAAAATATGTCAAATCCAGAAATAGCAAAAAATATAAAAACAGGAAGTTTTAACACTAACTATCATGATTTAGGTGAGGGTGAACCAATCATGTTTATTCATGGTTCAGGGCCTGGTGTATCAGCATTTGCAAATTGGCGATTATGTATGCCAGCATTAGCAGAAAAATTTAGAGTAATTGCTCCTGATATGGCAGGTTTTGGTTTTTCAGATAGACCTGAAGGAATGACTTATAATATGGATGTTTGGGTTAAACAAACAATTGATCTAATGGATGCTTTAGGTATTGAAAAAACTAATCTAGTAGGAAACTCTTTTGGTGGAGGTTTGGCTTTAGCTTTATGTATAAAATATCCTAAAAGATTTAATAAAATTGTACTTATGGGTTCTATGGGAGTAGATTTTGAAATTACTGATGGTCTTGATCAAGCGTGGGGATATACTCCAAGTTTAGAAAATATGAAATCATTACTTGATACATTTGCGTATAGTAGAGTTTTAGTAACAGATGAACTTGCAAAGTTAAGATATGATGCAAGTATTAGACCAGGTTTTCAAGAGTCATTTGGTTCAATGTTCCCAGCTCCTAGACAAAGTTCAGTAGTTTCAATGGCAAGTGATGAAAAAGAAATTGCAAAGATCGATAAAGATACTTTGATTATTCATGGAAGAGATGATAAAGTTATTCCTTTTGAAAACTCTGTAAGATTACACCACTTAATTACAAAATCACAACTACATAGTTTTGGAGAGTGTGGTCACTGGAGTCAAATTGAACATAATGCAAGATTTAATAAGTTATTAATCGACTTTTTTGCAGAATAAAATAAATTTTAACTTTTAAGGGATAAAATATAAAATGTTACTATTAAAAATATTTTCTATAATATTCCCTGTTTTTTTTATCGCTTTCATAGGGTATATTTATGCTAAAAGAGAAAAAATCAGCATGGATATACCTAATAAAATTAATATGGATATTTTTATACCTATAATGGTATTTTATTTTATAAGTGAAAAATTATCCTCTATTCATATGTTAGGTTCTTTTTCTCTTGGTGCTGTTTTAGTTGTCTTTGGATCAGGAATTATACTCTATCCTATTAGTAAGCTTTTAAAATTAAATCCTAGAACTTTTTTACCTTCTATGATGTTCAATAACTCTATAAACTTAGGACTACCCTTAGCCTTTTTTGCTTTTGGTGAAGAAGGAATGGCACTTGCTATCGCCTTATCTTTAGTACAAGTAATTGGTCAATTTACTGTTGCAGTAGCTATGTATGGTGGAAAATTTGATCTTTTAAGTTTATTTAAAAATCCAGTAATTTTTGCAACTATTATAGGTTTATTTTTTAATTATTTTGATATACATTTACCAAATGAATTACTTACTCCTATTGAAATGATTTCACATGTAGCAATACCACTAGTACTATTTGCATTAGGAGTTCGATTGACAAATATCGAATTAAGAGATTGGAAAATAGGAGTCTTAGGTGCATTATTATGTCCTTTATCTGGAATATTAATGGCACTACTTGCTATATATATTTTTGATTATACTACCTTACAAGCTAGTTTAATTATTCTCTTTGGTGCCTTGCCACCTGCTGTTATCAATAGTATAATGGCTGAAAAGTATAATTATGATGCTATTACTGTTGCATCTATTGTAGCTATTGGGAATATTGCTAGTTTAATTGTGATTCCAATAGTTCTCTATTTTCTTTTATAATATACATTAGGAATTTAATATGATGAAAAAAGAACTTGTTCCCTTAGCCCTAGGTGGCTTGGCTATTGGTACAACAGAGTTTGTTATGATGGGATTACTTCCCGATATTGCAAATGGTATGGGTATTTCTATACCTATTGCAGGACATTTAATCTCAGCTTACGCCTTGGGTGTTGTCGTTGGAGCACCAATATTAGTTGCATTAAGTGCTAAGTTTCAAGCTAAATACATCTTGATTACTTTAATGCTTATGTTTACGATTTTTAATTTTTTATCTACAATTTCACCTGATTATTACACTCTTATGCTTTCAAGATTTTTAAGTGGACTTCCCCATGGAGCATTTTTTGGTGTGGGTACAGTAGTTGCTTCAAAACTTGTAAAAGAGGGTAAATCAGCACAAGCAATAGCTTCAATGTTTACAGGTTTAACCGTTGCTATTGTAGCAATGGTTCCACTTGTGACTTATCTTGGACATAATTTAGATTGGCGTTATGCTTTTGCTATTGTCTCACTACTAGGAGTTATTACTATTGTTTCTTTATACAAATACCTACCTATGCAAGAACCACTAAGAACTGTTACCTTTAAAGAAGAACTAGAGTTTTTCAAAACAATAAAAGCATGGCATATTTTATTAATAGTTTCAATTGGATTTGGTGGCTTGTTTGCATGGTTTAGTTATATTGCACCCTTAATGATTCATATATCTAATTTCTCTGCTAATAGTGTATCTTATTTGATGATAATAGCTGGATTAGGTATGTTTACTGGAAATATAATAGGGGGAAAATTAGCAGATAAAAAAGATCCTATAAAGGTTTCTATTGTATTACTCTTTTTAATGGTAATTGCACTTATTTTAGTGTTCTTTTTATCAGAAAATAAAATAATATCCATAATCTTAACATTCATTTGTGGTGCATTGGCTATGTCAATTTCTTCACCTATAAATATGATTATGCTAACGAATGCAAAAAAATCTCAAATGCTAGGAGCTGCTTTTATCCAATCAGCTTTTAATGTTGCTAATTCATTAGGTGCATTATTTGGTGGAATACCATTGTTACTAGGGTTCTCTTATAATTATGCCTCTTTAGTTGGCGCATTAATGGCATTGTTTGGATTGCTATTGTGTATATTGTTTCTAAAAAGATATCAGCATTAAAATATTTTTTCGAATAATAATAAAAATGCAATTTTAGCGATTGTTTTGCGATTATTTTCAAATAAAATATTTTTAAGAGTCTACCAGCTAAAACTTTAGAATATAAACTAAAGCGGATAAGCGCGCGAAAATGGTAAGCTTAAGAAAATAGCGGAATCTAAGGGGAATAAATGAGAAAAATTACAAAATTAAGTTTAGTGGCAATGTTAGGATTAAGTACTTCTTTAAGTGCAAATACATTAGAAGAAGCATTTGCTAATAGTAAGGTAAAAGGACAATTAAAAGCAGCATATATTGATTCAAACTTTCTAGGTTCTAATGAATCTGATTCAGTAATAGCAACAGGTGGTAGTCTTGGTGTTAAAACTGGATCATTTTATGGATTAAAAGCTGGAGTTACATTCCAAGCATCTTCAGTTTTAGATGATGGAATTGATTATGTTGATCAAAGTCCTATTCCTCCATTTAATGTAAATGGTGCAAACGTAATGTCAAATGCATTTAATGCTTCAGGTGCAGTATTATCAGAAGCGTATTTAGAATATAGTATTGGAAATACAACACTTAAAGCAGGTAGACAATTTATCAATACGCCACTTGTTAGTTCTGCAATTGATGGTAAATCATCAGAAGCAGTTGTTAAAGACTCATTTGAAGCATATGTTTTAACTAATACTGATATTCCAAATACTACAATTGTAGCTGGGTATGTTGATAAATATCAAGGTCAAGCTGATGGAAATGGAGATACTGATGATTTTAATAATTTCGTAGATGGTGCTTATACTGTTTATGCAAAAAATAATTCAGTAGAAAACTTAACTCTTCAAGCACAATATTTAGATGTAAAAGGAACTGTAGCTACTGAAGATAAAGATGCTTTATATTTACAAGCAGATTATAAATTAGCAGCACACACAATATCTGGTCAATATTTGTCATCTACTGACAAGTCACAAGCAGCAAATGCACAAGATGGAAAAGCTTTTGGACTTCAATCAACAGGTCCTTTAGGATTAGGTAAATTAGGTTACTTAGTAGCATATAACTCAAGCACTGATAAAAATGCAGGAGTATATACAGGTGCTGGTGCGGGTACAACTGATACTTTATTTACAGCAATGCCTGTTCATGGTGGTGGTGTTCCAGCAAGAGCTGATACAGATACTCTTATTGGTGCTTTAGTTGCTCCAATTGCAGGTGCTACAGTAATTGGATATGGTGGAAAATCAGCTAGAAAAGTTGCTTTAGGTGACGTTACAGCAATGGGTGCAATGGTTATCTACCCAGTGTCAAAAAATATGCTAATTAAAGCAAATTTTGAACATGTAGAAGTTGAAAATATTATCACAGAAGATACAGATACTACAGTTGTAAGATTGTCTTATAACTTTTAATATTAATTAGAAACAGATTTAGTTTAATACTAAATCTGTTTTATTTTTTCTAGCGATTTAACTATCTATATTTTTTAATAAAATCAAATAACTCTTCTTTTCCAAATAATCTTGGAGCAACTTTTTCATCTATTCCATTTGATATTTTGATTTCTAATTTTCCTCTTATTTCTTTTATAGCAGTTATTCTTCCTAAGTATTCATTTCCCGTTTGCTCTTTTATAGGTATTTTTGCACCTTTAAATAGTTCAAATAAGCTTGGTTCTTTTCTGTTTCCTATATGTTTTCTATTTTCTTTTTTATATAAATACTTCCATATCTTTTTTTCTTGATTAGACGAAATGAAGTTTTGGGTATATGAACTAAGGATTTTATTTCCTACTATTTTAAACTCTGTTTCAGGAAAGAAACCTGGCACACAGTTACATAAGAAATCTCCTTTGTTTTTTGAAGCTAAATCTTTAATCACCATAAATTTGAACTTTTGCAGTTTTTGCTCCAAGCTTATTTGTAAAGAGTGTGTATCAATAATATTTGGAAGAATAGTAAATAATTCTGATTCATCAAATTTTGCTTCAATAAGCTTTTCATTATGGAGAGAAAAATATTTAAGCACTTCAAATAGATAGTCATTAGATTCAAATTTTGGTAAATTTGCACTTAAATGCAATGACTTTCTGGTATCTAAAATATTTACTCTGTTTTGATCCATACCTATATAAACATTTATAAAATAGCATTTTAAATTATTGTTTATTTGTTCTATTATGAAGTTGTTTTTGTCAATTGGAATTATCTTGTAATTTAAAGTTTTTCTATTAACTTGTCTTGTTGTATATTTTAAGTCATAATTTTTTAAAAACCATTTTAGTTCTTCTATTACATTTTCACTAAGAGGTGAGTTGTTTGAATACTCTTTTTCATCAAAGTTATAATGAATACCATAAGTTTTTAGTTGATCTTTTAATTCATACGTTTTATCTGATTTTTCTACTATTATTTCTTCATAACTAGATTCATGTTCCATGATTTACCTTTTGAAATTATTTTCTAATAAAACTTTTAACTCTCGTACTTCTTCTCTTAAACTTTTTATCTCTTCATTTATATGCATTTCATTTGATTGTACTTCATCTAAGATATTTTGCTCTTCTTTTTGGTTTAGAATAGCCATTGCATCAACTATAATAGCAACTACTAAGTTAATCATTACAAATGTTACAACAAAAATAAAAGGCACAAAGAAAACCCATGCATAAGGATGTACTTCCATAACAGGTCTTACAATTCCCATAGACCATGACTCTAAAGTCATAATCTGAAATAATGTATAAAAAGACTCTCCTAATGTTCCAAACCATTCAGGGAATTTTTCTGAGAAAAGTTGTGTTGACATAATAGCTGAGATATAAAAAAATAGTGTCATCAAAGCAATCACAGATAACATACCAGGAATCACACTAACTATAGCAGCAACTATTTTTTTCATTTGTGGAACTGCTGTAACAAGTCTAAATAATCTTAATACTCTTAAAGTTCTTAATATCTCAAAACCACCACTTGTAGGAACTAATGAAATAGCAACAACAAAGAAATCAAACAAACTCCATGGGTCTTTGAAAAAAGAGATTCTATAAACATAAATCCTAAGTATAATCTCAATAGTAAAAATCGTTATAACGAATTGATTAAATATCGTAGTATAACTTTCATAATTTAACATAAAAGTTTTAGAAGTCTCTAACCCCATCGTAATACCATTTAAAACAATCAAATAGATTATAAACTTTGTGAAAAAATTACTTTCAATAAAAGATTTAATTTTACTATTCATAGAAACTCCATATTTTTTTAGAATAATAGCAAAATAAAGGTTTTAAAAGCTATTAGATATAAAACATCTTTAATTTATAACAGGCTTTACATTATTAATCACAATATCTAAAACTTCATTTTTCTTTTTATTTATCCAGCCTGTTGTTTCATCATTGTACATAATTATATTTGCACTATTTTTATTTTTAAATGGTCTCATAGCTCTTCCTATGATTTGTTGTAAACGAGCTGTATCTTCAAAAGGAGGGTAGGCAGGACTTGCGCAAAATACATTTTTGATTGAAGGAATATCAGTACCTTCTCCTAGAAGTTTTGATGTTCCTATTAGAACATAATCAGTGATTTTGTTTTCTGTTAAATGAGAAAATATTTCATTCCTTTCTTTTGCTTTTGTACTTGCATCAATATATAAGACATTGTATAAACTTGACAACTCCTCTTTTAAAGTAAGTCCTAATTCAAGAGTATTTACTAAAATTACAGATTGATTAGAATTAAACTCATTTCTTTCTAATTTTAAAGACCTTTTAATATCATTTAGTATAAATTCTTTTCTCTTTTTTGATTTATCAATATTCTTTTTAAGCATTCCTAGTTTTATATTAAAATCTAATGTTCGTAAGTATTCTTGGTCAATATTGATTTTATAATGTGTGTTTTTAAATCTTATATTTGGTTGAACTAAGAAGCCATTTTTATATAAATCTATTATATCAACACTTGCAATCTCATTTCCAACTAAATCGTAAAGTCTTTGTTCATTTTTAATATTATTTCTATATGGTGTTGCTGTAAGTCCATGTTTATACATAGCAGGAATAGATGATACAACATTATAATAAACATCTGCACTAGCTTTATGCATTTCATCGCAGATAATTTGTGAATATCTATCCTCTTTAATTCTTTGTAATGTTGCTTCATTATTTAGTGATTGCCATGTTGTAATTAAAATAGCTGCACCAAACTCTTTTTTAGCAGAGCTAAGTTCACCAATCATTGATGGGTCTATATCTAAAATATCTTGAAATCTTTTTTTTGTTTGTTTTACTAAATCATATTTAGGAACAATAAAAAGTGTTCTTATATTTCTTTTAGCAATTAAATATGCAGCAATGTTTGTTTTTCCAGAGCCTGTAGGTGCGTAAATATAACCTGTAAGTGTAGTTCGTGTAAATTTATTTATACAATCTTGCTGAAAATCTCGCGGTTGAAAGTTTTTAATATTTATTGTTTCTTGATTTTCTATAATCTGGCATTTATCTCTTGCAGGTACATTTACATTCCATTTTATATCGGTACAAATATTCTTAAATTTACTTAACAATTGCAAAACTTCTCCATAAGGGAAGATTTTTTCAATAGTTCCATCTATTAGTTTAACCTGTGATCCTATTATTAATTGCATTATATTTCCTAAGAATATTTAATTTTTTAGATTATATGCAAAAAAATTCTAATCTTAAAAAATAATGACAATTTGTAATGTTTTTTAAAAGTCAAAAAGTGATTCTTGTTTTTGATTAAATGGTTCTATTAGTTTGTAAGCCTCTTTTACATAATAATCAAAGTCTAAAAACTCATAAGAGAAGTCTTCTATATTATTGCAAAGTTCTACTTTATATCCTACGTTTATTCCTATTACTCTTTGTTCTGAATCTTTATTTAGAGGTGGTAGAATCTTTTTTAAAGGAAAGCCATTTTTACTTATAAAATATCTAATGGTATTAGATAAAGGTATATAGGTTTTTTGTAATGAATATACTTTTTCAAGGACTAAGTCTATATTTCTTGTGGCTTTAAAATTTAACAAAAAATCATATTTATTTCTATGATTATGTATAAACTCTTCAATTTGAATACCTTTTATTAGGTATGCTTCTACTGCTTTTTGAACTACTAAAGAAGAGTGATTTTGATTCCATGCTAAGTCATATTTATATGCACCTATTTTTTTTACTTCGCCATTTTCTTTTAAAGCTACATAGTTGTTTACATCTCTAATCCAAAGCTTTTCATAGATTATTTCTTCTAACTCTAAGCCCGTAAAGTCTTGCCATTTATTTGATATATCTTGATATTTTGACTTCTCTTTTTTAGCTATTTTAAAAGTAAGGCCATCAGTATTTGCTTGGATTAAAGATACAGTTTCTATTTGCATAAGTTTTTCTGCAAGCATACACAACATCAACTGTCCATTTATAGTAATATCTAAAGTCATCTTGAAGTCATAAAAAGGACTATATTGATTGTTTGTATCTCCATATGTTGAGTTTAGTGCTAGTTTTAGCATTTTATTTTGAGAGGTGCCTTTTTTATAAGAAAATCTCAAATCTCGAATCTCTTTATATATATCAACAAACTCAATTCCAAGGTGTTCTGGATATAGGTTATTTTGAATTACAATAGATGGATAATAACTTGCTACATCAACATCTATGATTAAGAACTCATCACTTTTATCATAAAACTTGCTTTCAACACTTCCATGTAAACCACCAGTTCCTAAATAAAAAGTAAAATCTTTATAGTTTAGATGTAAGGAGTTGGCTTCTTTTTTAGAATTTAGTGTACAAAAGGAACTTAGTTCTTCTAAATTGTCTTTAGAAATATTTGAAAAAACTTCATTCATAGAGTTTGAATACTGTTTTTTTAAATATATAAGTAGACTTTGAAATTCACGTGTTTCAAAACTAATATAATCAAAGATAATCTTACCAAAGTCCAAGTAGTTTCTAATAGTTTGTTTTGGTTTGCCATTTAAATAGCATATATCTTTTCCAAGTTTTTCTTCTAGATTCCTTATAAAGTATCTTTTACCTATTTTTGTATCACTGTAATTGAGCATATTTTCATTGTATTTTAAACTTAAGTCTTCTCTAAACTCTATAGCTTCTTTTGAGTGTTCAAAGAATAATAGTGTAGCTTCTACATCGTGTTTATTGTACTTGATTAGATTGTCAAAGTCATTTGGTTTTATATCTTCACCTATTTTAAAATCCAAGTCCTCAATAGAATCCATACACATATTTACTTCTAAAACTTTTAGACTTACTCTTGTAGCTTTATAGTCAAAGTTGTGGATTTTCATAAGGTCAAGTTGATTGATTTTTAAAGTGTTTTTATCTTCTTTATAAATGATATTGTTTTTGATAAGGGAGTCTGCAAAAAGAAATATTTGATAAACTAGTTCATTTATAGAATAATTCTCTGCATTCTTATAGATAAATTGTAATACAGCATAATCAAAGTTTAGGTTATTATATCCTACTAATATCTTTTCATTTTTACTTAACCATTCAAGTGTTTTTAAAAACTTAGTTAGGTCATTTACTCTTGAGCTAAGTTCAAACACCCTAAGCTCCTTACTTTGTGTATTTTGTATAACACAAGTAAAGATATTAGGAAATGTTTCTACATCATAAATATAGTATTTCATTAAATAAACGAAGCAAATCTTTCTGAATGACACGTATATCCACCAGGATTTTTTACTAAATAATCTTGATGATATGCTTCAGCAGGCCAAAATGTATCAAAAGGTTCCAGTGTTGTAACAACAGGAGCTTCCCATTTACCAGATTCATTTACAATTTTTATAATTTCTTTAGCTATTTCTAGTTCTTCTTCATCTTGTATAAATATTGCTGAACGGTAACTTGACCCTCTATCATTACCTTGTCTATCTATTGTTGTAGGGTTGTGTATTCTAAAGAAATAGTCTAGAATTTCTTTAAAAGATGTTAATGAAGGATCATAAGTAAGTTCAATACCTTCTGCATGACCAGGATGATTTTCATATGTAGGATTGTCATTTTCTCCACCTTGGTATCCCACTTCAGAGTCAATAATGCCTTTTTGATTTCTGAATAAATCTTCCATACCCCAAAAACATCCGCCTGCAATATATGCTTTTTTATAATTTTCCATTTAATTTTCCTTATATTTTTTAAGTTTATTTATAATAATTAAGATATTTTACATCATTAAGTTTAAAGTTTCCAAAAGGATAAGAGACTGTGAAAGAACTAACCCTATATAAGTAAAAGAATCAAGATT